>Ga0209257_1000771_pt1 | contig 47537 bp, 37 predicted proteins | sample AraplaCvi_mCL_r2_FD_184277 | JGI IMG/M metagenome (GOLD analysis project Ga0209257, IMG submission 184277) | Arabidopsis root microbial communities from North Carolina, USA - plate scrape MF_Cvi_mCL_r2 (SPAdes) (version 2) | ecosystem: Host-associated > Plants > Roots > Endosphere | place: USA...
AAGCGCAACAACATCAACGCCGTGCGCACCTCGCACTATCCCAACGCCGAGCTGTGGTACGCCCTGGCCGACGAGTACGGCCTCTATGTCATGGACGAGGCCGACATCGAGAGCCACGCCTATATGGACTACGCCAACAAGCATCCGGAGCTGCGGCCCAAGCTGCAGATCGGCTTCGATCCGGCCTGGGAGCAGGCCCATGTCAGCCGGGTCCTGAACATGGTCGAGCGCGACAAGAACCACCCCTCGGTGATCTTCTGGTCGCTGGGCAACGAGGCCGGCATCGGCCCCAACTTCGAGAAGGCCGCCGCCGCTGCTCGCAAGCGCGATCCCAGCCGCCTGATCTCCTACCTGGGCTGGGGCACGCTGGACTGGGAGCATGAGCCCAACGCCTTCGTCGACATCTACGCCCCGATGTACGACGACATCGAGAAGATGGTGGACTGGGCCAAGGACCCGACCCGCACCCAGCCGATGATCCAGTGCGAATATTCGCACATGCAGGGCAATTCCGGCGGCAACTTCAAGGACTACTGGGACACCATCTACCAGTACGACAAGCTGCAGGGCGGCTTCATCTGGGACTGGGTGGACCAGTCGATGTACCGCTACACCAAGGACGGCCGCCGCTACTGGGGCGACGGCGGCGAGTACGGGCCTAACCCCGGCGGCGACGTCGAGTTCGGCGACGGCCTCAACCAGCCGGACCGCACGCCCAACCCGCACCTCTACGAGGTGCAGAAGGTGCTCTCGCCGATCCAGTTCGGCGGGTTCGATCCGGCCACTGGCAAGGTCACCGTCACCAACCGCCACGACTTCCGCGACCTGTCGGGCTTCGACTTCGACTGGACGCTGGAGGAGAACGGCGTGGCGATCGCCTCGGGCCAGCTGCCGGCCCTGACGACGGCGGCCCGCGCCAGCCAAACCATCGCCCTGCCGTTGCCGGCCCTGCCGCGCAAGCCCGGCGCGGAATACTTCGTCACCGTGCGGGCCAAGGCCAAGGCTGGCGCCGTGCCCCTGACCCCGGCCGGCTACACGGTCGGCTGGGAGCAATTCGCCGTCGCCGCGACGCCCGCCCCGGCGGTCGCCCGCGCCGGTACCGTGTCCCTGGCCGAGACCAATGCGGCGATCACCGCCTCGGCGGCCGGCGCCAGCCTGACCCTCGACAAGGCCACCGGCCTGGTCGAGGCCTACGCCAAGGACGGCGTGGTCCTGGCCAAGGGCGGCCAGCCCAACTTCTTCCGCGCCGAGACCGACAACGACACCCTGAACGGCGTCGTCTCCCAGCAGCGGCCGTGGCAGGCGATGACCCAGGCGCGTCAGGTGCGTGGGCTCACCGCCCGCAAGACCGACGGCGGGGTCGAGATCGCCGTCGACTACGCCCTCGGGGCCGGCGCGGCGCGGTTCGTGACCACCTACACCATGGCCGGCGACGGGTCCGTCGCCGTGGCCGGGGAACTGACCCCGCTGAAGGACGACCTGCCGCCGCCGGTGCGCGTGGGCCTGTGGTTCACCGCCCCGACCAGCCTGAAGACGGTCGAATGGTACGGCCGCGGCCCGCACGAAAGCTATGTCGACCGCTACACCTCCGCCCCGGTCGGCCTGTGGCGCGGGGCGATCGCCGACCAGAACCACGACTACATGCGACCCCAGGACACCGGCAACAAGGTCGACGTCCGCTGGATGGAGCTCAGCGGCGGCGGCGCGGGGCTGAAGGTCACCGGCGAGAAACCCTTGATGATGACGACCCTGGCCTTCCCCTACCAGGACCTCTACCGCCGCGCGCCGGGCGCGTGGAAGTCGACCGACATCGTGCCGCATGGCGAGGTCACCCTGCTGGTCGACTCGGCCCAGTGGGGCGTGGGCGGCGACACGGCCTGGAACCATGTCGGCCTGCCGCACATGAAGTACCGCACCCGGCTGGAGCCCACCCGGGTCAGCTTCCGCCTGGAGCCGTTCAGCGGCGAGGGGACCCAGCCTGACAAGGCGCGGCCGGCCCGGGCCACCGAGGTCCAGTAATCGGAACGGTCGGCGGCCTGGCCCAGGCCGTCGACCGTGGCCGTTCAGCTTTCGGTGTAGCGGAGCAGAAGCCAGTCCCGGCCGGTCAGCAACAGGGCCAACGCCTCCGCGGCCGCCGGGGGCGCGCCGGCATAGAAGGCCGCGAGGTCCTTCGCGAGCGTCCGCGCCCTGTCCGTGGGCAGCGCCGCCTTGCGCCGAAACCCGAGCATGCGGGCGCCGATCCCGAACAGCGAAAGGTCGTATTCGTCCTCCAGGCGCCGGGCCAGGACGTAGGTCTGCATGGGATCGAGGTCGGCGCTGAAATAGCCGTTGGGAAAGGCCGCGACGGTCTGGGCGGCGGCGTCGACCGGCACGACCTGGAACAGGACGTGCTCTTCCTCCGCGATCCGCAGCGCCGCTTCCGGGTCCTGGTTGATCGTGATCAAGTCGTTGCGGTCGGCGGGCGTTCCCCAGTCCAGCAGGCCGACCAGGTGCTCGTACCGGATATCGCGCGCCCGCTCGAGCAGGTTGGCCAGGCGGATGGGGAATTCGGCCGGGGTGCTGAGATAGCCCCGGTGCTGGCCGTTCTCGAACATCTCGGCCCCGAGCCCGGACAGGTCGTGGCCCTCGGTGTCGTCCAGCCCATGGAAGTCCGTCGCGTGCCCGGAGGTGTACGAGGCCTGGGCCAGGCCGTCGAGCGAGGCGAGCACCCGCTTTCCAGGATGCTCGGCCTGCAGGCGGGCGTGCAGGGCCAGCAGGTCGGCGAACGACCCCAGGGTCTTGGCCGACAGCCCGTCACAGAGCAACGGACCGAAGGTCCTGGGCCTGGTTTCGGCGAACGGGACGAGTTGCAGCGGTTGCCCGCGGGGCGATCCGGACATCGGGGCGATGACGGCCGCCCCCGCCGCGAATGTCAACCAGGCGCCGATGCGTGCAATCCGCCCTCCAGGCGGGCGGCGGCGCCGCGTTATATGTATATCGTATAAGATATTTGACATAAATAATATTATCGTGCCTTCCTTCCTGCCGAAGCGCGCCTGTGGGAGGCGCGGTCGTTCTGGAGGGGAATTTCCATGCGCAGCAGACTGGCGCGCCTTGATCTGATGGCGGGAGCGGCGGCCGTCGCGGTCCTGTCGGTCGTCGCCGGGGCCCCAGCCGCCTTCGCCCAGCAGGTCGCCACGGCCGAAGAGCCGGCGACCCTGGACGCGGTGGTGGTGACGGGGTCGCGGATCAAGCGGCCCAACCTGGCCTCGGCCAGCCCGATGACCGTCGTCGGCGACGACGAGATCAAGTACCAGGGCGCCACCTCGATCGAGAGCGTGCTGAACCGCCTGCCGCAGTTCACCGCCGACTCCAACGAGAACGGCTCGAACGGTTCGGACGGCACGGCCCGGGTCAACCTGCGCAACATGGGCTCCAGCCGCGTGCTGGTGCTGGTCGACGGCCAGCGGATGCTGCCGGCCGAGACCGCCGACGTGAACTTCATCCCCAGCGCCCTGGTCGACCGGGTGGACGTCGTGACCGGCGGCGCCTCGGCGGTCTACGGCTCCGACGCCGTGTCGGGCGTGGTCAACTTCATCCTCAAGAAAAACCTCAACGGCCTGCGGCTGGACGCCCAGTACGGCATCGCCCAGCACACCAACGACAACAGCTATCCCCGGTCGCTGATCACCAGCGCCGGCTACAAGCTGCCCGACAAGCACGTCACCGACGGGGCGCGGACCGACATCAACCTGGCCTTCGGCATGAACTCGCCGGACGGCAAGGGCAATGTCAGCTTCTATGTCGGCTATCGCGAGCTCAAGCCGGTCACCCAGGATACCCGCGACTATTCGGCCTGCGGCCTGAACCTGGCCGGGGACCGCAACAACGCCCTGGTCTGCGGCGGCTCCAGCAACAACGAGTACGGCCTGTTCACCCTGCTCAGCGGCCCCAACGCCGGACAGACCCTGAACAACACCAAGGACGGGAACAAGACCTGGGTCCCGTACGACAGCTCGTTCCTCTACAACTACGCGCCCACCAACTACATCCAGCGCTCGGACAGCCGCTACACGGCCGGCGCCTTCGCGCACTACGAGATCAGCAAGGCCGCCGAGGTATACGGCAGCTTCATGTTCATGGACGACCACACCTTCTCGCAGGCGGCGCCGTCCGCCCTGTTCCAGGGGACGACGTTCAAGATCAACTGCAACAACCCGCTGATGTCGGCGTCCCAAGCCGCGACGCTCTGCGGTTCGGCCGCGGGCACGGACGTCAACCAGGACACCTTCATTGGCTACCGGCTGACCGGGCCCGGCAGCTCGCCGCGCCGCGACGACCTGCGCCATACCGACTACCGCATCAACCTCGGCTCGCGCGGCGAGATCGCGCCGGGCTGGACCTATGACGCCGGCTTCCTCTACTCGCAGGTGGTGCTCGACGAGAGCTACAAGAACAACGTCGACAACGCCAAGGCCGCCAAGGCCCTGCAGGTGGTCAGCGTCAACGGCGTAGCGACCTGCAAGTCGGTGGTCGACGGCACCGATCCGAGCTGCGTGCCGATTGACGTGTTCAAGTACCAGGGCCTCAGCGCGGCGGCCTACAAGTACCTCTACGCCCCGACCTACACCCACGGCGTCCAGCGCGAGAAGGTGCTGAGCGCGAACGTGAACGGCGACCTGGGCCAGTACGGGATCAAGAGCCCGTGGGCCGATGACGGGGCGGCCGTGGCCCTGGGCGTCGAGCATCGGCGCGAGGAGCTGAAGTTCGAGGCCGACGCCCTGGCCCAGGCGGGCGGCACCAAGGAGAACGCCGGCGCCTTCAGCGTCACCGAGGCCTACGGCGAAATGGACCTGCCGCTGGTCCAGGACGCGCCGTTCATCAAGAGCCTGTCGGTCAACGCCGGCTATCGGACCTCGAAGTACGACTATCTCGACAAGCGGGTCTCGACCTACAAGGTCGAGCTGCAATACGCGCCGACCTCGGACGTGCGGTTCCGCGCCAGCTACAACCGCGCGGTGCGGGCGGCCAATATCAGCGAGCTGTTCGCGCCCCAGGGCCTGGGCAACGTCTCGGCGGTGGATCCCTGCGCCGGGGCGACGCCCACGGCCTCCGCCGCGGCCTGCGCCCTGACCGGGGTCACCGCCGCCCAGTACGGCAAGATCCCCGAATGCCCGGCCGAGACCTGCGTCACCCAGGGCGGCGGCAATCCCGACCTGAAGCCGGAAGTGGCCGACACCCGCACCGCCGGCGTCGTGCTGACCCCGCGCTTCCTGCCGGGCTTCTCGATGTCGCTCGACTATTTCGACATCTATGTCGACCAGTACATCGGCTCGGTCGACGCCCCGACCGTGATCAACCAGTGCGTCCAGACCAGCAATCCGTACTTCTGCAGCCTGTTCCACCGCGACCCGACCTCGGGCGTGCTGTTCGGCGATCGCGGCTACATCGTCGCCACCAACCAGAACACCGGCTTCCTGCAGACCTCGGGCCTGGACGTGACCGGCAACTATCGCCTCGACCTGTCCGCGCTGACCAAGGGCGGCGACTGGGGCGAGCTCGACTTCAGCTTCGTGGGCACCTACCTCAACAGCCGCAAGATCGAGCAGTTGCCGGGCCTGGGCGCCTATAACTGCAAGGGTCTCTACGGGCCGACCTGCGGCCAGCCCAACCCGGCCTGGCGCCACCAGCTGCGGACCACCTGGACCCTGCCGTGGATCCCGGCCACGGTCTCGGTCAACTGGCGCTATTTCGGCGGGACCAACCTGTCCAGCAACGACAGCAACCCGTTCCTGCAGGGCGACTACGTCGAGATCAACCGCAAGATCAAGGCCTACAGCTACTTCGACCTGGCGGCCAACTGGAAGGTGCGCGAGCAGCTGTCCCTGCGGGCCGGCATGAACAACGCCTTCGACAAGGACCCGCCGGTGATCGCCGCCGGCCTGCTCAGCTCGTTCGGCAACGGCAACACCTATCCGGGCGTCTACGACCCGATGGGCCGGACGCTGTTCGTCGGCCTGACCATGGACTTCTAAGGCCTACAGCTTTCCCGAGGACCGGCGGCGGCGTCGCGGGTCCTCGGGCGTGAACCTCCCCCAACTCCAACAGCCATCGCGTCCCCCGCGATGGCTTTTTTTTAGGGCTGGAGATCACCGGGGCTGGGCGGCGGAATGGGAACTGCTCACTGTTAATCCGCTCATCCCGGCGAATGCCGGGACCCAGATGGCATAGCGGGACGGTGGGTTCCTCAAGCTCGGCGCTCCTCCAATCACCTCCCCACGCCATGGGATCTGGGTCCCGGCATTCGCCGGGATGAGCGGAGATTTTGGAAGTTTATGCTCGGCTTTTAGAGAGCAAAGATCAGCGATTTCAACGCTCTAATTTTTCTCGACCCGATTTGGTCCTCACCCCTTCGAACCGCCCTTATCCTGATCTCACCCGAAGGCAGGGGAGGGCGCGCGTACGGCGACCGATGCGGCCTTCGGGGGTGGACGAGCGGGAAGGCTTGTCCGCCGCGCTTCCTCGGAAGCGTCCCGGGTCGGTCCGCAGCAGGTTCGCCTCCGTCGCGACGAAGCTCCGGCGCCCGGGACAGGCGGATCAGGCCGGCAGGCCCGGGCTGAAATCGCCCGGGCGGTCCAGGGTGAGCCAACACCCTGCCCGTCGGGGGCCTCCATCGGAGCGGGTTAAGAATCCGCGACCCGAAGGCTTCTGGATAACGGCTCCACGCGAAGCGCTCGAACTTCGTCGAAACGGTACAAAACATCAAAGCTACTCCGGGCGAGGCCCGGGCGCTTCGCACCCTTCCCATCCCATCGCAGCTTCGGCGCGTGAGCGTGAAACCGCGCCTGCGAAAGACCCCCTCAGTCGGCTTCGCCGACAGCTCCCCCAGAGGGGGAGCATCTGCGCAGTGCGCCGGCCGACCAGATCCTCCCCCTCTGGGGGAGGTGGCCCGAAGGGCCGGAGGGGGAATGGCGTCCCCACAGTTTTTCTGTCCGCCCCCTTCGACGAACTCAATTGACCCGACCGACCGAGTAGGGATTTAAGCCGCTCCAACTTCACCGCACCTTGCCCATTTCGCGGCTTGGCGCGTTCCTGTTTTCATGGCTCCGTGCCGGGGCCCGACGCGGATGCTGGACGACGATCACCCGATGACCGCCGAGACGATCTCCGCGCCGCCCCGCGCCCCGCGCCGCCCGCTGTTTCGCCGGCGCTCGGCCATTCCGGGCTTCGGCCTGACCCTGGGCGTGACCCTGACGATCCTGTCGCTGATCGTGCTGATCCCGCTGTCGGCGGTGGCGATCAAGGCCTCCAGCCTGTCGCCGGCCCAGTTCCTGGCCGCCGCCTTCTCCGAACGGGCCTTGGCCGCCTACCGCCTGACCTTCGGCGCGGCCTTCGTGGCGGCGGTGATCAACGGGGTGTTCGGCGTGCTGACCACCTGGGCCCTGGTGCGCTACGAGTTCCCCGGCAAGGCCGTGGTCAACGCCCTGGTCGACCTGCCGTTCGCCCTGCCGACCGCCGTGGCCGGCATCGCCCTGGCCACGCTGTACGCCCCCAACGGCTGGGTCGGGCAATATCTGACCCCGCTGGGGATCAAGGCCGCCTACAACCCCATCGGGGTGACCATCGCCCTGATCTTCATCGGCCTGCCGTTCGTGGTCCGCACCCTGGAGCCGGTGATGCGCGACCTGTCGGCCGACGTCGAGGAGGCGGCCGCCAGCCTGGGGGCGGGGCGCTTCGCCACCATCGCCCGGATCATCCTGCCCGCCCTGGGCCCCGCCTGGCTGACCGGCTTCGCCCTGGCCTTCGCCCGCGGGGTCGGCGAGTACGGCTCGGTGATCTTCATCGCCGGCAACATGCCCTACAAGTCCGAGATCGCGCCGCTGCTGATCATCATCCAGCTGGAGCAGTTCGAATATGCCAACGCCGCGGCCATCGCCCTGGTCATGCTGGGCGTCTCGTTCCTGATGCTGCTGGTCATCAACGCCATCCAGGCCTGGTCGCGGAGGTTCGTCTGATGGCCGCTCCGACCAAGGCGGCCTTCCGCCACCCGACCGACGATCCGCTGTGGGCCAAGATCGTGGTCGTCGGCCTGGTTCTGCTCTTCCTGGGCCTGGTCCTGATCCTGCCCCTGGCCGCGGTGTTCGCCGAGGCCCTGCGCAAGGGCCTGGGCCCCGCGCTGGACGCGGTCTCGACGCCCGACGCCTGGGCGGCGATCAAGCTGACCCTGATCACCGCCGGGATCGCCGTGCCGTTCAACGCCCTGTTCGGCCTGTGCGCCGCCTGGGCCATCGCCAAGCACGACTTCCCCGGCAAGCCGCTGCTGATCACCCTGATCGACCTGCCGTTCTCGGTGTCGCCGGTGGTGGCGGGCCTGATCTACGTGCTGGTCTTCGGCCTGCAGGGGTGGTTCGGCGAGCACCTGATCGACCACGACATCAAGATCATCTTCGCCGTGCCCGGCATCGTGCTGGCGACGATCTTCGTGACCTTCCCGTTCATCGCCCGCGAGCTGATCCCGCTGATGCAGGAGCAGGGCGTGTCGGAGGAGGAGGCGGCCGTGTCGATGGGGGCGTCGGGCCTCTACACCTTCTGGCGGGTGACCGCGCCCAACGTGCGCTGGGGACTGCTGTACGGCGTGCTGCTGTGCAACGCGCGGGCCATGGGCGAGTTCGGCGCCGTCTCGGTGGTCAGCGGCCACATCCGCGGCCTGACCAACACCATGCCGCTGCATGTGGAAATCCTCTACAACGAGTACGACTTCGTCGCCGCCTTCGCCGTCGCCGCCCTGCTGTGCCTGCTGGCGATCGTGACCCTGGTGCTCAAGAGCCTGCTCGAGATCGCCCAACCCGACGTCAAGCGCGGCGGCGGCCACTAGATTGACCGGAACGAAGACGCTCCCATGACCATTTCCATCCGTTCCGTCGAAAAGAAGTTCGGGCGCTATCCGGCCCTGAACAGCGTCGACCTGGAGATCGCCGACGGCGAGCTCGTGGCGCTGCTGGGGCCGTCGGGCTCGGGCAAGACCACCCTGCTGCGCACCATCGCCGGCCTGGAGTTCCCCGACGCCGGCCAGGTGCTGTTCGCGGGCCAGGACGTCACCTTCGCCTCGGCCTCGGCCCGTCGCGTGGGCTTCGTGTTCCAGCAGTACGCGCTGTTCAAGCATATGACCGTGGCGCGCAACATCGCCTTCGGCCTGGACGTCCGCAAGGGCAAGGACAAGCCGCCCAAGGCCGAAATCGCTCGCCGCGTCGAGGAGTTGCTGAAGCTGGTCGAGCTGGAGGGCCTGGGCAAGCGCTACCCCTCGCAGCTATCGGGCGGCCAGCGCCAGCGCGTGGCCTTGTCGCGCGCCCTGGCCGTGCAGCCCAGCGTGCTGTTGCTCGACGAGCCGTTCGGCGCCCTGGACGCCACGGTCCGCAAGTCGCTGCGCAAGGAGCTGCGCCGGGTGCACGACGCCACCGGCGTCACCACCATCTTCGTCACCCATGACCAGGAAGAAGCCCTGGGGCTGGCCGACCGGGTGGCGATCCTCAACGCCGGCCGTATCGAGCAGATCGGCACGCCCGACGAGGTGCACGACAATCCCGCAACCCCGTTCGTCTGCGGCTTCGTGGGCGAGGCCAACCGCTTCGAGGGGACGGTCCTAGGCGGGCGCTTCACCTCCGGTTCCGTGGCGTTCGCCGCCAACGGCGTCCGCGATGGCACGGCCGTGGCCTTCGTGCGGCCCCACGACTTCGCGCTGGACGACGGCGGCTTCGAGGTCCGGGTCGAGCGGGTCCACGTGCAAGGCGCCCTGACGGCCGTGGCCGCCACGGCCCCCGACGGGCGCGCCATCGAGATCTGCGCTTCGCGGTCCGAGGCCGCCCAGTTCGCGGGGGCGGTCAAGATTTCGGTCCGCAAGAGCCACGTCTACCCGCTTTAGCGGATAGCGGGTCTACTGCTGCTGCTGCTGGCGCTGCTGCTGTTCGCGGATGGCGTCGGCGCTGGCCCGACGGCGGTTGGCCGAGCCGAACGGGGCCGAGGGGCGGGGCAGGCGCAGGAATTCCGGCTCGGCCACCGCCGCCCGGGCCCGCCGCACCGAGACGCCGACGGCCAGGTGGCTCTCGGAATCGCCCTTGTAGACGCCCCGCGACGGGGTGACGTCGCCGTAGTCCCGGCCCACGGCCACGGCCACGTGGCGCTCGCCGGTCATGACATTGTTGGTCGGATCGAACCCCACCCAGCGATAGCTGGGCAGGAACACCTCGACCCAGGCGTGGGTGGCGTCGGGATCGGAGCGGTCGCCGGCCTCGCGGTCGGTGAACAGGTAGCCGGAGACGTAGCGGGCCGGGATGCCCCAGGCGCGGCAGATGGCCAGCATGATGTGGGCGAAGTCCTGGCAGACCCCGCGGCCGGCGCTCAGCGCCAGGTCGATCGGACTGTCGGCGTCGGTGACCCCCGGCTGGTACTCGAAGGCCTTGTAGATCGTGTCGCACAGGGCCTGGACCGCCGAAAACGGATCGCGCCGGCGCAGGGCGTCCAGGTCGTGCTCGGCGATGAAGGTCTCCAGGGCGGTCGTCATGTGGACGAAGCCGTGCGGCCGCAGGTAGTCGAAGCACTCGCCCTTGACGAAGGCGCTCTTCAGCCGCTCCCACTCGCCCATGTCCAGCGGCACGGGCCACTCGTGCACCGGCTCGGTTTCGACCGCCGAGCGGGCGATGATCGTCAGGCCGTCGTGCGGCTGGGGCACGTCGAAATGGTAGACGGCGTTGCCGAAGCTGTCGGCGTAGGAGAACACCTGGGCGGCCGGCTCGATGTCCAGCTCGAAGCTGACCAACCGTTGGCGCGCGCCCTTCTGGGGCTGCATCCACAGCTCCATCAGGCTTTCGCGGACGGGCCGTTCGTAATGGTACTGGGTGACGTGGCGGATCTCGAGCAGCACGGTTTGGGTCCTAGGCCGGCAGGCGCATTTCCAGGGGATAGGCGACGAAGGTTTCGTAGATCGCCTGATGGATACGGGCGCATTCGTTGGCGACGGTGGTCAGGAGTTCGCCCGCGCCCTGGGTTTCCAGCTCGCCGACGTCGGCGAACTCCAGCCGGGCCTTCAGCCGCCCGGCCAGCCGCTCCGGCGCCGCGCGGCCCGTGGCCTCGACATGCCGGGCCAGTTCGCTCAGGTGCTTTTCGATCTGGCTGGTGGCGAAACGGATCGAGCGCGGGAAGTCCTCGTCGAAGACCATGAACTCCAGGATGTGCCGCGGCTCGATCTCGGCGGTGTAGACCCGCAGATAGGGCTCCAGCGCGCAGCCCATCCGCAACAGGCTGACCAGGGCCAGGTGGTCGTTGACCTTGGGGCTGTCCTCGGCGAAGCAGGCCTCCAGCAGGCCGGCGATCAGCTGGGCCCGCTCCAGGTACATGCCGACCATCATGAACCGCCAGCTCTCGCCATGGCTCATGGTGGTGTCGGCCGCGCCCTTGAACAGGTGCACGTCGGCGATGATGTCGTGCAGGAAGGTCACCGAGTTGTCGGCGAACTCGCGGCCGGCGTTGCGGTCGATGACCTTCAGATAGAGCAGGTTCAGCCGCTCCCAGGTCTCGGTGGTGATCTGGTCGCGGACCTGTCGGGCGTTTTCCCGGGCCCGGGACAGGGACGAGACCACTGAGTTGGGATCCGTTCGGTCCAGGACCAGGCCCTTGGCCGCCTCGAAGGCGCCGGCGGTCAGGTCGGTCTCCCCGACCGCCGAGAGGGCGATGCGCACGGCCTCGGCCCCGGTGTCGGTCTGGTCAAGGGTGGCGTTGAGCATCACGGTCGACAGGCGCGACAGGTGCTCGGCCCGCTCGATATAGCGGCCCAGCCAGTAGAGGCTGTCGGCGACCCGAGCGAGCATCATGCGAACGTCTCCTCGGCGAGGAAGGGGGCGAGCATCATTGGCCAGGTCCCTTTTCGGCGGGGTGGCCGCCGCCATTGCCGTTGTGGCCGTTTTCCTCGGCCAGCACCCAGGTGTCCTTCGATCCGCCGCCCTGGCTGGAATTGACCACCAGCGAGCCGCGTTTCAACGCCACACGGGTCAGGGCGCCGGGGGTGACCACGGTCTTCTCGCCCGACAGGATGAAGGGCCGCAGGTCGACGTGGCGCGGTTCGATTCGGCTGTCGACCAGGCAGGGCGCGGTCGACAGCTGGATGGTCGGCTGGGCGATATAGTTGGCCGGATCGGCCTTCAGGGCGTCGGCGAACTCCGAACGCTCACGGGCCGAGGCGTGCGGCCCCACCAGCATGCCGTAGCCTCCCGACGCGCCCACCGCCTTGACCACCAGCTTGTCGAGGTTGTCGAGCACGTGGCTCAACTGGGCTGGCTCGCGGCACAGGAAGGTCTCGATGTTCGGCAGGATGGCGTCCTCGCCCAGATAGTAGCGGATGATGTCGGGCACGAAGGCGTAGACCGCCTTGTCGTCGGCCACGCCGGTGCCCGGGGCGTTGCAGATCACCACGTTGCCGGCCCGGTAGGCGTTGAACAGGCCCGCCGCGCCCAGCGACGAATCGCGCCGGAAGGTGAGGGGGTCGATGAAGTCGTCGTCGACCCGGCGATAGATCACGTCCACCCGTCGCAGGCCCGTGGTGGTGCGCATGTAGACCATGTTGTCATGGACCACGAGGTCACGGCCCTCGACCAGGGGCACGCCCATCAGTCGCGCCAAGTAGGCGTGCTCGTAATAGGCCGAGTTGTAGACGCCGGGGGTCAGCACGACGACCTGCGGGTTTGGCCGCCAGTCGGCGCTCATGCTCTTGAGCGTGGCCAGCAGCAGGTCGGGGTAGCGCTCGACCGGCCGCACCCCGGCTTCGCGATAGGCGCCGGGGAAGGTCCGCTTGGAGGCGTCTCGGTTGGCCAGCATGTAGGACACGCCGGACGGGACCCGCAGATTGTCCTCCAGCACGGCGAACTCACCGTCCTGGCCGCGGATCAGGTCGCTGCCGCAGACGTTGGCGTAGGCCTTGTGCGGCACGTAGAGGTTCTGCATCTCGCGACGGTACGAGGGCGCGCCCAGCACCAGCTCGCGCGGCACCACCCCGTCCATCAGGATCTGCTGCTCGCCGTAGATGTCGGCCAGGAACATGTTCAGCGCCTGCAGGCGCTGGGTCAGGCCAGCCTCGATCTTGGCCCATTCCTGGGCGGGCAGGATGCGCGGGAAGAGGTCGGTCGGAATGATCCGCTCGGTGGCGCTGTCGGCCCCGTAGACGGTGAAGGTGATGCCCTGCAGCAGGAACGAGCGTTCCAGCATCCGTTGCCGGTCGGCCAGCTCGCCGGCGCCCAGGGTGGAGATTCGGGTCTGCAGCGCCGCATAGTGGGCCCGCACGTCGCCGCCCGGGGCGATCATCTCGTCATAGGCCGCGCCGGGCAGATAGGCCGCCCCGGTCATCGGCAAGGTGGGGGTATCGTCGATGTCCTTGATTTTCGCCACCACGCCCGTGTCCACTTTGCACACCCCGTCCGCCGCAATGAGGCGGCGTGTCCCGATCCAGCCTAGAACGCACGAAGGACGCAAGCGGTGCTTTTCTTGCCGCGATGACGAAATGTGCGGTCCTGCTCAACATTTGGGCGCCGCTCTGACGCGCACGGGTTCATGGCGGGGAGCGTTTGGTTACATTTCACCGCGTGACAGCCGGCGGGGGCGCCATTACAGGGGGTTCGGGGCGCTGCGCGGGAACTGGAAGGCTTGGTGCGTAAGAGACTAGCCCTTGGCATGACCGCGGCGACCCTGATGGTCGTCGGCCATGCCAATGCGGCCGAGCCGGCAGCCACCATCACCGGCGTCGAGGACCGTGCGCTGCGCGAGGCGATCCAACGCGCCATGACCGAGGCCAAGCAGCCGGCGCGCAGTCGATCGGAAGCGCGTCGCCGGGCCCGCGACGCCGGCGACGAAGCCGTCGCCGTGCTGCGCTCGGAAGGCTATTACGGCTATGTCGTCGAGCCCGACGTGTCCGAAGCCGATCCGCCCCGCGCGATTCTCAAGATCACCCCCGGGCCGGTCTTCGTGATCGCCGATCCCCAGCTGGCCTGGAGCGGGACGCCCCCGGACGAAGGCGTCGCCCAGCGGGCGCAGAGCGTCATTCGGCTGACTCCGGGTGCTCCGGGACGCGCGGCCGACGTCCTGGCGGCCGAGGGGCGCGTGGTCTCCCAGGTGCAGCAGCTGGGCTATGCCGACGCCGAGGCCGAGCCGCGCGAGGTCGTCGTCGACCACGCCGACCACACCGTGCGTCCGACCTTCCACATCGCGGCCGGCGACCTGACCCACGTCGACGGCATCCAGGTCATCACCCAGGGGCGCTCCAAGTCCGCCTGGGTGCAACACCTGGCGCCCTGGAAGTCGGGCGACATCTACGAGCCCGACGACATCGCCGAGCTGGAGCGGCGACTGCGCGACACCGGGGTCTACGACACGGTTTCGGTGTCGCTGGCGCCCAAGGACAAGGCGACGTCCGACGGCCTGAGGCCGGTGATCGTCACCCTGGCCGATCGCAAGGCCAAGACGATCGAACTGGGCGCCAGCTATTCGAGCACCGACGGGCCGGGCGTGGACGCCAAGTGGATCCGCTACAACCGCCTTCACCGGGCCGACACCACCACCCTGACGGCGCGGCTGGCCAAGCTGGACAGCCGGCTGGAGGCCGAGCTGGCCCTGCCGCACTGGCGACGCAGCCAGCAGACCCTGAAGCTGAACACCGCCATCTTTCGCGATAACACCGACGCCTATACCGAAACCGGCGCCCATGTCGGCGCTGACCTGACCCGGCGGCTGCAGCCGACCATCTACCGGACCTACGGCGTGTCGCTGGACGTCTCGCAGATCGATTCGCCAACCACCACCAACGGCGTGACCACCGACGTCCGGCAGAACTTCGCCACCTTCACCCTGCTGGGGGCGCAGGCCTGGGACCGGTCCGATAGCGTGCTGGACCCCACCAAGGGCTGGCGGCTGGACGTGCGGGCCGAGCCCACCGCGATCACCGGCGATCTGACCATGGCCTTCATGAAGGTCCAGGCCCAGAGCACGGCCTATCTGCCGTTTGGCGAGGGCGCGCGCACCGTGCTGGCCGGCCGGGTCAAGGCCGGGCAGATCCTGGGCGGCACCATGCCGGAGGTGCCGGCCTCCAGGCGCTTCTACGCTGGCGGCGGCGGGTCGGTGCGCGGCTTTTCCTATCAAGCCATCGGGCCGAGGATCGGCAACACCAGCACGCCGCAAGGCGGCCTGTCGCTGCTGGAAAGCTCGCTCGAGCTGCGCCACAAGTTCACCAACACCTGGGGGGCGGTGGCCTTCATCGACGCCGGCGCCGTCGGGGTCGACAAGTGGCCCAACGGCGACGATTTCGGGGTCGGCGTCGGCGTGGGCGTTCGCTACGACCTGGGCTTTGGGCCGATCCGGGCCGACATCGCCATGCCGGTCAGCCGGCGATCGGGCGATCCGGCGTTCCAAGTCTATATCAGTATCGGGCAGGCCTTTTGACCGACGCCCAAAAACCACCTGGCGGGCCACCGCCCGAGGACGTTCCGGAAGCCGTCGCCGAGGCGGCGACCAAGGTCGCGCGCAAGATCGGCTGGCCGGGCTTTGTCATCATCGTTTCGATCAGCCTGGTGGTGCTGGTCGCCGTGCTGCTGGGCGGCGTGCGCTTCGGGGCCATCACCCCGCAGGGCCGCGCCTTCCTGGAAGCGCGCACCAGCGGGCTGAAGCTGGGCCGCATCGGCCGACTGAAGATCGAGGGCCTGACGGGCGACATCTGGAGCGCGTTCGGCGTCCGCCGCCTGACGATCAGCGACGAGAAGGGCGTCTGGCTGGACGCCGCCGAGGTCCATGTCGACTGGCGTCCGGCCGAGCTGTTCTACCGCCGCTTCCACGCCAACGAGATCACCGCCCGCCAGGTCGTGGTGCTGCGCCGGCCGACCCTGACCCCCAAGGGCAAGTCCAGCGCCGCGCCGCTGTCGGTGGATCTGGACCGCGTGGCTCTGCGCCTGATCACTCGGCCGGAATTCAGCCGCCAGGCCGGCGACTTCGACCTGAGCGGCGACTACGAGTCCGAACGGCAGGGCGGTCAGAAAGGGGCCCTGAGGGCGTCGAGTCGTCTGCACGTCGGCGATCACCTGAAGCTGATCTTCGATCTGGGGCGGGACAAGACTCTGTTGCTCGACGCCGAGGCCCAGGAGGCCAATGGCGGAGCGCTGGCCGGGGCGATGGGGCTGTCTCCCGACCGGCCCTTCGACCTGAACGCCAAGGCCCATGGCACCATGAGCCAGGGTGCGTTCACCCTGCTGGCCCGGTCCGGCGACGCCACGCCGCTGAAGGCCGGCGGCGCCTGGACGCCGCAGGGCGGATCGGCGACGGGTCACATCGACCTGGCGGCGTCGACCCTGACCGATCGCGAAGAGAAGATGTTCGGGGCCGACGCCAGCTTCTCGATCGTCGGACGCAAGGCCGGGGCGTTCAACGATCTCGACCTGAAGATCGATAGCCAGAACCTGAGCCTGGTCGCCCATGGACCCGCCGATCTGGGCAAACGGATCACGGCTCCGGCTGGGCTGACCTTCAGCGCCAAGGTCGGCAATCTGTCACGCGTGACGCCATTGCCGGCCATGGGGGCCGGCGTCGCGGAGGGCGTTCTTCACCTGACCGGCGACGGCCTGCTGATCGACGGCCGGGTCGATGTCCGCGACCTGTCCCTGCTCGGCTACCGCCTGGCGCGGGCCAGGGGGCCGGTCAGCGTCGGCTGGAAGCGCGGCGAACTGAGCCTCAAGGGCCAGGCCGCCACGGAAGGCGGCGGCGGACAAGGGCTGCTGGCCGTGCTGGGCCGCGCACCCTCCGCCCAGTTCGAAGGGGCCCGGTTAAAGGACGGCCGCTTCCTGATCCGTTCGGCCAAGGTCCAGGCCCCCAACCTGACCGTCGTCGCCGAGGGCGAACGCGGCATCCTGGGCGGCCTGTCGTTCAAGGGCGAGGCCAAGGTCGGCTCCCTGGCCCCGGTCCATGCCGGCATGGCGGGGCAGGCGACCGCGCGATGGTCGGCCAGCCAGGGCGTCGGCAAGCCGTGGCTGCTGACCGTCGATGCGCGCGGCGGCAACTTCGCCAGCGGTCTGGCCGAACTGGACCGCCTGCTGGGCAAGACCCCGCGGCTGAACGCCCGAGCCTCCTGGGCCAACGAACGGCTGTCGGTGGCCGACGCCAAGCTGGACGGGACGGCCGCCTCTGTCCGCGCCTCGGGCGTGCTTGGCCCGGGCGCCGCGCTGGGCTTCAAGCTGGATTGGACCGCCACGGGACCGTTCGTCGCCGGACCGATCGAGGTGGCGGGCAAGGCCAAGGGTACGGGGGCGGTGACCGGGACGCTGACGGCGCCCAAGGCCGACCTGATCGCCGACTTCGATTCCATCGACGTGCCGCGCCTGCCGCTGAAGGACGCCCACGTGGTGCTGTCGTTCGCCAAGCGCCCTGACGGCGGCGACGGCGCGGCTTCCATCGAGGCGGGCAGCCAGTATGGGCCGGCCAAGGGCCATGCGGCGTTCAGGTTCGCGCCGGGCGGGCTGGAGCTGACCGATCTGGACGTCGACGCCGGCGGCGCCAAGGCCAAGGGCGCGGTGTCGCTGCGCAGCGGCCGTCCCGCCACGGCCGACCTGGTGGTGGCTGTCGGGCCCGGCGCCTTCCTGACCCAGGGCCGGGTCGCCGGCACGGCCAAGATCGCTGACAGCGCGGGCGGACCCGTGGCCCAGCTCGACCTGACCGCCGACGACATCGTCGGCGGGGCGTGGAAGGTTCGGCACGCCGGGATCAAGGCGGCCGGTCCGATGGCGCGCCTGCCCCTGACCATCGACGCCCGGGGCGAGGCTCCGTCCGGGCGCTGGAAACTGAACGGTTCGGGGGTTCTGACCCAGTTGGGTCCTGAATATCTGCTAGCCCTCGACGCCGCCGGCGCCATGGCGCGCACCGAGATCAAGACCCGCGAGGCCGCGCAGATCCGGTTCGGCGGCCCGCGAACCAACGCCCGCTTGCGGCTTTCGGTCGGCGATGGCGCGGCCGACCTCGACGCCGACGTCGGCGGAGACCTGGCCACGCTGCGCGCCCAGCTAACCGGCGTCAGCCTGACGGCGATCAATCCTGATATGGCCGGCAAGGTCGACGCCCACGTGACGCTCAGCGGTTCGGGCCCGACCCTGACCGGCGAGTTCGACGCCAACCTGATCGGGGCCCGCGAGCGGGGGCCCCGCACGGACCGCGCCCTGAACGCCGAGATCCGCGGCGTGCTGCGCGACAACACCATGACCATCAACGCCACCAGCACAACCAGCCAGGGCTTGCAGGCCAAGGCCGAGGTGGTCCTGCCCACCGAGGCCTCGGCCAAGCCGTTCCACCTGGCGATCAATCGCCAGCGTGCGGTGCGTGGGCAGTTCACGGCCCAGGGCGAGATCAAGCCGCTGTGGGACCTGCTGGGCAGTTCCGAACGCAGCGTATCGGGCAAGATCGACGCCGAGGGCGAATTGGCCGGCACCCTGGCCGACCCGCGCCTGACGGGCCGCGCCAGCCTGGAGGGCGGCCGGGTCGACGACGGCCAGACGGGCTTGAGCCTGCGCGACGTCATCGTGCGCGTCGCCCTGGCCGACAACGCCATCGACGTCAGCCAGGTGTCGGCGGGCGACGGCCAGGGCGGAACCATGGCCGGTTCGGGCCGGATCAGCCTGGCGCGCGGCGGCCTGGGCAGCTTCAAGCTGGACCTGAAAGGCTTCCGGGTCATCGACAACGAACTGGCCTCGGCCACGGCCAGCGGTCAGACCACTGTCAATCGCGGCGCCGACGGCAAGGTCAAGATGGTCGGCGCCCTGGTCATCGACCGCGCCGACGTCTCGGCCCAGACCAAGACCCCGGCCGGAGTGGTCTCGATGGATGTCGTCGAACGCAATCGTCCCGACGAGATGGACCAGGGCGTCGAGGCCCGGAAGGTCGCCCCGGGCAGCGGCATGCTGCTGGACGTCACCCTGACCGCGCCGCGTCGGATCTTCGTGCGCGGCCGGGGGCTGGACGTGGAGCTGTCGCTGAACGCCCATGTCGGCGGCTCGACCAACAGCCCGGTCCTGGACGGCGAGGCGCGGATGGTGCGCGGCGAGTACGACTTCGCCGGCAAGCGCTTCGAGTTCGATCAGAACGGCACGGTCCGCCTGGCCACCCAGCTGGACCGCATCCGGCTGGACCTGACCGCCACCCGTGAAGACCCGGCCCTGACCGCCGTGGTCAAGGTGCAGGGCACCGCCGCCAAGCCGGAGATCACCCTGACCTCCAAGCCGGAGCTGCCGCAGGACGAGGTGCTGTCGCAGGTGCTGTTCGGGTCGTCGGCCGCCAACCTGACGCCGATCGAGGCCGCCCAACTGGCCTCGGCCCTGGCGGCCCTGGCGGGCGGCGGCGGCTTCGACGTGATCGGCAACCTGCGCAGCCTGGCCGGACTGGACCGCCTGTCGTTCGCCGAGAGCGCCACGGGCATGACCGTGTCCGGCGGCAAGTACGTGACCGACGACGTCTATGTCGAGATCATCGGCGGCGGCCGGGAAGGGACCTCGGCCCAGGTCGAATGGCGCGTCCGGCGGGCCCTGTCGCTGGTGTCCAAGATCGGCAGCCAGGGCGACGCCCAGCTTTCGGTCCGCTGGAGAAAGGACTACAACTAGCGCGCCTCCACCTTGTCCGCGCCGCTGGCCTGGCAAGCGGGCGGAGGCATGCAGTGACCGACCCGAACTGCGACCCTGGCCTTGGCCGAGGGACGGACCGCGTTCGGAGCAAGGCTGTTGCGCGGGCGACCGGTTTCCGGGTTCGAGGAAGCACGAATTGTCCGCGGCCCTTGGTTTAGTTTGAACTGAGGGAGACAGTGGATTCATGCGACTCAACGACGAGGATCGCGCCGTTCTGCGACATCTGGCCGGCCAGGGTCCGCGGATCATCGATCGGGCGGTGGCCTGGTGCGCCATCAACTCGGGAAGCCGGCACCTGGCCGGCCTCGAGCGCCAACGGCAAGTTTTGCTCGACGCCTTCGGAAACCTGCCGGCGGCGCCGACCGACATCCCGCTGGGCGCCTCGCCCGAGGTCGGGGCCGACGGACGGATCGGCGAGCAGGCGCACCCGGCGGCGATCGCCGTGGTCGTGCGGCCCGAAGCGCCGGTGCAGGTCGTGCTGACCGGCCACTACGACACCGTCTATCCCGAGACCTCCGGCTTCCAAACCGTCACGACCCGTCCGGATGGCGCCCTGCACGGTCCGGGCATCGCCGACATGAAGGGCGGGATCTCGGTCATGCTGGCGGCGCTGGAGGCCTTCGAACGCCATCCACTGGCGCAGAAGGTCGGCTATCGCGTGTTGCTGTCGCCGGACGAGGAGATCGGCTCGGTGGCTTCGGCCCCGATCCTGGCGGAGTTCGCGCGCCAAGGGCATGTGGGCCTGACCTACGAGCCGGCCCTGGCCGACGGCGCCCTGGCCAGCGCCCGCAAGGGCTCGGGCAATTTCCACATCGTTGTCCACGGCAAGGCCGCCCACGCCGGCCGCGACTTCGCCGCCGGCCGCAACGCGGTGATGGAGGCCGCCCGCATCGCCCAGGCCCTACACGCCCTGAACGGCTTGCGCGACGGGCTGACCTGCAACATCGCCAAGATCGACGGCGGCTCGCCGCTGAACATGGTGCCCGACGTGGCCGTGGTGCGGTTCAATGTCCGCTTCCCGGCCGCCGAGGATGCCGCCTGGTTCGAGGGCGAGGTCGACAGGATCGTCGGCGCGACCGGGGAGGGCCTGCATGCCCACCTGCACGGTCGGATCACCCGCGGCGCCAAGCCGTTCAACGCCGCCCAGCGGCGGCTGTTCGGGGCGATCAAGGACGTCGGCGCACTGCTGGGCCAAGACATCGCCTGGAAGCCGTCCGGCGGGGTCTGCGAGGGCAACAACCTGTTCGCCTCGGGCCTGCCCAATGTCGACACCCTGGGGGTGCGCGGCGGCGACATCCACAGCGAGGCCGAGCACGCCTGGCCCGACAGCTTCGTCGAGCGCGCCCAGCTGTCGACCCTGATCCTGATGAAGCTGGCCAGCGGCGAGATCGACGGTCCCGCCCTGCGCGCCGCCATGACCGACCTCGCGGAGACCGTTTGAGCATGCTTGTCGTCCGCCCCGCGATGCCCGCCGATTTCGACAGCCTGATGGAGCTGGCCGTCCTGTCCGGCCGCGGTTTCACCAGCCTGCCAGAGGACGAGCAGACCCTGCGCGCCCGCCTGGACCTGTCCCAGGCCAGCTTTCATTCCGAGGTCGCCGCGCCGGAGGCCTGGTACACCCTGATGCTGGAGGACCTGGAGGCCGGCGACGTCGTCGGCGTGGCCGGGGTCAAGGCGGGGGTCGGCCTGAAGCGCCCGCACTTCTCGTTCCGGGTCGTGACCCTGGCCCAGTCCTCGCCCACCCTGGACAAGCGCTTCGACCACCGGGCCCTGGTGCTGGTCAACGAATGCGCGGGCTGGTCGGAGGTCGGCTCGCTGTTCCTCAAGCCGGAGCGTCGCAAGGGCGGGGCGGGGCGGCTGCTGGCCCAGTCGCGCTACATGCTGATCGGCCTGGAGCCGCAGCGCTTCGCCGAGATGGTGCTGGCCGAGCTGCGCGGCTGGTTCGACGTCGACGGCAGCTGTCCGTTCTGGGACCACGTCGCCAGCAAGTTCTTCCGGCTGGAGTTCGACGAGGCCGACATGATGAGCGCCTCGACCGACGGTCAGTTCATCCTGGACCTGGCGCCGCGCCACCCGATCTATGCCGAACTGCTGCCCCAGGCGGCCTCCGAGACCATCGGTCGGGTGCACCGCGAGGGCGAGGCGGCGCGGGCCATGCTGGAGAGCGAGGGGTTCCGCTTCTCGGGCCTGATCGACATCTTCGACGCCGGCCCGACGGTGGCCGCGCGACGCGACGACATCAAGACCGTGCGCGAGGGCCGGCGGCTGCGGGTCCGGCTGGGCGAGGACGCCTATGGCGAGGAGGCGCTGATCTGCTCGGGCGCCGTGGACCGCTTCCGGGCGGTGCGCGTCCCGGTGCTGGTCGACGGCGAGAGCGCCATCATCGGTCGAGATGCGGCGGCGGCCCTGGGCGTCAAGGACGGCGAAATGGTGCGGGTGAAGGCATGAGCGGCGTGTTTATCGAGGGCGTCTGGCGGTCGGGCGCGGGCTCCGAGGCGACCTCGGTCGACCCGACCACTGGCGAGATCATCTGGCGTCAGGCGACCGCCAGTCCAGCCGAGGTGGCGGCGGCGGTCGCGGCCGCCCGCAAGGCCTTCCCGGCCTGGGCGGACCTGCCGCGCGAAGAACGGATCGCGATCCTGCGCCGCTACAAGGACGTGCTGGTCGCCCGCACGGCGACCTTCGCCGAGGCCTTGAGCCGCGAGACCGGCAAGGCGTTGTGGGAGACCAAGGCCGAGCTGGGCTCGATGGCCGGCAAGGTCGAGGCCTCGATCAAGGCCTATGACGAGCGGACCGGCGAGCACGCCAGCGACATGGCCTTCGGCCGCGCCGTGCTGCGCCACCGCCCGCATGGCGTGATGGCGGTCCTGGGCCCGTTCAACTTCCCCGGCCACCTGCCCAACGGCCATATCGTACCGGCCCTGCTGGCCGGGGATACGGTGGTGTTCAAGCCGTCGGAAGAGACGCCCTTGGCTGGCCAGCTGCTGGTCGAGGCCCTGGAAGCGGCCGGCGCGCCGCCCGGCGTCGTCAACCTGGTGCAGGGCGGCCGCGAGGTCGGCCAGGCGCTGATCGACCAGGAGATCGACGGCCTGCTGTTCACCGGCTCGGCCGCCGCCGGGGCCTTCTTCCGCCGCCACTTCGCCGATCGGCCGGACGTGATCCTGGCCCTGGAACTGGGGGGCAACAACCCGCTGGTGGTTTGGGACGCCGGCGACCCCGAGGCCGTGGCGGCCCTGGTGGTGCAGTCGGCCTTCATCACCACCGGCCAGCGCTGTTCGTGCGCCCGACGGCTGATCGTTTCGGACGACGCGGCGGGGCGGGCGGTGATCGACGCCGTGGCGGCGCTGTCCGAACAACTGATGATCGGTCCCTGGAACGGTCGCGAGGAGCCGTTCATGGGGCCGCTGATCTCGGACCGGGCCGCCGCCATGGCCCTGGCCGGCGCCAAGGCCATGCCGGGCGAGGCCGTGCGCGCCATGACGGCCGTCGACGGCCTGAGCGGGGCCTTCGTCTCGCCCGGCCTGGTTGACGTGACCGGCGAGACCGTGCCCGACGAGGAGCTGTTCGCGCCGCTGCTGCAGGTGCGCCGGGTCGGCTCGTTCGACGAGGCGATCACCGCCGCCAACGCCACGCGCTACGGCCTGTCAGCGGGGCTTATCTCCAATGAAACAGCGTATTGGGAGCTTTTCCTGAAGCGAATCCGGGCGGGCGTCGTCAACTGGAACCGGCCGACCACCGGCGCGGCCGGGACCATGCCGTTCGGCGGCCTGGGCAGCTCGGGCAATCACAGGCCCAGCGCCTACTACGCCGCCGACTATTGCGCCTATCCGGTGGCCAGCTTCGAGGCCCAGGGTGTGGTCAATACCCTGGGCGATATCAGAGGGTTGCGCGAATGACCTCGCGCGCGGTCGAGGCCAATTGCGACGGCCTGGTCGGGCCGACCCACTCCTATGTCGGCCTGTCTCCGGGCAACATCGCCAGCCAGATCAACGCCGGCGAGGTCTCCAACCCCCGCGCGGCGGTGCTGGAGGGCCTGACCAAGATGCGCAAGCTGGCCGACTGGGGCGTGCCGCAGTTCGTGTTGCCGCCTCACGAGCGGCCGGACCTGGCGTTGCTGCGTTCGATCGGATTCTCAGGTTCCGACGCGCAGGTCCTTGAAAAGGCCTGGAAAGACGCGCCGGCCCTGGCGGCGGCCGCGTGCTCGGCCTCGCCGATGTGGGCCGCCAATGCCGCCACGGTCACGCCCAGCGCCGACACGGCCGACGGCCGCGTGCACTTCACCCCGGCCAACCTGCTGACCAACCTGCATCGCAGCCTCGAGGGGCCGCAGACCGCGCGCAGCCTGCGTCGGCTGTTCCCAGACGAGGCCCGGTTCGCCGTGCACGATCCGTTGCCGGCCCAGCCGCATTTCGCCGACGAGGGCGCGGCCAACCATGTGCGGCTGTGCGCCGACCATGGCGAGCCCGGAGTCAATCTGTTCGTCTGGGGCCGCGAGGCTTGGGAGCGCTGGGAGGGCCGCTATCCGGCCCGCCAGACCCGCGAGGCCTTTGAGGCGGTCGAGCGCCGCCACGGCGCGGCGCGCGGTGTCTTCGCCCGCCAGGGCCGGGCGGCGATCGACAGCGGGGCGTTCCACAACGACGTGGTTTGCGTCGGCACGCGCGAATGCCTGCTGTTCCACGAACGCGCCTTCGAGGATCGCGCGGCGATGGAGGAAGGCGTCCGCCGCGCCGCCGAAGGCCTGTTCGAACCCGCCTTTGTGGAGATCAGCGAGGCCGACCTGCCGATGGACGACCTGGTCAAGAGCTATCTGTTCAATTCCCAGCTCCTGGTCCTGCCCGGCGAGGATCGCCTGGTGCTGCTGGCCCCGGGCGAGACGCGCGACAACCCGCGCGCCCACGCCGCGGCGCAGGCGCTGGCCAGCTCGAACGGGCCGATCGGCCGGGTGGAATATGTCGACGTCCGCCAGAGCATGCGCAACGGCGGCGGCCCGGCCTGTCTGCGGCTGCGGGTGGTTCTGACCGAGGCTGAACTGGCGGCCACGAATCCCGGCCAGCGCTTCGACGCGGCCCTGCACAATCGCCTGAACGCCTGGGCCGAGCGCCGCTATCGCGACCGCCTGGCGCCCGCCGACCTGGCCGATCCGTCGCTGATCGTCGAGAGCCGCCAGGCGCTGGACGAGCTGACCGCGATCCTCGACCTTGGCGGCGACTTCTATCCGTTCCAGCGAGCCGCCTGATCATGCGCGACTTTATCGTTCGCTCCGCTACGCCCGACGACGCGGCCGCTGTCCTGGCGCTGCATCGCAAGGTCGCCGCCCAGCCCGGCGGCCTGGCCCGCCAGCCCGAGGAGGTGACGGCCGACTATGTCGCCCACGCCCTGGCCGCCGCGGCGGAAGGCGGGGTGAACCTGGTCGCCGAGGGCGCCGACGGGACGCTGTGCGGCGAACTGCACGCCGAACGGATGAAGATCGCGATCTTCGCCCATGTGTTGACGGACCTGACCGTGGCGGTCGATCCGGACTGGCAGGGCAGGGGCGTCGGCTCGGCCCTGTTCGGCGCCCTGATCGACACGGCCCGGACGATGACGCCGCCGATCGGCCGGATCGAGCTTTGGACCGGCGCGGCCAATCTCGGCGCCCAGCGGCTCTACGAGCGCCTGGGCTTCAGGATCGAGGGGCGGATGATCGGGCGAGGCCGGTTGCCGGACGGTACGGTCGACGACGACATCGTCATGGGCCTGCTGCTGGACTAGCCGCGCAGCGCCGCCAGGGCCTGCGGAAAGCGCCGCGACAGCGGCGCCTCGACCGCGCCGAGTTCGATCGCGTAGTCCCCCGAACCCTCGGGGCGAAGGCCGGTGACGCGAGTCGGATTGACCAGCCAGGAGCGATGGGTGCGCACGAAGCCGTGCCCGGCCATGCCGGTCTCCAGGGCGCTGAGTGAAGACCGCATCAGCCGCCGCCGGCCGTCGGCCAGCAGGAACTCGGCGTAGTTGCCGGCCGAGCGCACGGCCAGGATCTCGGACACCGGGACACGCACCAGCCGGGCGCCGTCGCGGATGTCGAAGCTGGCGGCCGCCGTCGCCGTCTGGGCCTGGGCGGCGGCCTCGCGGGCGCTGCGCCTCAGCGACAGGTAGTAGATGATCGAGGCCAGACCGTAGGCCAACAGGTCCTTGCGGAACTCGTAGGGAAATTCCGTCGACAGCGGGCCGAACCGGTACGGACCGTCCATCACCGCCAGATAGGCCAGCTTGCGCAGGGCCACGAAGCCCGCGACGTGCAGGACTGAATAGAGCACGACCGCCGCGAGGTGGACGGGAACGGTTCGCCACCAGCGGGGCGCCGTCCGGGTGGTCCACACCGCCACGGCGGCGGGGATCATGAAGATCACCATCGTCACCAGGGCGCTGCTGGCCTCCCAGATCGCCGGCGCCAGCGTGCCGAGGCGCGGCGCGTCGTGGCGAATGGTCAGGACGTTGACCACGGCGATGCATGAGATCAGGCCCACGCCGAGAAGCCAGGCGCGCCAGACGCCCTGGCGCTCTTCGCCGCTCATCCCGAAAAGCGCGCCGCTGGTCCCTCTCGCTTTTCCGTTCGTCCCTGCCGGCGGCCGTCGATCCCCGGCCGCTTGGCTCCCGGTGTCGGTCCGGGTCACGACGTCTGCATCGTTTTTCAAGCCGGACGCCTCGCCATGCCCTTGAGCGCTTCAATCCCTGACCGCCGCTACGACCTCGACTGGATTCGGGTCGGCGCGTTCTTCCTGCTGATCCTGTATCACGTCGGCATGTTCTATGTGCCCTGGGACTGGCACGTGAAATCGCCCCATCCAGTCGAAGAGCTGGAATTGGCGATGTTCCTGACCAATCCCTGGCGCCTGACGCTGCTGTTCCTGGTTTCGGGCGCGGCGACCCGATTCATGGCCGACAAGGTTACGGTCGGCAAGCTGACCGGGGCGCGGATCGCGCGCCTGCTGCCGCCGCTGCTGTTCGCGATGTTCGTGATCGTCCCGCCGCAGTCCTACTACCAGATCGTCGAATATGTAGCCGCCCACCCCGGCGCGTCGCTGCATTTCACGTCCTACGGGGACTTCTGGACCAAGTACGTCACCGCCTCGGGTCGCTGGTGCACCCCGGAGGGCTGCCTGGTCACCCCGACGTGGAACCACATGTGGTTCGTGGCCTACCTGCTGTTCTACACCCTGGTGCTGGCGGGCCTGATGCTGGTCTGGCGGCGACTGGGCGCTCATCTGCAGGGGGCCGCCGAGGTGGTGCTGCGGGGGGCGGGCCTGGTCCTGTGGCCGATCCTGTTCCTGGGCCTGCTGCGGGCCACACTCTATCCGCGCTTCGGCGAGACCCACGCCCTGGTCGGCGACCACTATGTGCACGCGGTGTCGTTCTCGGCCTTCCTGCTGGGGTTCGGCCTAGCCAAGTCGGAGGTGCTGCGCCAACGGCTGATCGCCGCGCGTTGGCCGGCCCTGGGCCTGGCGGTCGCCGGCTATCTGGGCTGGGCCGCCTATGCCTACGTCTATCGCAACGACACGCCGATCCCGCCGGAATGGCTGCGCCCGATCATGCGCTTCGTCCAGGCCACCGACGCCTGGTGCTCGATCGCCGCGATTCTGGGCTTCGGCGCCAAGCACCTGAACCGGGGCGGACCGGTCCTGCGCTACCTGACCCTGGGCGTGTTCCCGTTCTACCTTGTCCACCAGACCCTGATCGTGGTGATGGCCCATCACCTGGCCAAGCTGGGCTTGCCCCAACCGCTGGAGGCGCTGATCCTGATCGTGCTGACCTTCGCCGGCTGCTTCGCGACTTACGAGATCGTCCGGCGCATCCCCGGCGTGCGGATCCTGTTCGGCCTGAAGGGTCAGCCGCCCGCCGAGGCCAGCCGCCCGCCGGTCTTCGCATAGGCCTGGGTTCCGGCGGTGATCACCCGGTCGGCGCTGGTGATCTCGGCGATGCCGAGGTCGCTGGCGCCGGCCAGCCGGTCGTACAACGGCCCGAAGTCGCGCAAGGTGACCTCCTGCAGCGTCTGGATCGAGGGGATGACGAAATAGACCTGCTGGAAGTCGTCGATCCGATAGGGGGTGCGCATCACCCGCTCCAGGTCGAAGCCGATGCGGTTGGGGGAGGGATCGTCGAGGGCGAAGATCGACTCCGTGCGCGAGGAGACGATGCCGGCTCCATAGATCCGCAGCCCTTGCGGGGTTTCCATCAGGCCGAACTCGACCGTATACCAGTAGAGCCGGGCCAGGTTCGCCAGCCGCCCGAGGGCCAGCGCTCGCTGGCCGCCCTGTCCATAGGCTTGCATATAGTCGGCGAACACTGGATCGGTCAGCATCGGCACGTGGCCGAAGACGTCGTGGAAGATGTCCGGCTCTTGCAGGTAATCCAGTTGGTCCGGCCTGCGGATGAACTGGCCCGCTGGGAAGCGGCGGTTGGCCAGGTGGTCGAAGAACACGTCGTCGGGCACCAGGCCCGGCACGGCGACCACGCTCCAGCCGGTCAGGCGCTGGAGTTCCTCGTTGATCCGCCTGAAGTCGGGAATGCCCGAGCGGTGCAGGTCCAGGGCGTCGAGCCCGCGCAGGAATTCGTCGCAGGCCCGCCCCGGCAGCAGGGCGGTCTGGCGTTCGTAAAGGGTGATCCAGACCTCGTGCTCGGCCTGGGCGTAGTTGTCCCAGCCCTGGTCGATCGTCCAATCGGCGGCCGCGCCGGGGGGCGGGCCGCTGCTAAAGCCGTCTGCGCTCATGAAACGACGTTACGCCTGGTTCGCGGCAAATTCCGTTCGGATTTTGCGCGAGAACCCTGGTCGACCGGAGAGAGCTTGCGTCTAGTGCGAGATCCGGGGGCGAAGCTTGTAGGCGCCGTGGTCGAAGCTCTCGAAGATCACCGCGGCCTGCGGGTGACCCACGGGCTCGCCGGTCTCGTCGGCCAGCAGGTTCTGCTCGGAGACGTAGGCGACATAGGTGTTGTCGTCGTTCTCGGCCAGCAGGTGGTAGAACGGCTGGTCCTTGGTCGGCCGGATGTCCTCGGGAATGGAGTTCCACCATTCCTCGGTATTGGCGAACACCGGGTCGACGTCGAACACCACGCCCCGGAAGGGGAAGATCCGGTGCTTGACCACCTGGCCGATCGCGAATTTGGCAAGTCTCGAATTCATGTCGAGCAGCCTACACGAGTCTCCTGACTAGAACCTGAACGTAGACTTCCGCCGTCGGATGACAAGGCGAGGCCTTCCGGCGCGGGAATCTCGCCGCTATGCTCGCCTCCGAAGTGAGGCGGTTCGGCATGAATCGCCTGCGAGACAAGGTGGAAAGACCATGTCGGAGGCGCCGCGAGCGCCCGGCGCGCCCCAGCCTTCGGGCTCCGGCCGGCGCCGGCCGCCAGGCGAGCAGTCGTGTTATGCGGCGCTCGACCTGGGTACGAACAACTGCCGCCTGCTGGTGGCGACGCCTTCGCCGCGCGGGTTTCGCGTCGTCGAGGCCTATTCCCGAATCGTGCGGCTGGGCGAGGGCTTGTCCCAGACGGGCCAGCTTTCGGACGAGGCCATGGACCGTTCCATGGCGGCCCTGAAGGTCTGCGCCGAGAAGATTCGCCGTCGCAAGGTGGTGCGGGTGAAGGCCGTGGCCACCCAGGCCTGCCGGGGTGCGACCAATGGTCCCGATTTCGTGCGCCGGGTGGCGGAAGAGACCGGCCTGCGACTGCAGATCATCACGCCCAAGGAAGAAGCCCAGCTGTCGGTAGCCGGCTGCATGAGCCTGTTCGACCGTGACGCCGAGGCCGCCCTGGTGGTCGACGTCGGCGGCGGTTCCACCGAATTGTCGTGGGTCGACCTCCAGGCCGGCGGGCTGGACAGCAAGCCACGCCAGTTCGCGGCCTGGAAGCTGCCGATCAAGGCCTGGCTGTCGATCCCAATCGGCGTGGTCACCCTGGCGGAGCGCTTTCCCGAGGGCGAGCGGGTGGAGGAGGGGTGGTTCCGGGCCATGGTCGATGCGGTCAAGAGCCGGATTGAGGCCTTTCCGCACGCCGAGCCGATGCGGCGGGTGTTCGAGAGCGGCCGCGCCCACATGGTCGGCACCTCCGGCGCCATCACCAGCCTGGCGGGCCTGCACCTTGGCCTGCCGCGTTATGACCGCAACATCGTCGACGGGCTGTGGATGCAGCGCCACGAATGCGAGGCGGCGGCCGACCGGCTGCTGACCCTGACCGCTCGGGAGCGCGCCCTGGAGCCGTGTATCGGCGCCGATCGGGCCGACCTGGTGCTGGCCGGGGCGGCGATCCTGCAAGCCGTTCAGGAGCTTTGGCCGTGTTCGCGCGTGCGTGTCGCCGATCGGGGGCTTAGAGAGGGTCTCCTGATGTCCCTGATGTCCGATCAGCAGAAGAAGCCGCGCCGGCGTCGGCGAGGCGGCTCCGGTCGGTCGTCCCGCCCTTCGACGGTGAACGCATGAACGACGAACCTCCCCGCAAGCGCATGGTCAAGCCGCCGGCCGGCGGCAATGACAGCGGCCGCACCAAACCGGCGCGCCTGAAGACCGCGTTCGGCCGCACGCCCTCGCAGCAGCACTGGCTGGAGCGGCAGATCAACGACCCGTTCTCGGCCAAAGCCCGCGCGCTGGGCTATCGCAGCCGCGCGGCGTTCAAGATCAGCGAAATCGACGACAAGTATCGGTTCTTCAAGAAGGGCGCGCGGGTCATCGACCTGGGCTGCGCGCCGGGCGGCTGGCTGCAGATGGCCACCGAGCGCGGGGTCACCGACATCGTCGGCGTCGACCTCCTGCCCGTCGATCCAGTGGCCCCGGCCCACATCCTGGAGATGGATTTCACCGACCCGGCCTGTCCGCCAAAGATGCTGGATCTGCTGGGCGGCGCGCCGGACCTGGTGATGTCGGACATGGCGCCCAACACCGTGGGCCATCGCGAGACCGACCACCTGCGCATCGTCGGCCTGATCGAGATCGGCGCGGACTTCGCCATCGAGGTGCTCAAGCCCGGCGGGGCCTTCGTGGCCAAGGCCTTCCAGGGCGGCGAGACGGCGGCGGTGATCGCCCAACTGAAGAAGCATTTCGACAAGGTCGTCCACTTCAAGCCCAAGGCCAGCCGCAGCGACAGCTCCGAGGTCTTCCTGGTGGCGACGGGGTTCAAGGGACGGTAGGCGGCGTCTCAGAGCATCGACCGGGCCCATCCTCTTCGGGCCGGGGCTGCGAGCCGCGAATTCATCCCCATTTATGCCGCCAAGCGAGTCGACACGGACGACCTGCGTAGGTATACGCGGCTCGCAAAATGGAGACTCCAATGGAGATTCGCGAAGGGCTCACCTTCGACGACGTTTTGCTCGAACCCGGTCCGTCAGACGTCATGCCCACCCAGGTGACGACCGAGACCAAGTTCACGCGTGAAATCAGTCTGAACATCCCGCTCGTGTCCGCCGCCATGGACACGGTCACCGAAAGCCGGCTCGCCATCGCCATGGCCCAGGCCGGCGGCATGGGCATCCTGCACCGCAACCTGACGGTGGACGAACAGGCCGACCACGTGCGCGAGGTGAAGCGCTACGAAAGCGGCATGGTCATCAATCCGCTGACCATCAATCCGGACACGACGCTCGCCGAGGTTCGCGAGATCACCGCGCGGCGCAAGATTTCGGGCTTTCCCGTCGTCGAGAAGAAGTCGGGCAAGCTGGTCGGCATCCTGACCAATCGCGACATGCGGTTCGAGGGCGACGACAAGGTCCCGGCCTCGGCGCTGATGACCCGCGACAACCTGATCACCGTCTCGGAAGGCGTCGATCACCGCGAAGCCCGCGAACTGCTGCGCAAGCACAAGATCGAGCGCCTGATCGTCGTGGACGACGCCTATCGCGCCGTCGGCCTGATCACCGTCAAGGATATCGAGAAGGCCCAGGCCCACCCCCTGGCCGCCAAGGACGACAAGGGCCGGTTGCTGGTCGGCGCGGCCTCGACCGTCGGCGACGCCGGCTTCGAGCGTTCGATGGGCCTGGTGGACGCCGGCGTCGACGTCGTCGTCATCGACACCGCCCATGGCCACTCCAGCCAGGTCGCCCAGGCGGTTTCGCGCCTCAAGCGCGAAGCCAACCGCGTGCAGATCGTGGCCGGCAACATCGCTACCTACGACGCCGCCCGCGCCCTGATCGACGCCGGCGCTGACGCGGTGAAGGTCGGCATCGGTCCGGGCAGCATCTGCACCACCCGCATCGTCGCGGGCGTGGGCGTGCCGCAATTGACCGCCATCGCCGAAGCGGTCCGCGCGGCCCGCGAGAGCGGTACGCCGGTCATCGCCGACGGCGGCATCAAATATTCGGGCGACTTGGCCAAGGCCATCGCGGCCGGGGCCTCGACCGCCATGATGGGCTCGATGTTCGCCGGCACCGAAGAGGCGCCGGGCGAGGTGTTCCTGTACCAGGGACGCTCGTACAAGAGCTATCGCGGCATGGGGTCGGTGGGCGCCATGGCCCGCGGTTCGGCCGATCGCTACTTCCAGAAGGACATCACCGACAGCTTCAAGTTGGTGCCGGAAGGCATTGAAGGGCAAACGCCTTTCAAGGGGCCGATCGCACCGGTGCTGCACCAGTTGGTCGGCGGCCTGCGGGCGGCCATGGGCTATGTTGGCGCGCCCGACATTCTGGAATTCCAGAAACGGGCCCGCTTCGTGCGGATCACCGGCGCCGGTCTGCGGGAGAGCCACGTCCACGACGTGATGATCACCCGGGAAGCGCCAAACTATCCGAGCGCGGTCTAGCCGGTGCGGATGGCCCTTGAACTTCAGATGCTGGGCTGGGCCGTCGTGATCGGCCTGGTTCACCTGTTCTGGGCGGCCGCGGCCGCCCAGCCGCAGCGGGGTCTGAAGTGGAACGTCGGGCCTCGCGATACGCCGGTGGTGCTGACGGGCATGGCGGGGCGCCTCGAACGCGCCTTCGCCAACTTCCGCGAGACCTTCCCGTTCTTCGCCGCCGCCGTGCTGGTCGCCTATCTGGGCGGCCGGCTCGGCATGCTCTCGGCCCACGGCGCGGTGCTCTATGTCGGGGCGCGGGCGATCTACATCCTTCTCTACGCCTTCGGCGTGCCGGTCGCCCGGTCGCTGGTCTGGCTGGCTTCCGTGATCGGCATCGGCCTGATCCTGGCGGCCCTGGTGATCTGAAAGCAAAAATGCGCGACGGCGGCAGACTAGCAGCGGCGATCGAGGTCCTTACCGAGATCGAGACGCGTCATTTCCCCGTACGGATGGCGTTGAAGCGCTGGGGCGAGAGCGCCCGCTATGCGGGCTCCAAGGACCGCGCCTTCGTCTCGGGCCTGGCGCTGGACGCCCTGCGCCGCAAGCGTTCGCTGGGCTGGATGATGCGCGACGACAGTCCGCGCGGCGTGGTGCTGGGCGTGCTGGCCCAGGATTGGAAATGGCCGCTGGAGCGGATCGCCGAGGCGGCGGCCGAAGACCACGGGCCGGGCGCGCTGACCGACGCGGAACGCGAGCGGATCGTCGCGCCGCGCGCCCTGGCCAACGCGCCGCCCGCCGTGGCCGGCGACTATGCCGACTGGATGGAGCCGTCGCTGGCGCGCGCCCTGGGCGACGACCGCGCCGCCGAGATGGCCGCCTTGGCCGAGCGCGCCCCGGTCGACCTGCGCATCAATCTCCTGAAGACCGACGTCGAGCGCGGCGCCAAGGCCGTGGCCCTGATCGGGGCCGAACCGGCGGGTGTTCTGGACACCGCCTTCCGCATTCCCGCGCCTGGCGCAGCCGATCGCACCCCTTCGGTCGAGGCCGTGCCCGCCTTCTCCAAGGGCTGGTTCGAGGTCCAGGACCTGGGCTCGCAGATCGCCGCCGCCACGGCTGGGCTGATCAAGGGCAAGCAGGTGCTGGACTTCTGCGCCGGAGGCGGGGGCAAGACCCTGGCCCTGGCCGCCGCCATGGGCAACAGCGGCCAGATCTACGCCCACGACAGCGACGCCCGCCGCCTGGCCGACACCATCCGCCGCGGCCAGCGGGCCGGCATCCGCAACCTGCAGATCCGCTCGCCGATCGAGGGCGAGCCGCTGAAGGGCCTGGAAGGCAAGCTGGACCTGGTGTTCGTCGACGCCCCCTGCACCGGCTCGGGCACCTGGCGCCGCCACCCGGACGCCAAGTGGCGCCTGTCGCCCGACCAGCTGGCCAAGCGCCAGATCGAGCAGGACGCGGTCCTGGCCGACGCCGCCGATTTCGTGAAGCCCGGCGGTCGCCTGATCTATGTCACCTGCTCGCTGCTCGTCGAGGAGAACGAGGATCGCGTGGCGGCCTTCGTCGAGCGTCATCCGGGCTTCTCCGTGAAGCCGATCACCTTGGCCGGGATCGAACAACACCTGACGCCGGAAGGCTATCTGCGGCTGACCCCGCATCGCGCCGGGACCGACGGCTTCTTCGCCGCGGTGATCGAGCGCGGGTCCTACGCGCCCTAGAGCCCGCCCGACCGCCTGCGGTTGGGGCCAAGGGGCTCGTCAAAGACAGAGATTCCTCCCGCGAGGGAGACCGAACCGAAACGACACGCTGGAGAACGCAACCCATGACCGCCGAACCCCACCACCAGCGCGTCCTGATCGTCGATTTCGGCAGCCAGGTGACCCAGCTGATCGCGCGCCGGGTGCGCGAGGCCGGCGTCTATTGCGAGATCCATCCGTTCGACAAGGCCGAGGTTCTGGTCGACGACTACAAGCCGACCGCCATCATCCTGTCGGGCGGTCCGGCCAGCGTGCTGGAGGCCGACAGCCCGCGCATCGGGACCAAGCTGTTCGATCTGGGCGTGCCGATGCTGGCCATCTGCTACGGCCAGCAACTGCTGTGCGACGTATTGGGCGGCAAGGTCGAGGGCGGCCACGCCGGCGAGTTCGGCCGCGCCGAACTGACGATCGGCAAGGTCAGCCCGCTGTTCCAGGGCCTGGCCGGCGTGGGCGAGCTGGAAACCGTCTGGATGAGCCACGGCGACCGCGTCACGGCCATCCCGGAAGGCTTCGAGGTGATCGCCACCTCCACCGGCGCCCCGTTCGCGGCCATCGCCAATGACGCCAGGAAGATCTACGCCGTCCAGTTCCACCCCGAGGTGGTTCACACGGTCAACGGCTCGCGCATCTACAAGAATTTCCTCGCCCTGGCCGGCCTGAAGGGCGACTGGACCATGGCGGCGTTCCGCCAGGAGATGGTCCAGAAGATCCGCGACCAGGTCGGCGACGGCAAGGTGATCTGCGGCCTGTCGGGCGGCGTCGACAGCTCGGTGGCCGCCGTGCTGATCCACGAGGCGATCGGCGACCAGCTGACCTGCGTGTTCGTCGACACCGGCTTGCTGCGCAAGAACGAGGCCGACCAGGTCGTCACCCTGTTCCGCGATCACTACAACATCCCGCTGATCCACGTGGACGCCGGCGACCTGTTCCTGGGCGAGCTGGCTGGCGTCAGCGACCCGGAGACCAAGCGCAAGACGATCGGCAAGCTGTTCATCGACGTGTTCGACAAGGAAGCGGCCAAGATCGAGGGGGCGGCGTTCCTGGCCCAGGGCACGCTCTATCCCGACGTGGTCGAGAGCGTCTCGGCCCGCGGCGGCCCGTCGGCGGTGATCAAGAGCCACCACAATGTCGGCGGCCTGCCGGACTACATGAAGCTGAAGCTGGTCGAGCCGCTGCGCGAGCTGTTCAAGGACGAGGTCCGCGCCCTGGGCGTCGAACTGGGCCTGGCCCCGGCCTTCGTCGGCCGTCATCCGTTCCCGGGCCCGGGCCTGGCCATCCGCATCCCGGGCGACATCACGCCCGAGAAGGTCAAGGTCCTGCAGGACGCCGACGCCATCTATCTGGAGGAGATCCGCAACGCCGGCCTCTACGACAAGATCTGGCAGGCCTTCGCCGTGCTGCTTCCCGTGAAGACCGTCGGGGTGATGGGCGACGCCCGAACCTACGAGAACGTCCTGGCCCTACGCGCGGTCACCTCGACCGACGGCATGACCGCCGACTTCTTCGAGTTCCCCTGGGACGTGCTGGGCAAGACGGCCACCCGGATCATCAACGAGGTCCGCGGCGTCAACCGGGTCGTCTACGACGTGACGTCCAAGCCGCCCGGCACGATCGAGTGGGAATGATTCAGGGTCCTTTCGGGACCTTCGCGGACTATCGTCGATATCGGCTAAATCATTGAAATAATTTTTGTTCTGGCTCGCCAACGATCGGCGTCGATCGGGGAGAGCCAGTTCACTTTTCGTGTTTCTGACGGCGCCGTCGCGACCTTGCTCGCGAGGCCGGGCGGCTGATACCGTCATTGCAAGTCAGGCCTGACGGTACTTTTTCCAGCATCAAGCCCCTGAATTTCTTCAGGAAAAGGCGCTTCCACCATGCCGTTTTCGGCATGACGGTATTTTGCCGCCTTTTTCCTGGTTTTCGGGGTGCGCGGGAGGCCGTTCATGCTCACTGACGCCGCACTCAAGTTTTTGAAACCAAAGAAGAAACCCTACAAGGTCGCGGACCGTGACGGTATTTATGTGGTGGTCTCCCCCGCCGGAGGCATCTCCTTCCGTCTCGACTACCGGATCAACAACCGGCGAGAGACCCTGACCCTCGGCCGCTATGGCCGCGACGGCATCAGCCTGCTGGCGGCGCGGGAGCTGGGCATGGAGGCGCGCCGCAAGGTGAGGGAAGGGATCTCGCCCGCTATCGAGAAGCAGCGCGACAAGGCCAGGATCAAGTCGGCCAAGACGTTCAGCGATTTCGGCCGCAAGTGGCTGGAGGAGGCCCGGATGGCCGAGAGCACCCGGGCGATGCGCCGCGCGATCTATGAGCGCGATGTCGAGCCCGCGTTCAAGAACCGTCTGTTGGCTGAGATCGAGCCGGCCGACATCCGGGCTCTATGCCAGACAGTGAAGGGCCGCGGCGCGCCCGCGACCGCGATCCATATCCGCGACCAGGTCAACCTGATCTTCGCCTTCGCCCGCCTGCATGGCGAGAAGGTGGAGAACCCGGCTAGCGACGTCAGCCCGTCGTCGATCTGGTCGTTCACGCCGCGCGAACGGGCCCTGTCGGCCAAGGAGATCCGGCTGTTCTATCCGCTGCTGGAGCAGGTGCCGACGCTGCCCACGATCAGGCTGGGCATGAAGCTCATCCTGCTGACCTTGGTCCGCAAGAGCGAGCTGCAGGACGCCACTTGGGACGAGGTCGACTTCGTCAACGCGGTCTGGTGCATTCCCGCCGCTCGAATGAAGGCTGGCCGGCCCCACAACGTCTACCTATCGACCCAGGCGCTCGACATCATGATCGCCCTGAAGACCTGCGCGGGAAATTCGCCATACCTGCTGCCGTCGCGCTATGAGGCCGATCAGCCGATGTCGCGCGCGACGTTCAACCGGGTGACCATGAGCATCGCCGAGCGGGCCAAGGAACAGGGACTGCCGATCGCGCCGTTCACGGTCCACGACCTGCGCCGGACGGGTTCCACCCTGCTCAACGAGATCGGGTTCGAGAGCGACTGGATCGAGAAGTGCCTGGCGCATGTGGATCGCCGAACCTCGCGGCGGGTCTACAATGTCGCCGAATACGCCCAGCAGCGTCGGCACATGCTGCAGGAGTGGGCCGACATGATCGACGCCTGGGTGAGGGGAGAGCGGCATGTCCCGACCCTTCGGCCGGCCGAGCTGCATGGAGTCACCTTGGATCCGCGCGCCTGAGGGCCCGGATCAGGCCGGCACTCTCGGTGTAAACGAGACGCTCTACCGGCGAGCCGGTCAGGCGGCTCTCATCGAACCACGGGGCGGGTCTTGCGATCTCGCACGTTGGGCGGGGGCGCGCGGTCCTGGACGCCAGCTTCGGCCTCGCGCTTGCGCTCTGCCAGCCAGGTCTCGACCTCGGCAAGATCCCAGACCACGCAACGGCGTGTGAGGGCGAAGCGGCGGGGAAATTCGCCGCGCCGTTCCATCTCGTAGATCGTGGTGTCGGCCAGCGGCACGATCTGGCGCAGTTGGCCCCGCCGGATCGCGCGGGTCGGCATGGAGTCGGGGTGGCGCCGGGGCGTGTCGGAAGCAGTGGCGGACATGGGTTTGCTCCTTCGCGTCGACCTAAACCTCTCCCGGTCGGGCGGTGAAGGGGGCAGCTCGCCGCATGCGGCAATGGCGCGCAAAGGCAGGCGGACGGCGGTTTGTCGCCGATCGGCGCAGGCATGGGTGACAATGCGATTTCGCCAGAGGGTTCCCGCCGGACGCTTTCGCGTCCGGCTCCACCCGGTCGGGAGAGCGGCCGGCGGTCACGCTCGGTCCCGCGGCTTTCGCCGCTCCTACGGGCGCGACGCCTGACGGGCGCCTTTGGGGCGCCGCCGGCCGCTCGACGCCGCCTCCCGCCACGCGCTTCGCGCGGGCTCCTGTGCAGGCTTCATTCTTATTGGCGGCCTGCGGCCGCGGGCTTAGGGCTCCGCCCTCGGCGCACTTCGGATCGGCTTCCGCCCAGCTTCGGGCGTGGCCAGGGCTGCAGGGCGGAAAGGGGGATCACGCCCTGCAGCCGGGTCCCCGCGAAGCCGCCCCTCCGTTTGCACACCCGGTCTCGCCGACGGGCGTCGGGGTTCAGGCGCGCCTTTTGCGCCTGAACCCCCATGCCCTCAGGAGGCAGATATGAACACTCACAGCCAAGCCGTTTCGTCCGCTGGCGTCCAGTGTGGCGAGGAGCGCGTCTATGCGCTCAACAAGCTCAAGAAGTCGCCGCGCAACGTCCGCAAGGTGCCGCACACCGAGGCCGACATCGAGGCGCGGGCGGCCAGCATCCAGGCCAAGGGCCTGATTTCGCCGCTGGTGGTCGAGCCGGAGCTTCGCGCCGATGGTTCCGAGACCGGCTATGGCCTCGTCACCGCCGGGGAGGGGCGGCGTCTGGCCCTGCGGCTGCTGGCCAAGCGCAAGGTGATCGGCAAGACGACGCCCGTGCGGTGCCTGGTCGATACGGTCAACGACCCGCAGGAAATTTCCCTGGACGAGAACGTGTCCAGGTCCAGCCTTCATCCGGCGGACGAATTCGAGGCCTTCCGGGATCAGGCGGCGCGGCGCGGCTTCGGCGCCGAGGAGATCGGCGCCCGGTTCGGCGTCACCGCTGCCGTCGTGCGTCAGCGGCTCCGCCTGGGCGCGGTGGCGCCCGACCTGCTCGACATCTACCGCGCGGGCGAGCTGACCCTCGACCAGTTGATGGCCTTCGCGGTGTCGGAAGACCATGCCCGCCAGCGGCAGGTCTTCGAGACCTTGACCAACCGCCAGCCCTACGCGATCCGCCGGGCCATGACCGAGGCCCAGGTGACGGCCGGCGACCGGCGGGTGGCCTTCATCGGCGTGCCCGCCTATCTCGCCGCCGGGGGCGAGGTCACGCGCGACCTCTTCACCGACGACGCCGGGGGCTATCTCGATGTGGCCCTGGTCGACCAGTTGGTGGCCGAGAAGCTGGAGGCCCAGGCCACGGCCATTCGCCAGGCCGAGGGCTGGAAGTGGTCGGCGGCCTATCTGGACTATCCTCATGGCCATGGCCTGTCGCGCATCTATCCGCGTCCGGTCGAGCGCGACGAAGAGGAGCGGGCGCGGCTTGCCGCCCTGCGCGACGAATACGCCGCCCTGTCGGAAGAGTGGGGCGCGGTCGAGGACCTGCCCGCCGAGATCGAGGCCAAGCTGGCCAAGATCGAGGCGACCCTGGCCGCTGAGCCGGACCATGCCTATGACCCGCAGGAGGTCGCCCATGCCGGGGTGATGGTGATCCTCGGCTACGACGGCGAAGTCCGCGTCGAGCGCGGACTGGTCCGGCTCGAGGACGCGCCGCCGCCCAGGTCCGAGATCGAACCCGAAATCCCGGCGGACACGGCTGACGACGGTGGGGAAGACGGGGACGACGCCCCGCCCTGGGATGAGGATACGGCGCAGGCGGAGGTCGAGCCCGAGGACGAGCCGGTCGGCGATCCGGGCGCGCCGCTGCCGGCCCGGCTGGTCGCCGAGCTGACCGCCCACCGCACGGCGGCGATGCGCCAGGCCCTGGGCGAGAACCCGGACCTGGCCCTGGTCGCCCTGACTCACGCCCTGGTCTGCCGGGTCTTCGTCCAGTACGGCGCCATGCCAACCTGTCTCGACATCCGCCTGAGCTCGCACCACCTCGCCAGCGAGGGCGATGGGATCGAAGGCAGCCGCGCGGGCCTGGCCCTGGCCGACCGTCACGCCCTCTGGGCGGCGCAGGTTCCCGCCGACGCCGCCGACCTCTGGGCCTTCGTCCTGGGGTTGGACGCCGACAGCCGCCTGTCGCTGCTGGCGCACTGCGTGGGCCTCAGCGTCAACGGCGTCCATGGCTACGAACGCCGTCCCGCCGCCTGGGCCCATGCCGACCAACTGGCCACGGCCCTGGACCTGGACATGGCCGATTGGTGGGCGCCCACGGCCGAGCGCTACCTGGCCCGTGTCACCAAGGCCCATACCCTGGCGGCGGTGCACGAGGCGGTCTCGCCGGAGGCGTCCGAGCGGCTGACGGGTCTGAAGAAGGACGCCTTGGTCGCCGCCGCCGAGCCGCAGTTGGTCGCGGCCCGCTGGCTGCCCGGCCTGCTGCGCACGCCCAAGGCCGCCGAGGCGGAGTCGGCCGAGGCGCGGCCCACGGCGGCGGGCGCGGTCGCGCCCATCGACGACGACACCGCCCAAGGCGTCGGCCAGGATCTGGTCGCCGCCGAATAGGCGAGGGCGGGGCGGCTGGCGCCGCCCCGCCGGTCCTTGGCCGACCCTTTCCGCCCCGAGCCCCGAAGGGCGCCCGCCGCAAAGGCGGCGGCGCTGCCGGCCGGTCAGGCCGCCTCGTTCTCGGGCTGGCCGGGCTTCCCGCGCCAGCTCCAGACCAGATCGAAGCCCTCCTCGGCCGCCTGCCGCCGAGCGAAGGCCGGGGCGAGAAGCCCGGAGCGTCGAACTTGGCCGGCAGGTATTCGCGCCCTTCGCGCGACAGGCTTCGAGGTCACACCGGTCTCGACGCCCCCAGCGGCGGCGATGCATTCGGCCGGCTGCTTCTTGCCATCGTTCGCTCGACCGCCGGAAACGGACATTCCCGAGGCCGCGCCTGAATGAACCGATGACGCCGACCGCGCCGTCCAGGGCGAGGCGAAGGACCAAGGTGGACACGCTTCCAAGCCCCGTTCGCCGGCCGGGCCGAGCCGATGCCGCGTCCTCTCGGCTTTGATCCGACCGAGGCGGGCCCGGCCCGCAACCTTGGACGACAATTGTCTTCCCCTGGGCGCGCCCATTCCTCGCGAGGCAAGACAGCCGCCGCCGCCGGTCCTTCGCTGCGCTGCGGGGGCGCTTTGGCGACCTGCGCGCCGGGCCAGCCGCCCCGGTCCTGTGGATCGCCATCGAGGCCGCGATCGGCGCGGCCCGGCAGACGAACAGGAGCTTTTCAGATGTCCACCATTGGTCACTTCGCCATCGCCCCGGACGGCTATGTCGGCGCCATCCGTTCGCTCAAGCTCGCCCTCAAGAACGTCCGTTTCCGGGCGGTCGAGTGCGACGACAGCAAGAAGCAGCCGGCCTACCGCATCGCCGCCGCCGGCGGCGTCGAGATCGGCGCGGCCTGGAAGCGCAAGTCGCGCGAGGGCAACGAATACCTGTCGGTCAAGCTCGACGATCCGAGCTTCCCGGCCCCGGTGTTCGCCCGGCTGCACGCGGCCGAGGAGGGCTTCGACCTGGTCTGGAGCCGTCCCGGCAAGCCCGGCCAGCCCGAGGACGAGGAGGCCTGACCGGTCAGGCAGCGCCCGCCGCCTTGGCGGCGGGCGCCCCTTCGGGGCTCGGGGCGGAAGGGATCAGCCGGCGACGCGCGACGGCGCGGCCGGGAGGCCGCCGCCCGGGGCCTCGTCGGCTGCGTTGTCGTCGGCCGCGATCTCGTCGGGGTGCAGCGCCCAGCGGATCGGCGGCGACACCGCATGGACGCCGGTCTCGCCTGGGCGCTGCTGCGATCCCGCCAGGTGGACCAGCAGTTCGTTCATGCCGAGACTGACCGCGTAGGCCCAGCGCGGGTGGTCGGGGCGCGCCACGCGGTGGATGTCGCGGGCCAGCTCGAAGTGCAGGATCGTGCGGCCGCCATCGGCGTCACGGCGGGCAAAGGCGAAGAGCCCATCGCCCCGCACGAAGCGGCCGTCGTGGTGATAGAGGCTCATGAACGCCACGCCGTCGATGATCACGTCGCTGTCCTGCATGCGGGCCTCCCTGTGCGAGTGGAAAGGAACATAAGCAGAACAAGGCGTCCTTGTGGAGTCCGTTTCCGCGCCCGGCGATCTCGGCGGATTCGCCGATTCCACGCCAGGGCCTTTCTCTGCGCGATCGGGGCGGAGCATGGATTGAGCGCGCCGCGGCCTTGGCGGACAACGGTCTTGCGGGATCCGCGACGACGCTCCCAACCGCCCGCCAAGCGTCCGTATCGCCCCCGCAGGTCGCTAGCCGCCGTCCTCCCCAGGCGGTTGGCGACGGCGGCGGCCCAGGAGAGCGCCGGTTCCCCCGCCGGCCCTGGGCCGCCGCCGATGGGCCTTCCCTTGGCGGGCGGCGCGAGCCGGATCATGACCACCATCGGACACCTGCGGCGCGACGGCGAAAGCTTCGTCGGCCGCCTGACGACCCTGCATCTCGACGCGGCGCTGCGCCTGTCGCCGGGCGAGAAGTTCTCCAGCAAGGCGCCGGACTTCATCGCCTATGCCGGCGACAACAACGAGTGCGGCGCGGCCTGGAAGGCCAATGACGCCTCGGGCGCGGTGCTCAACCTCAAGCTCGACGATCCGACCTGGCCCGAACCGGTCAGCGCCCGGCTGATGGCGGCCGAGGACGGCGTCCTGCCGCTGGTCTGGATCCGTCGCGCCGACCCGCCGGCCGCCCTGGCCCAGCCTTCGCCACCACCCCCGTCGTCGTCCTAGTCGTCGTCCTTGTCCGGGTCCTGGTCGGGCGACAGGTAGGTCTCGGCGATGGCCCGCACCAGCCAGTCCTCGGCGGTGTCGGCGCGCTTGCGCAGATAGGCTTCGATGTCCTCGGAAATCCGTCGAAAGCCTTCCAACAGCAGGGCGGGCGGCACGATGTTGAGCTGCTCGCCCACCTTGTCACGCAGTTCCCGCAGCCAGATCCAGCCGGTCGTCGGCAGCTTGTTGTTCATCGTCTGCCGGGCGAAATCCGGGTCGTTGAACATCAGGGCCAGCAGGACCGAGATGGCGTCGGCGCCAATCGCCAGGGCGAACAGCCGGATCTTGGACAGGTCCAGTCCGCCCCGGCCCGCCTCGAAATCCTGGTAGGTCCGCACGGCGATCCCCATGCGCGCGGCCACCTCGGCGACGGTCATGCGGCGCTCCTTGCGCAGCATCCTCAGGATCTGCGACAGCTGGCGAGCCTGGCGCGCGAGGGGCGTCGAAGGCAGGCCAGCCATGAAAACGCTCCGCACTCGTGAAAACAACTTTGGATCGAATATAGGCGCTCGACTCGTCCTGACATCAACTCCGGAGGTTGAATGGGCCGGTCATTTGCCCGGTCGGCGGGCACCGGATCGGTCCGGCGCGATCGCTCAGCGGCCGGACGAACTCTTGCTTGCGGGGCGGCCGGCAGCGATCCGGCCAGAAGCACGCAGCGAATGGCCATCGCCTGGCCAGATCATCGCGCGTCAGCGGCCAGCCCTCGGAAACATGGGAAGCGCCGCGCCGCCGCGCCGGCTCGCCGCTCGACGGGATCGCCCCGCCAGGGCGAGACTTGGGGTTTCGCTGGGGAGCCTGGGCGTGGGCCGAGACCGAGATCCTTTCGACCGGACGATGGAGGCGCTGCGCCAGAGGCTGGCGACCGCCCGGCCGCTGCAGGGCGCGGCCCTGCCGATCAACGCCCTGGCCGAAAGCCTTGGCGTCAGCACCACGCCGGTCCGCGAGGCCCTGGCGATGCTGGCCGGCGAGGGGGCCATCGTGCGGACGGCGGCCGGCTATAGCGGCGCGACCCATGACCCGGCCAGCCTCGCCGGCCTCTATGGCCTGGGCCGCGTCCTGGCCGTGGCGGCCGTCCTGCATCCCGGACCGGAGGGCTGGGCCGGCGTGGGGGCCGAAGCCGAGGGGCCCGACGACGTGGTGCGGGACCTGGCCGCCGCCGCCGCCAACGCCGCCCTGGCGGTCGCCCACCGGCGGGTCCACGCCCAGCTCGTCCCGTTCGCGGCCGCGACGCGGCGGGTCCTGGGCGATGGGCCGGCGGAACAGGCGCGGCTGCTGACCGCCGTGCGGACGGGAAGCCCTCGCCAGGTCGGCCAGCTGGTCCGGCGCTATTATGACCGGCGGGCCGGCGGCGCGGCGCGCGTCCTGGCCGCCTCGGTCGGCCTGCTCAAATAGGTTGGAATATAGGTTTGAATATACGAGCCCCCGGTCGCCTGCTGGTTGGGCCGCAACCCGCGGCTGTTCCAACCAAGGAGAAGACCCATGCGCGACTCGTTCAAGCTCATCTGCCTGGGCTCGGCCAAGCGCCTGACCCACGACGGCAGCGGCATCCTGGTGCCCGAGGTGGCCCAGCCCGACCGCTACAACGGCATCTGACCGTTCGCGCGATGGCGGTCGTGACCGCCACCGTCCCTGGCGAGCGGGCGCGGCGACGCGTCCGCCTCGCTGATGCGGTCGCCCGCGGGCGGCCGATGACCTGAAGGACTTCAGCGATGAAGAGGTTCAACCTGATCCGCCTGGGCGGGGCCGCCACGCTCACCCAGGACGGCAGCGGCACGCTGCTGCCGGAGATGTTCGCGCCGGACCGCTATAACGGCGGCTGAGCGGCGTTCGGTCCGCGCTTCGCCGGGCCGCGACGGGGCGGGCTTTTGGGGGCAAGCCCCGAGCCGCGCCCCGCCTGCCGGCCCTCGTCCCCTTGTCCAGCATGGAGCGCGTCGATGACGCTGCGCCTGGCCAGCGGCGTTCACGCCGTTCAGGTCGGTTCCGACCTGGTGTTCCTCAATCCCAGGCAAGACGCCTATTTCTGCCTGCCGCTCGAGCCGGGGGCGGTCGACCTGGCTGGCGACTGGCTGGACGCGCATCTGCCGGGCCTGGCCGACGCCCTGTGCGCGTCGGGGCTGGCGGCGCCGGCGTCCGACGCGGCGCAGCCCGCGAGCGGCCCGCCGCCGGTCCCGGCCCGCACCGCCCGCCGCCTGATCGAAGACCAGATCGGGGCGATCGACCGCCGCCCACGGGCGCGCCACCTGCGGGCGCTGGCGATCGCGGCCCTGGCGGCCCGGCGCGGCCGCGACCGCGCCATCCCCGATCTGGTCGATTTCGACGCCAGGCCGGCCGAAGCGGAGCCTTCAGCCCGGCTGCTGGCCGACCTCACCGTCTACCGGCGACTGACACCGTGGCTGCCCTTAGACGGCCTGTGTCTTTTCCGCAGCCACATGCTGCTGCGCTATCTCAACGCCCTGGGCCATGGCGCGCGCTGGGTGTTCGGGGTGCGCACCTGGCCGTTCCGCGCCCACTGCTGGCTGCAGGTCGGCGACGTGGCGCTGGACGACGAGGCCGAGCGCCTATCGGCCTATGCGCCGATCATGGCGGTGTGACATGGGCTATCTGGTGCTTAGCCATCCGCCGGGCCAGCCGGGCGAGGCCTTTGAGGCCATGGTCGCCGATCTCGCCGCCCAGGGGGACTGGACACTCGTCCTGAAGGTCTTCTGCCTGGCGGTGTTCGTGCGCGGAGGAACCCCGCCGGCCGTGTCGCCGATCTCGGGCCTGGCCGGCGTCGGCGGCGTTCTGATCGGCCAGGCCTTCGATCGCGCCGCCACCGAACGCGGCGAGGTGGCGAGCGCCAATCTCGCCCGCCTGGCCGACCTCGATCCGCTGGACGCCTGCCGCCGCCTGGTCGCCGGGACCTGGGGCGACTATGTCGCCGTCCTCGTCCCCCGGCGCGTCGATCCGCCGACCCTGCTTTGCCCGCCGATGGGGGCGCTCCCGGCCTTCGCCTGGGTCCGCGACGAGGTCACGCTGATGGGCTCGTCGATCCCCGACGGCCGCGCTGCGCCCCGCGGCGTGGCCGTCGACTGGGACCTGCTGGCCGACATCCTGGCCGACCCGCCGCGCGCGGGCGGGGCGCCTCCGCTCAAGGGCCTTACCTGGATCCCGCCCGGAACCGTGCGACACGGCCAGGGAGCCAGGCAGTTGACGACCCTGTGGTCTCCGGCGGCCTTCGCGCGCCGCCGCCCCGGGCGGCCCAAGGCGGCGGGCCCGGAGCTGGAGGCCGCCCTGGTCCGGACGGTCGACGCCGTCATCGCCGCCCAGGCCGCCGGTGCCGGCCCCATCCTCTGCGAGGTATCGGGCGGGCTGGACTCCGCCGTTGTCGCCACGGGCCTGGCCGCCCTGGGCCATCGTCCGGTCCGGGTGACCAACTTCTATCGCGACCAGGCCGAGGCCGACGAGCGGTCCTACGCCCAGGCGGTCGCCGACCGGATCGGCGCGCCCCTGGCGACCCTGGGCCGTCCGCCGATGCTGATGAGCCAGGAGAGCCTGGCCTTCAGCGCCCGGTCGGTGCAGCCCAACTTCAATGCGGTCGACATCGACTACGACCGCCCGCTGGCCCGGGAAATCGCCGAGACGGAGGCGGAGGTCCTGTTCACCGGCCATGGCGGCGACGTGGTCTTCCTGCAGATCGGCGCGGCCGAGCTGGCCGCCGATCTCCTGCAGGGCGAGCCATGCGAGGGCGGGCGCCTGGCCAGGCTGGGCGACGTGGCGCGCCGCACGCGGCGCTCGGTCTGGAGCCTGGCCTGGCAGGCGGTGAGCGGCCGTCCGGGCAAGGGCTCGCCTGAGCAGATGGTCAGTCGCGCCGCTGTGGCGCGGCAGCGGCGACCGCGGGGTCCCGGCCATCCCTGGATGGGCGACCTTGCCGGCGTCACCCCGACCAAGCGCCTGCAGATCGGCGGCCTGGTCCTCAGCCAGCGGGTCTTTCACGAGACGGTGCGCGATGACCTCGTGCGCCAGGCCCATCCGCTGCTCAGCCTGCCCGTCGTCGAGCTCAGCCTGTCGATCCCCGCGCCGTTGCTCAGCTGGGGCGAGGGCGAGCGGACCCTGGCGCGGCGCGCCTTCGCCCACCGCCTGCCGGCCTCGATCGTCGCGCGCCGCTCCAAGGGCGACATCAGCGTCTTCTTCGGCAAGAGCATGGCCGCCAGCCTCGGCTTCCTGCGACCCTACCTGCTCGAGGGCCGGCTGATGGACCAGGGCCTGCTCGACCACGAGACCCTGGAGGCGGTCCTCGATCCCGACGCCCTGATCTGGCGCGACGACTATGGCCAGATCCTCGCGGCGGCGACGCTTGAGGCCTGGGCGCGTCACTGGGAGGGACGGATCGCCGCCGGCTTCACCGCCGCGCCCGGCTCCCGCGACGCCAGCGCCTCGCGCAGGAACGCCAGGGCGCGCGCATAGAGGTCGCGGACATTGCCGGGGCTGATGATCACGTGCTGCTCGCCGCGATAGAGCAGCAACTGGGCGTCCTTGCCCAGGCGGTAGAGCGAGGCGAACAGGGCCTCCGCCTCGCCGGCGTCGGTGTCGAGGTCGCCCTGGATCAGCAGGACCGGCGCGCTCATGCGGTCGACCTGCAGGGCCGGGCTGTTGCGTACATAGCGGTCGGGATCCTGCCAGGGCGGCGCGCCCATCCGGCCCTGGCCGGTCTCGGCCCAGGCCAGGCGGCCGGGGATCTGCAGGAAGACCTCCGGTGTGGCCAGGGCCGAAGGCGGCAGGGCCGCGTGTCGGGCGATCAGATTGGTCACGGCGGCCGAGGCGACCACGGCGCGGAAGCGCGGCGACTGGATCCCGGCCGCCAGGGCGCCGTAGCCGCCATAGCTCTGGCCCCAGACCGCCAGGCGCGTGGCCGACAATTGCGGATGCTCGGCGCGGGCCTGGTCGACGGCCTTCAGCATGGCGTCG
>Ga0209257_1000773_pt1 | contig 47351 bp, 48 predicted proteins | sample AraplaCvi_mCL_r2_FD_184277 | JGI IMG/M metagenome (GOLD analysis project Ga0209257, IMG submission 184277) | Arabidopsis root microbial communities from North Carolina, USA - plate scrape MF_Cvi_mCL_r2 (SPAdes) (version 2) | ecosystem: Host-associated > Plants > Roots > Endosphere | place: USA...
GATCAGGGCCGTCTCGTCCCTGCGGTGCGGCAGGTGGCGGTCCAGGCAGTTGGCCGAGGCGTTCAGCACCCCGTCGGCGTACCAGTGGATGTGGAAGTCGTCCTTGGCGAACGAGACGTCCTTGATCTTCGTCGGAGCCTGGATCCAGTCCAGCCGGCCGGCCAGGTCGCGCCAGTAGCCCTCCGGATCGGACTCCACCCGCGCCCGCGCCGCCTCATAGCCGGCGGCGTCGATATGGGCCTTGCCCGCCCAGTCGCCGGGAACCGGATATTCCGTCGACGGAACGGCCGCCGGGCTTCCTTCATGCTCGGCCGCGCGCCAGGGCGAACAGACGGCTTCCATGGTCTTGGCCATCAAAGGGTGTCCCTGTTTGGTGACGACGTCGTGGGGCGTCGATTGCGCCGACGCCCCGTGAGAGGAGCGCTAGAAAAAGCCGAGCTTGTCGGGGCTGTAGCTGACCAGCAGGTTCTTGGTCTGCTGGTAGTGGTCCAGCATCATGCGGTGGTTCTCGCGCCCGATGCCCGACTTCTTATAGCCGCCGAACGCGGCGTGGGCCGGATACTGGTGATAGCAGTTGGTCCAGACCCGACCGGCCTGGATGGCGCGGCCCGCGCGATAGGCGGTGTTCATGTCGCGCGACCACACCCCGGCGCCCAGGCCGTACTCGGTGTCGTTGGCGATGGCGATGGCCTCCTCCAGGGTCTTGAAGGTGGTGACCGCCAGCACCGGACCGAAGATCTCCTCCTGGAAGATCCGCATGTCGTTCGTCCCCTTGAACACCGTCGGCTTGATATAGTAGCCGCCGGCCAGGTCGTCCTCGAGCACCGCCTGGTCGCCGCCGGTCAGCACCTGCGCGCCTTCGTCCTTGCCCAGTTGGAGATAGCCCAGGATCTTCTTCAGCTGCTGGCTGGAGGCCTGGGCGCCAACCTGGGTGCCGGGATCCAGCGGATCGCCTTGCCGGATCGCCTCGACCCGCGTGATCGCCTTCTCGATGAAGGCGTCGTAAATGTCCTCGTGGATCAGGGCCCGGCTGGGGCAGGTGCAGACCTCGCCCTGGTTCAGGGCGAACATCGCAAAACCCTCAAGCGCCTTGTCCAGGAAGGCGTCGTCGGCGTCCATCACGTCCTTGAAGAAGATGTTCGGCGACTTGCCCCCCAGCTCCAGCGTGACGGGAATGATGTTGCGGGTCGCGTATTCCATGATCTTCCGGCCGACAGCGGTCGAGCCGGTGAAGGCGATCTTGGCGATGCGCGGATTGGTGGCCAGCGGTTCGCCGACCTCCATGCCGGTCCCCGAGACGATGTTCAGCACGCCCGGCGGCAGCAGGTCCTGGATCAGTTCGAGCACCACCAGGATCGAGGCCGGCGTCTGCTCCGCCGGCTTGAGCACGATGCAATTGCCTGCCGCCAGGGCCGGGGCGATCTTCCAGGCGGCCATCAGGATCGGGAAGTTCCACGGAATGATCTGACCGACCACGCCGAGCGGCTCGTGGAAGTGGTAGGCGACCGTGTCGTGGTCGAGTTCGGAAATACCGCCTTCCTGGGCGCGGATGCAGCCGGCGAAGTAACGGAAATGATCGATGGCCAGCGGGATGTCGGCGGCCAGGGTCTCGCGCACCGGCTTGCCATTGTCCCAGGTCTCGGCCTCGGCGACAGCCTTGAGGTTGGCCTCGATCCGGTCGGCGATCCGGTTCAGGATCACGGCCCGTTCGGTGACGCTGGTCCTGCCCCACGCGTCCTTGGCGGCGTGGGCCGCGTCGAGCGCCAGCTCGACGTCGGCCGCGTCCGATCGCGCCACTTCGCAAAGGACCTGGCCGTTCACCGGAGAGGTGTTCTCGAAATAGCGGCCGTTGACCGGCGCGACCCACTGGCCGCCGATGAAGTTGTCATAGCGTGGCTTGAATTGGGGGGTCACGGCGCGGACGAATTGCGGCTTGGTCATCAAAGCCTCCTGGTTTCCTCGGGCGTCGATTATCGACGTCTTTGGAAACCAGGCTCCGCCCGCCAGGATGGAAACGCCAGACCGCCGCGCGATGCTGCGGCGCAAACCTGTCGCAGGATTGCGACAGTCGCGTCAGTGCGGTTCGCTGGCCAGGCCGAGCCGATGAAGCTTGCGATGCAGGGTCGCCCGGCTGATCCCCAGCGCGCGCGCCGCCGCCGAGACGTTGCCGCCGCTCAAGGCCAGGGCGCGGCGCACAGCTCCCCGCTCGGCCTCGAGGAGGTCGGCTTCGACCGAGCCGGGACCCAGCACTTCCGAAGCCGCCAACTGCCCGGCGATCCGTTCGTCGGTGATCGCCAGCGCCAGGCGCGCGGCCCGGGTGGCGCCAATGACGAGGTCGTCCCGATCGACGGCCAGCAGCGCGGCGGCGTTGCGCTCGACCGCCTCGCCGGCCAGCACGATCCGGGCCGTGGCGAAGGCCTGGCGAAAAGATTGGGCCTCGATGGCGCGCGCCGCGTCAGCCACCGCGGCGGCGATCAGGCCCAGCATGCCGGCGGTGGCGTCGGCCCGGCAGGACGAGACGTCCAGCAGGCCCGCCAGCCGCCCCTGCGGATCGTGGATCGGGTGGCTGACACAGCTGAGCGCGGTGTTACGGGTGTGAAAATGCTGTCCACCATGGATGGTGAGAGGGCGATGTTCGACCAGGGCCGTGCCGATGCCGTTGGTGCCCTCGACCGCTTCGGACCAGACCGCGCCGGGCCAAAGGCCCCAACGACGAAAAAGCGCGTCATCGGCCGTCGCGCCCCGGCGCTCGACGGGCACGCCGTCGGCATTGGTCAGCAGCACGCAACATCCCGTGTCGCCTATGGCGAGAAACAGTCGATCAAGCACGCCTTGCGCGGCCCGCGTCATCGGCTCCATGGCCTGGCGCGCCTGATGCAATTGCGTCTCGGTCAGGGTCTCGGGGCCGCCGGCGTCCTCGGGATCAAGCCCATGCAGCGACATCGATCGCCGCCAGGACGCGGCCAGGGCCGAACTCGCGGGGCTGGCGGCGTCGTCCAGCGCCTGTTTGATCCGGCTTCCGTGCCCCCCTCTGGATCTCTCGTCCATGTTGGCGCTCTCCCCGCCCCTTTCGATTCATGGTCGCGCCCGGCGCGGCCAAACGTCAATGTGTCCTTCTGTCAGAGAGGCGCGTCGTGATCCCGACCGCAGCCCCCTCGCCGCATTGAGCTTTGCAACAGCACTCGCGCGCGCCCGGTCTGCGAGACCAGGCGCGCGCGGGCTTCGCGGGCGTGAACCGGAGCAACTCCGGTTGGAGAACGCGCCTGGAGGCAAGCGCGCCTAGAACTTGCGGCTCAGGCCGACAGACGCGACGATCGGGTCAAGGTTGACCTTGGCCTTCAGCGCACCGCCGTTGATCTTGGCGTCGGTGTCGAACCACACCTTCTTGACGTCGGCGTTCAGCGACCAGGGCCCCTTGACCGCCACGTCGACCCCGGCCTGCAGCGCGTACCCGAAGCCGTCATCGACTTTCACCTTGAAGCCGTTCTTGTCCTTGCCGCCGTAGAACAGCATGTAGTTGATCCCGGCCCCGACATAGGGGCTGACCCGGGCGGCCGGCAGCGGGTGATATTGCAGGGTCACGACCGGCGGCAGCACCCAGGTCTTGTGGGTCAGGACGTCCGTGCCCGGGCCCTGCGCACGGATGCTGTGCTGGGTGGTCCCCAGGATCGCCTCGACCGCGATCTTGTCGCTCAGGAAGTAGGTGAAGCCCAGGGTCGGCATCACGTCATTGCCGACATGGGCCTTCAGGCCGGTGGCCGCCCCGGCGCTGGTCAGGATCGCCGCGTCCTTGTCGGGCGCCACCTCGGTCAGGCGAAGATGGACGATCAGGTCGCCCTTCGCCTTGGGCTGGAAGTCCTCGGCGTGGGCCACGCCCATCGACAGCCCGGCGGCCGCCACCGCCACAAACAGGAGCTTTTTCACAGTCTATCCCCATTTATCGCAACTCACCATCAGCAGAGGTTGCGTGGGCTTGTTCTAGCAGATGCGCAGATCCTTAAACTTGACCTGCGTCATAAATTCGAAAATCTAAACCGCGCGCGAAAATCTCTGCTGAACATTCGAGTGGCGATCGAACACCTGGGCCACGACCCGCACGAAGGGCCGCCCCAGAGCCGTCACGACGACCCGGCCGCCGTCGACTCCGACCAAGCCGTCCGCCTGCAGGGCCGCCAGTCTTCGCAGGTCGGCGGCGAAAGCGGAGCGGTCCTGGCCATGCCGCGCGGCCACCGCGTCCAGCTCGACAAAACCGTCGCACATCAGCCGCTCGATCACCTCGCCGCGCAGGCGGTCTTCATCGGTCAGGACCAGGCCGCGAGCGACCGGCAACCGGCCGGCGTCGAGATCGGCCCGCCAGGCCAGTTCGCCGACGTGGTTCTGCACGAAGCCCTGCGGCAGGCGGCCGATCGACGAGGCGCCCAGCCCGATCAGGGTCGGATAGGGGTCGCTGGTGTAGCCCTGGAAATTGCGCCGCAACGCGCCCTGGCAGAGCGGATCGCTCGGCAGGGCGAAGTGGTCCAAGCCGACCGCCACGTAGCCGGCGGCCAGTAGGCGTTCGGCGGCGGCCAGGCTCTGCTCCAGGCGCTCCTCGGCGCCGGCCAGCGCGCTGGCGTCGATCAGTTTCTGATGGGCCTTGGCCCACGGCACATGGGCGTAGCCGAACAGGGCGACGCGCTCCGGGCGCAGGGTAAGCACCTTGTCGAGGGTGGCGACGACGTCGGCCTGGCGCTGGCGCGGCAGGCCGTACATCAGATCGAGATTCACCGAGGCGACGCCTGCCTGGCGCAGCCAGCCGACCGCGCGCTCGACCACCTCGAACGGCTCGACCCGGTTGACGGCCTGCTGGACATGGGGCGCCAGGTCCTGGACGCCGAGGCTGGCCCGGGTCAGGCCATGGAAGGCCGCGGCCTTCACCCAGCTTTCGGTCAGGACGCCAGGGTCGAGCTCGGCGGAAATCTCCACACCTGGCCGGAACGGGAAGACGTGGCGCAGGGCGGCGAACAATCGCACCAGATCGTCACGCGACAGCATGTTGGGCGTGCCGCCGCCCAGGTGCACGGCGCCGGCCCGCATCCGGCCCGGCAGACGCTGCTCGACTAGGATCAGTTCCTCGATCAGCCCCTGCACGTAGTCGGAGATCAGCTCGGACTTGCGCACCACCCGGGTGTTGCAGCCGCAGTACCAGCACAGGCGCGCGCAGAACGGCACGTGCACATAGAGCGAGACCGGATCGGTCGGGTCCAGGGCCGACAGCCAATCGCTGTAGACCTGGGCGTCCACCGACGGCCCAAAGTCGAGGGCGGTGGGATAGCTCGTATAGCGCGGGGCGCGCTGGTCGTAGCGCTCGAGCAGCCGTAGGCGCTGCGAGGCGGTCGGGTCGGGATGGCGCTCACACGGCGTCGAGAGGGTCATGGCGGGTCTCCAGTCGCCGTGACAAGACCCGTCGCTCGGCCGCTTCGCCGTGATCTGGATCAATCGGACGGCGGCCCGTCGTCGAGGTGGTCGTAGAGCACGCGGGCCGCGTCGCCCTTGGGGTCATCGTACTGTCCCGCCCGCATGGTCCACAGGAAGGCCGCCAGGCCCAGGGCGCCCAGTCCGATCGAGCACGGCGCCAGGAACAGGATGATGTTCATCGCCGCCATCCTGGACGCAGGGCGTTGAGCAGCACGACCATCGAGGAGCCCGACATCGCCAGGGCCGCGATGAACGGATTGACCAGGCCCGCCATGGCGGCGGGCACGGCCAACACGTTGTAAGCGGCGGAGAAGGCGAAGTTCTGCAAGGCGCGCGCCCGAGCCGAACGGGCCACGCCGATCGCCGTGGCGACCGCCGCCAGGCCCTCGCCGGTGAACACCAGGTCGGCGGCGTTCTGCGCCGCGTCGACGGCCGCGCCGGGCGCCATCGAAGCATGGGCGCGGGCCAGGGCGGCGGCGTCGTTGAGACCGTCGCCGACCATCAGGACCTTGCGATTTCGCGCTTTGAGCGTGTCGATCGCCTCCGCCTTATCGAAGGGCGTCAGACCCGCGCGCCAGTCGGCGATTCCCAACGCCGCGGCGATCCTCGAGACCGGCCCGGGCAAATCGCCGGACAGGATTTCGACCGTCAGCCCCAGGGCGCGCAGGTCCGCGACGGCCTGGACGGCGTCGACGCGCGGCGCGTCCTCGAAAGTGAAGCGAATCTTCAGGTCGCCCTCGAAGCCGAACCACAGCTCGGTCTCCGCGCCCTGGGTCTGCGCGACGCCGACAAACGCGGCCCGCCCCAGACGCGCGCGCCGGCCCTGGATGAGCCCTTCAACGCCCTGCCCAGCCGTCTCCACGCAGGCCTGGGCCACCAGGCCGACGCCCGCCTCGCGCGCAAGGGCCAGGGCCAGGGGATGGCGCGAGGCGCGGGCCAACGGCGCGGCCAGGGCGACCAGATGGGCCGGCGCGTCGACCAGGCGCGGACGCCCCTCGGTCAAGACCCCGGTCTTGTCGAGCACCACGTGGTCGACCTCGGCCAGGCGTTCGAGCGCCGCGCCGGACTTGACCAGCACCCCCTTGCGAAAGAGCCGAGCGCTGGCGGCGATCTGCACCGCCGGCGCAGCCAGGCCCAGGGCGCAGGGACAGGTGACGATCAGCACCGCGGCGGCCCTCAGCAGGGCCTCGCGCGGGCCAAGGCCCAGCGCCCATGCGCCGACAAAAGTCAGGGCCGCGGCGGCGTGGACGATCGGCACATAAAGCGCCGCGGCCTTGTCGGCCAGGCGTACATAGGCCGATCGGCTCTGGGCGCCGGCCTCCATCAGCCGCGCGATCGCCGCCAGGGTGGAATCCTCGCTACGCGCGCTGGCGACCATCACCAGCCGCCCGGTCAGGTTCAGGGCGCCGGCGTGCAGCTGCGCCCCGGGGCCGACGGCCGTGAGGGCCGTCTCGCCGGTGATCAGGGCGTTGTCGATGTCCGACAGGCCCGCCTCGACCTTGCCATCGACGGGGATCCTCTGGCCGGGCGGAACCGCCAGGCGGTCACCTACCCTCACCTGGGTCACGGGCACGCCCGACTCCACGCCGTGATGCAGGCGCAGGGCCACGGGCGCCTGCAGGGCCAGCAGATCACGCGCCGCCGAGCGGGCGCTGGCCCGCAGGCGGTGGTCCAGGTAGCGGCCGATCAGCAGCAGGAAGAGCAAGGTCACGGCCGCGTCGAAATAGGCGTGACGGCCATGCAGCAGGGTCTCGGAGAAGCTGACGGTCAGGGTGAGGATCACGCCGATCGAGATCGGCACGTCCATATTGGCCTTGCCCCGCCGCAACGAGGCCCAGGCCGAGCGGAAGAACGGCCGCCCCGCGAACAGGGCGCAGGGCGTGGCGACGATGGCGGCCATCCAGTACATCAGCGTCAGGGTCGAGGCGTTCAGTTCCTGGCCAAACAGCCCCGCCCAGGCCGGAACCGTGAACATCATCACGTTGCCGGCGCCGAAGCCCGCCACGCCCAGGGCTACGGCGAGCTCTCGCCCCTCCTGGTCCTGGGCGGCGATGGCCTGGGCCGGATCGAAGAGGCTCGCCCGGTACCCCAGGGCCTCGACCGTTTCCATGATCACGTCCGGCTGGGCGTCCGGGCCCGCCAGATCGACCGCCAGCTTGCCGGTGGTCAGGTTCAGGCGCGCGCCCGCCACGCCCGGCAGGGCGTCCACGGCCGCCTCGATCTTGCGGATGCAGGCCGCGCACCGCGCGCCGGCGACCAGCAGTTCCAGACGCCCCCCGCCCTCGCCGTCGCGGCGGACGAAGGCCTCCAGGTCCGGGTGGCGCGCCAGGACCGGGCTCACCGGCCCGCTCCGGCCGGGGCCACCAGCCGGGTCTCCAGCTCGAAAACGTTCCGCTCGTCGCGGGCCGTGGCGCGCAGGTCCCAGGCTCCGTCCAGGCGGGCCAGGGCCCGGTATCGCCCGTCGCCCAGGGGCTCGAAGGCCAGGGTCTGGCGACCGCTTTCGGTGGCCGGGCGATCAAGCGCCCCGGTCAGGGACAAACGGTCGAGGGGACGGCCGGCGCGATCGACCAGGCGAACCACGACGGCGTCGCCGGCACTCGCATCGACGGCGGCCGACCAGCCCAGGGCCGCCTCGCGCTGGCGTTGGGCGAGGGTCCTGTTGAACGCAAGGCCCGCCTCGTACGGATTGGAGGCCACCTGGCCGGAGAAGGTGGCGTAGGCCTTGACCATGAAGAAGGCGTCGACGCCGGTCACCACGGCGAAGAAGGCCACCACCATGGCCAGCACGTGCCAGCCGGTCAGGACGGTCTTGCCCGAGGCGATGTCCGGGGCGGATGTGGGGGCGGCGAGCGTCATTGCGGGTTCTCGGCTCCGGAGAGGAAGACGGTCTTGGCCTCGGCGCGCGCGGCGCTGGAAGCGACGACGAACCGCACGGGCGTGCTGGCCGCCAGGGCCGCGTCGACCGGCGCGGTGACGAAGACCCGTACGGACACGACCTGGTCGGCGGGCGCCAGCACCACGCCGGGATCGGCCGCGCCGCCGGGCCGGCCGAGACGCGCACCGGCCACTCCGTCGAAGGCGATGGTGAAGCGTTGGTCGAAGAAGGTGCGGTTGCTGATCTTCAGCGTGTAGCCGTCGCGGACCGCGCCGTCGTGCATGCGCACGAAGATCGGATTGCGATCACGGATGACATGGAGATCGGCCTTGGGCCGGGCCAGCAGGCCCCACAGCGTCAGGCCGCCGACCAGGACGAGGGCCAGGGCGTAGTAGAGCGTTCGCGCGCGCACTGGCTTGTAGACCGCCGCCTGTCCGCGGGCCCGGGCGGCCACCGCCGCGTCGGTGTCGTAGGCGATCAGGCCGGTCGGACGGCCGAGCTTGCCGAGGATCTCGTCGCAGGCGTCCACGCACAGGCCGCAATTGATGCATTCCAGCTGGCTGCCGTCGCGGATGTCGATCCCCATCGGGCAGACGACCACGCACTGCTTGCAGTCGATGCAGTCTCCGCGTCCGGCCCAGTCCCGGTCCTTCTTGTGGGCGCCGCGCGGTTCGCCGCGATCACGCAGATAGGTCACCTGCAGCGAGTGCTCGTCGAGCATGGCCCCTTGGATGCGCGGCCAGGGGCACATGTAGGTGCAGACCTGCTCGCGCATCCAGCCGGCGAAGCCGTAGGTGGTGGCGGTCAGCAGGGCGCAGGAGACGTAGGCCGTCAGGGGGGCCTGGCCCGTCCAGAACGTGCGGATCAGGGTCGGGGCGTCATGGAAATAGAAGATCCAGGCCCCGCCCGTACCGAAGGCGATAGCCAGCCAGGTCAGGTGCTTGCCGCCCTTGCGCCAGGCTTTGTCGAGGGACAGCGGCTGGGCGTCCAGGCGCATGCGGGCGTTGCGATCACCCTCGAACAGGCGCTCGACGACGATGTAGAGATCTGTCCAGACGGTCTGGGGACAGGCGTAGCCGCACCATAGCCGCCCAAACAGCGCCGTCACCAGGAACAGGGCCAGCGCGCCCATGATCATCAGGCCGGTGAAGATATAGACTTCCTGCGGCCACAGCTGGATGTCGAAGAAGTAGAACCGGCGGCCGGTGAAGTCGACCAGCACCGCCTGCTGCGGCAGGTCGCCAGGCCGGGCCCAGCGGATCCAGGGGGTGACGTAGTAGATCGCCAGGGTGGCGATCAGCAGCGCCCACTTGACGGTCCGCCACCGACCGTGGACGAGCTTGGGATAGATCGGCTGGCGCGGCTTGTAGAGCCCGCCCCGGGCGTCGCCCCGCCCCTTGGCGCGCGCGGCGGCCGAGACCGCCGCGCGCGCCTGCCCCTTGCCCTCCGATTTGGGCGAGGCGGGGGAACGGGTGTTGTCGATCAGGGTGGGCATGACCCTACTGGCCGGCGTTGGCGTGGACGTAGACGGCCAGCGCCTTGAGGGTTTCCGGGCTCAGCCGGCCGCTCCAGGTGGGCATGACCCCGCCGTGGCCGGCATAGATCTGGCCGCGGATGTCGGCGCGACCTGGTCCATAGAGCCAGTCGCGGTCGGTCAGGTTGGGCGCGCCAATGGTCTGGTCGCCCAGGCCCGCGACGCCGTGGCAGCTGGCGCACTGTTCGGCGAACACCGGCGCCGCCCGCGCCGCCGCGGCCGCGTCGGCGGGACGCCCCGACAGCTTGACGACATATTCGGTCAGGTCGTCGATCGTCGCGGGCGGCAGCATCTCGTCGCGGCCGAAGGCGGGCATCTGCGACAGGCGCGCGCCCGGGCGGCCGGTGCGCACGCCGTGGGTGATGGTGTCCTGGATGTCCTCGAGCTTGCCGCCCCACAGCCAGGCGTCGTCGCGCAGATTGGGATAGCCCTTGCCGCCGGTGCCGCCGATCCCGTGGCAGGTGGCGCAGTTGTCGCCGAACACCGATTGGCCGACCTGCTGGGCGTAGGCCAAAAGCTTGGGGTCGCGTTCGATCTCCTCAAGGCTGGCGGTGCGCAGCGCCCGGGCGCTGGCGCCGCGCTGGGCGTCGAGGACCTTGAGGCTGTCAGCCACGGCGACCCGGTCGGACGCGCGCAGCAGACCCTTGGTGTAGCCATGCACGCCCGGCCAAGCCGGCATTGCAACCCAGTAGCCAACCGCGAACACCACGCAGGCGGCCCAGATCCACAGCCACCAGCGCGGCAGGGGATTGTCCAGCTCCTTGATGCCGTCCCACTCGTGGCCGGTCGTCTCCACCCCGGTCGGGGCGTCGGTTTCGCGTCCGCTCATCGCAGATCCCCCTCGTCTTCGAGCGGCAGGCGCGCGGCGCGACGGTATTCGGCCGTCTTGGACGGCCACAGGGCGTAGGCCACCCCGGCCAGGAAGATCAGGCCGAAATAGATCAGCCCTCCCTGCTGGGCGATGCGGGCGACGGTTTCATAGGTCATGGCGCTACCTTTGGTTCTCGGGCGCTTGGGCCTTGTAGGAACTGAAATCGACCAGGGTCCCGAGCATCTGCAGATAGGCCACCAGGGCGTCCATCTCGGTGATCTTGTCGGGGTCGCCGTCGAAGTCGCGGTTGACCGCCTTGGCGCCGTAGCGCTTTCGCAGGCCGACCGCGCCGGTCGAATAGGGATCGGCCTGGGCCTCCAGGTCGGTCTTGGCGTTGGCCAGGTCGTCGACCGTGTAGGGCACCCCCACCGCGCGCTGAGCCTTCATCTTGTCGACTAGGTCTCGGTAGTCGAGTTCGGTCTCGGCCAGGAACTTGTAGGGCGGCATCACCGACTCCGGCACCACCGCGCGCGGATCGATCAGGTGGTCGCGGTGCCAGGCGTCGGAGTACTTGCCCCCGACCCGCGCCAGGTCCGGGCCCGTGCGCTTGGACCCCCACTGGAACGGGTGATCGTACAGGCTTTCAGCGGCCAGGCTGTAGTGACCGTAGCGTTCGACCTCGTCGCGCAACGGGCGGATCATCTGCGAGTGGCACAGATAGCAGCCCTCGCGGGCATAGATGTCGCGGCCCTCCAGCTCCAGGGGCGTATAGGGCCGCATGCCGTCGACCTTCTCGATCGTGCCCTGCAGCCAGAACAGCGGGGCGATCTCGACCAGGCCGCCGATCGAGACCACGACCAGGATGCCGATGATCAACCACAGGGAGTGGCGTTCGAACTTGGCGTGATGCTTCCAGAGTGACATCGCAAGATCCTCAGGCGGTCGCGAGGGCGGGCGCAGCCGCGACGGCCGGCTCGATTGCGCCGGGCATCCGCACCGTGCGCCAGAGATTGACGATCATGATCAAGGCGCCGGCCAGGTACATCGCCCCCCCGACCATCCGGATGACGTTCTCGACGTGCTTGGCCGAGACGGTCTCGATGAAGCTGTAGGCCAGGAAGCCCTGTGGCGTGTATTCACGCCACATCAGGCCTTCCATGATCCCCGACACCCACATCGCGGCGATGTAGAGAAGGATGCCGGTGGTCGCGAGCCAGAAGTGCCACTCGATCAGCTTGTTGGAATAGATGGCCGGCTTCTTCCACAGCCACGGGACCATGCAGTAGACCGCCCCGAAGCTGATGAAGCCGACCCAGCCCAGAGCGCCGGAATGCACGTGGCCGATGGTCCAATCGGTGTAGTGGGAAAGCGCGTTGACGGCGCGGATCGACATCACCGGTCCTTCGAAGGTGCTCATGCCGTAGAAGGCGATGGAGACCACCATCATCCGCACCACCGGATCGGTGCGCAGCTTGTCCCAAGCCCCCGAAAGGGTCATCAGGCCGTTGATCATGCCGCCCCAGGAGGGCATCCACAGCATGATCGAGAAGGTCATGCCCAGGGTCTGGGCCCACTGCGGCAAGGCCGTGTAATGCAGGTGGTGCGGGCCGGCCCAGATGTAGATGAAGATCAGCGCCCAGAAGTGCACGATCGACAGGCGGTAGCTGTAGACCGGGCGCTCCACGCGCTTGGGTACGAAGTAGTACATCATGCCCAGGAACCCGGCGGTCAGGAAGAAGCCGACGGCGTTGTGGCCGTACCACCATTGGACCAGGGCGTCCTGGACGCCGGAGAACACCCCGTAGGACTTGTGGTTCAACAGGCCGACCGGCACGGCGGCGTTGTTGACCAGGTGCAGCAGGGCGATGGTGACGATGAAGGCCAGATAGAACCAGTTGGCCACGTAGATGTGGGGCTCCCTGCGCTTCCAGATCGTGCCCAGGAACACCAGCAGATAGACGACCCAGACGATGGTCAGCCAGATGTCGACGTACCATTCGGGCTCGGCGTATTCGCGGCCCTGGGTCGCGCCCGCCAGATAGCCGGTGGCGGCCAGGACGATGAACAGCTGATAGCCCCAGAACACGAACCAGGGAGCGATGCCGCCGGCCAGCCGAGCCTTGCAGGTGCGTTGCACCACCCAGAACGAGGTGGCGATCAGGGCGTTGCCCCCGAAGGCGAAGATCACCCCGGACGTGTGGACGGGCCGCAGCCGTCCGAAGTTCAGCCACCCGGCTTCGGGGAAATAGAAGATCCGCGGCCAGGCCAGCTGGCTGGCGATCACCACTCCGACCAGTAGGCCGACAGCCGCCCAGAACATGGTGGCCACGACCCCGGCCTTGATCACCCCGTCGGCGTAGCGGTCGGGCGCGTCGCGCAAGGTTCCGCCGGCTAGGCCGCCGATCAGGAAGAAGGCGCTGATCACCCCGGCCAGGCACGCCAGCCCGGCCTGGAACCGGAAGATCGGATCCTCGGACAGACCCGCCGCCATGATCGCCAGGAAAGCGGCCAGGACGGACAGGACCAGGACCGCGCCCGACCCCTTGGGCGGCGCGGCGACGGTGGCGGACGCGGACATGAAGACTCCCTCGACGTTCGGGGCAATCTCACACGGCCGACAGCGGACAAAATTGACTCCGATCAAAGCCAAGTTTCGAGCATGGCGCGACCTATTGGCCGTCTCGAAAGAGCGCCCATGACCGAAGGTTCGCCCGCCATGCTCTCCATCGTTCGCCCCATCCCGCTGACGGCGCTGGGGCTCGCCGCCGCCGGCGCTTGGCTGGCGGCCCTGGACGCCGCCTGGAACCGCTGGAACGCGTTGGCGCTGGGTCCGATCTGCGGCGAGACGACCGATTGGACGCTGCTGCCCGGCCACTGCGTGGCCTGTCCGACGGCCGTCATCCTGACCGTGCTGTTGGCCCTCACGGTCGCCGCGCGGCGCCGGCCCGCTCCCCGGGACCTTTCCCGATCTCCGACGTTCACCCGTCGCCCAGCGGCGCTTGGGCAGGAGCGCGGGCGGGACTGCACATGCGCGACATGAGCGAGGCGTGCGGCCCGAAGCGCGGGAATGACCGAGCGCAGGCGTCCCAGAACCCGGCCCTGCCCTTCGGTCTGCGGACCATCCCGCATGTCGGCGGAAACCAGGCCTTACTGGAGGCGGTCGGCGCCCCTTAGGCCAGGTGACGGCCCAGGAAATCGCCCATGAGATCGGCGATCTCTCGCCCATGCGTCTCCAGGGCGAAGTGCCCGGCATCGACAAAACGCACCTCGGCCTTGGGCAGGTCACGGCTGAAGGCTTCCGCCCCCGCGGGCAGGAAGAAGGGGTCGTTGGCGCCCCAGACCGCCAGGAGCGGCGGCTGACGGTCGCGGAAGTACGCCTGAAAGCGCGGATAGAGCGCGACATTGCTCTGGTAGTCGGCGATCAGGCCCAGTTGAATGTCGGCGTTGCCCGGCCGCGACATCAGGGCGTAGTCCAGCCAATAGCTCTCCGGCGCCACCTGGGTTTCGTCGAGCGCGCCATGAGTGTACTGCCAGCGCGTCGTCTCCAGGGTGAACATGCTCCGCATGGCCTCGCGATTGACCGGCGACGGATCGGCCCAGTAGGCCCGGGTCTGGGCCCACCCGTCGCTGAGGCCGTCTTCGTAGGCGTTGCCGTTCTGCGAAATGATGGCGGTGATCGCGCCGGGCCGGGCCAAGGCCAGGCGCAGGCCGACCGGCGCGCCATAGTCGAAGATGTAGATCGCGTAGCGCGCGAGACCGATGGCGTCGGTGAAGGCTTCCATGGCCTGGGCCAGGCTCGCGAAGCTGTGGTCGAAGCCCTCGGGCGCGGTGGTGAAGCAAAGCCTGGCAGGTCGGGCGCGACCACGTGGTAGCGATCGGCCAAGCGCGGGATCAGGTCCCGGAACTGGTGCGACGAGGTCGGGAAGCCGTGCAGCAACAGGATCGTCGGGCGTTCGCGGCTGCCCACCTCGCGGTAGAAGATCGCGAGGTCCCCGACCTCGGCGCGGCGTAGGGCGATCTCGAAGCGAACATGGTCTGGCGACATCGGGGGCCTCTGGTCGTCTTGCCGTCTGTTTTCCCGGGGAAAGGCGCGCGTCCGGCGCGTCAGGCGCCGGCCCTGGCGACGGCTTGAGCCTTCTGGAAGCTCTCCATGACCGCGGCGTAGTTCGGCGCCGCCAGGCCGTAGAGCTTGGCCAGTTCGGCGGCTTCAGGACGCGCCCAGGTGCGATGGAGCTCGCTCAGCAGCGCATTGGCGGAGGTCGGTTTGACGCCGCCTTGGACGAAGCGGGCGAGACTCGTGCGCGAGGCCATCTCGCTGGGATCGCCCGAGGCGTCGACGACGGCGTAGACCTCGTAGCCCGCCGCGCGCGCGTCCAGGGCCGGGAACATCACGCAGACGCTGGTCCAGACGCCGGCCATGATCAGGGTCTTGCGGCCGGTCGCCTTGACCGCGTCGACGAAGTCGCCGTTGTCCCAGGCGTTCACCTCGCCCTCGCGCGGTACGTAGACGGCATGTGGCGCCAACTCGTGGATCTCGGGCATCAGCGGGCCGTTCGAGCCGCTCGGCTCGGACGCGGTCGTGATCACCGGGATGTTCGGCAGGGTCGCGAGCCGGGCGACCATCTCGACGTTGCGCCGAAGGTCCGCCACGGGGATGTCCTTGACGGTCTGGAACAGGCCCGACTGATAGTCCAGCAGCAGGATAGCGGCATCGGCGGGATCCAGGAGCGCAGCGCCGCCGCCCGTGGGCAGGATGCTGGTCTTCGGGTTCGGCGACGTGGTCATGCGAGCTCCTGGAATTGTCCGCGCCCGGGACGCTCTCCTCAAGGACGCCGGCGCAAATCGACAATTCCTCGCGCCAGGTGGATAATCCAGTAAAGTCCTGTAAATTTCAGCACATACTTCTATTTTTTTAATATCGACCCCCCAATCATATTGTTTATGTATACCAAATTTCAGAATATTTATTATATATATCGTCGTACGCACGCCACATTGACCGCATTTTACAACAGACAACCCCACCATTTTCTCCGCGGGACTAATCCTGTCGACCAACACCCGCCTCGGGCTTGGTCGCCCCATGGAGAACACGATGAAGCGCGCCCTCGTTGGAATGATCGCGGCCCTGGCCGCCGCCGCGCCCGCCGGCGCGGCCTTCGCCGCCGAAGAGCCGGTGTCCATCGTTCTGGTCCACGGCGCCTTCGTCGACGCCTCGGGCTGGCGTCCGGTCTACGAACTACTGTCAGTTTCACCCTGCCCTTGGCGGAAGGATACGGCGTTGATGTTTCCAACGGCTAAGGACGGCGAAGGCGAGCGCGTCGTCGCGGTCATCGACGACGACGAAAGCGTTCGCGAGGCGCTGCGCGGGCTCTTCCAGTCGGTGGGCCTGGTGACGGAGATCTATGGCTCGGTGCAGGCGTTTCTCGACGCCGGCCGGCTGGAGCGTGCGGGCTGCATCGTCCTGGACATTCGCCTGTCGGAGCGCAGCGGCCTGGAGTTCCAGGAGGCCCTGGCCAGAAGCGGCGCGGCCCAATCGGTCGTGCTGATCAGTGGTCACGTCGATGTCCAGATGGCGGTTCGGGCGATGAAGGCCGGCGCCGTCGACGTGCTGACCAAGCCGGTGCGCGAACAGGATCTGTTGGAGGCGGTGAACCGAGCCTTGGCCGCCGACCAGCACCGTCGCGAGGAGACCAAGGACGACCAAGCCCTCCGCGCGCGACACCAGACCCTCTCCGAACGTGAGCGGCAGGTGTTCGCCCTGGTCGCGGCGGGTTTGCTGAACAAGCAGATCGCCGATCGGGTCGCGATCACCGAGGCCACGGTAAAGCTTCACCGTGGCCAGGTCATGAAGAAGATGGGGGCTATATCCCTGGCCGATCTGGTGCGGATGGCCGACCGTTTTGGCCAAAGCCGAAGCGGGCCCGGAGCTCTGAGCGGGACGTCACGCCGGCGACGGGACGCCCCGCCGCGGGCGCGGAGGCCTCAAGCCTCGTTGAGGAAGTCGCGCAACAGGCCGTTATATTGCGCGGGCTTTTCGTTCATCGTCAGGTGCGAACAGCCAGTCATCACGGCCAGGCGCGTCTGGCCGGCGACGCCGTCGCGAAGGGTCTCGTGGCAGTCGAGGGTGACCTCGTCGAACTCGCCGGTGGTGATCAGGGTCTTTTGAGTGATCGCCCTGAGGTCCTTGCGACGGTCCCAGTCCTTCATCTTGCCGACGATGGTGAATTCGTTGGGGCCGTTGAGAACGCGATAGGCCGGCGACTTGGACAGCGCCTCCAACGTCGCCAGCACCTCGGAGCTCGGCGGAACCCGCAGCACGAAGGCGTCATAGAACTTCTGGACGAGTTCGGCGTATTCGGGCGTACCCGTCCTGCCGGCCTTCTCCAGGGCGCGGATCCTGCCGCCCTGGCCATCGGGCATGGAAGCAAGCAGGCGATCAAAGCCGGCCATGACCTGGGGAATGCTGGCCATGGCGCCGCTCAGGATCAGACGGTCGACGCCCCCGCCCCGCCCTTGGCAAAGATATTCGACCGCCAGCAGCGCCCCCCACGAGTGGCCAAGAAGCACGACCCGATCCAGGCCGAGAGCGGCGCGAACGGCGTCCACCTCGTCGACCGAGCGCTGGATCGAATAGGCGCTGTCCTCCTCCGGCGCGTCCGCGCGGCCGCAGCCCAGCTGATCGTAGAAGATCACCGGGCGCTCGTCGGCCAGGGCCTGCAACGGCAGCAGGTAGTTGTGCGAGGCGCCCGGCCCGCCGTGCAGGGTCAGTAGCGGCGTCTTGCCCCCGGACCCGAACTTTCGCCAAAAGACCTTGCCGCCCGGAACGGTGGCGTAGCCTTCGGATTGGGGCGCGGTGGCCACGGCCGCGGCGGCGCGGGCGGCGATGGTCGCGCCCAAGACGCCGGCGCCGGCTTGCAGGGCGCGACGGCGGGTCCAAACGGAGGTGGTCATGGTCGGAGTTCCTGGGAATGGCGAAGGCGGCCCCCGCCGGGGAGCGGTCTAGCCCGCGCCAGCGCCCGCTGCGAGTAAGCGAAGGGAAACTCAAGGTTTCCAGGAAGGGCCTTTTTCGGCTCGAGCCGAGGCCCGTCGCGGTCTAGGCCGACAGCCGTCCACGGATGAACCGACGACGCCACCGTGCCTGCGTACAGCCCGCCTCACCGCCGAAGGTGCGGGTGAAATGCGCCTAATCAACCGTCCGCCGGCCAAGGTCGAAGACCTGCGGCCCTGATTGTCGAGACGCTAGGACGGCGGCGTCCAGGGGTTGGCTCGTTTCCAAGCGTTCAGCCGTAAGACGCCAAGAGCCATCAAGGCGAAGGACGTCCCCAAGAAAAGGATCAGGCCGACGAAGGATATGGAGACCAAATCGTCTCCCAACGCCCGTGCAAACAGACTGAGGGAGATGACGAAGACCAGCGTCAGCGCGAAAACGCCCCAGAGGATCGCGGCGAAGCCGGACCGCTGGTTGGCCTCTTCCTCCCAAGCTCTCCACGAACTCAAATTCGTCGCGTTCTTCAAAGCTCTCGTGTCATGCATCGGCGAGCTCTCAATACCTGTGGAGACGCTAACCTATCCGCCGCCGTTTGTCCTCCCACGTCCTCTTTCCATCCGGCTCGGTCGGTCAGAACGTCTCTAACACGTTTGGCGTACGAGCGAGATCGCTCTCCCCAGCCAATCATGAAATCCGGCTCACCGGCGCGACCTTCGGCTCGAGGCGAGAGCCCTGCCTAGCGATTGGCCTTGCCGCGCCCAATTCGACGGCGCCGATCTGGTAGTCGGATCCCTTGAGTTATTACATATTGAAAGTTTCGTAATAACGAGAAGAATGCCCTCATGGATACCCCCTCAACCCTGGCGCGCCTGAGCATCAGCTTGCCGGCCGAGCTGATGATCCAGCTCGACGCGATGGTCGCCGAGCGCGGTCTGCCCAGCCGTTCGCAGATGATCGCCGAGCTCATCCGTCACGAATTGGCCGAGCACAGCGGCGAGCGTCCCGACGCGGTGCTCGCTGGCACGATCACCTTGATCTATCGCGCCGAAAGCGGTCGGGTGCGCCACGCCCTGGCCCAGGCCCAGCTCGGCTACGTCAAGGAAGTGATCTCAGCCCAGAACGTCTTCCTGGAGGATGACCAGGCGATGGAGGTCCTTCTCGTACAAGGCCCGGCAGAACGCCTCCAGCAGCTGTGCGACGACCTGCGCAAGGTGCGAGGCGTCCAGCAGATCAAGCTCGTCACCACCACCGCCTTGCTGCCGCCGCTGCACTTCCACGGCGACGAGCCCGACGGAGAGTCTCCTTGAGCGACACCGCCACCCCCTACGCCGCCCAGGCCCACGCCCGCGCCCAGGCCGGGACGCGCGTCGAGGCCATGCCGACCGTGCCGGCCAGCGCCGCCATCGACCTGCCGCCGGGCGTCGCCGCTGCCGACGTGGTTTGGGACGAAACCATCGCGCCTGGCGGCTACGCCGGCCGCCAGATCGCCCGAGGTTCGCGTCTGCGCCTGACTGATCTCGCCGGCGACGCGGCCGTCTCGCTGCTGATCTTCAACGCCGAGCGTCCGATCGAGCGCCTCAACATCGCCGACACCCTCAAGGTCCAGTGGAACGGCTATTTAGGCCAAGGCCGCCTGCTGTTGTCCGACATGGGCCGGGTGCTGGCCAGCATCGTCGAGGACGAGGCCGGCACGCACGACGCCTTCTGCGGCGCCTCGAACCAGGCCAGCAACGCCCGCAAGTATGGCGACGGCTTCAACCACGGCGCCCATCCCAACGCCCGCGACCGCTTCTCGCTGGGGCTGGCCAAGTTCGGTCTGGGCCGCAAGGACATCCATCCTTGTCTGAACCTCTTCAAAGAGGTGCGCATCGGCCAGGGCGGCGAGACGGTGATTGACGTCGGTCCCTATCCGCCCGGGCGGTCTCTGACCCTGCGCGCCGAAATGGACCTGATCGTGGTGCTGGCCAACTGCCCACACGTTCTGGACCCGCGCGCCGCCTATGCCGTCACTGCGGTGCGCGCCACCGCCTGGCGCGGTCCGGTCACGCCGGCGGCCGATCCGATCCGCAACGCGACGCCGGAAGGCCTGCGCGCCTTCCTGAACGTCGAAGACTATTTCTCGCGCTGAGGACCTAGCCATGGCGTTTGATCCCCCTGCCCTGGGCGCCGTCGTCCACGATGAGGTCGTCCCCGCCCGCGCGCCCTGGCTGCATGCCGTCAAAGCCGGCCAGACCCTGCGGATCGTCGATCTGGAAGGCAACCAAGCCGTCGACTTCCTGGTTTACAGCGCCACCGACGACGCCGAGCGCTACAGCGCGCAGGACACCATCGCCGCTCAGAAGAACATCTTCCTGCGCGAGGGCTCGGTGCTGCTGTCGAACGAAGGGTCGCCGATGATGACGGTCACGGCGACGGCCGTGGCCTATCACGACACCATCGGCGGGGCCTGCTCGTGCGAGAGCAACACCCTGCGCTACGGCCACCACACCAAGGCCCAGCACGCCTGCGTCGAGAACTTCCTGGTCGCCAACGCCGCCCAGGGACGTGGGAAACGCGACATGGTCAGCAACGTCAACTGGTTCATGAACGTGCCTGTCGAGGCCGACGGGGCGCTGGGGATCGTCGACGGCATTTCCGCGCCCGGCCTCTATGTCGACCTGCGCGCCGAGATGGACGTGATCGTCGTCGTCTCCAACTGCCCGCAGATCAACAACCCCTGCAACGGCTTCGATCCGACGCCGGTGCGCATGATTATCGCCCAGTAGGACCGCAACAATGTTCGACAAGGTCCTGATCGCCAACCGCGGCGCCATCGCCTGCCGCATCATCCGCACCCTGAAGGCCATGGGCGTGAAGTCCGTGGCGGTGTTCAGCGACGCCGACGCCGGCGCGCTGCACGTCTCCCTGGCCGACGAAGCCGTGCGCCTGGGCCCCGCCCCAGCCGCCGAAAGCTACCTGCGCGCCGATCTGGTGCTGGCGGCGGCCAAGGCGACGGGCGCGCAAGCGATCCACCCAGGCTATGGCTTCCTCAGCGAGAACGCCGACTTCGCGCAGGCCTGCCAGGACGCCGGCGTCGCCTTCATCGGTCCGACGGCCGAGAACATCCGCGCCTTCGGCCTCAAGCATACCGCTCGCGACCTGGCCCAGGCCCACGGGGTCCCCCTGGCCCTCGGCACGGATCTGCTGGCCGATCCGGCCGCGGCCCTGGAAGCGGCGGAACGCATCGGCTTTCCGGTGATCCTGAAGGCCACGGCCGGCGGCGGCGGCATCGGCATGCGGGTCTGCGAAGACGCCAGGGCGGTCGAGGAAGCCTTCGCGGCCGTCCAGCGCCTGGCCACCGGCAATTTCAGCGACGGCGGCGTCTTCCTGGAGCGCTATGTCCGCAAGGCCCGACACGTCGAGGTGCAGGTGTTCGGTGACGGGGCCGGCAAGGTCGTGGCCCTGGGCGAGCGCGACTGCTCCCTGCAACGCCGCAACCAGAAGGTCGTCGAAGAGACCCCCGCCCCCGGCCTGCCCGCAGCGACACGAGCAGCGCTTCTGGACGCCGCCGTGCGCCTGGCCTCGGCGGCGAACTACAAATCCGCGGGCACGGTCGAGTTCCTGTACGACGCCGACCGTGACGACTTCTTCTTCCTGGAGGTCAACACCCGTCTGCAGGTCGAGCACGGCGTGACCGAACAGGTTACGGGCGTCGACCTGGTGGAATGGATGGTGCGCGGCGCGGCCGGCGACTTCGCCTTCCTCGACGCTCCGGTCCCCCAGGCCAAGGGCGCGTCGATCCAGGTGCGACTCTATGCCGAGGACCCGGCCCAGGACTATCGGCCCAGCTCCGGCGTGCTGACGCAGGTCGCTTTCCCGAACGGCGTCCGCGCCGACGGCTGGGTGGTGGACGGGACCGAGGTCAGCGCCTTCTACGACCCGATGCTGGCCAAGCTGATCGTAACCGCGCCCGACCGCGAGGCGGCGGTGGTCGCCTTGCAGCAAGCGCTGGACGAGACGCGTCTCGCTGGCATCGAGACCAACCTGGACTGGCTGCGCGCCGTGATCCGCAGCGAACCGTTCGTCACCGGCCAGGTCTCAACCCGGGCCCTGGAGACCGTGGCCTGGACGCCCGACACCATCCAGGTCCTGAGCGGCGGCCCCGCCACCACGGTGCAGGACTGGCCCGGCCGCCAAGGCTATTGGGACGTCGGCGTGCCTCCGTCGGGACCGATGGACGCCTTCGCGTTCCGGCTGGGCAACAGCCTCCTGGGCAACGGCGAGGACGCGGCCGGGCTGGAGATCACCGCCCTCGGTCCGACCTTGAAGTTCAACCGCTCCGCCGTCGTGTGCCTGACCGGCGCGCGCTTCGACGCTCGGCTGGATGGCGCGCCGGTCGAACCCTATGCCGCCCTTGAGGTCCAGGCCGGCCAGGTGCTGAAGATCGGCCGCGTGGTCGAGGCGGGCCTGCGCGGCTATCTGCTGTTCAAGGGCGGCCTGGACGTTCCGGCCTATCTGGGCAGCCGCTCAACCTTCACCCTGGGCGGCTTCGGCGGCCATGCGGGGCGCAACCTGACGGCTGGCGATGCGCTGAGGCTGCTGGAGCCGGTCGGCGCGAGCGTGGCCAGGGCTCTTTCGGCAGACCTTCGCCCTGAACTGACCAAGGCCTGGACGATCCGCGTCCTGCCCGGTCCGCACGGCGCGCCCGACTTCTTCACGCCGGCCGACGTCGCCATGATCGGCGGTGCGGACTGGAAGGTGCACTACAACTCCAACCGCACCGGCGTGCGCCTGGTCGGTCCCAAGCCCGAGTGGGCACGGCGCGATGGCGGCGAGGCGGGGCTGCACCCCTCGAACATCCACGACAATGCCTACGCCATCGGGGCCATCGACTTCACCGGCGACATGCCGATCATCCTGGGTCCGGACGGTCCGTCGTTGGGCGGTTTCGTCTGCCCGTTCGTGATCATCCAGGCGGATCTCTGGAAAGCCGGTCAACTGGCGCCGGGCGACACGGTCCGCTTCGCCGTCGTGGACGACGCCACCGCCGCGGCGGCGCTGAAGGCCCAGGAGGCGCTCGTCGCCGAGCTCGGCGCGGCTTCGCCCCTACTCATGCCGCCGCCGACGGAGGAACAGGCCAGCCCGATCCTCCGCGAGCTGCCGCAGGAGGGCCACCGCCCTTGCGTGCTCTATCGCCGCCAGGGCGACCAGCACCTGCTCGTCGAGTACGGCCCCATCGTGCTGGACCTGGAGCTGCGCCTGCGCATCCACGCGCTGCTGCTGGACCTCCAGGCCCAGGCGCTGGAGGGCGTCATCGACCTGACGCCGGGCGTCCGCTCGCTGCAGGTCCACTATGACAGCCGCCGCCTGACCCAGGCCCGTCTTCTGGAAATCCTGGTCGCGGCCGAGGGGCGGCTGGGCGGACTGGACGACTTCGAGATCCCCTCGCGCGTCGTCCACCTGCCGCTGAGCTGGAAGGATCCCGCGATCTACCAGACCATCGACAAGTACATGCAGGCCGTGCGCGACGACGCGCCCTGGTGTCCGGACAACATCGAGTTCATCCGCCGGGTCAACGGCCTGGACAGCATCGAGGAGGTCGAGCGGATCGTGTTCGACGCCCGCTACCTGGTGATGGGCCTCGGCGACGTCTATCTCGGCGCGCCGGTCGCCACGCCGGTCGACCCGCGCCACCGGCTGGTGACCACCAAATACAACCCCGCCCGCACCTGGACGCCGCCCAACGTGGTCGGCATCGGCGGCGCCTACATGTGCATCTACGGCATGGAGGGCCCGGGCGGCTACCAGCTGTTCGGCCGCACGATCCAGGTCTGGAACACCTGGCGCCAGACCGAAGCCTTCACCGACGGCAAGCCCTGGCTGCTGCGTTTCTTCGACCAGATCCGCTTCTTCCCGGTCAGCGCCGAGGAGCTGGTCGAATGGCGGCGCGACTTCCCCCTGGGTCGCCGCCAAATCCGCATCGAGGAAGAAACGTTCCGCCTCTCGGACTACCGCAAGATGCTGGCCGAGAACGCCGACAGCATCGCCGCCTTCCAGAGCACGCGCCAGGCCGCCTTCGACGCCGAGCGCGCCAACTGGGAGGCCAAGGGCGAGTTCACCCGCGTCGAGGCCCTGTCCAGCGTCGCCGACGCCGAGGCTGAGAGCCCCACCGTCGAGGTTCCGCCCGGCGCCGACCTGGTCGAGGCCCCGCTGGGCGGCAATGTCTGGAAGGTGCTGGTCGAACCTGGCCAGCGGGTCGAGGCCGGCGCGGTCATCGCCATCATCGAGGCCATGAAGGCCGAATGCGACGTCGCCACGCCCGTCGCCGGCGTCGTCAGCGCCATCTACGTCCAGCCCTCGCAATCCATAGCCGCCGGCGCGCCAGTCATCGCGGTGACGTCGGACCTGGAGGCCGCCGCGTGAGTTTCGAACGCCTCTCGGTCGAAGCGATCGCCAAGGCCGTGGGCGCAGGCGCCAGCGCCGTCGAGATCGCCCGGGCCGCCCTGGACGCGATCGCCGAGTACGACCTGATACAGCCCCAGGTCTGGATCCTGCGCCTCCCCGAGGACGCCGTCCTGGCCCAGGCGCGAACGGTCGACGCCCGCGTCGCCGGCGGCGAGATTCTGCCGCTGGCCGGGGTCCCGTTCGCGGTGAAGGACAATATCGACGTCGGCGACCTGCCAACGACGGCCGGCTGCCCGGCCTTCGCCTATACGGCCGAGCGCTCGGCCACCGTGGTCGAGCGGCTGGTCGCGGCCGGCGCGATCCTGGTCGGCAAGACCAATCTGGACCAGTTCGCCACGGGCCTCGTGGGCGCTCGCAGCCCCTACGGCGCGCCGCGCTGCGTGTTCAACCAGGCCTTCGTCAGCGGCGGATCCAGCTCGGGATCGGCGGTCGCCGTCGCCGCCGGCCTCGTCGCTTTCGCCCTGGGCACCGACACGGCCGGTTCCGGCCGCGTGCCGGCGGCGTTCAATCACCTTGTCGGCCTCAAGCCCAGCAAGGGCCGGTGGAGCACGCGCGGCCTCGTCCCCGCCTGCCGGTCGCTGGACTGCATCAGCGTCTTCGCCACGGACCTGGCCGGAGCGGCGCGGGTGGATGACGTGCTGACCGCCTTCGACGCCGAGGACGACTATTCCCGCCGCGCGCCGACGATCCCGCCGACCATCGCCGTTCGCGGCTTCCGCTTCGCGATCCCGCGTCCGGAACAGCGCATTTTCCTGGGCGATGGAGAATCCGAGACGCTCTACGCTGCCGCCGTCGCGCGACTGCAGGCGGCCGGCGGCGTCCCTGTCGAGGTCGACATCGCCCCGCTGCTGGACGCGGCCAGGCTGCTCTACAGCGGCCCCTGGGTCGCCGAGCGCACCGCGGCCGTCGAGCCCTTGCTGCGCGCCACGCCCGGCGCCATCGAGCCGACGGTGCGGGCCATCGTCCAGGCGGGCCTCGCCGTCACTGGCGTCGAGACCTTCAGAGGCCTTTACGCGCTCGAGGGCCATCGCCGCGCGGCGGAGGCGATCTGGAAGGTCGCCGACGTCCTCTTCCTGCCGACGACGCCGACGATCTACACGCTCAAAGAACTCAAGGCCGAGCCTCTGGCGCTCAACGCCAACCTCGGTCTCTACACCAACTTCGTGAACCTGCTGGACCTCAGCGCCCTCGCCGTCCCGGCCGGTTTCCGGGCGGACGGGACGGGTTTTGGCGTCACCCTCGTTGGCCCCGCCTTCGCCGATCGTGCGCTGCTGGATCTGGCGCAACTCTATTTGGAGACCTTCCCCATGGCCGACACGCCTCCGCTGGACCTGACGCCCCACAAGCCCGGCGTAAAGCTGGCCGTGGTCGGCGCGCATCTGGGCGGCATGCCGCTGCACTGGCAATTGACCTCGCGCGAGGCCCGGCTGGTCGCCGCCACCAGGACCGCGCCGACCTACAAGCTCTACGCCATGGCCGACTCGACGCCCCCCAAGCCGGCCCTGGTGCATGTCGGTGAAGGCGGCGCGTCGATCCTGGTCGAGGTCTACGAATTAGACGTCGAGGCGTTCGGCAGTTTCACCGCCGAAGTCCCCGCGCCGCTAGCGATCGGCACGGTGACCCTGGAGGACGGAACCTCCGTGAAGGGCTTCGTCGCCGAGCCTCGCGCGTTGAATGGCGCGACGGACATCACCACGCTGGGCGGTTGGCGGGCGTACATCGCCTCGCTCCAGGCTTGAAGCGACGCTGCCGGCCTTAGGCCGCCGGCTTCTCCTGCATCGCCAGCAACGCATCCGGGATCGCGGCGCCCGGCTTGTCGAGCGGGAAGTCGTAGACCGCCGTCGCGCCGTAGCGGTGCGGCGCGTGAGGGTCGCGGCGGCGCTTGTCGAAAGCCAGCACGCGGGTGCCCAGCTTGAAGGCTTCCTTGATGTCGTGGGTGACCATCAGGATGGTCAGGCCGTTGTCGCGCCAAAGGCCGGTGATCAGCGCGTGCATGTCCAGCCGCACGCCGGGATCCAGAGCGCCGAACGGCTCGTCCAGCAGCAGGACGCGAGGCTTCTTGATCAAGGCCTGGGCGATGGCCAGGCGCTGCTGCATGCCGCCCGACATCTTGGCCGGATAGAGATCGCCGCTGTCGCCAAGACCGACCGCGGCCAGCATGGCGTCGGCCTGTTCCAGAGCCGCTCGGCGACGCGCGCCCGATAGCCGCCCCAGCAGCGGCGAGCCGGCGCAGTCCAGGCCGAACACGACGTTGTCCCGCGCCGACAGATGGGGAAACACCGAGTACTTCTGGAACACGACGCCACGATCCGGACCGGGCTCGGCGCGCAGCTTCTCTCCATCGAGGTCGATCGCGCCACGTGTCGGCGCCTCCTGGCCGATGATCAGCCGCAGGAAGGTGCTCTTGCCCGCGCCGGACGGGCCGACGATCGAGACGAAGCTGCCCCGCTCGATCGACAGGTCGACGTTCTCGAGCACGACCTTGTCGCCGTACTCCACCCAGACATTGCGGAAGGTCAGCAGGCCCATCAGCGCGCCCTCTCCGGATAGGCCCAGGGATAGGCGCGGCGGGCGATCAGGCGCAGCGTCAGGTCCATCGTCACGGCCAGGATCGAGATCCAGGCGACATAGGGCAGGATGATGTCCATCGACAGGTACCGGCGGACCAGGAAGATGCGGTAGCCCAGGCCGGTGTCGGCGGCGATCGCCTCGGCCGAGATCAGATAGACCCAGGCCGGGCACAGCGAGAGCCGCAAGGAGTCGATCAGGCGCGGCATGGCCTGCGGCAGGGCCACGCGCAGGGCCAGCTGCCAGGTGCTGGAGCCCAGGGTCTGGGCCTTGACCAGCTGCTCCTCCGGAATGGCGGCGACGTGGGCGGCGAGGTCGCGGACCATCACCGGAGTCACGCCGATGACGATCAGGGCGATCTTGGCCGTCTCGCCCAGGCCGAAGACGATGAACAGGATCGGCAGCACCGCGATCGGCGGGATGACGGCGATCGTCGCCACGAGGGGCCCGAACTTGGCGCGCAGAAGCGGCAGCAGGCCCAGGCCTAGCCCCAGGACCAGGCTCAGCGCCGTGGCGATGGCCAAGGCCGAGCCGACGCGCTCCAGGCTGGCCATGGTATCGACCACCAGTGGCGCGTGGCCGGTCAGCGGATCGACCTTGGCCATCAGCTGCACGGCCTCGACCATGGCGGCCGGCGTCGGCAGCAGCTTGTCGCGCGGGTTGTCGGCGTGACGAGCCTGCGAAGCCATCAGATAGAGCAAGGCCGCCGCCAGTAGCGGCAGCGCTCCAAGCAGGATCGCGAGGCCGCCTCGGGGTCTGATGTTCAACAGGCGCATGACGACCTTGGTCTCACCCCACGAAAGGCGGCGTCCTCGTCACCGGACAAGGACGCCTCGGGTCCTATTCCTTGCCCTCGGCCGCCGCCTGAACGTAGCTTGGATCGAAGCGCAGCTTGATATTGTTGGGATCGCCCAGGACCTTGCCGCCCGGGAAGCTGATGCCGATGTCATCGACCGACTTCGCGCCCTGGCCGAACAGACCCATGCTGAAGCTGAACTTGCGCACCCGGTCATTGGCCGTGACCAGGTCGGGACTGACCGTCGCCGCCAGCGCCGCCTTCGGATCGGCGTAGAGATGGGTGGTCTTCAGCTGGGCCTCGAAGCTGGCTAGATCCGTGCCCGACAGCTTGGCCATCTGCTCGCGCGCGGCCTTGCCCTCCGGCGTCTGGGCCACGGTCAGGGCCATGGTCTCGTACCAGATCCCGGTCAGGGCCTTGCCGAGGTTCGGATTGGCCTTGAGCGCCTCGGTGCTGACCATCAGGCCGTCCAGGATCTCGCCGGGGATCTTCGAGCTGTCGAAGACCTCGGTAGCGCCGGGAGCCTTCTTCACTTCCGAGAGCTGCGGGTTCCAGGTCACCAGGGCCTGGGTCTCCTTGGCGCCGAAGGCCGCGACGATATCGGCGTCCGAGGTGTTGATCGTCTTGACGTCGCTCATCTTCAGCCCGACCTTTTCCAGGGCCCGGGCCAGCAGGTAGTGCGAGACCGACAGCTCGACCAGATTGACCGAACGCCCCTTCAGGTCGGCCAGGCTGGCGCCGTTCTTCAGAACCAGGCCGTCGTTGCCGTCGGAATAGTCGCCGATCATCACCACCGTGGTGTCCTTGCCGGCGGCGGCCGGTACGGTCAGGGCGTCCATGTTGGTGGCGGTGACGCCGTCCAGCTTGCCGGCCGAATACTGGTTCAGCGACTCCACATAGTCGTTGATCTGCACCAGCTCGATCTTGACGCCGTACTTGTCGGCCCACTTCTTCACGATGCCCGACTGCTGGGCGTAGGCCCAGGGCATCCAGCCGGCATAGATCGTCCAGCCGATCTTGTACTCGCCCTTGGCCACCGCGGCGGGCGCCGCCGGCGCGGCCTTGTCGTCGGCCTTAGGCCCGCACGAAGCCAGTGCCAGGCAGGATACGGCCAAGGCCGCGATGAAACGCTTGCGGTTGAACAGGACACTCATCAGCGGCTCCCTCACGTTCGCTGAGCGCAGGAGGTGACATATTACGAAATTGAACAATCGTAATACTCGCCGCGCGCCGCGTGGCGATGGGAAATCCGTCGAACTGCTGAAAAAGCGGGCCGTTTCAGATCACGGCGCCAAAACCCGCGCCTCATCCGGTCCCCCCGCCCTGTTCCCGCGATCCTCCGTTGCGAGCCCGGGCAAGGGGAACATGATCTCGGGAGCCAAGGGAGACCCCGATGGTCAGCAAGTTCGTGGCGAGCCTGGGTCGGATCTTGTTTTCGTGGCTCTCGGCTAGGGCGGATCGCTACTGGGTCCACTAGGTGATCCTCGCCCTAGGTTCGACGCGATCGGCCGGCCTAGGGACAGGCCTCGCAGGACGCCGGAGCGGCAAGACGAGCGCGGCGGCCGCGCAAAGCCAGCACAAGGCCAGTCGCCGCCACGGCCGAGACTCCGACATAGGCCGGCGCGCTGAGCGGGCCAAACTGATCGACCAGCACGCCGCCGAACACCGCCCCGACAGCGATCGCCACCTGGAAGGTCGAGGTCAGCAAACCGCCGGCCAGCTCGGCCTGGTCCGGCGCGGCCGAGGTCGCCCACGACTGGAAGCCGACCGGCAACATGGCGAAGGCGAAGCCCCACAGGGTCAGGGCCAGGGCGGCGACCAGGCCGAACTGGCCCAGGGTCACGATGGCCAGGGCCGCTCCGGCGATCAGCGTGGCGCCGCCCAGCACCGCCAGGCGCGGATCCCGCCCGACCAGGGCCGCGCCGGCCAGGTTGCCGAAGAAGCCCGCGACGCCGAACGCCAGCAGGGTCAGGGAAATGGCCTTCACGTCGAGATGAGCGACCTGCTCCAGCACCGGCCGCACATAGGTGAAGCCCGCGAAGTGGCCCGAGATGACCAGCAGCACGCCCAGCAGCGCCGTAGCCACGGCCGGGCGCCGGCCAACCTCGATCAGGCCAGCCAGGCGCGGGACGGAGGTCGGCGCCAACCGCGGCAAGGTGGCCATCTGCGCGAGCAGGGCCACTCCGCCGACGAGCCCGGCGATCACGAACGCCGCGCGCCAGCCCAGGGTGTCGCTGACATAGGCCCCCAACGGCGCGGCCGAGACGGTGGCGACCGACACGCCGGTGAAGATCAGCGAAATCGCGCGCGGCATGGAGGCTGGCGGCACAAGGCGCATGGCCAGGGCCGCGGCCATCGACCAGAAGCCGCCGAGGCTGGCCCCCAGCAACACCCGGGCCGCCAGCAGGGTCGGCAAGTTGGCGGCGAACACCGTCAGGAGGTTCGACAGGCTCAGCAGCGCCATCAATCCCCACATGACATGGCGACGGTCGAAGCGGCCGGTCAGCACGGGCGTCAGCGGCGCGGCGAAGGCCCCGATCACCGCCGTCGCGGTCACGGCCTGTCCCGCGCCGCCGACGCTGACGCCCAGATCGCGGGCCAGGGGCGTCAGGACGCTGGCGGGCAGGAATTCCGACGTCACCAAGGCGAAGACGCCCAGGGTCAAGGCCCCTACCGCGCTCCAGGCGGCGGGCTGGGCCGCACCCTCTTGAGTTTCGGACCCCGTGGATGAGGACAACGACATGGACCCTCCGCAACTGCACCGAACGCGACGCGACGATCAACCATAACGATCGCGCCCGATGCACTTGGGGTCGCCAGCGAGCCAACGCCCGCCTTTTGGGAGCACAGTTTTTCGAACGGGGGCCCGAGAACTTCTCGCTGGTCACCGGCCCTGTGCGGCGGGCCTTTCCGACGGGCTCCGGATGCGGCGGGCGTTACGCTGGGCTAATCCAACGGAGTTCGGATGCGCCTGAGCGCCAGGATATTCAGCCGTCGAAATCGAGGGCGATCGTCGCTCCGCCAGTTGAAGACGCCGGAACGCCCGCGCGACGGCCACGCAACCAAAGCGTGAGGTTTGGCGTTATCAATCTTGAGGGTGGAATCCTTCCCCCTGGCAGTCGTCGTCTCGAGCGCGAAGCGACGTGCCCGCCGCGCCCCGGCCGAAGAGATCGGGGCCGCCATGCCACGCATCGTCACCAGGGCTGCACGTCAGAAGATCGCGGAAGACCAGGTCGAGGGATTCCGAAAGAGCCTCGGCCCGTTCGTCGTCGCCGCCGAGACGACCCGATCGGCGATGGTGTTCACCAACGCCGCCGAAGCCGGCAATCCGATCATCTTCGCCAACGACGCCTTCCTCGCCTTGACCGGCTATGGTCGGGAAGAGGTGCTCGGCAAGCCGTTCGATTTCCTGCTGGCGCGCGGCAACAATCTCGAGGCCTTGGCCAGGATCGAAGCGGCGTTCGCCGGGGAATTCCACGAACAGCTGGAGATCTGCGACGAGCGCCGCGACGGCGGCACGTTCTGGGCTTCGCTGTCGATCAACCCGGTTTGGGACGCGGAGGGCCTGGTCGTGCAGCACTTCTCGTCGTTCGTGGACATCACCAAACCCAAGCGGGAAACTGAACGCCTGCGTTTCCTCCTGGACGAACTGAATCATCGCACCCAGAACACCCTGGCCACGGTGCTGGCGATCGCCGGCCAAACCCTTCGGTCCCAGGACAGCGCCGTCGTGCAGGCTTTCGAGGGCCGCGTCCTAGCGTTGGCCAAGGCCCATGGCCTGCTTGGTCGGGGCAATTGGGACGCCGTGCCGTTACAGGACGTCCTGGACCGTATCCTGCAGCCGTACGGGCTGGGCGGCGACGCTCCGCCGCGCATCAAGCTGGAGGGGGAGGACGTTCGGCTGCACGCCAAGGCGGCCCTGTCCCTGGCCCTGGTGTTCCATGAACTGGCGGCCAACGCCTCGACCCACGGGGCCCTGTCGGTCGCCGGGGGTCGGGTCGGCATCGGCTGGCGCGTCGAAACCACGCCGGGCGAGACCAGGCTGCACCTTCGTTGGCAAGAGAGCGACGGCCCCTTGGTCGCCCTTCCGAGCCGCAAGGGCTTCGGCTCGCGCCTGATCGAACGCGGGCTGGCGCAGGACCTTGGCGGCGAGGTTCGCGTCACCTACGAACAGTCCGGCCTTATCTGCCAGATCGCCATGCCGCTGAAACCTCCGGTGGGACCATGAACCCCGAACTGGTCGGCCGCCGCATCCTCCTGGTCGAGGACGAACTGCTCATCTCCTGCCTGTTGGAGGACATGCTTGAAGACCTCGGCTGCACGCTGGTCGGCCCGGCCTCACGGGTCGACCAGGCTCTGCGGCTGGTGGCCGGCGAGGCGATCGACGCCGTCATTCTCGACGTCTCGCTCGACCAGCAATTGAGCTATCCCGTCGCCGACGCGCTTGTCGCTCGAAGCATCCCCTTCCTGTTCTCGACCGGCTACGACAGAGACAGGCTGCGGGACGGCTACAGGTCCTTCGCCATGCTGCAGAAACCCTTCCATCCGTCGGAATTGGCCAAGGTCCTGTCGGGACTTTTCGCGGGAACTCGCCTCGTTCCGTCTATGGCCTGACGAGCGGGCGCCATCACCGGACCTTGGCCTCAGACCTTGCCGTTGTCGTTCTCCACTCGCTGCGGGGCGGGATCGTCTCGACGACGTCCCAATGCCCGTCGACCTCGCCGTTCTCGAAGCGGAAGATGTCGAAGCCGATCGTCTGCCCGAAGACATTGGGACGCGGAACAGACCGTCGTGGCGGAGCTGGGGCTCACACGCGGAGTAGCCGGCCAGACGCGAAATCCGACGTCCGGCCGGCGGCTCCCCGTCTAGTCGCCGAGCAAGGCCGCGTTACCCCACGTAATGACCGTCGGCGCTTTATTCTTGGCGAAATTGCCGCGCGCCACCAGCTCGACGGTCTTCACCCCCGTTACGTCGGCGCTCAGGGGTTGAGCCGCCTGGCCGAAGCGGATCGGCTTGGACGTCGCCAAAAGCTTGCCGTCACCATAGACGGAGAACGTCACGGCGTCCTCCGTGTCGAACGTCGAGTCATCCACGCCGACCTCGGCGGTGAAGCGACGGAATTGACCGTCGGCCCGCACCTCGAACCGCGAGTTGGCGAGCACGCCCAGGCCCGTCCCGTAGGTTTTGCCGTCGATGCGCAACGTCTGCCGGTAGGGCGTGGCGTCGGCCTGCGCGCCGCCCCATCCGGCATAGGCCGGCGGCTCGCCGTCATCGGTCGTGCCGCCCCAGGGATTGCGCATCCGATGGATCGTGGGATCGGGCTGGGGAACGACCACGCCGTCGACGGCCGGATTCACACGTCCGGGCATTTCCGACAGATAGAGGCCCTTGGAGAGCGTGCGCGCGCCGGCGGCGTCGAAGACAAGCGTCTGGCGCGGATCGAGATGCAGCTTGGTCTCGCCAGAGAACGCGGGCAGCGTCGCGCCGGTCCACAGGTCCTTGAGCGTCACTGGCGCCGTCGCGGCGAACTTCATGTGGCCCGCCGTCAGCGTCACCTCGGTCGGCGCCAGGCCGCGGTTGAAGATCGCCACCGCCTTGTGGCCGTTGCTCAGCGTCTTGACCAGGATCTGAACGTCGTCGGTGTCGTAGACCAGCACCGCCTGGTTGCCCGCCGGGTCCTGGTCGACGGCGATGAGGTCGCTGTTCCCGAGGATGTCCATCAGCGGCTGCGGCGCGTTCCTCAGGTCGTAGCCGATCAGTAGCGGCGCCGACAGTATCGCCCACAGCGCGAAGTGCGACTTGGCCTCGGTCAGATGGTGCTCATCGAAGTCGCCGTGACCGACGAACAGCATGTCGGGATCGTTCCAGGACCCGGGATGCGCATAGAGCGCCCGATTGGCGGCGCTGTCGAAATTGGCCAGCATCCGCGTCCAGCTGGGCGTGATGTCGTCGCTGGTCCGTGACAGGTTGCCGACATCCTTGGCCCAGGCGCGGACGTCGGCCGCGCCCCAGGCGCAGATCGAAAAGACGTAGTCGCCGTCGGGGTTCGTTCGGCGCAGGGCGTCGGCGACCTGCTGGTAGAGGCCGCGGACGGCCGCAATGTCGGTGCGGCGGATTTCCTTCACGTCGATCAGCGGATCCAGCGCACGATACTGGCCCGCCTTGACGCGCGGGTTGTCCGGGCCGAAGGCGCGGATGCCGCAAGCGTCGACCTTGATGTAGTCGAACGCCCAGTCGCCGAAGTAGAGCTTGATGTCCTGATCGATATGGCCGTACAGCCCGACCTCGCGCTCGGCGACCGTGCCCTCGGGCAGGTTGGGCGCGTCCGGCGCGAAGGCCTGCGAACAGTTGTTGGCGCCGATATCCGAGTAGATGCCGGCCTTCAGGCCCATGGCATGGATCCGGTCCGTGAACGGCTTGAAGCTGGTCTGTTCGGGACCGCCGACCGCCGCGGACGGGAAGATCGAGGTGCGCACCACCATGCGGCCGTCCGTGGTCCGCCGCTTCAGCCACCAGCCGTCGTCGATATTGATGTAGCGGTAGCCTTTCGCGGCCAGGCCGCTGTCGACGATGGCCTTGGCGGAATCCAGGACCTTGGCCTCGGTGACGTCCGTGTGGAAGGCGTTCCACGAGTTCCAGCCCATCGGCGGCTTGGCCGCCTTCCCGGTCGTCACGGCGGTCCAGCGGCCAGTCGGGGCCAGCCGGTCGGCCGCGGCATGGGCCGCGGCGCTGCAACCTAGTGAAATGGCGATGCCGCCGATAAGCCCCGCGGAAAACCGCATCGTTACGCCTCTCAACATCGTCTTCTCTCTTGTCGATCTTGCTGGGAGCGCTTGCGTTTCAGCATCGCGCCTTTGCGGACCACGAACAAAGCCGACCTTGAAGGATCGGCTGAGTCTCTAGCTGAACAGCTTCTGCTCACGCGCGAAATTCAGGAACAGCGGCAGCCACAGACCGTCGGGACTGCCAGGCCTGGCGCCGATGCTGAAGCCGTGTCCGCCGCGCGCGAACAGATGGGTCTCGACCGTGATCTTGGCCGCGACCATGGCGTCGCGCAGCCGCACCGTATTGGCCACGGGCACAGTGCCGTCATCCTCGGCATGCACCAGGAAGGTCGGGGCGGCGGTCGAGGTGACGTTGAGGTCCGGCGACCACTCGCGGATCTGAGCGGCCGTCGGCGGCCCGCCGAACAGCGACGGCGCGACGCCGCCATAGGCATAGGCGGGATCGACGCTTTGCACCGGATAGATCGGCGCCGCCAGGAACGGGCGGGCGGCGAGCTGGTCCGTCGCGTCGACGGGCGCGTAGAACGGCGCGGCGTGCCGCGTCGCCAGAGTCGCCGTCAGGAAACCGCCAGCGCTGAAGCCCAGGACGCCGACCCGCTCAGGGTCGAGATGGAAGCGCGGCGCCTGGGCGCGGATGAGACGCATGGCGCGCTGGGCGTCGGCCGGGCCGACGCTGGCCGGATCGCTCCATCCATCCTGGGCCAGGCGGTAGATCAGCACGAAACAGCTGATGCCGGCGCGGTTCAGGACGTCGGCGATGTAGTAGCCTTCGTGCTCGAAATAGTTCCAGGCGAAGCCGCCGCCCGGAATGATCAGCATGGCCGAGCCGTTGGGCTGGGCGGCCGGAAAGGCGATCATGTGCGGCCTCGAGACGCCCTTGGTGCGCCGGCTGCTATAGGCCGGGTTCGACGAGGTCTGCTCGACGATCTCGGCCATGCCGGGATGCAGCGCGCCGGCTGGCGGGTGCGGCCACAGCTCGATGACTTCGCGCGCTCCTGCCGTAGGCGACTGAGCCGTCGCCTTTGTGGCGACCCCTATGCCTATCGCCGAAGCCCCCGCCAGAACGAGGTGGGATTTCACAAGATCGCGTCGTGAAAGGTTCATGGCAACAGACTCCCTGCTGCGGCCCTACAATACCAGGCGGCCGAACGGCTACCCCTTCCTAATCAAACTATTTTTATATATGAGAATGTGGCTCGTGCGACACGACCAGTCTGAACGGGCCAGGCAGTTTCCTGCCGTCTTTTCTCGCGAACTGCCGGCGGGCCGCCCCCGTGTATCCGGCGCCGCTGGCGGACTCGAGCACCGCTCCATGAACCAGACATTGCATTCGGAAGATTAGGCTGGGCTGAGAACTCAATCAGCAAGCCGATCGCTCTTTCCTCGGCATCCACGGCGAGGAAGGACGCCATGAAGCCACCGCGCCGCCTCTTCGAGGTCACGTCTCGTCGCATGATCAATGCCGCTTTGCGCCAGAGCTGCGCCTTTTTTGGTGGAGGCCGATGACTTGAGTTCCCATTGGTTTCGGAACATGCTCACTTAACGCCTGGGTTGCAGCAACTCCCGGCATGGATGCGTTCGACTTCGGCGCCAGTTCGGAGCAAGGGATGGCGGAAGAACAGGCCTGGGCGGAGTCGATAACGAGGCTCTCTGACGATATTTCGGGCGAAGCGGATCGCCTTGGCCGGGCAATGACGTCCGCGATTGCCGAGTTTGGCAGGTCGTCCGCCGATATTTTGGGCGCAATCGCGGATGGCGCCGTTCATCACCCCGAACGCAGGCGCTCCGGCAAGGCTTCGCGAATGAATCAAGACGACAGAGGCCTTGCGATAAGCCGGGCAGCCGCCGTGCAAGCTCTCGGGCGTCCTGCGTAGTGGAAGGCGAGCAGGTCATCTTGGTGGATGAAGCCGATCGCGTGATTGGATCGGAAGAGAAGTTGCTCGCGCACCGTCTCGGCAGCCTGCATCGCGCCGTGTCAGTGCTCGTCGTGGATCGTGAAGGACGATGGCTTCTTCAACAACGGGCCGCCGACAAGTATCACTCGGGCAGGCTCTGGAGTAATGCCTGCTGCGGCCATCCGCGGCCCGGCGAGACGGCGGTGGCGGCCGCGGCTCGCCGTTTGTGGGAGGAGATGGGTATCCAGTGCCCTCTCAACCTGTTGTCGCAGGTGCGATACACGGCGGATGTCTGCGCCGGCCTGACCGAGAACGAGATCGCTCACGTCTTCCTGGGCCGTCATGAAGGCGATCCCGTCGCTGATCCCTGCGAAGCCATGAGCTGGGCTTGGCAGGATCCGGCTTGGATCGCCGAGGACATGCTTCAACGCCCCTTGAAGTACACCCCCTGGTTCAGAATCTACTTCGATCGGTTGCGTCATGCGACGCAACCGCCTGACGGGCTCACTGCCGATCTGGCCCCGCCCAGACGACCGTAAGTCGCCAAACCAGGGACAAGGGCCCGCCTCAGCAACAGCTCCCCACGCCGGAATGGCAGCACTCGCAGCCACAGCAGTCCGGCTCGCAGCATGATGGCTCGCAGCAACTCTCGCAGACGTATCCGGAGCCGCATCCACAGCCCTCGTGCTGGCCGTGGCCATAGGCGCCGCTGAAGCCCCCGAGAATCTTCACGCCGCTGACCAACGCCGCGTTCAAAAGGTCCACGCCGAGCCGGACCGTGGTTCCGATGCTCTCGGTCAAGCCCCCTACGGAGTCGCCGAGGCCGCCACTGCCCGGCCCCGAACCCGACGTGGGGCCGCTCGGGAAGGCCGGCGCCATGCCGACTCCCAGCGGCACGGCCCAGGTAAGGCCCTCGCCCGGGAAAAAGCCCGCCGCGGCGGGCGCTTCCGACCCCGTCCCGGCGGCCTGCGCTCGCCGGCGTTGGGCGTACTTGTCGAACTCCGCCTGCGCCTTGTTCGGGCCGGCGGCCGTCGTGGACTTGGCGTCGCTCGCCATGGCTGTTTCTCCTCGGTTCTAGCAGCTGAACACTTCGCACCAGCGCGCCCTGACGGTCGCGTTGACGGCGAACAGCAGGATGGTGGCGCCGGGCTTGGTGGTGACCACATTTTCCTTGACCTGGTAGTGGGTCCCCGGCGGGTCGATTTTCTCCCAAAGCATCACCGTCCCCTCCGTGTCGCGAACCATGATGGCCACCGCCGACTGGGCGGTTGCGGTGATCGGGGCGTACTCCAGTGAAATATGCACGCAGCAGCCGCCGCCGACGAACGCCGTGGCCGGGGTGACCGCGTTGGGAGCATCCGCCGCCGCGGCGTTGGCGCCGGCCGCGAGGTGGGCGGCGGCGAGGCCTCCCGCGACGTTGCCGCCGGGAACGCCCTTGGCCTCGGCCGTATAGGTGACTTCCTTGGCTTCCTTGCGGCATTGCCGGCAGCCGCAGCGGCACTCCGCGGAATCGCAGCCGCACGATTTGCAGGTTCCCGGACCATGCCCATGTCCGTGGAACGCGAACGGCAGCACCCTCTGGCCGGCTGACTTGGCGTACTGGGCTGAACTCATGACATGTCTCCATTCGCGCCCGCGTGCGGGCCTATCGGGGGAAATTTCAGCAGCAGACGAACTCGCACCATCTCAGGCGGGCGATCGCATTGTTCACCGCCACGGTGACCTTGGTTCCCGGCGCGGCGCTCAGGACGGCCTGGCGTACGGTATAGCCCTCGGCCGGCGCATCATCGCTCCAGGTGGCGCTGGAACCGCCGGCGGCCGTGGTTATCTTCACCGTGGGCGACGCCGCTCCGGCGTCCACCAGGTACTCGAGAGACAGGAAGACCGGCCGCTCGCCGCCAACCAAGCCGTCCTTGGAGGGCGTGGCCGAGTCGACGTCGATCTCGCGGGCCAGCAGCATGGCCGGACTGATGTGGTGATGGTGATGGCCAGGCGGCTGATAGTCGCCGCAGCGGGTCCAGTATCCGGTGTACATAGCGACCTCCTTGGCTGGTTGGGGACGTGGCGTTCAGGGTCCCGGCGGGGCGGGCGGCGGCGGGGCGGTGACGTCGCGCACGACCTTCAGGGTGTCATTGGCAATCCCCAGGCCCGCGCTGAGGAAGCTTGCGTACATGTCCGACACCTTGGTCGTGACGTCGGCGTTGATCAGGCCGTCGACGGTGTCGTGAATGAGGTTTCGGACTGAATCGAATAGTGAAGACATGGCATGGGCCTTTCCTGCGATTTCAGGTCTCTAGCGATGACGCGCGGGGCGTCGAGAAGCGTCGGTCGGCGAGGGTGACGGTTTTGGTGAGGACTTCGAGCGCCCAGCCGAGCGAGGCCCCTGGCTTGCGCGCCAGTCCGGCGCCGCTCCGGGCGGCGGCGGCGGCGGCCTTGGCCGCCAGATTCGCCGCGCCGGCCACCGCGCTGGACTTGCTGCTGCTGTTCTTGCGCAGCAGGGTCGCCCAGGTCGCACGGTCCTTCGGCGCCGCCTGGTAGAGGGCCTGCGCGTTCAGCCAGCTCGACTGGGAGATCACGCCGCTGAAGACGCCGCTGGCGAAGTCGCCGAAGCGCGGATCCGCCTCGCCCAGCGTCCCGACCTGTTGGAGCAGGAACAGCGCCAGGTCCTTCAGGCCCGGATTCTTGGCCAGGGACATGAAAATCTCGGAGGCGCGCCAGTCGTCCTCGCTGTGCGCGCTCCATAGCGCCTCGTAGCGCGCGAGCCCGGCGCGCGAAAAATCGCCGGCGTCCAGGGCCAGGCGACAGGCGTCAGCGGCGTAGAAGGCGCTCTCAATGGCGGTGTGGATGCCCCCGCGATTGAGGGGGTCGGCCTGGCAGGCCGCGTCACCGATCAACACCACCCCGTCAGCGACCATGGCCTCGGGCCTGAAGTGAGGCGCGATGCCGCCGGAGAAGGGCCCGATCCGCCGGGCGCCCTCCAGTGTCGCTTTCAGGTCCGTGTCGATGAACTGCCGAAGCGCCGGGCCCAGGTTGTCGGCGGGCGGGAACCTCGGATCGACCGCGCAGCCCACGCCGACACAGGCGTTCTGATGCTCGTCGATGAACATCCAGCCGTAGCTCGGAAAGAGATCACGATTGAAATAGACGCGGATGCCGGCCTCGCATCCCACCCCGGCGTAGGTTGTCCGCACCGACAGGCCCAGCACCCCGTCCTTCAGGTTGTTGCCAATCGAGCGGGAGACAGCGGAGCTCGGCCCGTCGGCGCCGATGACCATGCGCGCACGGTGCTCGACGGCCTTGCCACGGGCATCGGCGAAGACGCGGACGCCGTCGCCCTCCCACTTCACCCCACGGACCATTGTCCCGCCTTCGAAGCGGGCGCTCGAATTCATCGCGTGGGCCTGCAGGATCTCGTTGAATCGGCAACGCAGCACCAGAAGAGCGAAATCCGGATAAACGGTGTCTTCGGGGAAGCGGCCGGTCAGCAGATGGTCGCCGTCAAGGTAGAGATCGCAGGCCTTGATGCAGCCGCGGGCCTCGGCCAGCACCTCTGGCGCGCAGCCCAGCCGGTCGAGCCAGTAGACCCCCTGGGGCATCAGCCCGTCGCAGCGGACGGTGTCACGCTGCGGGGCGGACTTGTCGAGCAGCAGGACGTTGGCGCCCCGACGCGCCAGAAGGCTCGCGGCGGCCGATCCCCCCGCTCCGGCCCCGACGACGATGACATCGTACACGGTCATGGCGGCCCGGCTCCCGCGAAACGCCGCCCGTCCAGGCGGTTCCGCGCCAGCCAGACAGCCTTGGACGCCATGTCCAGGCTCCAGTCCATGTTGGCGATGGGGTCCCGGGCCATTCGGGCGGCGGTTCGGGCGGCGGCGGCCGCGTATCCGGCGGCGAGATTGACGGTCCCCGCCGCGACGCCGCCGCCCACCTCCCTGCCGCTCGCCTGCAAGAGCTCAAGCCAGGCGGCGGGGCTCTTGGGAAAGGCCTGGTAGAGGGCGCGAGGCGCGAGCCAGGCATCCTGGGAGAAGATCCCAGCGAATATGCCGCCGGCGAAGTCGCGGAAACCGTCATCGGCCATGGTCAGCCGACCCATGTGTCTCAGGACGAACAGGCTGAAGTCGCAAAGCGCCGGATTCTTGGCGATCGACATGAAGAGCTCGGCGGTGCGCCAGTCGGCCTCCCACTCGCGGCTCCAGAGGTCGGCGTAGCGTCGCATGGCGGCCGCCGAGAAATCGCCATCGGCCAGGGCCGCGCCACAGGCCTCGGCCGCGCACCAGGCGCTCTCCATCGCCTTGTGGATGCCCCCGCCGTTCAGCGGATCGGCCTGGTTGGCGGCGTCGCCGATCAGCATCACCCGTTCGGCGGAGATGGACTTCGGCCGAAAGAAGCCCGAGGAGCCTCCAGAGAACGGGCCGCACTGGGTCGCGCCGGTCAGGATGTCGGCGAGATCCTCGTCGATAAAGCGGCGGAAGCTGGCGCCCAGCTTGTGGCGGACGGGAAAGCGCCGGTCCTGCAGGAGCCCCAGGCCGATATTGGCGAAGCCCTCGTCATCGACGAACACCCAACCATAGCCGGGGAAGTATTCCCGATGGAAGTAGACCTTCATTTGGGCGCTGTCGCAGCGGGCGTCGCGGAAATAGGCCCTGAGCGACACGGCCATCACCCCGGCTTTCAGGGTGTTGCCGATGGCGCGGGAGACGGCGGAGCTGACGCCATCCGCGCCGACGACGATCCGGCCATGATACTCGACGGGCTGCCCCCTCCACTGGGCCGTCACGGTGGCGTGGTCGGAGCCGACCTCGACGTCCCTGACCAGCACCTCGTCCTGGAACTCCGCCCCGCAACCGATGGCGTGCTCCAGCAGGATGTTGTCGAGCCTGCGGCGGTCCAGGAGAATGGCGAAGTCGGGATAGAGGGTGTCGGCGGGATAGCCGCCGGTTAGCACCTTCTCGCCGTTGATCACGATGTCGGCGGTCTTGATGCAGCCCTTGGTGTTGGCGAGCACCGCCTCGGCGCAACCCAGCCGTTCGAGCCAGTAGACCGCCTGCGGCGTGAGCCCATCGCCGCAGACCTTGTCGCGAGGAAAGGCCGATTTGTCGAGCACCAGCACCTTGGCGCCCTCGCGCGCAAGGAAGGTCGCGGCGCTCGATCCGCCGGGGCCAGCCCCCACCACGATGACGTCATAGAGCGTGCTCATCTAACGCGGCTCACCTCAAGGTGGGGTCACCACCAGGACGACGGGGATGAAGAGGTCCTTGTCCGAACGAACCACGACGACGCCTCGGTAGACGTCGGGCGGGATCGTCTCGGGCACGACGCCCTTCAGGACGAACTTTTCGAAATCGACTGGCGCAATGGTCTTTTGCGCGGGCTTGACGGCGAAGGTCGCGGCGTCGATCGCCGCCTGGCGGGTTTCTCCGGCGAAGCCCTGCACCTTGAATTCAACCTTCCTGACTTCGGCTATGGAGTCGTTGTTGATCGAGAAGGAGATGCTCACCTCCCCGCCCGGCGTCAGCGGCAGGCGGTTGGCCAGCCCATAGGCCGCCTCGGCCTCGCCAGGTTCGACCGGTTCCTCCGGCGTGTCGGGAGGCGCGGACTGCGGCCGGCCGGCGGCGTCCAGGCCCTCGCGGATCTTCTGCTGCGCGGCCACGCTCACGCGATTGAGGATGGTCGCCCCCAGGCTGACGCCCGCCTCGGCGAGGTCGAGTCCCTTGGCCAGGATCGTCCCCATTTGGTCCAGCCGCTCGCGAAGCTCCACGCCCGCCGCCGGCCCCGGCGGCTTGTCCGCGGCGTCGGCAGCGGCGGCATTCCCGGAAGAGGTCTCGGCCGCCATCTCAGCAGCCCCCGCAGCGATGGATCGGCGGCTCGTAGCAGCAGCGATCGTGATGCCGGACAGGCCCACAGCCGCAGCCCCTGTGCGGTTCCCGGAAGGGCGCGCCGACCACCGCGCGGGCCAGCGAGCCCAGCGTCATGGCCGCGAGGCCGCCGACCTCCACCAGGGCGGCGAGGTTCTCGCCGAGCGTGACCAGGCGCGAGTGGCGATGGCCCATCCTCAGCCTCCATTCACGGCGCTGCCGGCCGCGGGCGCGAGCGCCTCGGCCTGGGGCAGCGAGAAGCCGACGCGAGGCGCGCCGGGATTGACGCCATGGCGACGCGCGGGCGGCGGCGTCGAACGGCTCACGGTATGGACACAGGTCTCGATCGCACGGCTCGGGATGCCGGGATTGCCGAGAGCCGCCACGTCCGGGAAGCTGCGCTCGTGACTCTTGGACTGCTCGCGGCGGGTGCAGTCTTTCGGCGTGATGGTGGTCTTGCCGGAAAGCAGGATACGCATCAGCGGCAGGCCGAAGAGCTGGGCGGTCATTGAATAGTCCGAGTTCATTTCGAACTGCTGTTGGATGGCCACCGCCACGGGCGGCACGCGCCTCACGTTGATGTCCAGCGCCGGCATCTGGCTCATCGTCAGGTTCACGGTCGGCAGGCTGGAGATGTTCAGTTGCTCGATCCGCAGCGGATCGACGTGGCGCACATGGTCGACCCTGAGCGACTCCACCGACAGCGGCGCGACCTGATTGAGCTCCTTCAGGTGGATGGCGATCGGGGTGACGGTCACCGGCGTGAGCGTCACCGGCTTGATCGTCAACGGGGCGATCGGGAGCGCCTCGGTGTAGTGGGTGGACTTGAGGTCTATGTCCATGCCGACCCTCCAGGACGGGGCGTCATACGCCCGGCCAGTCGTAGTTGAGTTGTGAAACCTTGGCCTCGGCGAACACGCCCGGATTGCCCTGCAACCGCGCTCGCACCGTGACGACCGCCGACGCGCCGTTCGCCGGGGTCTGGTAAAGGAACCACGGACCGATCACGCCCTGCGGGGCGCCGTTCACCAGCCATTCCACTTGCGCGCTCGTATTGAAGACGGTCGCCTCGAACTGGCGCTGCTTGTTGCAATCGTCGATCAAGTTGTTGTTGGCGCCGTTGCGGTAATAGAGGTTCACCCGCCGCGGGAAGACGGCCACCTCCGCCGCCTCGACCGGCCGCGGGCCACGCCCGACCAGGGTCACCCAAGCATAGGCCTTGCGTAGCGGATCCTCCCGGGAGGTCGCCACGATCAGTTCGGTCGCCCCGCTGGCGAGAGCGCCCTTGGGCGGCGAGCGGTACAGACCCGAGGCGTCGATCGTCCCCTGCCCCGGTCCGCCATTTATGTCGCGCGTCTCCCATGTGTGCCCTTGGGAGGAGTTGTAGACCTGCGCTTCGAAGCGGACCTGGGCGCTGGCGGGATTACCGGTCCAGTCATCGTGGAACTGGACCTCGGCGCGGGGCGGCCAGACCTCTATCTCCACCTGATGACGGCAGACGATCTGGTGGCGGACCTCGGTGATCACGCCATGACGCCGGACGCGTTGGTGATGGTGATGGCGATGGCGATGGTGGCGATGCATCATTCGACCGGCTTCTCACAAGGGTCGTCATCACAGGGGTCTTCGCGGACTTCGATGGAAGCCCGGCAAGCGCCGTCGAGGTTGAGGTCCAGGCCGGACTCCTTGCCGCCCAGGACACCGTGGGTCACGACTTCCGCCGCCCGAACGCGAGCCTCCAATGGCTTCATGCGCACCCCGAACGGGCCGATCGAGCCGGCCAGCACGCGACGGCGCAGGAAGGGGATCCGTAGATGGATGGGGATCTCGTCGAAATGCAGGTGGACGTCGCCCACGGAGAACTCGAACGCGCCGCGGCTCGCGACTTCGAACTGAAAGGGCTTCATCCGCACGCGCGCCGCGAGCTTGGGATGACCCTCGAATTCGATCCGCCTGCGGGTCATGACGCCTCCTCCTCACCGGTGGGCGCGCCATCCGGGAAAACGCGTCGAGCGAGGTCCGAAAACATGCTGTCGACCGTTTCGTTGAGGCGTTCGAAGCCAGCCAGGGCCTCGGCGATCTCGGGACAGCTGGAGCCTTCGATGTCGATCTTGACCATCGGTCCCAGGTGCAGCGTGATCACGATCCTTGGCATGGCTGTCCCTCTCCCTACGGCGCTTCGTGCGGGCGCGAGCGCGCCGCGGAGAATCCGGCGCCGTCTGGCTGTTCGCCATTGATGCCGCCCTCGATGTCGCGGAGCACGACGGCCAGCGTGTCGAGGGAGGAGGTCAGCACGTCCAGCACGCGCCGCTCGCCCTCGTTGACCTCGGCGTAGATCTTCTCGAAGCGCGCGCCGACCACCGCCCCAGCGCGGCTTCGGCGATACTCCTGGCCACGCTCGCGCAGCACCCCGCCGAACTGGGTGACGATGGACAGAAAGCCGTAGAGCAAATCCACCGTGTGGTCGTCCTGCGGCCGGCTTCCAGCGCTTTTCGCTTCGGCCTGCGCCTCGGCTTGAGGTCTGGGACCGGCCTGAGGTTTCGCGTCGGCCTGTGGGCGCCCCTCGGGCTCCACGGCGGGCGGCGCCTCGATGGGATTGCAGCGTGAGCATCCCAGCACAGGGTCCTCGGCCTTGACCTCCCACACGCCGTAGAGCGCCGAGTCCGAGTCGGGCGGAATGGCCCGGCAGCCGGTGCGATGGAGCTGTCCCTTGGCGGCGTCGAACTGAAAGGGCGCCTCCCGCGCCCGCTCGCGATTGTCGATCCGCAGCAGCGGCTGATCTCCAGGGAGCTTGCCCGAGGCGTGCAATTCCTGGATCCGGAGACCGACCGTGTCGACCAGCGCCGCACGAGAGATGGACATGCGCTCACTCATAGATCGCCCAGGCGGAAGCCCCCTTCACGCGCTGCTGCCGGTGCTTCTCCAACCGCGTGAGGTAATAGCGGGTGAGAAAGGCGATCAGCAGGTCACGCCCGTCCCCGCCCGGAAGCCCGGACGCCAGCTGGCGAATGTGGGTGTGGAACAGGCGCCCCAGGGTCCGCTCTGGACGGCTCACCTGGTTCATGAAGGTGAGCCGGTTGTCCTTGAGGTCCGACCAGCAGTCCCCATGGTCGTCGATGTACATGACCAGCGCGCCGGCCGAGAACAGACGAGCCAGGTAGCTCAAAGGCAGCTCCGGCAGCAGGAAGGCCGACAACACCAGGATGGCGTGGCCGCTGCGGTTGCGGGCGCAGCGTTTCAGAGTGTTGAGCTGGCTCCGGGTGAGCCGGCCGCCGTCGGCTTTGCGGATCGCGCGAAGGCTCACGTCCTCCTTTTGGGCCAAGTAGAGCTGCAGCACCGACTGGCGCACGATGGGGTGGAGGACGTCGCGCTGGGCGAACAGCCGCGAGGCGATCACGAAAAACAGCCGCTCGCGGTCGGTCCTGGGGTGGAACCAGCCCTCGGTGAGCAGCGCGCCGAGCCGCTCGATGTAGTCGCGAGTGGCCTCCTCGCCGAAGTCGTCGATGAAGCTGTCGGCCAGGAAGCAGCAGGCGCCGAACAGGCTGCCGATCCTGTGGCGTCGCTCGTCGTAGTCGTACCCGCCGATCTCGGTGCACGCGTGGCCAACCACGTTCATCTTGGCGCTGAGTTCGAGCATCTTGCGATACTCGCCCTGCCTGGCCTCGAGCATGACCGGGTCGTACTCGCGGACGATCGACTCAAGGCAATCGCCGACACCGGAGCGGTAGCGCTTGAAGAGCTCGTTCAGCCGCGATTGAGCCTGCGGGCCAGGATCCCACTCAACGGTCGAGGAATAACCTCCAGGAGGCACCATGGCGCTCGCATCCCTGACGGCGACGACCATCCGGACCTTCCGTCACGACGACGGCACCGTCAGGCGACCTGCGCGGAAGTGCCTGCGACAACAAGCCGTCCGCAACGCAAAGCTTGACCATTATCCACGAAAGGTCGCACTGACGCTCGACCGCTACCCTCGCGTGTAACAGTACTCGCTGGGGCGGGATGATCAACCCGGAATTGGCTGCAATAACCCACACGTTAAGCGCTTAGACCTATCGCTGCGGCCGGGCGAGACAGGTTTCGGAACGCGCCGGGGGTCAAGCCGTGCGATACTACCGCCTTGGACCGAGGTTCCGAACGTGGCGTTCGAACCCGTGGACAAGGGTGAAGACGACCGTCCCGACGACGCGAAGCGGGGTCACCGCCGAACCGGGCCTTTTCATCGCAAAGAGCTTGTTGCGCGTCCGTCATGGGAGCGTTAGCAAAATCACGCCGCGTTATACGGCAAGGGGGATCACGATGAAGACGCTTCTGGCGCTCGCGCTGAGCTTGGTCTGCGGCGTGTCGGGCGCGTCGGCGACGCAATGGCCGGGCGGCGCCAAGGCGGCGGTGGTGCTGACCTATGACGACGCGCTGGATTCCCAGCTCGACCACGCCGTGCCGGTGCTGGACGCGGCCGGATTCAAGGCGACCTTCTTCCTCACCGGCCTGAAGCTGGCGGCGATTCCGCGTTGGCGCGCGGTGGGCGCGGAGGGCCACGAACTGGCCAACCACACCCTCTTCCATCCCTGCCCCGCCTCCAAATTTTCCACCGACTCCCGTTACACGTCCGAGGCCTATACGCCGGCCAGCATGCTGAGGGAGATCGAGCAGCAGAACGTTCTGCTGACCGCGCTGGACGGCAGGCCAACTCACGGGTTCGCCTCGCCGTGCGGCCAGACCATGGCGGGCGGCGTCGACTATCTCGAAGCCCTCAGGGCCGCGAACCTGGTGACGTATGCGCGCGGGGTCTACACCTCGCCCGACGATCTCCGCGCCGACGTCGGCCGGATTGATCCGATGCACGTCCCTTCGCGCGGGTTCGACGAGGCGGTCACGGGCGCGCAGCTGATCGATTTCGCCAAGCAGGCGCAGGCCGGCGGCGGCATGGCGGTCTACCTGTTCCACGGCGTCGGCGGCGACTACCTGCAGGTTTCCGACCCCGCGCACCGCGAGCTGGTCGCCTGGCTCGCCGCGCACCGTAGCGAGGTCTGGGTGACCACCTTGCAAGGCGCGTTGGACTGGGCCAAGGCGCACCCGGACGCGAAACAATAGCGGGTCGTCGCGAACGAACTGCTCACCGCGCCAAAGGCGGCGCATCGAACCTGGTCACTGGGCGGATCTGATCTGCGTCACGCCGGGCGAGGCGGCGGGGCCTGACGGTTCGCCGCCAGAATGGCGCCGCTATCGTCGCCTACAGACCTCGCCGGAGGGTTGGTCAGTCCAATTCCTGTCTGTCCGACTTGTCCAGTTGCTCTGCGAAAGCTAGAGGCTGGGGTGTCTGGTTTCGAAGGTCCCGCCATG
>Ga0209257_1000777_pt1 | contig 47211 bp, 36 predicted proteins | sample AraplaCvi_mCL_r2_FD_184277 | JGI IMG/M metagenome (GOLD analysis project Ga0209257, IMG submission 184277) | Arabidopsis root microbial communities from North Carolina, USA - plate scrape MF_Cvi_mCL_r2 (SPAdes) (version 2) | ecosystem: Host-associated > Plants > Roots > Endosphere | place: USA...
CGGGGCAATATCGCACGACCGTGCGACAGTGTGCATTCTCGAAATCAGGCGGTGAATCCGGTCTGAACTTTTCCGATCAGGCTCGACCGGTGTTCAGACCGTGGCGCCAGCCCGCCCCGAGCCCGGCCGTGTGTCAGAAGATTTCGGCGATGCAGCAGCGCAGCGAACCGCCGCCGGCTTCGATGGCATCCAGCTCCACCGCCTTCACCTGAAAGCCTGCTGCGGCAAGGAGTTGACGGTTCCGGGGTTCGAGCGCGTCGGCGGCGCGGGCGCTCATCCAGACCGTGTCGCTGGACAGCGAGATGGCGTTGCCGGCGAAGGCCGCGTGCTCGGCCCCGGACAGCACGATCGCGTTGGGCGCGTAGAAACCGGCGATGCCCTGCGGCACCGCCGGATCGGCGAAACCGCGCGGGCTGACGATCACGGCCCGCCCCGCAAGCACGGCCAGCACGACGTTGGCGTGGTATTCGCCCGGCGCCAGGTCGAACATCAACGTGGCCCGCAGGCCAAGCGCCTCGTGCATCAGCCGGGCACCTTCCTCGTCGCAACGTTCGGACAGCCCGCACAGGCCGATGCCGCGTGCGCGATCGATCACCAGCGAGCCGGTCAGTTCGCACGGATGCGGCTGCGTGGACAGGTCGATCTCGGCGTAGTCCATGACGCCTCCGAGGAAGTTGCGGATGTCGGCACGTTCGGCTTCGCGCTGCCGCACCGGATGCCGCATGCGGCCCACGACATAGCGTCCGGCCGCGGTGGCGAACACGTTGTTGGGAAACACCGCGTCGGGCGTCTGCGCATCGCCCGCGAAGCAGATCGTCGGCACCACCTGCGACATCGCGCGGTGCAACGCCCGATGCTGCGTCAGCGCGCAATCGGCATCGAAGCACGACGCCTGCGCCATGTAGAGGTTGTCCTGCGCGGACTGCTCGGCCAGGCAGAAGCCTTCAGGCGCGACAAGGAACGCCGCCTGCGCCGTCGCCGGGCCGAAATCGTGCGCAAGCGTGCGGGCATGCTCGAAGAACGCGGTGGCATCGCGCGTGATCATGCGGCGTCCACGCGTTCATTCGCGAAGGATTCGGTGATCGCGATCGCCTCTTCGATCAGCGACCAGTTCGCACCCGGCTTGTGCGCGCCTTCGCTCAGCACCTGTCGGAATGCACGACCGCCGCGTTCGCCCGCAAACAGCCCGAGCAGGTGACGCGTGATGTGCTTGAGGTACACGCCGCGCGCGAGCTGTTCTTCGATGTAAGGACGCATCGCACGCAGCAGTTCGCCGCGGCTTCGCAGTTCGCCGCCGAACCAGGCGACGTCGAGGCGATGCAGCAGGTACGGGTCGTGGTACGCCGCGCGGCCGAGCATCGCGCCATCGGTGTGCGCCAGATGCGCGGTGGCTTCCTCCTGCGTCGCGATGCCGCCGTTGACAACGATCTGCAACTGCGGACGCTCGCGCTTGAGGCGATACGCCCAGTCGTAACGCAGGGGCGGAACCTCGCGGTTCTCCTTCGGCGAAAGTCCCTGCAGCCACGCATTGCGCGCATGGATCACGAACATGCCGCAACCTGCGGCGGCGACGGTGTCGATGAAGGCGTTGAAGCGGTCCCAGTCGTGGTCGTCGTCCACGCCGAGACGGCATTTCACCGTTACCGGCACGTCGCAGCTTTCGACCATCGCCGCGACGCTCTCGGCGACCAGCTGCGGCTCGCGCATGAGGCACGCGCCGAAGCGCCCGGCCTGCACGCGGTCGGACGGGCAACCGCAGTTGAGGTTGATCTCGTCGAATCCGTATTCGGCGCCGATCTTCGCCGCCGGGCCGAGCAGTTCCGGCTCGCTGCCACCGAGTTGCAACGCGACCGGATGCTCCACCGGATCCATCGCCAGCAGCCGCGCGCGATCCCCATGGATCACCGCGTTGGCATGCACCATCTCCGTATACAGCCGCGCATGCGGTGCGAGCAGGCGATGGAAGACACGGCAGTGCGTGTCGGTCCAATCCATCATGGGGGCGACGGAGAGGCGCAGGGTTTCGGCCGGGATGCCGCGGGTCAACGTGCGGCCAGTATCGTGCGGGGGACTCATGCGGGCATTTTACCCGCTTGCCCGGAAGACGCCGACCGTTCAACCCCTGCGCTGGGATTGCGAATCCGCAGCTGCACGGGGCCTCGATGGTCAGCGTTCGCGCATCGCCTCGTCCACGTGGGTCCGTAAGGGACTGAACAGGTAATCGATCACGCGACGTCGGCCGGTGCGTATTTCGACCGTCAACGCCATGCCGGGTCGAAGCGTGATGTCCACGCCGTCGATCCTCATGACCGCATGCGGGAGCGCGACCCGGGTGGGAAAGACCGGCCCCAGTCGTTCGTCCTGCGCCGAATCGCGCGACACGCTCGCTACGGTGCCGGTAAGGTACCCGAAGCGGGTATACGGGAAGCTCTCGACCTTGACCGTCACGTGCTGGCCAGGACGCACGAACCCTATGTCCTTGTTCAGCACGCTGGCCTCGATCTCCAGTCCTTCGCTGCTGGGCACCACCGCCAGCAGCGCCTGCGCGGGCGTAACGACGCCGCCGACGGTGTGGACGGAGAGTTGCTGGACCGTGCCATCCACTGGAGCACGCAATGCCATGAGGCGGTCGCGCTGCCCGGTGCGCGCAACCTCCGGAGTCAGCTGCGCAAGACGGCCGCGAGCGTCATGCAGTTGCTCCAGCGTCTGTCGACGCGTATCGCTGACGAACACCGCACGGTCCTCCACGGCGGCATCGAGCGAGGACTGCACTTCCTGGAGCCGGTTGCGCTGCGTCGCCAGATCGCGCTCGGCGGCGATGCGCTCCTGCTCCCTCAACAGATACTCGTGCCGCCCGACGTACTTTCCTTCGACCAGGCGGCCGTAATCGTCGGCACGCGCACGGGTGATCCGCGCGGAAGCCTCCATGGGGCCGATCGTCGAACGCAACGTTCGCAGCTGCGCGCGGCGCTGATCGATCACGGCCTGCAGCGATTTTTCGCGTGCAAGGTAGGTATCGAACTGACTGCGCACCAGCGCCTCGTCGCGACGGATGCGATCCACCGGAAGCCCCGAGGCATCGTCCAGCGCGGGCGCCTTGCCGTGGACGAGTGATGAATCCAGCGACGTGAGCCGGGCGACGTCCAGGCGCGCGGTGACCAACGCTTCCTCAGCCTGCGCGTACTCGGCGGACGTCGCGGTGGCATCGAGCTCGATCAGCAGCTGGCCGCGCCGCACTTCCTGCCCGTCCCTGACGAGGATGCGACGCACCACGGCGGTCTCGGCCGGCTGCACCACCTTGGTTCGCGAATCCACCACGGTGCGCCCCGGAGCGACAGCGACGATATCCAGCTCGCCAATGCACGCCCACAGCAGCGCCGCGCAGAAGAACGCGATGAGCACGCGCATCGTCCAACGCGCCGTCGGAGATACGGGAGTGTCGATCAGCTCCAGGTGAGCGGGCAGGAACGCGCGCTCATCCTCACTGCGTAGCGGCGAATCCATCGCCTTGCGCATGGCCCACGCCGATCTCCACACGCCGGTATAGCGTGCGAGGAAAGTCCTGGCGGCGTCGATGGCTTGGTTCATGCCACCCCTGCCTGTAAACGGTGCAGGCGCGCGTAGTGACCGTCTGCCCGGTCGACCAGGTCGGAATGGCGCCCTCTTTCGACGATGCGTCCCTTCTCCACCACGACGATCCGGTCCGCGTGGCGAACGGTCGATAGCCGGTGGGCGATGATGATCACCGTGCGGTTCCTGCAGATGGACAGCATGTTGCCCATGACGGCATGCTCGGATTCGTAGTCGAGCGCGCTGGTGGCTTCGTCGAAGATGAGGATGCGCGGATCGTTCACCAGTGCCCGCGCGATAGCGATGCGCTGCCGCTGCCCGCCCGACAGCGCGCTTCCCTGCTCGCCGACGCGGGTGTCGTAGCCTTCGGCGAGCTCGAGAATGAACTCGTGCGCACCTGCCAGCCGGGCCGCTTCGATCACCCGTTCCAGCGGCATCGACGGATCGCCCAGCGCTATGTTCTCCCGCACGCTGCGATTGAACAGGAAGTTCTCCTGGAGTACGACGCCCAGCTGCCGCCGCAACCAGGCGGGGTCGGCCAGCGCGAGGTCGTGGCCATCGATCAGCACGCGACCACGCTCGGGCGTGTAAAGGCGTTGCAGCAGGCGCGTGAGGGTGCTCTTGCCCGAGCCGGAACGCCCGACGACGCCAACCACCTCGCCCGCCTGGATTTCCAGGTCGATCTCCGACAGGACTTCGGGTGCGTCCGGTCGATAGCGGAAGGAAATCCGTTCGAAGTTCACTTGGCCGCGAATCGGCGGGAGCGCGACGCGGCTGCCTGCGACTTCCGTGCGCGTGTTGAGGATGTCGCCCAGTCGCGCCACCGAAATGCCGACCTGCTGGAAGTCCTGCCACAACTGCGCCAGCCGCACGATCGGCGCGGCCACCTGGCCTGCGAGCATGTTGAACGCGATGAGCTGGCCCACTGACAGGCGCTGTTCGATCACCAGCTTCGCACCCCAGAACAGAATCGCGACGCCGACCAGCCGTTGCACCAGCTGCACGCTTTGCTGGCCTAAGGTGGCGATGCGGATCACGCCGAACCCCGCGCTTACATAGCCCGCAAGCTGGCTGTCCCAGGTTCGCGTGGCGCGCGCGTCGATCGCCATCGCCTTGACAGTGCCGATGCCGCTGACGGTTTCCACCAGGAACGACTGGTTGTCCGCTCCGCGGGCGAACTTCTCGTGCAGGCGCCGTCGCAGAACCGGCGTGATGCCGGCCGAGATCGCTGCGTACACGGGAAGCGAGAGCACGACGATCAGAGTGAGCCAGCCGCTGTAATGGAACATCACCGCGACGAAGACGACGGCGAACAACAGGTCCAGGACCGAAGTCAGCGCCTGCCCGGTGAGAAAGCCGCGAATATTCTCCAGCTCCCGCACGCGCGCGATGGTCTCGCCCGTGCGTCGCGCCTCGAAGTACGACAACGGCAGCGACAACACGTGACGGAAGAGTCGCGCCCCCAGCTCGACATCGATCTTGCTGGCGGTGTGCGAAAGCACGTAGGTGCGAAGGCCGCTCAGGACTGCCTCGAACACGGCCATGGACGCAAGCCCGACCGCGATGACGTGCAGCGTGGTCAGGGCGTGATGCACCAGAACCTTGTCCATCACGACCTGGTAGAACAGCGGCGTGACCAGCGCGAAGAGCTGCACGAACAGCGACACCAGCAACACCTCGAGCAGCAGCCGGCGATATTTCACCAGCGCCGGGACGAACCAGCTGAAATCGAATTTAGCCAACTCGCCCAGCACCGATGCGCGCGATGCGACCTGCAGTAGGCACCCGGCATAGAGCGCTTGGAACTCGTCCCACGACAGGACCTTTGGCCGCCCTTCCGCGAGGTCGTGGACCAGCACGCGCCCATCGGCGATTTTCGCGACAATGAATGGGCCCGCGTCCGGTACCAGCGCCAGCGCCGGAAGCCCCACCATGCCCACGCGATCGGCCGGCGTGCGCGTCACCTTGGCCTTCAGGCCCAGGCGCCTGGCGGCAAGGAGCAAGTTCGTCTCGTCGAAGGTGCGCACGTCCAGCTCATGCGCAAGTTGTTGCGCATCTGCAGCGATACCGTGGTACTTGGCAAGCATCACCAGGCCGGCAAGCGCGAGATCCGGCCCCGTCGGCGAGGACGGCGTGGAAGCCATGAGGTTCATGAGTGAAGTGCGCTCCTGAGCGTATCGAGTGCGGCCCGATGTAACTGCGAGACCCGGCCCTTGGTGACACCCCACTCCTGCGCCAGTTCGACGAAGGGGACGAATTCGAAGTAGTGGCGCACGACGAGCACGCGCTGTCGCCTGGGCAGCCGGTTCACTGCCATCACGACGCGGACGGCTGCCTGGCGGTTCTCGGCGAAGATGAAACCGTCCGCGAAGTCGGTCAGCACGTGATGGGCCGCATCGTCGAGCATGTAGCCCAGCGCGAGCCCCACGATCGAACCGACCAGGTTGTCGGCTGGATTGAGCTCGCGGGTCATCAGCGTTTCCAGCCGCTCACCGTAGGTGGCACTGCCGTCGCCGCCGATGATCGCCCGCACGCCGTTGAAGACCGAGCCGCGCACGCGGGCCATCGCGTAGGCCTGGAACGCGATGCCGCGATCCGGCTCGAAGCGGTCGATCGCCTCCAGCAAACCCAGGCTGGCGTTCTGGATGAAATCGCCGCGATCGGCGGTAAGACGTGGAAACCGGCGGTGCACGCGACGCGCGATGGCGGACGCCCAAGGGGAATAGCGCACATAGAGCGCATCCCGGGCACTGACGTCGCCGGCGCGCTTCAGGCGCGTCCACAGCATCGTCTCGTCCACGTCGAGCGCGCTGCCCATATCAGTTCCAGTAGCTGCTCAACAGCGCTTTGGACAACAGCACCCAGCCGTCGATCAGCACGAACAGCAGGATCTTCAGCGGGAGACTGATCGTCGTCGGCGGCAGCATGATCATGCCCAGCGCCATGAGCACGGCGCTCACCACCAGGTCGATCAGCAGGAACGGCAGGAAGATCACGAAGCCGATCTGGAAAGCGGTGCGCAGCTCGCTCAGCAGGAAAGCGGGGACCAGGTGACTGAAGCGGATCTCGTCCACGGTTTTTGGTGCCGGCACGCGCGCCATCTCGACGACCACCCGCAGATCGGCTTCGCGGGTCTGCGAGATCATGAAATCGCGCAATGGCTTACCGCCGCGCTCCAAAGCCTGCGTCGCGGTGATCTGCTCCTGCAGGTACGGCGACAACGCTTCGCCGTGGATGCGCTCGGCGACCGGCGCCATCGTGAAGTACGTCAGGCACACGGCCAGGGTGATGATGACGCTGTTGGGCGGCGTCTGCGGCAGACCGAGTGCGTGCCTCAACAGGGACAACACGATCACGATGCGAGTGAACGCGGTCATGCCGATCATCAGGATCGGAATCAGGGACAACATCGTCAACATGACGAAGTTGCGCAATGCGGGTGAGTAGTCCTGCTTCAGCACGCCCGCGACCGCTTCCTCGGTCGGCCCAGCCCATGCCGAACCCGCGATTCCAAGCACGATGAGGGCCAATGCCACGCGGGCTACGAAGCGCCTGCGGTCCGTCGGCCTGGCATCAAGCGTCGTTGGGTACGTGCTGTGCATCCGTGTGTCCATCGCGTCCTTGCTGTGGAAGTGCTTCGATATGCGCGGTTGCCGTCGATTCCACGACCAGCAGCGTCCGGCCGTCGTGGTTGACGCGATACAACGTGGTTCGCGGACTGAGACGCAGCGCCTGCTCCATGCGCAGGTGCGGCGACTGCGCTCTGGAGACCGGCCCGGCCCATCGGTCCAGCCACCCCCGGCGCCGCGCATACCACGCCGCGGCGGCGAGCAGCGCAAGCAACGCCACCGTCACCGCTAGCACGCCGACGACCGATGAACCGGCGCCACCGGGGTCCTGCCGAAACGGAATGGCGCTCGCGCGAGCGCCGGCGACGGCCGCGAGGGCGATCCACGAGGTCATGCGATATCCACAATCCGCACGCCGAAGTGGTCTTCGATCGCCACCAGTTCGGCACGTGCGACGGGGCGACCGTTGAGCATCAGCGTCACGGGCGCGTCCAGCAGCTCGTTCAACACGACCTCGTCGCCGGCTTTCAAACCGAACAGCCGCTCGACGGACATTTCCGCCGTGCCGATCTGCGCACTGAGCGAAACCTGTACGTGACCGATAAGCGAGATCTGCGATGCGGGACGGATTTCCGGCGCGTGCGCCTCGGGCCGGATCGCTTCCACCACTGAACCATGTTCCATCGTCGTGTCCTTAATGAAGCTGCACGTGCGTGCAGCGCAAAGCCTTGCGGCCGTCGATCGAATCCAGCACGCCCTTGAACAGCGGCGTACCGTCGCTGGCCCTGACGATCACTTCCGCGTCGGCAATGGCGGTGGCCTTGATGATTTCCCCTGGACGCAGCGTCATCGCCGCATCAATGCCGGCGCTGCCCAGCTCCAGCGTCGCGGTCACATGCACTGCCGAACCCAGCAGCGCATGCCGGCGCTGCACGAGCGCCAGCGGCGGCGCCGGTGCTGGCGCGGCCAGCGCGTCGCATGCCTGGGCAGAGAGATGGAGGACGAGCGCTAACGAATCCAGCGTTATGCGCAAGCCCAGAACGCCGTAGCGGGGCTCCAGCGTCGCCGGATCTATATGGACGTCGGTGAGTAGCACCGCGTCGGGCCGACCGGCGACTGCGGACGTCAGTTCGTTCAATGCGCGCCGTCCGATCGCCTCGGCGAATGCCGACTCCTCCGCGATCGGCGCATCCGCCAGCACAGCCCCGAGCCGCGCGAGCCCGTGCGGCGGCAGGGTGAACATCACGTTGCGGTCCGCCGTGGACAGGCAGCTCGGGTATCGCGGCTCGCCGTCGTCGGCGAGTTCGACATGGCGCCGGGCGCAGCCGATCGCCCAGCCTTTCAGCCACGCTTCCAGTGCGGACTCGATTCGCGAACGCACGAGTTGCGTCCGGCTGCGACCATGGCGACGGAACGGCAGCACGGCCATCAGCCACCTCGCGTGCTGTTGTACAGCTGCTCGATCATCTCGTTGCTGACCGTCATCACGCGCGAGCTGGCCTGGTAGCCGCGCTGGATGATGATCATGTCGGCGAACTCGCGCGTGAGATCCACGTTGGACATTTCCAGGCTCTGTCCCGATATGCGACCGAACCTGCCTTCGCCGGGCCTGCCGACCTCGCGCTCGGCCACGGAGGCGCCCGAGATCAATCGGCCGCCGCTGAGCTTGAGCGTGCTTTCGTTCGGGAATATCGCCAGCGCAAGCTGCGAACCGCTGCGTTTTTCCGTCTGCGAATACGTCAGCTGGAGCACGCCCTTCTCGTCGAAGCGGACATCGGTCGCGGCCAAGACGCCATGGCCGTCGTCGACCTTGGCCGACAGGCTCGTGGTCGTGCCGGTCAGCGACGTCATTCCGTTCAAAGCCGTCGGCGTGCCGAAGTCGAAACGTAGGGACTGCCCGCCTTGCAAGAGCACATTCATGCTGGAGAAGCCGGCCATGGGCGTGCCGTCCGAGCGGAAGCGCACCTCGCCCGTTCCCACGACGGCGCCACTGGAATCCGTTACCGACACCAGGAAACTACCCGGCGTCGTCGTGGTGTTGTTGGTGAACTTCATCGCAAGCACGCGCGTCGCGCCGCTGGCGTCGAAGACGGTCACGGCGTTAATGCTGGTAGTGGTCGATGCCGGCGCGATGTTTCCGGTGATCCTCACCTGCGTCGTCGCCACCGCAGGGATGGTGCGGTGGTCGTCCATATCAATGGTCACCAGATTCCCGCTGGCGTCCATCGCCATCACCTCGTACCCGTTGACGCTGTCGACCAGCACGCCGTTCTCGTTGAACCGGAACTGCCCGGCGCGCGTGTAGTGCAGGTCGCCCGACTCCTCGCGAAGGATGAAATAGCCGGAGCCGTCGACGGCCACGTCGGTCGCGTTACCGCTCTGGCGGATATCACCGGCCTGGGTGCGCATGTCCTCGCCGGCGATGCGCGAGCCGTGTCCGTCTTCGATGTTGGAGAAGAACGAATCGCTCCCGCGGAAGCCGGGCGTGTTCATGTTCGACACGTTATTCGAGACCGTGTTGAGGCTGCGGGAGAAGCTGAAGAGTCCCGACAGACTGTTGAACAGGGCTTGGAACATAGGTATCTCCGACTCAGGGCTTGACGAGGGTGACCTGCGAGAGCCGCACGCCAGTGGTGACGGTGCCGGCGCTGTCGCGGACGCTGAGTTCGGGGCCGGCGGTGCCGAACGACACCGCGACCACCGTGCCGGACTTGGTGACGCCGCCGACCACCGACATGTCGACCTGCCGGTTGAGCAGGCTCACCGCCTGCGTCGAGGCATCCATGCTGAGCATGTCGGCGGTGTTCTGGCTCAATTGCCGCGACTGTTCCAGCGCGGAAAACTGGGCGAGCTGCGCGAGGAACTCGCGGTTGTCCACGGGTTCCAACGGATCCTGGAATTGAAGCTGGGCCAGGAACAGACGGATGAAGTCCTCCTGGTTGATCGTGTTGCTTTGCGGCAACGCGGACCCCTGCGTCGCGGCGGTGCCTCCGATGGCGTCAACTGGCATACAGCCACTCCTTGTGCTTTGAATCGGTCCGGATCACGGGCAAGCGCGCCATACCTCGCGCGCGTTGACGACAATGCGTTGCAACTGGAGTCCGTGCTCGCGCGCGAACGCAAGCGTTCGCTCGATGAAACGTCCTTCATCGGCGGCATCGAGGCGATAGTCGCGAAGCCGCGCCGTGAGTCCACCGTCGGCCTGCTGCATCCAGCGAAGGAGCCGGGCCTGCCAGGGCTCGACAAGCGTCTGCAGCGCCGCCGACGCAGATGCATCGACATCGCGTGCCGCGCCGGCCGAGGCGTTCACGGCGTGCGACATCGGGACGGCCACACGCGGGGCATCCGGTGCCATCGATGGCGTGGGTGGGCGGCTTACAAGCGACGTCATACCGCTCGTCGTTTCGGGCGCCATCGCAGCCCGAAGGGTTGCTTGCGAAAGACTTCCGTTCGTGAGGGGCGCGCCTGCATCGCCTGCGGCCACCCATTGCGACAACGCGCCGTTGGCGGCCAGGCGCCAGGGCAACAGGATCGCGAATGCTTGGCCGTCGCGATCCAGCACTTGCACTTCGAGCAGATTGCCCTCGCGCGCGGCGTCGTCGCGGGCCGGCGTGCCTGGCGACGCATCGGCGCCAAGCACCTGCTCGAAGTCCATTGCGCGCCGTCCGTCGCGGCGCGGCGATTCGGCCGGACGTGGCATGTCCACGTTCCCCAGCGAGTCGATCATGTCGCGCTCCTTCCGCCTGCACGCAGGTCGGCGAGATCGTCCCAGGACTTCCTTTCCTGCGCGTCGCGCAGATGGATTCGCAACCGCTCCAGGCGTTTCTCGGCCACGGCCGTTCGCGCGTGCGCAAGGCGATGCGACTGGAGCGCGTCGTCCTCGCGCGCCTGCGCCTGCTCCATTGCGGCGACGCGTTCCTCGACACGACCCCAAAGCGCCTGCTCGATCTGCGCCGTCGCCACGCAAAGGGAAAGGTCGAGCGTCGGTGCACCCAGCAGCGACGCACGCTGCGACTGCGCGTCGTGCGCGTCCTGCACGCTCGACTCGTGTTCGCGCCGTGCGACCACCGTGTCCCGCTGCGCCACTGCATGCTCCATGGCAGCGCGCGCCTGCTGGAATCGGCGCCAGCGCTCGATAGCAAATACGGCGCGTTCGCGCGAGCGGTTCATGCGGCCTCTCCTTGCAGTGCATGCGCGAGCCGCCGATAGGCGTCCATTCGCGGCGTGGCCTCGATGGGCGGCTGCTGGAGGACGCGCTCCAATGCAGGGCGCGTTTCGACCACGCGATCCAGCTCGGGGTTGGCGCCACGCTGATGCGCACCCAGTTCGATCAGGTCGCGCGAGGATTCGTAGATGGCGAGCTGCCGCCGCGCCTCGCGCGCCAGGAGGCGTTCGTCCTCCGATGCGACCGCATCCATCAGTCGGCTTGCGCTATGCAGCACGTCGATGGAGGGATGGTGGCCGCGCGCCGCCAACTCACGCGAAAGGACGATATGTCCGTCCAGGATCGCCCGCATGTGGTCGGTCACCGGTTCGTTCATGTCGTCGCCTTCCACCAGCACGCTGTACAGGCCCGTGATCGCGCCGCCCGCGCGCAGGCGCCCGCAACGTTCGAGCATGCGCGGCAGCTGCGCGAACACCGACGGAGTGAAACCACGACTCGTGGGCGGTTCGCCCACCGCGAGGCCGATCTCGCGCTGCGCCATCGCAAAGCGCGTCATCGAGTCGACGACTAGCAGCACCGATCGCCCCTGGTCGCGGAAATACTCGGCGATCGCATGGGCGGCATGCGCCGCGTGCACCCGGACCAGGGCCGGCTCGTCTGCGGTCGCGACCATCACCACCGCGCGACGCCGACCTTCCGTCCCGAGCGAATGTTCGAGGAAATCTCCGACTTCACGGCCACGCTCGCCGATCAGCGCGAGCACGGTGACATCGGCGGTCACCTGGCGAGCCAACGCGCCCAGCAGCGTGCTCTTGCCGACGCCACTACCCGCGAAGATGCCGACGCGCTGGCCATGGCCCAAAGTAAGTAGCGTGTCGATCGCGCGAACGCCCGTGGACAGGACGGAATCGATCGGTGCCCGCGCCATCGGATTGATCGGCGCACGATGCAACGGGTAGCGGGTGCGGCACGCCAAGGGCCCCGTATCGTCCAAGGGCTGGCCGAATGCGTTGATCACGCGTCCGAGCAGCGCGTCCCCGACGGGTACATCCAGCGCGCGGCCGCACGCATGTACCACTTGGCCAGGTGCGATACCGGCGATCTCGCCGTACGGCATCAGCTGCGTCAGTTCATTGCGAAATCCGACGACTTCGGCCTGGATCGGTTCCCGCCCGTCGCGATGGATCTCGCACAATTCGCCCAGGCCGGTTTCCGGTCCCTGCGACTCGATGACGAGGCCATTGAAGGCGTGCACGCGTCCAAGCCGACGCATGGTCTTCGCATTTCGAACCTGGTCGAACAACGCGGCGTGCGAAGTCAAGGCGCGCTCCGTTGCGAGTCCACGCCGCGCATGAAAGCCTCGCGCATGAAATCAAGACGTATATCCAGACCGGTGTCGACGCTGCCCAGCCCGGTGTCGAGTTGGCACTGGCCGTTGCGCAGGCGCGGATCGGACGCAACGCTCACGCCCGGCACATCCACCCCATCGCCCACGGCTAGCGCATCGGCTTCAGAAAGCCGCAGGACGACCGGGCGGCGCTGCTGTTCGCTCAGCGCCTGACGGCAGATCGCGACAATGCGTTCGCGCTGCGGTGTCTCCCCGAGGATGCGCAGGAGCGCCTCGTACGCCAGCGCGGCGCCAAGCTCGACGGTCTGCTCGTCGATGGCCTCGACCATGCCGGGAATGCGGCGGAGCAGTTCCGTCAATTGCACGCGACTGTCGTCCAGGCGCTGTATCGCCTGCGAATGCCTTGCCTCGCACTCGCGACGCGCCTGGTCGGTCGCCTCGCGGATCGTAGCCTCCGCCGCGCGCATCCCGTCTGCCAGTCCATCGGCGCGCGCACTTGCGAAGAGCTCGCTGCGCTCGTGTTCGAGCCGTTCGCGCGGGTCTAGCTGGACGACCTCCTCCTCAACGATCAACGCGTCCTCGGGACGGCGGAACCACGCGCCCAGGCGCGTGAAAGGTTGACGTTGGCCGTCGATGCGCTCCATCACGCCGCTCTCCGCTGCGAAGCGAGCGTGAGCGCTTCAGCCTTGAGCGCCGCCGCCAGCCTGGGCGGCAAGGCCGGCAGGCCATCGAGTTCACGCGTTACCGCACTGGCATGCGTTCGTTCGAGCAACGAGATGCAGAACGCGCGATTCACGCCCGTCCATGCCGACAGCACGCGGGCGAACCACGCGACCGGAAGATCCTCGGACAGATCGATGAGCTGATCGACATCCAGCGATGTACTGCTGGTCAATCCGGTCACCTCGTCGGCCAGCAGTGCATGCGCGAAGTCGGCGATCGGCACGGGCATCGCGAGTAGCTGCGCGAGTGCCGTGCGGATGCGCGACGCGCAGGCGCGTGGCAGCGCGTCCAGCAAGCGGCGGCGATCGCGTGGCGCGAGGGTGGCAAGCAGCAATGCGCACTTGCGCTCGCCGTGGGTGGTGCTCATGGCGTGCCGCCTTCGGCCAGCCAGCCACGCAGTTTCGTCAGCACCGCCTCGCGTTCCTGCGTGGTCAGGGTGCGCTGGCGCCGCTGGCTGGCCGCTATCGCGATGGCGCCCAGCAGGAATCCCAGCGCGCAGATCGCCGCCCATTTCGCCCAGCCTGCGTGCCACGTCGGCACGGAAGGAGTGATGGCGTTGCCGGCGGGATTGTCGGCCTGCACGGAGGCGGAGACGGGCGGGGCAGCATCGGCGCTCGAAACCCAACGCGATTCGCGCCCCAGTCGCGAGACTTCGAGGCGGTCGCCGCGATCGGCGTCGATGCCCGCACCGGCCGCGACGAGCGAACGAATGCGCTCGACCTCCTGCTCGTCCAGGTGCGGCGGCAGGATCACCGCGACCGACAGACGCTCCAGCCGCCCTGGTGCGCGCGCGATTTCCTGGCGCGCCGTTCCGTGGACGAAGTCGGTTTCTTCTTCGTTCTGGCCGCGGGCGTCGCCGTCGTTCGCGCCCGACCAGCTGACGCGCTTGCGCGCCAGCAGGCCATTGCCATCATTGCCCTGCGCAAGCGGGCGTTCGCTGACCTCACGGATCGAATCGAAGTTCAGCGTGGCATCCACCGATACGCGAAACTCCTCATCGGTCAGGACCTGACGCAACAGCTCGGTGATGCGCGCCTGCACCCGCTGCTCCAGGCGCGCTTCATCCTGCGCGCGGCCATCCAGATCGACTTCATGCGTGCCGTTGCCCCCGTCGGCCAGCAGCGTGCCATCGGAATCGAGCACCGCGACCTGGGTCGGTGAGAGGCCTTCCACCGCGGCGGCCACCAGGCTGCGCACGCCGTTGATCTGGCGACGCGACAAGGTTTCGCCCGGCCGCAGCGTCAGGGCCACCGATGCCTTGGACGTCTGGTCCTGTTCGGCGAACAGTCCCGGACGGCGGATCGTGAGATGGACGCGCGCGGTCTCCACGCCCGGCAGCGAGGCGATCGTGCGTTCGATCTCGCCCTGCAACGCACGCTGGTAGTTCACGCGCTGGGCGAACTCGGTGACGCCGAAGTCGGAATCGTCGAACAGCTCGAAACCGACGTGGCCGCCACGTGGCACACCGGCCGACACCAGCCGCATGCGCGTTTCGTACACCTTGTCCTGCGCGACGACGATGCCCGTCCCGCCATCGACGATGGTGTACGGGACCTTCCATTCATCCAGGGAAGACACGATCTCGGCCGCGTCCGCCTCACGCAGGTTTCCGAACAAAAGCTGTTCGCGTGGCGACATCACCCACCACAGCGCGATGCCGGTCAGCGCAAGCAGGAGCACCACGCCGCCGGCCAACCAAAGCCGCGCGGGACGTTGCAGTGAGGAAATCAGGTTCTTGGAATCCATCGCGTCGTGCCGTTATGCCGTCGTGGCCGGAATCAGAGCTGCATCCGGGTCAGTTCCTGGTACGCCTCGACCAGGCGGTTCCTCATCTCGGTCGCCAGCGTCAGGTCCATGCGTGCCTGTTCTAGGGAAATCATTACTTCGTGTACCGGGATGTCGTTGCCTGCGGCCAGCGCGCGCACGTTGTCCTCGGCGACACGCAGGCTCTCCCCGACCTGTGCGAGCCCCTCGCCGATCCACGCGCTGAAGTCGCCGCGCAACGCGCTGGCGGCAGCGCCCGATTCCTGGCTCGGCGCGATGGCGGAACCGCCCAGAGGCGCAATCGATTCGATCGACATCACTTCGCTCCAATCTCGAGAGCGCGCAGCACCATGCTGCGCAGCAGGTTGAACGAACGCACGTTGGCTTCGTATCCGCGACTGGCCGTCATGAGCGTGGTCATTTCCTGGACCATGTCGATCTGCGGATAACGGACGATTCCCTTCGCATCGGCGAGCGGATGCCCGGGGTCGTGAACTTCGCGCGCCTGCATAGGCGCCTGCTCCAGCACACCGGGTTGCATCAGCATCGGACCGAAGCCCGCGCCCGCACCCTGCACGCGCCATTGCGTTGCCGGCTGGCCCGGTGCGACGGCGACGTTGGCGCCGGCAATGTTGCGGCTGGCCGCATCCAGGCGCAGACGCTCGTGATTGAGGCCCGCGCGCACCGTATCGAGGATCGAATCGATGGCCATGCTCAGCTCCTGCCCGTCGCGGCAAGGCGCATCAGGCCGAACTGGCGGCTGAGCGCTTCGGTGAGCGTCTGGTATCCGGTGCTGGCGGCGGCCATCTCGGCGACTTCCTCGTCGAGCTGGATGGCCTGGGGCGTGGGTGCGCTTCGCGCATGCGACAGCGCTTCGATGCCCGCCGCGAGCTTCGCGCCATCGCCCTGCGCCGCCGAGTCGAGCGCCTGCCTCGTCTGGGCGAAGTCGATCCGCGATGCCCGCGCGCTGGGTGTCCCGGCGTTGGCGATGTTGAGACCGGCGACTTGCGCGCGCAGCTGGTACATCCCCAGCGCGAGCCGGACTGCGTCGATGGTGAGTTCCTGGGTCATGGTGCCATTCGTCCTTGCGCGTGCCGTTACTGGATGACCAGCTCGCCGTCGAGCGAGCCGGCTGCCTTGATCGATTGCAGTACCGCGATGACATCGCGCGTGCTCAGGCGCACGGCGCGCAACGCGGAGATGAGATCGGCGACCGTTGCGCCCTCGGGTACGCGCACGAGCGGCGCTTCGCCTTCCTGCGCCTGCACGGTCGTACTTGGTACCGCGATCGATGCGATGTTCCGGCTTGGGAACTCGTAGAAGCCCTCGGGCTGCGATACCAGCCAGTCGGTGCGGATCTCCACCTTCAGATCGCCGTGCGAGATGCTCACCTGGCCCAACCGCACATCGCCGCCCGCGACTACGGTGCCGGTGCGTTCATTGACGACCACGCGTGCCTTGCGTTCCTGCTGGACGGTGAGGTTTTCCAGGCGCGACACCAACGCAACCAGGCTCGACGGCGGCGCCTGGAACATCACCGTGACCTTGCCCGCGTGGTCGGCGCGAACCTGCGCCCCGGCGTCCGCACCGCGGATCGCCTCGGCGATGCGGGTGGCGTTGGTGAAGTCCGGATCGTTGAGGACGATGCTCAACGATCGCCCATCGCCTGCGACCTGCAGTGGCGAGGATTGCTCCACGCTGGCGCCGGAGGGAATCCAGCCGACAGTGGGATGGTTTTTCTGCAGCGAAGCGCTCACGCCTTCGAACTGGTATCCACCGACCGAGATGGCGCCCTGCGCCATCGCGTAGAGCCGTCCGTCCGGTGCCATGAGCGGGGTGAGCATCAGCGTGCCGCCCGTCAGGCTGCGTGCATCGCCGGAAGACGCAACCTGTACGTCGAGCGTCTGGCCGGGTTCAGCGAATGCTGGCAGCTTCGCCGTCACGATGACCGCGGCGACGTTGCGACTGGCGATGTCGTTCTCGTCGACGTTCACGCCGAAGTTGCGCAACGTATTGGCCACCGACTGCACCGTGGCACGGTTGCGCGCCGAATCGCCGGAGCCGGAAAGCCCGAACACCAGGCCGTAACCGGTGAGCTGGCTGTCGCGCACGCCCGCTACGCGGGCGATGTCTTTGATCTTCACCACGCCGGCATGCGCGGGCGCCACTAGCGCGAGCATCAAAAGGACGACCACTGCCTTGATCGGTTTCATCACATCAGCCTCAGCCACTTGAACAGGCGATAGATCAGGCTCTGGCGCTGCGATTCGCTCACCACGCCCACGCCGTCCAGTTCCAGCTCCGCATTCGCGATGCGATGCGACCACACGGTGTTCTGCGCCGAGACGTCCTGCGGCCGCACGAGGCCACGCAGGCGGATGTGTTGGCGCTCGCCGTTGACCGTGAGCGTCTGCGCGCCTTCGATCGCCATCGTGGCGTCGGGCATGACCTCCACGACCTGCGCCGAGATCTGCGTGCGCAACTCGCCCACGCGCGTGGTCTGCGCGCCACCGGAGTTGCTGCCGCCGATGCCGAGCGTCGCGGAGAAATCGGTGGACGGCGAGTTGAGGCCCGCGTCCATGTCGAGCCGGCTGGAAGCGTCGGTATTGGCCTGCGACTTGGCCCGCGTGGCTTCGGCGACGAACACCGTGATCACGTCCCCGACCCGGTAGGCCCGGTGATCGGCGGCGAGCGCGCGATAGTTCGCGGTGTCGACGAGCGTCTGTTGCGCCTGTGCGTGACAGGCACCGGTCGTCAGCGCGCCGGCGATGGCAACGGCGATAAGCGGGATGCGCAGATCATTCATCGACGACCACCTCGCCGCGCTCGACCACCCGTGCCGAAACCGCATGGCGCGATTGCTGTGTGCGCACCAGTATGCGTTCGCCGAATGCGCCATCCTGCAAGGCGATGCCCTGGGTCATGATGCGCACGGGACCACGCTCCACCGCCACGGCCACGGGTTGTTGCGCGGCGACCATCGGCAGCGGCGCAAGATCTTCCCGCATGACCGGCGTACCCGCGCGCACTGCGTGGCGCAGGCGCAAACCGCTCATTTCGGCGGCGTTGGCGATCGCTTCGCCGCCACAGCAGACCATGTCCACGCGCGCCGGCGCGGTCCGCAGGGCGGTTGCGAGCGTGCCGGCATCGTAGGCATCGAGGTAGGTGTAGACCGTCCGTTCATCCGTGGCGCCGATCCAGACCGTGGTCGCATGCGCCGATCGCCCATCCACGCTCAATCGCACCGGCACACCGGCTCGCGCGCGTGGCCAACGGCCGGCGATCTGGCCCACGTCGACGGCAACCGCGCCCGAAGGAAGCGATTGATCGGCGACGCGACCGACAACCTCCACGCGCGCACGGCTTCCCGCGGCGTACGTGCGCGCCTGTACCTGTTCGCGCACCTGGGCGGCGAGCGCCGTGCCTTCCATGCGCTGCGCGGCCGGGTCCGATGGACCGAGCAGCGCCAGCGTCAACCACCATGCGGATGGCGTCATGGTCAGCGGCGCAGGTTGTTGATGGTTTCGAGCACCTGGTCGGCGGCCTGCAGCACGCGTGCGTTGAGCTGGTATGCACGCTGCGCGAGCACCAGGCTCGACATCTCGTCGATCATCTCGACGTTGGCCATCTCGACGCTGCCCTGGCGCAGCTTGCCGCTGCCGGCCTCGCCCGGCACGGCGTAACTGGCCGCGCCGGCCTGCGCAGAGGATGCGAACTGGTTATCGCCAGCCGACACGAGCTCGTCGGCAGCGGCGAAGGTCGCAAGTTCGATCGTACCGAGCACCGTGCGTTCGGCATCGCCCGGCATGAGCACTGAAAGCTCGCCCGCGCCGGAAACCCGCACGTCCGTCGCCTCCAGCGGGACCTGCGGTGCATTGGCCAGGCGCAGCCCCTGCATCGAACGCAGGACGCCGTCGCCATCCAGCCGGAACTGTCCATCGCGCGTGTAGACCAGGCTGCCGTCGTCCCGTTCCAGCTCGAACAGGCCCACGCCGTCGATCGCCAGATCGAGCGGATTGTTGGTCAGGCGCATCTCGCCCTGCTCGAACTGCGCCAGCGTCGATACCACACGCGTGCCACCCACGCGCACGTTTTCCGGCGCGGTGGCCGCATCGGCGGTGGCGTTGGCCAGGGGCGTTTCCGGACTGGCGACGTCCGCGAAGTTGACGCGGCTACGCTTGAAGCCGGGCGTCTGCATGTTGGCGACGTTGTTGGAGATCACGTCGATCTGCTTCTGCTCGCTGCGCAGACCGCTGGCCGAGATATAGAGTGCGTCGATCATTTCCGTTCTCCCTTTTGTCCTTGATCCGGTCAGTTGTCGCCCAGGCGGTTGATGCCGGTGTCCAGCATCTGGTCGTAGGTGGTGATGGCACGGCGCACCGATTCGACGTGGCGCGTGGTTTCCATCATTCGCAGCATTTCGTCGGCGGCATCGACGTTCGCGCGTTCCAGCGCTCCCTGGACGATGGTTCCCTGCCACTGCTCCACGGGGCCTGCGTATTCGTACAGACCATCGCCTGCGGGTCGGAGCGCCGAGGTGTCCGCCACGGACACGATCTGCAATCGACCCGCGCTGCGCTCGCCAGACCAGAGCTGGCCGTCGGCATCCACGCGCACCGCGCCCTCAGACAACGACAGCGCACCGGAATCGCCGAGGACGCGATCGCCGCCGGCGGTGACCAGCGTGCCTTCCGCGTCCAGGCGCAACGCGCCAGCGCGCGTGAGCAATGTGCGACCGTCGCGCTCGACGACGAAGAAGCCGGGACCGCGCAACGCCAGATCCAGCGGGCGCGTGGTCTGCGCGAGGCCGCCGTCACGCTGGTCCAGTCCGTTGCGCAGACCCGCCTGCGTCGCGAAGTCGGGCACCGTGCGAACGGCGCGGTAGCCTGGCGTGTGCGAATTGGCGGTGTTCTGGCCGATCGTCGCCAGCGACTGAACGTCGGCGGCGAGATGGCGGCTCAGGGCTTGCAGGGCGTCACTCATGGCGTTCTCACTGGGCCTGTATCGCGGCGAAGGAGCGGACCGGCAGCGTGGCCGGGACTTCGTTGAGGCCGAGCACGGCCAGGTAGGGCATCGAACGGTTCAGCAGCGCGCGCAACGAACGGCGCGTCGCCGACGGGCATAGCAGCACCGGCACCAGGTTCCGGCTCATCATCGATTCGGCCTGCGCGGCGAGGTTCTTCATGAAGCCGTCCAACTGCGCGACGTCGCCGAACAACGCGCCGCCCCGCCCCTCGCCTGCGCGAACGCTGCCGAGCAAGGTGCGCTCCAGCTCCGGCGCAAGCGTCAGCACGTGCAGATCGCCCTGTGCATCGCGCAGGCCCTGGCAGATGGTCGCGCCCAGGCGCTCGCGTACGCGTTCGGCCAACTCGTCGGCGAGCTTGGTCGCCTTGCCGGCATCGACCAGCACCTCCAGCACTGCTTCCAGGTGGCGCACGCTCACCTGCTCGCGAAGCAGGATCTGCAGCACCTTCTGTACGTCGGAGTAACTCAGCACCGACGGGATCAGCTCGTCGATCAGCGAGGAATGCGTATCGCGCAGACGGGCGACCATGCGTTCGGTCTCGGCTCGCGTCAGCAGGTCGGCGGCCTGTCGCTTGACCAGCTCGCTCAGGTGCGTGATGACCACCGTGTCAGGATCGACAAGCGTGTAGCCCGCGCCCCGCGCGAACTGCCGCTGATCGCGCGAGATCCATTGCGCCGGCAATCCGTAGGCGGGATCGCGCGTCTCCGGTCCGTCCAGTTTCGGACGGCTTCCGCCGGGATTGATGGCAAGCACGCGGTCGATCGCCAACTCCCCCACGCCGACGCGACATCCCTGGAAGTGGATCTCGTACGCGTCCGCACGCAATTCCAGACGCGGCCCGGTCTGCACCTTGGGCACGAGGAATCCCAGGTCCTGCGCGAATTGCTTGCGCATGTGGGCGATGCGCTCGGCCAGGTCGCTGTCGGCGCCGATGAACGCCTTGGCCAGTTCGCTGCCCAGGCGGATCTCGATCGGCTCGATGCGCATCCATTGCTGCACGTCGTCCGCCGACGCGGACTTCACGGGTTCGTCGGCCAGGTCGAGCTCGTTGCCTTCCTGCGTCTTCGCACGCACCGCGAGCCACGCGAGTGTGGCGAGGATCACGAGCACCGCCAGCACGGGGAGCTTCGGGAATCCCGGCAGCACCAGCACCAGCAGCAGCACCAGGCCGACTATGGCCAGCGCCTTCGGGTTGGCCATGACCTGTCGCGGTATTTCGGTGCCAAGCTGCGCATCCGATGCGGCGCGCGTGATGATGATGCCGGTCGCCACGGCGATCACGAGCGAGGGAATCTGGGTGACGATGCCGTCGCCGATGGTCAGCAGCGTGAAGCGCTGCACGGCCTCGCCCCACGGCAAGCCGAGCTGGGCGATGCCGATCGCCAGCCCGCCGACGATGTTGGTGAGGATGATGATGATGCCGGCGATGGCATCGCCCTTGACGAATTTGGTGGCGCCGTCCATGGCGCCGTAGAAGTTGGCTTCCTTCTCGATTTGCGCACGACGCACACGCGCCTCGCGCTCGTCGATCAACCCCATGTTCATGTCCGCGTCGATGCTCATCTGCTTGCCCGGCATCGAGTCGAGCGTGAAGCGTGCGGCGACCTCGGCCACGCGCTGCGCGCCGCTGGTGACGACCACGTACTGCACGACCACCAGGATCAGGAAGACGACGATACCGACGATGTAGTTGCCGCCCACCACGAACTCGCCGATGGCATTGATGACGCGGCCGGCATCGCCGCCTTCCAGGATCAGGCGCGTCGCCGACACGTTCAGCGACAGGCGGAACAGCGTCGACAGCAGCAGGATCGTAGGGAAGGTGGAGAACTTCAGCGGCGTTTCGGTGAAGAAGGTCACCAGCAGGATGAGCATGGCCATGCTGATGTTCACCACCAGCAGGAAGTCCAGCAGCAGCGGCGGGATCGGCACGAACAGCACGATCAGCACGCCAAGCACCAGCGCGATCAGGGCCAGATCGCGCTTTCCGCTCCACATCTGAGAAAGCAGCGCTTTCATGCGATCTTCCTCCGAGCTGCCCAGAGCGACCGATAGATGGGCGCCAGCTCCGCGTACCTTTCCTCGGGCACGACGGCGTCGATGTCGCATTCGCGATAGAGCGCGCGCGCGAGCGGCGGCAACCGCAGCATGGGCACGCCGTGGCGCGCCGCGACGCTGCGGATGCGTCGCGCGATCAAACCCGCGCCCTTGGCCACGACCACCGGCCCCATCGTTTCGCCGGGGCGGTATCGCAATGCGACGGCGACGTGCGTCGGGTTGGTCAGCACGACGTCCGAGTCGCCGACGCGCGCGATCGCACGCGCCTTGCGGACCAGCTCACGCTGCTGTTGCCTGCGCTTGGACTTGATCGCCGGATCGCCGTCGCGGCGGCGCATCTCTTCCTTCAGCTCGCGCCGACTCATTCGCATCTTGCGCATGAACTCGCGGCGGGTGAACAGCAGATCGGTTAACGCCACCAGCGCAAGTACCATCAGCACGTAGAGCGACGCGGTCACGAACGCCGAAAGCGCCAACTCGCCCAGGCGTTGTGGCAACGTGAGCGCGACCGCTTCGACGAGCGCGCGGGCCTTCCACGCGAACACGGCTCCGACGGCGGCGAGCAGCGCGAACTTCCCGGCCAGCTTGCCGAGCTCCCACACGGTTCGCAGCGAGAAGATGCGGCGGAACGTGTTGGCCGGATTCATCCGCTTGAGGTCGGGCTTCAGCGGATGCGTGGTGAACATCGGACCGGTCTGCAGGACGTTGCCCAGCACCGCCGCGACGATCAAGGCAAGCAGCAGCGGCGCCAACGCCTGCGTGGCAGGCGCGTAAAGCCGCGCGATCCACCCGGCGAAAGCGGCATTGATCGACGGCGCGTTGCCGGCCAGTTCGATCATGCGCCGCGTCGCGTCGGCAAAGGCCTGCGCGATGCCCGCCGCCGTGAGCGCCAGCGTGGCGGCGAACGCGATCATCACCACGCTGCCCGCCACGTCGGCGCTCTTGGCCACCTCGCCGCGCTTGCGCGCCTCCTCGAGGCTGTGCGGCGTTGGCTGCTCGGTCTTGTCCTGGTCGCCCTGCGACATCTCAGCCCCCCAGCATCTGCGGGACGCGCGCGAACGCGTCCCGGTAGAGGCGCTCGAACAGCGCGGGCACGAAGGGCAATGTCGCCACCATCAGCAGCAGCGACACCACCGCCTTCAACGGCAGGGCGAGGAAGTACACGTTGGCCTGCGGCATCGAGCGCGTCGCGTAAGCCACGCCCGCATCCACCGCCAGCAGTCCGATGACGATCGGCGCGACCAGCATCATCCCCAGCAGGAAGCTGCTGCCCAGCAGCCCAAGGAAACCCGTGAGGTCGAGCCGCACACCTGCCTGGCCGAGCGGAATCGCCCGGGCGCTGGCAGCGAGCGCGCGATACAGATCCAGATGCAGGTCCAGCACGAAGAACAGCACCGTCCCCAGCAGCATCAGTGCCGTGCCGAGCAGCGATTGCGAATCGCCCTGCGCGCCGGGATTGAACAACACCGCCGCACTCATGCCCGCCTGCACGTCGACCACCCAGCCCGCCAGGTGCACCGCGGCCTGCGGCAGCATCACGGCCAGGCCGAACGCCACGCCGACGGTGAGCTCCGCGCAGGCGGCCACGGTCCACGACAAGGCTCCGGACGGCACCGTCGTCTGCGACCACGGCAGCGCCTGCACCGTCATCCAGGCCAGCACCATCGCCACCACGATGCGCAGCAGCGGCGGCGTCCAGCGCAGCGGCGTCATGCCTGCCAGCACCACGGCCGGTAGATAGCGCATGAAAGCCAGGAAGAATGCGGCGACGAAGTTCTGGACGGCGTCCATGCCTACATCCCCGCCGCGGTTTCGAACATGCGCTTGGCCAGCTCCGTGGCCACCGCCAGCATCCATCCACCCAGCGTGATGCAGATGACCACCACGACGATCACCTTGGGCAAGAAGGTCAGCGTCATCTCCTGCACCTGCGTCACCACCTGCACGATGGAGATCAACAGGCCGACCGCGAGGGTCGCCAGCAGGATCGGTGCGGACATCTTCACTGCGGCAAGCAGCGTGTCCGTCATCAGGCGGATGGCGAAATCAGAATCCATTCTGAAATGTCCGGGTTAGTGGCTGCGCGTGGAGAGCCTGCGTTTGAGGCGATCGCCGAACTCGCGAACGGGTAACCCGCTGCCCCCGCCCTCGGCGATGAGCGACTGGAGGAGCGCCTGCGCACCCGCCTCGTCGCCGCGCGACTCGAGCAGCAGGCACTTCGCGTAGCGCGCCGTGATCGCGTTCGGGTCCAGCCGGAGTGCACGCTGGATCCCGCGCTCGGCTTCCTCCGCATCGCCCCGCAGCAGCGCGATCAATGCGAGGCCGCCGTGGGTGTCGCCGAAATTCCGGTCGAGCGCATAAGCGCGCTGGTAACTCGACTCCGCCGTGTCCTGCTCGCCTTGCAGCAACTGCGTCCATGCCAGCGCATGCCAGGTACCGATGTGGTCCGGCATCGCCTTCACGGCGGCTTCGAGTGTGGTTCGCGCCGACGCGAGGTCGTCGCGGAGCATCGCGCACTGCCCCATACCGGACAGTACGCGTCCGGAATTGGGATGCCGCTGTAGTGCGCGTGCGAAATAGGTTTCAGCCACGTCCACCTGCTGGCCCCATAGCGCAAGCGTTCCGGCGACGAGCAACGCCTCGTGCTGGTCGCCATCGCGGCGCAGGCACTCCAGCGCGGCTTCGGCCGCTTGCGGATGGCGGCTGTCGTCGAACAGCGCAAGCGCGCGAACGCCCAACGCCTGCACGTCGCCGGGCTCGTCGGCGAGGGTTTCGTCGAGCAGTGCGAGTGCATCCGCGCGACGTTCCTGCATCAGCGCGATGCGCGCGGCCAGGATGCGCAGTGAAGGGCTCGCGCCGTGTCGCGCGATCGCATCGTGGATCGTCGCGTCGGCAGCTTCGCAGTCGCGCTGGCACAACTGCGCGAACGCGAGATCGTGCATGACCGCTTCGTGGCCGTGCCCAGCATCGATCAATGCATGAAGGAGCGATCCGGCTGTTTCGTAGCGGCCCGATGCGAGCGCGATGCGGGCAAGCCGGACGCGGACGCCGGGCGTCGAATCGGCAGGCGGTGAGAGCGAATCCAGCGCCGCCTCGGCTTCGCCCGTCGCGCCCTGCTCAAGCAGCAGGTCGGCAAGTTCGCATGCCAGATCGGAATTGGAAGAGTCGACAGAAAGAAAGCCGCGCAAACGCGCGACACGCACATCCATGCGTTCCATGTCCTGACGCGGTCCCCGAACGTCGTCCTTTACTCCTTACCGATGCGCGCTCATCCCCATGAACACGCATCGGCTCCCTTGTGTCGCGAAACCCGTTCCGTTGGGCCACGCTGCGACAGGAACGACGCTACCGCCGGGATTCTTTCAGTGTCAACGGGGCGTGAAGGGATATTTCTGTTCTGCGGATCACTTCACACTTCGCACAAATTTTTCGAATTCGACACGGTGGGGTTCGCTGCCTTCCAACGTTTGCTGCAGCCGGTCGACCATCGGCTGCCACTCTCCGTACTCGCGCAGTTCGCTGCCGAACTCCCACAGCAGCACGGCGCGAATCACGCGACGTCGCGCCGCCTGCATCGCGTCCTGGTCGTCGACGTCGATGCCGCGCACCAGCTCGATCAGTTCACGGCGCAATGCCTGCGGATCGCGCGCGGCGTCGCGCTTTTCGGGTTCAGCGGTTCGACTGGATGTCGTGCCCTTCTCGTTCTTGCGCGCCATTTGCGAGCGCAGCGCGGCGATCAGCGAAGCAGTAGACGACAGGCGATCGATGGACACGAAGGAGAGCCGATAATGTGTGGAGAACTCAGGCCTGTCGGCCGTACGCCGTCAGGAACATGGGAGCGGCGCCGGCATCGCGCGACGACGGCTGCAACGTGTCGGAAGCTTCCGAGCCGATGAGCAGATGCGAATGCAGGCGCTGCATGTCCTGCTGCAAAGCCGGGATTACCTGCGGCAATGCGATTCCAACTTCGAGCTGGCGGCGCGTTTCCTCGACATCGTCACGGCCTGCCGCACGCAGCGCGCGCGCATAGGCGCCGAGTGCATCGTTGCGTTCGGTCAGCGCCACGAGCAACGCGTCGGCCTCATCGCAACGCCCCTGCATGGTGAGCAGTTGCGCGAACTGGAAGCGCGCGATGGCGAGTTCGGGATCGGCGTTGATAACCGCGCGGAATCCGGCTTCGGCGCGTTCGAAGAGCCCCATCTGCGCGTGCTGCGCAGCGAGCAGGTACGTGGCGTGGACGTGCTGCGGTTCGCGTTCGAGCAGCGTCTTGATCAGCACGACCGAGTCCGCGTCGTGGCCGGTGTTGATCGCATCCAGCGACAGTCGCAGCAGTTCGTCCCGATCCAATGCGTCGTAATTCATGCGCGCCTCCCTGGCGGCTGCGAAGGGTTGAGTGTGGCCGGGGCGCCCGGGAGACCAGTCCTTTACCGCGGCACAGCGGGGATGCGGTACGGGGCCCCGGGCCACAGCATGATTGTCCAGCCAGAGTCGCGTCAGTTTAGGGCTATCGCGGCTATCGTTTGACACCGCATCCAACCTATAACGGGCACCCGGTTGCAATCCAATGTCGGAGCGAGTGTCCAACTTCGCGCATGTCCGCTGGATCCATGCTGCCCTGATCTACGATGTACACGCCTGCACGCGCGAACGGTATCAATACCGCCCTCCCGCCGCTGTCGTCACCGACAGCCAAGTAGTCTCCAGCGTAAAGTGCAACTTCCATGGTCTCATTTCTTTCGACTAGATCGTCGGCCCCATACAAGACCAGACCATTGTCGAGGTAGACCCCATTTGCCGCCTGCAGAAAGCTGACGTACTCCTCGGGAAGCCGCTTTCCGAATCCGGCATTTAGCGCTTCCAAGCGGGCTTCCGATGCCCCTGGATTAATCAGCCCAAGTCGACGCAGTGCGGATATATCCATTAGAACGCCCCCAGCGAATCAAAGTAAAGGTAGCTGTCCTTCATTGCCCTTTGTGCGACCTTAAGCGGAACGCCGGCATCGATCATTTGTCGATACGACATTTGGAATTCCTGCCTAATGGTGGTCGCGAAAGGATCCATACCTTGGCTTCTCATCTGTGCGCGATAAGCTCTTTGGGCTGCAGATATCTTCGCATGCGAGTAGCCAGATGAGGACTCAAGTAGGACTCCTGGTGCGATGTCTCGATTGTACCCGGCGACGTTTACCTCAGCCCACTGGTTTTGGATTGGATGGTGTGACTGTACGTGATTGTCGGCCAAGGTATTCGTGTTCCCTGGCGCCCTGTTCAAACGGGGACTCAAATTTCCGTGCAAATCTACATCGTTCTTAATGTACCCCCCGGGCCTTGAAGGATCGCCGACAGCTCTAATGCGCGATGTTGGCTCCGTGGCCTGGGCCGCTCTCATATTGATCTGCGAATGCAATGCTTTGGCTTCCGGCGTTGCATTCAGATTCGCAATCCTCCGCAGCGCAGCCGTTTCCTCGGCCACATCAACAACGGCACCAAAGGTTCGCATGCCGCCGCCTCTGCGCGACATCACTATCCCCGCGAGCATGCCTCCGCCCATTTCTGTCACCGAACCCCAGTCGTCTCGCGCGACTGCATTCCGGATTTCATACTGGGCCACCAATAGGCCGTATACGGGGTTCAGCTCCTGAAGCAGTTCCCCTGTCGTGCCTCCTGCTTCGGCGGCTCTTCCCATTGCACTCGACATCTGAACTTCATGAAATTGACCAGTCGCCTCGGTCATCACCACGCTGTAGGCGGCCTTTCCTAGGTCCGTGACCATGCGCACAGGCTCCGCCACGGCATTCCAGACGCCGATACTGAACCGCTCGGAGTAGTACGTGATCTGATCTTCTCGATAACGCGACAACAACTCGGGAGTCATGACTCGCTGCGGTCGACCATCTGGTCCGGTGATCCATTCACGCGCGGAGTTGTCATGCAACGCTTCCACCAGCACAGGCGCGTTGTCCACAATGGGGCCGGGTTTACCGCCCTTGCTCAACCAGATGTCGGGCAGCCTATCCTGATCAGACCTGACCTCCCCGCCTGGGAATCCGAAAGCTGCCTCCCTACCCTCGGCAAGGCGTGCTTCTTCAAGTGCCCGTTGACGTGCGGATTCCCCGCTCGCTCGTTCCGCTTCGGCGATCAGGTGCTGCCGTTGCACTGCATCTTCCTCGGCATAGGCAAGGCCGTCTCCCAGGAAGATCCCTCCCACCGCAGACGCGGGCGCACTTTCTTGCGGAGAATCCATCGTTGGCACATTGCCCATGGCCAGCAAGGAGTGCTTCCGCGCCATCGCATTGCCCAGCATGTTGCCAAAGGCATCCACGGCGATCTGTCTGTAGTCGGCCCCCGCCCCCATGCCGAATGCCTGCCCCACGTGGCGGCTGACAACGCCGCCGACGAGGCCGTAGGCAAGGTCGGTTGCGCGCTGACCTCCAACCGTGGAGGGGTCCCAACCGAACTTGTCGCTGACGACGGGCATGATCGATGCGGTCAGGCCAGCGGACACCGCACTTGTTGCGATCGAGCGCCAACTGAACGAGGTTTCCGCACCCATGGCACGCTGCGCGGCCTGATTGGCGAGGTTGTTGCTCACCGCTGTTGCAGCCCCGCTGGCGAACCTGCTTCCGCCGAGCGCCTCGGCAACCTTGTCGAGCGCGCCGGTAGACCCGATACCTGCCGTAAGGGCGGCAGCGCCGCCCGCTGCGAATGCATTGCGAAGGTTGAAGCTGGTTGCCCCCATCGCGCTGCCCACTGCCTGACTCGCGACGCTTCCCATGAAGCCTCCCACGGCAGCGCCGCCGATGGCCGCGGAGGTCGCCAAGACCGTGCCTGCCGCTGCGCCGGTGATCGCACCACCGCCGGTAAGCGCACTCATGCCGACAGCCCACGTACTGGCGCCACCAACGCCCGACGCGCCGGCAAAGAGCGATGCGGCCGCGCCCGCGGTATAGACGGTAACCACCACCGCGACGACCACCATCAACACCATGGCAATCGCGTTGCAATGCTCCTTGGGCGGCGGCTCGATATACGGCATGCTCGGTGCCGTGTTGCCGATCGCCTCGGCCGGATTGAACGGCTTGAACGTGTTGGCGTCGTTCGCAGTGACCTTCACTTCAGGCACGAGGAGCGTGGTGCCCGCGGTGAGGCCGCTGTCGTCGACGATTGCGTTCGCCTCGGCCAGCACATACCAGAGGTTGGCGTTGCCGTAGACACGCTGGGCGATGCTGCGCAGCGTCTCGCCGGCCAGCACCGTGGTGCGCTGGCTGCCTGCGGAGCCGTTGCTCTGGTATGCGGTGAGACGACCGACGACATCCACCTCGCCGGTGAACTTGCCCGATGCGACCTGAGTCCCGCCAACGTACGCATACAACTGCGTCTGCAGCTTCTGCCAGGGGTCCTGCTCGAACTTGTTGTCTACCAGCGAACCTTCGCGACGACGCAGGATGTTGCCCTGGCTGTCGTAGCTGAAGTAGCGGATCCGGTCGTCAACTTGGCCCACGTTGGACGGGAGCGGCGTCTGCTCGCGCACCGCCACGCGACGACCCCACGCGTCGTACTCGCTGTAACTCGTACTGGCCCGGAAGTTCGTATTGTTGCTGTGGCCGTATACGCGTGCCTCGAGGTAACCCTCGCGCGCTTCGTACTGATAGACGTAGCTGTGCGTGTAGTTCTTCGGGTCACCCGACTGCGCGCCGCTGCCTTCTTCGTGCTGCCAGTAATAGTAAGAATAGCCACCAAGGCGGCCGGCTTCGTCGTAGCCGTAGCGCGAGTAGTCCACCGCGGCCAGGTCTCTCAGCGTGGCCAGCTGCGTGCGCTCGTACTCGCCATTGTCGGTCGGCGCGTAAGCGGTCCAGCCGAGGATGCGACCCTTGATGTCCTGGCGCAGCACGCGTCCGTCGGCATCGTAGCTGAACGTCTCGGCATGCTTGAGCCAACCAGCGATGTCGATGCCATTTCGCGTCTCACCCTGGTCGAAGTACTCGCGACGCTGCGTGACGTGCCCCACGCCGTCGTAGGTGTACTGCTCCTTCAGGACGACATCGGTGCTGCCGATTGCACGTGCCTGGTAGACGCGTTCCCGTTGGCCGCGATCGTCGTAGTCGGTGATCTCTTCGACCTGCGTGTGGCCCTGCAGGAAGCGCCTGCGCGTTGCGCGACCCGCCTCGTCGTAGTCCAGCGCATAGCTGATGTCGGCACTACCAAGGACGATCTCGCCGCCCTCGAGCTTACCGTTGGCGACCTTGACGCGATTCTCGGCGTCGTAGTCGTACCAGTAGGCCTTGGCCGGTTCGTTGCCGTTGTAGGCGTCGTCCGGATTCGGGTCGACGTACTGGTAGTCCGGATCCAGTTCGCCATCGCGCTGGTAGTTCCAGCTGAAGTCGTCGAGCCAGAGCGGATCATTGCCGCCGGTACGTCCCGCAGCGCCGCCGATCGCCATCGTGACGGCACCCGGCGGAACCCGGACGGAGAGCGAGGACCAATGCCACGCGCCACCGGACCCATCGTCGACGCGGTTGCCCATCGACTCGCTGATCATGTTGCCGGACGCGTCGTAGAACTGCACGACGACGGCGCCCCACGCTTCACCGAGGCTGGAGGCACCCTGCTGTACGTTGACGCGGGCATTCACGCGCGAACCGCTGCGCACCGCCACTCGTGCGGTGCTGATGATTCGCCCTTCACCGGTATAGCTGAACTGGGCGGTGCCGTTGTAGTTGTTCGACCAGCTGAAGCCGGTTCCCCACTCCCACGAACTTTCGTCCTCGACCGAGGCGTTGGGCGGCATCGATCCCCAAGTGAAGTCGTCGATCCATAGCGGGTCGCTTCCGCCGTTGCGGAACGCGCGCGCGCCGATCGACATGAAGGCCGCACTCGGCGGCACCGTAGTGGTGATGCGCGAGTCGTAGCGGTTGCCGCCACTGGCGTCGTCCACCATGTTGCCCTGCGACACCGACAAGGCATTACCCGCTGCGTCGTACCACTGGATGATGATCGCCGCACCGGCTTCGCCCTTGCTGGATGCGCCCTGCTCCACCCTCACCGAAGCGGTGATCATTTCCCCGGGCGTCACTTCGACGCGCTGCTTGTTGAGGATGGTCGAGGTGCCCGTCAGGTTGAACTGGGCCTGCAGCGTGCTGGTTCCCTCGCCGCCCTCCACGACCGTCCAGCCGTCGCCCCTCACCCAGCCGTAGTCGCCGTGCTCGAAGTCGGGGTTGGTGATGCCATTGATGTCGATCCCGACGCCATTGGGGTCGTAGGCGGACCTCGCCGTCACGTAACGGCGGTTGCCCACCGCGTCATAGGCATAGATCAGCTCGAGCAGCCCGCGGTCGGTCGTCACGTCGCGCTGCTGGACTTCGGCGATGCGGCCGTGGGCGTCGTAGAAGACGTCCGTGCGCACGTGCAGGATCTCGCCGTCCGGGTCCCGCGTGTACGCCTCTTCGGCGGTGCGGTTACCGGCTTCGTCGTACTCGTAGTAGAACCAGTTCTCGCCTTCGGTGAAGGTCTTGAGCAGCCCGGACTTGTAGTAGGTGAACGTTCGCGCCGGATCGTTCACCAGAACCGGATCCGGCAGTTCGAGGCCCACCAGGCCGTCGAGACCTTGCTGCGTCCAGTCCCTGGCGTACCAACGGTCGGTCACCGGCGTCTCGTAACGGCGCGCGGCGACCGTCCAGTCGCTGTCTTGCCCGATCAGTTGGCCGGTGACGGCGTCGTACTCGTAATCGTAGTCGGCGCCGCTGAGGTCGTTGTGGTCGATCAGCCGGCCAAAGTAGTCGTAGTCCCAGGTCTGCTCGTCGAGATTGAGCGTCTCGCCTTCGTCCACGACTGTCTGGCGGCCATGCGCATAGCTGGCGTTGACCCGGAGGCTCATCGCCATCGACTTGCCTTCCGAATCCGTCGCGACGATCTGGACTTCGACCGAATCCACGTTCGGCGCCACGCCCGACAACGTGCCGGTCGCCGGATCGAACGTCAGCCAGTGTTCGCCCGGCGTCAGTCCAAGCGTGATGGATTCGAACTCGGTGATGTAGGCCCGATCCGATTCGTCCCAACGCGTGACCTGCGAATTGATGTACGCCGCGTACGTGATCGGACCGCCCTGCGGATCGACGACCGTCCCCGCCGGAATCTGGTAGCTGAAGGACTGCCCCGGAACGACGACCTGATCGCGCAGTCCGCCCATCGCACGCGGCACGTACGCGAAATACTGGTCGTACGAGTTCTGGGTGATGACGCTCATGCCGCTGGTGGCCATCGAAGTACCGCCGGCGCTGCTCCTGGCGGTGATCGTGATGACGTACTCGCCGGCCTGGGCAGGCGTGAAGGACAGCGTGCGCGTCTGCGCGTCGAAGCCGATGGGCTTGATCTCGCGGTAGGTCTTCAGCGCCTCGTCCCAGACCGAGACGCTCGGGATAAGCTCCGGCGTTTCGCCACCGCCGATCACGAACGTATCGGCGGGGATCGTGTACTGGAATGGCTGTCCTTCCACCGCGATGTGGTTCTGGATCAAGCCGCCCTGGTAGACGGGCGATCCATCCGTTGCCAGCGACGGAAGCGAGAGCGCGTTGGTTTCGCGGGTCTTGTTTCCGTTGCCGTCGTACGCGTACTCCATCGCGACGCCGGCCGCCGTGCGACTGCGTATGACCAGGCCCCGACTGTCGTACTCGTAGGTGCTGGTGTAGCCGAGCGCATCCTTCACGCTCAACCGGTCGCCGTTCTGGTTCAGCACGTACTGTTCGCGCGCGTATCGCGTGCGCTCGGTGCGATCCTCGTTGCGCAGGTAGTCGCCCTGCGCGACGACGCGGCCCGCGGCGTCGTAATCGAGGTAGGTCACGTACCCGATCGGGTCCTGCGTGTAGCGCTTCTGCCCGAGCGCGTCGTATGCGAAGTCCGTGCGGTTATCCAGCGCGTCCTCGCTGTAGATCAGGCGCCCCGCGGTGTCGTATCGGTTCTCCCGCCTGTTGCCGTTGGCGTCGATCGTTGCAAGAAGACGCCCGAGGTCGTCGTACTCCCACTTGCTCAGCGGACGCATTACCTCCTTGGAGCCGTCGGCGTGGACAACGAGAACCTGCGCCCCAAGCTGCTCCAGCATCTGGTCGAGCTGGTTGTAGCGATAGCTCGTCGTGTTGCCCTTCTGGTCGGTGAGGCTGAGGACATTGCCCCAGCGGTCGTAACTCTTCTCGATGGTGACGGTGCCGTTGGGCGAGTCGTCGTTGGACGGAAGGTACTGGATGAGGACGTTGCCGCGGGCATCGAGATCCATGCGGGTCTCGACCGTGATCACGTTGCCCTGCGAGTCGCGAACGTCATGCTGCTCGGACACCAGCCCGCCACGTGCGTCGTAGCGGTAGTGCTTCCACACGCCGCCTTCGGCGTTGGTCGCGACCAGTCGCCCGTTCGTGTCGTACTGGTACTGCGCGGCGAAGTTCTCGGTCGCAAGTCCGGACGAGAGGCGGGTGTCCTTGGCGACGATCTCGCCGAAGGCGTTGTAGCGGACCTGCCATGTGGCATCGACGACGGAATCCACCACGGCCTGGCTGCTGCCCTGGTGGAGCTCGCGCCTGACGCCACTGGTCAGCTGTCTGCCGGCCTTGTCGTAGGTCGCCTCGTTGATGACCGTGGCCCAGCGGCCGGAACTTCCGTCCAGGTCGTAACGCGTCGACAACAGGTTGTCGGCGGCGTCGTAGACCTTCGTGTGCACGGTTCCCGTTGCGTCGCGCTCCCAGACCGCGCGTCCCTGCCAGTCGTAACGCGTGGTGTGGACGGTATCGCCGGCCGATTCCACGGCCGCCTGCTGCCCCTCGATGCCGTTGGCGTAGCGGCGCAACTGCACGACGTTGCCGAAGGCGTCGTAGGCCATCGTGCTGTAAGGCGAGACCTGGCGGTACAGATCGTCGGATCGCAGATTGCGTGCGCCGTCGCCAAGCAGGCCGTCGGAGTCGGATTTCACCACCCGACGCTCGCTCTCGCGTACCGACGTGACCCGACCGAGCGCGTCGTACGCGGTCCTGGTTTCCTGGCCGTTGACGACGACCGAGGTGGCGCGACCGCCCGCGTCGTAGTACGTGTCGGTCTGGACGTCGTGCGCGTCGTCGTAGTTCCCGCGCATGGAGTACTCGTGCACCCTGCGCCCCAGTGCGTCGTACTCCCACGAGGTGATGCGGTCGAATCCGGTCGATTCGTCACCCACATCCGGAATCGGATGCAGGATCCCGTTCCCGTACATATCGGTCTGGTAGGAGGCCGTTCGCGCGTATTCGACCTGCGCTTCGAGTTCGCCCCTGGCGGAGTAGTACCACTCCGTCACGTAGCCGTCTGCGTTGATCTCGTAAGTGCGATTTCCAGCCTTGTCGTACTGGTAGAGCGTTTCGTCCCATGTCATGTAGGACGAGTGGAGAAACCAGTGACGGTCGTACCAGGGGTCGCTGTACGCGTACTCCCTCAAGGTGCGCTCCGCGACGACATCGCCATAGAGGTCGTACACGAACTCCTTGGTCAGACCGTAGATCCACCCGGGTGCACCGCCCCAGCGCTCCCGGTACACCGGCTCGACCACCTGGGTCTTTCGACCGGCCACGTCGTAGTACGAGTCGATGATGCGGTCCTGCGAGGGGTTGCCGATGATGCGCGAGGCGATCGCCGCTTCGCTCATCGGCAAGCCGGGCGTTACGTCGATGCGGTTCGCATGGCGGGTCAGGCGCTCCTGATCGCCGAACAGGTTGTACTCGTAGCTCGTGACGTACCCTTCCTGGTCGACTTCAAAGAGCAGCTCGTCCCGGACGCCGTACGCTTTGAAGCTGTAGTTGCCGCGCACGTCCTTCTGCATCACCGCGCGGCCGAGCATGTCGTAGGCGACGTCGATGGTCGCTTCCTGGTTGGTCGCCTCGATCTGGTTGCCGCTCCCGAGCCGGCCCGCGTCGGGGAAAACGGTGCGGACCTGGAGGCCGCGACTGTCGTATTCGTAGCGGGTAGCGCGCGCCTGGCCGCCAGCATCCTCGATGCGCCGGGTGACATTTCCGAGCGCGTCGTACTCGGTGCGGGTGACGATCGAACGCACCGTGGACGACACGCTTCCATCAGGCGCGGCGGTCGTGACGACGACCTGCGGGCTGGTCTCCGCGATACGACGGCCGGCGGAGTCGTATTCGTACGTCCACGTCGCCTGGTTCTTGTCCGTGTACGAGGTCAGCAGGCCGTTGCCGTCATACGCAAAACCTTCGGTGTTCTGGAGCGCGTCGGTGCGCGAGGTCATGCGGCCGGCGTCGTCGTAGTACTGACGGGTCACCCGCACATCCGTCTGATTGGCGAGCACCATGTCCAGGTACCACTCGGGCATGTTCCCGCCGGCCGAGACGGGATCCTTGTATGCACGTACTTCGCGCACGTTCCCGGCGGCGTCGAACACCGTTTCCTCCACCGCGCCGAGTGGACTGATCACGAACCGCTGGCGGCCTGCATCGTCGTAAACGAAGTTCGTGGTGCGCTGGGGGAGGTACTCGATGGGCATCCCCGCCTGATACTCCAGTTCTCCGACGACATCCCGGACGGAGTAGAGGTCCGGGAAGTAACCGATTCCGCGGGCGAACGACTGCTCCCGGCCCAGGATCGCCGAGCCATAGTCGATCGACTGGATCAGCCGGCCTGCGCCGTCATGGACATCGCGGTGCACCTGGAGTTCGCCGCGACTCCAGTAGCCCAGGCTGTCGCTCCAACCAGCCTGCGTGACGTAGGTCAGCGTGATTTCCAGGCGTCCCGCCGAGTCGTATATGTACGACTGGTAGCGGGAATCGTCGTTCTGGTACATGCGCACCTGGACGTACGCCGCATCCATGCTTCCTTCGCGCGCACCGGAATGCGCGTCGGCCATATCGGGTTGATAGGTGTGCGACACCTTCTCCGTCAGTCGGCCACCGCCGTCGTAACGGTACTCGACCACGGCGTCCTGACCGTCCACCGTGAATCGCAGACGCCCGCCGACGTCGTAGAAGTAGGAATTGACCACATCGCGCGCTGCGTCCATATGGACGAGCTGCTCCATCTCGCCGGTGGAGTACGCGCCGGATTCCAGCCCGTTGCGGAGACTGCCAAGGTCGACCGCGGTCGCGTATCGATAGACCTGCGTGACCTTTCCGGCGGCGTTGTACCACTGCCGGGTAACGGCGCCTGCGCCGTCGATGCCATGGGTCTGGCGCCCGTCCGCGTCGTAGATGAAATACGCCTGCAGATCGTGGCTGTCGTCCCGGACGATGCGCGCGCGAACATCGGCTTCGGAAACGACGTTGCCCAGGCCGGACAACGCGACACGGGTGGCGTACTGGCGCCTGGACAGGACCTGTCCCGCCGCGTCGTAAAGGATTTCGGCCACGCCTCCATCGGCGTCCACGCTCAGGATGAGCCGGTTCGCTTCGTCGTAGACGAACCGCGACACATGCTGCTCGGGGTCGATGCTGGCGACGACGTTGCCGCTGATGTCGTAGACATACGTCGTGGTCAGGTTGAGCGAGCCCGGGGCGACGGTTTCGCTCGCGCGACGGCCCAGTCCGTCGTACGTGTACGCGACCGTGCGCGCCTCGTCGGTGCCGGCCCCCTGCGTGACCGTCAGTTGCTGGCCCACGCCATCCCACGTGTAGGTGGTCCGCAACGCGAATCCGTCCGGATCCACCACGGACTCGATCAACCGCCCGTCCAGGTCGTACCGCATCGCGGTGACCACGCCGGTCGGATCGGTCACGCGGACCTGGCGGCCCTGGCCATCGTAGAGATAGGTCGTCGGATCGAAATCGCCTTCATACTTCGCGATCACGCGCCCTCGCGCGTCGTAGACGTACTCCGTCGAAACGCCGCCGTCGTCGCTCCTGGAGATGAGCTGGCCGCGCGCATCGTAGTCGTAGGAAATCCCGGTATTGGCGCTGTACCCGTAGTCGTCGCCGGCCGCGTTCTCCTCCGTCTCGTACGTCAGCCGGCCATCGTGGTCGTACTCAAAGACGTTGCGGTAGCCGTTTGCGTTCTCCACGGCGACGGTCTGGCCGTGCTCGTTGTAGGTGGTGATGACGTGCAGCCCTTCCGGCGTCGTCATCGTCATGGTCATGGCGATGTCGTCGTGGACGAACGTCGTGGTGCGACCCAGCGCGTCGGTCCGGGAGACGACGCGGCTATACGCGTCGTACTGCGTCGTGGTCGTCTGCGAGACGCCCGAAGCGGTGCGCTCGCTGCCCACCTGGCGACCCATGCGGTCGTAGGTGTAAGTCGTGGCGATGCCCCGCTCGTCCATGGAAACGAGCACGCGTCCGAACGCGTCGTACTGCGCGGACCGGGTCTGTGCGATGCCCGTCGCGTCGTCGATCGACTGCAGCAACTGGCCGCGGCGATCGTACGCGTGCGTGGTGACACGCGAATCGCTCGCCGTGCGCTGCGCTTCTTCGCGGATCAATGCGCCGAAGGCGTCGTACTGGAAGGAGGCACGGAAACCCTCGCCATCGGTGCGCTCCACCAGCAGGCCACGACGGTCGTAACGCAGCTGCTGCTGGCTGTCGATGCCGGCCACGTACTGCAGGATCTGGACGGCGGCCGCCGCTTCCTCCCGCCCGAACGGCGGCGCGATAGCGATGCGCCCGGTGTACGCGATGGTTTCGCGGACCTGCCCGAACGTGTCGTAGCGGATCTCCTCGACCTCGCCCGCGGCATTGGGTATGCCCCAATCATCGTCTTCGACGCCATACACGGTATGCGTAAGGCGGCCGGCGCCGTCGTAGAAGTACCAGGTGCGGTTGCCGAGGGCATCGACGCTTTCCGTGCGCTGGCCCAACGCGTCGTACGTGTGGCGGGTGCCATGTTCGAAGTACACGCCATCGAGCTCGGACTCGTTCATGCCCGGCAGGATGTACGTCGAGCCTTCTCCGCCCAGTTCGGCGATCAGGTTTCCGAAAACGTCATAGCGACGGTTGTTCTCACGGACTTCGCTGCTGTCGGCCGCCGACTGCGTATGCACCAGCCGGCCCTGGAGGTCGTACGTGAAGCGGGTGACCGTGCCGCTGGGATTGCGCTCGACTAGCAGGCGACCCATCGCATCGTAGCCACGACGGGTTTCGAGTTGGGAGCCCGCCCGCGCCGCGGTGCGCAGGGTCGAGAAGGTCGCGTTCGGCGCGGCGGAATCGAGCTGGAGCGCGTAGGCGATAGAGGCGCGTTCGTTGCGTGCCTCATCGAAGACGAATTCGGTGAAATAGCCCTCGGCATCGAGCTGGCCGATCAGGTTATTGCGTCCGTCGTAGAACATGCGCGTGAGCGCGTCGTCCTGCGAAGTCGTGGGACGCAGATCCTCGAGCGATCCACTCGCGCGCAGGCCCGCGCTGGTCGCGGTGGCGTACGCATGCGTGCGCATGAGGCGTCCGCCGGCGTCGTAGGCGTATTCGGTGAGGAATCCCTCGGCATCGAGCGTACCGGTCAACCTGCCTGCCGAGTCATGAAACCAGCGCGTCGTGCGCTCGGTTGCAGCGGTACCCAGCGAGTCGGTGATGCGCGTGCGGACCAGGCGGCTGGCGCCATCGTACTGGTAGTACGTAATGCCGCCTTCTGCGTCTACTTCGCTCGCCTTCCGGCCGAGTGCATCGAACGTGGTGGCGACGGTACGGTCTTCCGCGTTCGTCGATGGGCGCACCACATCCAGGTCGTCTTTGACAACGTGTCCGTTGACGAGCCAGGCGGCGGTCGTCACCCGCGTGGCATAGGCGATGGTCGAAACGACCCGGCCCGCCGCGTCGCGAACGTATTCGACGACGGCGCCGGTCTCGTCGACCTGCGCCGCGAGCGCACCTTCGTCATCGTAGAAGAAGTAGATCCGCGCGCCGTTGGCATCCTCGCTTGCACGCAGGCGGCCAGTGCCGTCGTAGAAGTGGTGCGTCTGGCGGGTGAGGCTGATGCCATCCAGCGCCGACTCCACCACCGATACGAGCATGCCGGCAGCATCGCGGACTTCCACGCGAAGCAGATCGTTGAACCCGCCGTCGCCGGCGGTTCCGCCTTCCACGATCGAGCGGATCGCGCCGCCGGAGTCGAGGTACGACCACGACGTGTGTTGCACCGTCCGCGTCTGGGCCGACATACCCTGTGGCGTCCAGCGCTCTTCAACGATTTCGGACAGCAGCCGTCCCATTCCGTCGTAGGCGTACGCGGTGACCTCGCGCACGTCTCCACCGGATGCGGCGCGACCGCCGGCGTTTCGCGTGGCGATCTGCTGCCTCAGCAGGCCTTGCGCGTCGTATACGTAGTCGAGGATGCGGGTCGAGTCGGTGACCACTCCCGAACCGTTGGCATCGACCGTGTCGTACTCGCGGGTACCGGCCAGGCGCCCGCGCAGGTCGTAGGTGTACGTGGTCAGGCCACTGAGCGCGCGACGCGCTGTCGTCGCCCATGCAGCCAACGTCGTCGCGTCGGCGATCCCGACGAACGTGTCGCCGAGGTAGCGGCGCACCGATTCAACCTGACCGACGCCCGGGCCGCTGGCGGCGTAGATCATTTCGATGACCTCGCCCGCTGCGTTCACCTGGAAGCGCAGACGGTTCTGGTCGTCGTAGACATAGCGGGTGGTGTTGCCGCCGCTGGGCGCGTTGCCGGACGCGGCGCCGTCAGCATCCAGTCCGGTGTAGACGGTTTCGCTGGCGAGTTGGTTCGTCGCGGTGTACGTGCGCTGGATCGCGTTGGCGGCCTGCGCATGGTCCGGATCGACCACGTCCCACTGCCAGAGCAGGTTTCCGCTGGCGTCGTACTGGAAATCGGAGCGGCTGAGCGTGGCGCCGCCGCGTTCGCTTCGCACTTGCGTGAGGTTGCCGTCGCCGTCGTAGGCGTAGTGCGTGATGTCTCGCAGGCCGTCGACGGCGGGCGCATGGACCTCGATCAACTGACCCGCCGCATCGTGTACGTAGGTCCATGTGCGGCCGGCCGAATCGCTTACGTCGGTGCGACGGTTCTGCGTGTCGTACGTGAACGTCAGCGTCTGGCCGACGCCATCGGTGTCGTCGGCGTTGGTGTCGCCGCGGGTGAGGGACGTCACCCGGCCCTGGGCATCGTAGCCGTAGCTGACGAGGGTCCCGTCGCTCTGTCGAACCTGGGTGATGCGAAGGCTGGTTGCGTCTGCGTACGTGTAGACGGTGCGGAAGAGGTAGCCGTCGTTGTTTTCAGCCGTGGTCGCGTCCCACGTTTCCCGGTCGCCGCCGGCATCCTGCGGCTTCAGGTCCACCAGTACGCTGGAAAGACGCCCGGCGCTGTCGTATCCGTACCCGACCTGGCCCACGACTAGGCCGTTCTCGCGCGTGGAAAGCGTGGAAAGACGTCCGTTCGCGTCGTAGCCGAACACGAACGCGTCCGGCGTGCCGCCTGCGGTGGTGTCCTTCGTACGCAACTGCGTGATGCGGCCCTGCCCGTCGTACAGGACATCCCACGTCGTCGTGTTCGTGCCATCGCTCTTGAGATCGCGAATGCGCGTGAGGCGGCCCTTGAGCGTGGCGTTAGCGTGGTCGGCGTAGGCTTCCTCGCGGCGCGTGGAGCCCTCCACGTACGTCCACGTCTTGCTAGCGCTGGTCCAGCTCAGCGTATCGTGCGCGCCATCTCCGGCGGTGGAGCGGTACGTGTTCGGCGCAACGTAGGTGAAGTCCTGGAACGCGCCGTCGCCGGTATGCAGTCGCATTACGCTGCCGGCGGTATTGAGCACACCCGACAGCAGTTCGACGCGTCGTTCGAATCCGGTCAGCCAACCATCGCCGCCGACCTGCGATGCGGCTGCCTGGCTGTTATACGTGCGGTATTGCCCGAGCGACATTCCGCGGAACAGCAACTGCTCGTCCTGGCTGTGCAGCACCAGGTTGCCGTTGGCGACGTTGACGTACTGACTGTCCTGTCCCTGTGCCCCGAGGCGCGCGTTGCCTCCCAGTCCGAGCCCCGTCTGGCCCAACGACGTGTTGAACAGGCCCAGACCATTCCCTGAAATTACTGCGGACATTGCACGCCCCTCGGATTGGTGACGAGCCGCCGGTCCTCGACGACTCCTTCACTCCATATCCCCGGGCGTCACGAACAGTTTAGGGGGCCTCGCCCCGCGGAAAGGACGCACGCCGACGCTGCATCGCGCGGATGCCGCCGGCTTTTCCAAGCACCTTTTCGACCGTGATGGCGTCCATCCGATGCGCGCTGATGCAGTGGCTGCGGTCCCAGTACGGGCCGAACTCCTCCAGCCGCGTGAAGCCGTAAAGACCGATCACGGGAACACCCAGAGCATCGGCCATGTGCACCGCGCCGGTGTCGGTGGTGACCACCAGCGACGCACGCGCTAGCAGGGCCGGCCATGTCTCGGGCGAGTCGAGCCCAACGAGGTTGGCATGCACGTCGCCGCAGATCGCGCCGACCATCTGCGCGGCCTGCGGCGGTCCCATGACCGCGACGCGATAGCCCATTCGCACCAGTCCGCCCGCCACATCGAGCCATCGACGGATTAGCCAGCGCTTGCCCGGAAAGTCCGCCCAGGGCGCGAGTACTGCCCATCCCTCGCCCGGCAGGATTTCGTTCGCCCGCTTCAGGCCGTGCAGCGGGATCGGCACCCGCACCGGCGCGGGCCGTCCCGCCAGCATTTCGAGCCATATGTCCGTGCGGTGACGACGCGCCTTCCAGCACGGTCGCAACATCGTGGTCGCCGTTTCCGGCGGCGTCTGCGAGTACGTCACGGGCAATGCGCCGAGCGCGCGGTAATAGCGCGATTCGAGGCATGCGACGACGACCTCGCTTTGCGCCAGCACCGCGCCGATGGCGGGCAATGCCAGCAGCAGGTCGCCGGTATGCGCACCTGCGAGTACGAAGACCGTTGTCGGCCGCGTATCCGGGCGCGACTGAAAGGTCGCGCCCGGATGTGCCGACATCGGTGCCGCGATCACGGTGCGTGGTACAGCAGATGCTCGGCGACATTCACCGTGGCGACGCCTGCCCAACCGCTCCAGGCTTCAGTGGCGCCGAAGCCGGCCATGGCCTGTCCGAGCATCTCGATCTGCGCGGTATCGAGCGCCGGCCCGCCGTCCGCGAACTCGATACGCGTCAGGACGTGTTCAGCAGCGAGATACCAGTCATGCACCGTGAGCTTGTCGGTCGTTCCGGTGATGCCGATCACCAGATCGTCGCCATCGCGGGTCGAGACCAGATCGCCGGCGTCGATGCCGGTCCCCAGGCGCAGCACGTCGGCATCGTTCGTACCGTTCGTATGGATGGCATCCTGTCCGTCGCCAAGGCGGAAGACGAACAGATCGTCGCCGTTGCCGCCGTGCAGGATGTCGTTTCCGAGTCCGCCGTCGAGCGTATTGGCGAGCGCACCCATCCCGCTGTGCAGTGCGGCGCGCAGCGTGTCGTTGCCGCTGCCGCCTTCCAGCACGGCGTGAACTTTTCCGTTTCCGCCGAGCCAGGCGCCGCCCTGCCTGTCTGCGTCGAGCAGGTCGTTCCCGGCGCCACCACGCAGCACGTCGTTGCCACCGTAGTTAGTCGCCGAGCCGCCGTACAGCGTGTCGTCGCCGTCGGCACCGTCAAGCACGTTGTCGCCGCTGTTGCCAAGCATCAGGTTGGCCGCTGCATTGCCGACGCCTTCGTAGTCCGCGTTGCCGCCGAGCACGAGGTTCTCGAAGTGTTCCAGCAGGGTGTAGTTGAATTCCGCGACCACGGTATCGGTACCGTTCTCCGCTATCTCGACAAGCGTGGCTTGCGAATTGGTCCCGAGGCGGTATTCGTCGTTGCCCGCGCCACCTCGTGCCTCGCCGCCGTCGCCGGCGGAGAGGATCAGCACGTCGTTGCCGCCAAGGCCCTCCAGGCGGTCGTTCCCACCGGCGCCGTCGAGCACGTTGGCGGAGTCGTTGCCGCGAATCACGTTATCCAGCGCATTGCCGGTACCGTTGACGGCCGAGCCACCCAGTTCCAGGTTCTCGAAGTTTTCGGCCAGTACATGGTCGGCAATCGTGAACACGGTATCGGTTCCCTCGTCCGCCGCTTCCACCAGGGTGGCCTGTCGGTTGCCGTCGAGATAGTACGTATCGTCGCCGGCGCCGCCATGCGCTTCTCCGTCCCCGGCAGTGATCACCAGTTCGTCGTTGCCCTCGCCGCCGTCGAGCCAGTCGTAGCCACCGTTGCCGTTGAGATGATCGTTGCCGGCAAGACCGACCAGCGTGTCGTTGCCCGTGGTGCCATTCAGCGTGTCGGCCAGTGCGGTACCGACCATGGGCGGGGGCAACATGCCCAAGACGGTGTATGCATCCCAGATCGTTCCGTCGGCGAACCAGATTTCCTCGATCGCCGTAGGCCACCCGTCTTCCGTTTCCGGAACGAAGTCGACCAGGGTCAGGCGATCCTGCGTGCCGGCCACGCTGAAAACGGCATTGTGTCCCACGCGCGAGACAACCAGGTCGTCGGGCGCGATATCCGCGCCCATCTGGACCACGTCCCAGAACGCGCCATCGACATCCTGGCTGATCACACGGTCGCAGCCCGACCCGCGAGAGAAGACGTAGATGTCATTGCCATCGCCGCCGTCGAGCACGTCATCGCCCTTGCCGCCGTCGAGCGTGTCATCGCCATCGCCGCCCATCAGGCGATCGTTGCCGCCATGGCCCCGCAACAGGTCCATGCCATCGAGCGCGTAGACGATGTCGTCCCGCTCGGAGCCATTGAGTATCTGGTCGTCGGGCGTGCCGAGCAGCTGGCGCGCGATCAGCTCGGCTTCGCTCCAGACCGTTCCGTCCGCGAACGCCACCTCATGCAGGCGGCCATCGACTCGTGCGAAGTAGTTCTGCAACGTGATCCGGTCCGCGGCGCCGTGCTGGATGATCAGATCGTCCATGCGGCTGTATACCGTGATCTCGTCGGCGCTGATGCCCTGCGCGAACGCGATCCGGTCCTGATCCTGCGCAAGGGCTGCCGGATCGGTGTTGTCGACCGTGTCATCGCCCCAGCCCGGGCCGAAGCGATAAGTGTCGCTGCCTGCTCCGCCCTTGAGCAGGTCGGCGCCGGCGCCACCGTCGATCACGTCGTTGCCGCCCTTGCCCAGCACGGTGTCGTCACCACCGCCGGCATCGATGACATCGTCGGTCGTGCGCCCGTGGATGAACTGGTTTTCCTCGGTGCCCGCCTGCTGCGCGAGATGCAGGTCGTCCGCAGTCCAGAACGTGCCGTCGAAGAAGCGCACTTCGTCGATCTCGTGGTCGCCGTCTGTGTCCTTGCGGAAGAACTCCTTCAGGGTGACCGAATCCTGCGTGCCGTCCACGCTGAGGACCAGATCGTCTCCGCTGCTGCGCGCGATGAGTCCGGACGCCTCGATGCCCTGCCCGAATTCAATCCGGTCATGGTCCAGACCGTCGCCGGGGAGGTCCGTATTGACGATGACGTCGCGCCCCATCCCAAGCATGAATGCATAGACGTCATCTCCCGTGCCGCCCTCGAGCAGGTCGTTGCCGGCACCACCTTCAAGGCGGTCGTCGCCTTCGCCACCGAAAAGCCGATCGTCCCCACCGAGCCCGCGCAGCAGATTTCGCTGGTAATCGCCCTCCATCGTTTCGCCGGTTTCAGTACCAAGCGTGAACTCGTAGGCGTGGTTCCGGATGTCGGTAAGGCTCCACACCGTCCCGTCCGCAAAGCGGATACCACTCAGCGGGTTGTAATTGTAGTAGCTGTAAAACGTAACGCCTTCATCGCTGCCGGCGAGGTCGACGTTGAGAAGCTGGTTACCGTTGCGGCTGAGGACGATGTCGTCCTGGCCTAGGCCGGCACCGAGCTCCAGCATGTCTTCTCCCTGGTAGTACCAGAGAAGCGAACTGTCGCGTCCATCGCCTCGGCCGAAACGATACGTGTCGTTGCCTTCGCCGCCCGAAATGCGATCGTCGCCGGCCCCGCCTTCGACGACGTCATCGCCCATGCCGCCGGAAAGATCGTCCGCGCCTTCGCCACCGCGCAGGACATCGTTGCCATCGTCGCCCTGCAAAATATCGTCGCCGCCTTCGCCAAGAAGCAGATCCTGTCCCTGGCCGCCGTACAGCGAATCGTTGCCGAGTCCGCCTTGCAGCAAGTCGTCGCCTTCCTGGCCGTACACCGTGTCGGCTCCGCCCCCGCCGTCGATGACATCGTCGCCGGCAGTACCGACGAACTGCTGATCCGCATCCGTTGGCATCAACGCCAGCCCGATCAGACCCGCTCGGTCCCACACGGTTCCATCGGCGAACCGGACTTCCTGGATACCGCTGACCTCAGTCGTGGACTCGGTGAAGAATCCGGTGATGTGCACGACATTCGTGTTGTCGTATATCAGCAGCAGGTCATCCCAGTCGCGGCCCACCCTCCAGCCGGACGAAGGCAACTCGATCCCGACCTCGATGACGTTGAGCTCGCTGCTGCCAACTGCGGTGCTGTCGCTGAGATAGACGTTGCCGAAACCGCTCACCTCGAAGCGATAGGTATCGCTGCCCGCCTGGCCATTGAGCTGGTCGCTTCCCCTTGCCAGCAGTACATCGTCGCCATCGCCGCCTTCGAGGAGATCGCTGCCGTCGCCGCCATCCAGCAGGTCGTTCCCGCCTTCGCCGTATAGCCGGTCGTCGCCATAGCCACCCAGCAAGGTGTCGTTGCCGAGGCCACCGTAGATGTCGTCGTACCCATCGGCCCCATCGAGCACGTCATCGAGATCCGTGCCGACGATGGTCTGGTCGAAGTAGTTGCCGATGCGAACCTGCTCGTCGATATATGCCCGATTCCAGACGGTGCCGTCATGGAAGCGGATTTCCTGAATGTACGCGCCGTCACCCTCGAAGAAGTTACTCACTTCGAGGGACTTGTTGCCGTAATACACGTACAGCGTCGTGCCTTGCCGGACGAGTTGCGTGCCATACGTGGAAACGTCGGGTCCGAACTCGATGCTGTCGAGGTCCCCAACGCTTCCGTCGTTCTGGATGTAGTCCCTGTCGAAGCCGGAACCGCCGTCGAACCGGTATATGTCGCTCCCGGCGCCGCCAACGAGGTAGTCGTCGCCGCGGCCCCCTATAAGGATGTCGTCGCCTGCGTAGCCGTAAAGATAGTCCTGACCATCCCGACCCTCGATGATGTCCGCGTCTAAGGTTCCTTCCAGAAAATCACCCTGGGGGGTTCCAACGATGCTGTTGGGGTCACTCACGGCAGCTCCTTGCGATTCGCGTGTCGAGAACCGGACCACGACCGAAGCCGAGAGCAGGGCAACCGGCCCGGGGTTCGGGGCTATTACCTTTTGTCCGGGCGTGAGGGCGAGTGTTTAGGGCGCAGGGCGAAATCGCCCCGCTAAGGAGACGGACTTCATGGCTTTACCGCGAGGATGCCGGGGCGATTCGGTTCGGGACAAACGCTATTGCACCGGATGGCGCGCTGAGTCGGGCGAGCGCGGCCGGGCGAAATGCATGCGTGAGCGCACGCCTTTCATGTCACTCGACGGGAGTCCACCGCCATGCTGCGCTGAACATCGGGAACTGTCCGATGTCTCGAGCAGCAGAGGCGGTTCAATGCGATGGCAGCGGCGCATCTACATATGCACAGTTCGCCTGGAACGTGGCCCATTGCCGCGACAGTGCTACAAGGCAAACTTTACACCCCCAAGCAACTGATTCACAAAGACTTTTATGCAACGTTCGCCCAGTCCATCATCGGGGCGACGGAGAGGCGGAGCTGGTCGGGCGGAATCGCCACCGGCGCCTGGCGATGCGTGGGCGAGAGGTTCATCGGGGCGATTTTCGCCTATTTCGGATGCGCCTGCCGCATGCGCAGAACCTCAGCCACCGCCTTCCGGCTCCCACACCATGTACACATCGGCGCGCGCGTAGTGCGAGCCCGGCCGCGGTGCGGGGTGATGGCGGAAGCCGACGCTTTCGTACAACGCGAGCGCTGGGCCGAGCGTGCTGTTGGATTCCAGGAACAGTTCGCGCCCGTCGCGTGCGCGGAACGCATCCAGCAGGCCCTGC
>Ga0209257_1000779_pt1 | contig 47170 bp, 41 predicted proteins | sample AraplaCvi_mCL_r2_FD_184277 | JGI IMG/M metagenome (GOLD analysis project Ga0209257, IMG submission 184277) | Arabidopsis root microbial communities from North Carolina, USA - plate scrape MF_Cvi_mCL_r2 (SPAdes) (version 2) | ecosystem: Host-associated > Plants > Roots > Endosphere | place: USA...
TAGGCTCATTGGTCATCGCCGCCATATAGGTCACAATCGCCGATGCGTAAGGACCGGCGCGAGCGATCAGCAGATCGGACAGGTCCTATCGTGCCTCTTCAAAGCCGAACCGATATCGTGAAGGCTTTCGCAGGGCCGGGTCAGCGCGACTGCGATCGCGCGACCAGATAGGCGTGGAGCGCGTCGATCTCGTCATCCGTGAACACTTTAAGGTCCTCGCGCGCCGTTTCGGCCATCAACCCGAGATCGCGTCCCCCCGGCGGAATACCGGTCCGCATGAGCAGCCGGAAGTCTTCAAGATCATAGGCGCCGGCGATGATGAGATCGGGTCCGCCTTCCACTACGTCGCCGCCAAGGTCGCTGCCGTGGCACTCTGAACAGACGGTTGCCGCGATGTGCCGCCCTTTTGCCAGACCCGGGCCGAGGTCGACGGGCGGGCGCATCTTCCCCGCCGAAATCAGAGCCGGCACCGACCGCTGGGTGCCGTCGCCATCGCCGAACAGTCCGCGAAGGAGAGCGATACGGGCGTTGAGGCCTGGAGGATCGCCGCGCATCGGCACGCCGCCGGCGGGTAGCGAGCGCAGATGCGCGAGCACCGCTGCCAGTTCGGGGTCGGTCACGGTGTGGAACGTCGCCGAGGGCATTCCCCACAAGGCCCGCCCGTCGCGCGCTCGCACGCCTTGCCGGATCGCCTGCGCCAGCTCTGCGTCCGAAGTTTTGGCGGCGATGAGGGTCAGGTTCGGTGCATAATTGCGCACGAGCGTCGGATCGTCATTATAGCGAAGGCCCCGATAGTCCGCGCCATGGCAGCTCGTACAACCATAGAGTTTCGCGAGCCGTCGGCCTTCGGGGATTTGTGAAACGGGGCCCGCTCTTACGGTCTCGGGCGTTACGGGGTGCGCCACGCGAAGCACATATTCGGAGACACCGAACAGCAATATCAGGCCGGCTGCCGTGACGGCCGCAAGACATAGGCAGATGCGAAGCCAGATGGATCGTTTGCGGCGAGCGGTTGTGGCCGGTTCGGCGGACCTTGCATCGTCATCAAGACCGCCGGGCGGGCGCATCCTTGGGGTGTTACGCCGCCGGGGCGGTATGCGAAGCCGGCCGCAGCGGGACGGAGCACCAGCTCCACCAAAGCGCCGCGGCCGCGACGATGGCTGCTCCGAACGCGTGGACCGGAGCGGAAACGTGGCCGAAGGCGATGAACGCCGCATTCCATGCCGAGGTAAATCCGATCGTCTCGAAAGCGAGCGACTGCAGAGCGATCACGGCGGCTACGACGAGCCAGGCTTGTCCGTGACGGCGATGGCGCGACCAGAGCCAGACCGCGATCACCGCACCCGTCATTCCCCCGAGATGGACGCTCCAGCGAAAGAGCGGGAAGTCCTGCGGTCCGTTGATGACGAGCCCGGGCAAATGCGCGTTGTAGACGCGCCCGAGTGCGGGGCCGATCAGGAGCAACGGCGTCGCAAGCAGCCAAGCGGCATGACGCGGGGCGCTGCGCCGTTCCTTCAGCGCCATCGCCGCAAAGAGCAGGAACGCCGCCGAGCCGATGAGGTTGTAGATGCCGAGCGCTGAGCCCCAGAGATTGTAGAAGGGATCCTGGCCCGAACCCGTTGCAACTGCCATGCTATGCTCGACCCCGGCGGCCCCGACCAGGAAAAGCGGCACCACGAGGAAGATCGCGAGCCCGAGGCTGCGGTGCCGGGCGCGATGCCCGCGGTCGATCGACCAGCTTTGAGCGGCGAGCAACAGCATCCATGCCGTCGCGGTGATCGCATGAACGTGCCAAGCGATCTTTGCTGCCCCGAGCCGGGAGAAATACCCCGGCCAGAAAGCAAGCACCGTCATCGCGACGATCGCGACACAATAAATCCAGGCATTGCGATACGGCATGTTCATGGCCCCCACCGATGTCCGTCCGGTCAGCGACCGGCACGTCCGTCCCCGTTGCAAGTCACCACAATAGCCGCCGACGAGCAAGGCCTGACAATGACAGCGATACCGCGTGCACCTTCCCGACCCTTCAAGACCGTCTGCAGAGCGTGCGTGTTTGCGCATCGGTCCTGCAACCCGGCTCCCTTGCGCGCGTTGCAACTTCACCTACCTAGGAGCTTCGACAATGTCAGACGACAAAGACAAGGTCGGCGGCGCCGACCGCGCCCGGATCAGCCTCAGCGAGGAATATGAGATTCGCGATTGGATGGCCTCGCTTGGCGTGAGCGAGCAGGAACTGCGCGAAGCCGTGGATGCGGTCGGCAATTCGGCCGACAAGGTCCGCGAATATCTGAACGGCCGCTGATGGCCGAAGATTTCGATCGCGCCATGACCGCTCCAATGGAGCGCGTCGCGCGCGTGCTCGCCGGCCATGCCCTCAGCCGCAATGCCGAAGGTGACATGGCCTCGGCTGGGGAAGCGGTCGACGCGCTGTGGGGCGAGTATAGCGACGCAGCGCTCGCCGTGCTGCGCACGCTGCGCGAGCCGAGCGCCGCGATGCTTGGCGTCGGCGACGCAGAAATCTGGGACCGGATGATCCGTGCGGCGATCGAGGAAGAGACGATATCCGACTGAATCCGGTCGGCTAGGCTGGAGACTTCGAGATGGCCAATGGCTGGGCGCGGGATGGTGCCGTTCAGGAGCAAATCGACGACACGGTTGCCGATGCGGTCAAGCTGGCGCGGCTTCGGCTCGCCGAAGGGCAGGGCAGCGACTATTGCGACGATTGCGGCGAACGCATTCCGCGGGCGCGGCGCAAGGCACTGCCGGCGAGCCGCACCTGCGTGGGCTGTCAGTCGGTCCGCGACGGTCAGCGCCGTCAGGCCGGCATCAATCGACGCGGTAGCAAGGACAGCCAGCTACGCTGAGCAGCGGCGGTGCCTCGGTTCACGTCGAGATGACGCCGCAATCGCGGCGGGAGGCATGACGGGATAGCGCGGCATTTCTGCCTCAGACGCCAAAAGGGTCAGCGGGCCATCGACCTAACATAGATCATCGCAATTTCGGGCTTGGCGGGCGCAACGGGCGGCGAGGATATTCGTTGACGGGGAGGCGTGGCTGGGTCGCGCTTACAACGCCTAATATTTTCAACGTAAAGGCCCTGCGCATGACGGCTTTCCCTTCCGATATGAAACCCAAGACCGCCCCCGGCGTGGCAACCGCGGAACAGGGCATCGTCATGCTCGATGGGCCGGATGGGGTCGCGGTGAGCCTGACTCCCGAGGCGGCTGAGCAAACCGGTCGGAGCCTTATCGATGCCGCGGCTGAAGCCATGCGCCAGCTGGATACGGAAGCGGGCGGCGCTAGATGAGCATGGCGGCGGATGTTGCCGGGATCGTCGCGCCGGCCGCCACGATGATTGCGGCCATGATGACCGCCGCAAACCTTGGCGCGCGGGTCACTGGCTGGGGTTTCGTCGTCTTTGCCCTCGGGTCCGTGAGCTGGTCGATCGTCGCGATTGCGTCCGGGCAGACCAACCTCCTTGCTACCAATGTCTTTCTGACCCTGGTCAACCTCGTCGGCATCTGGCGGTGGCTCGGACGGCAGAAAGCCTATGAGGACGGCGCCGAAGCGGCGGCGGCGAAAAGCCGCACGCCGGGCGTACCGAGCCTCTTCTCGGCAACCGGTCTCTCGGGCATGCCGGTCAGCGACGTCCGCGGCGAGGTCGTTGGCAAGAGCGTCGAGGCGATGATCGAATGCAAGACGGGTCAAGTCGCCTACATCGTCGTTGCGAGTGGCGGGCTCGCGGGGGTGGACGAAACGCTGCGCTCCGTTCCCATGTCGGCGATCGACTGTCACGCCGATGGCCTGATATTGCTCGAGACGAGCGCGGAGTTCGAGCGCCGCGACGTTCTTTCCCCGGAAGACTGGCCCGGCGCTGTGCCGGCTCAAGAGGCACCGGCGAGCAGGCGACCTGCTTTTGGCGGGATAGCTCCACCGATGAAGCCTGCGTCCGCATAGCGGAATAGGCCTTGCGCGGCCCGGCGTGTGCCACATGATCGGTGGACAAAGGGTCGGTGCGCCGAGCCTGAAGCGGGGCCTGCGAAAGATCAGCGCGTGAGCTCGATAGCGAGGCGGAAGACACGCCGCTCGCCGGGAGCAAGGCGCATCATTCCAGGTTTGTCCCATATTCCGCCGCTGAAGCCGACAGGGTCAGCCATTCCGGCCCAGGGCTCGATGCAAAGATAGCGCGCGCCGGGCTTCTGCCAGACGCCGAGCCAAGGCGTGTCAGGGAACTCTATCCGCAGGTTCGGCTCGCCGGAGGCGCCCCATAAAAGGCCGCGACTGTTCAACCGATCGAAGATGATGGCGTCGCGTTCGAACATCGTCGCATCGGGCACAAGCTCGCGCCCGATGACCGGGCTTGGCTCCGCGGCCGCAGCGATGAGGCCGGTGTCGGGAGCAACCCGACGCACCTTGGCGCGCTCGGGACAATCGAAGAGGATCCGGTGCTGTTCGGCCGCCGCGCCGAAGGGCAGGGGCCGGGCGAAGGCTGGATGGAAGCCGAAGCTGAACGGCATGTCGCGTTCGCCGAGATTTGCGACGGTCACGGCGACCTCCAAGCGGGCGCCTCGAAGGCGGAATGCAGCCTCGAGCTGGAAGTCGAACGGATAGAAAGCGCGGGTTTCGTTGTCGGCGTCGAGCCGCAGTGTCACGGCATCCACCCGGTGTTCGACCAGCGCGAACCTCTTACGGCGCGCGAACCCATGTTGCGGCAGGTGATAGCGCCGGTCGTCGAGCCGGTAGCTGTCGCCAGCGAGGCGACCGACGATCGGAAACAGGAGCGGGGCGCGCCCCGTCCACCACCGCGGGTCGGCGTCGGTCAGCAACTCATTTCCCGACGCGTCCATCAGCGAGCTGAGTTCGGCGCCATGGGGGTTGATCGCTGCGCTGAGTTCGTCGCTCGTCAGTTCGATCCAGTCGCCCGTCATATTGTCCCTCATTCTTCCGCGCAAAACGCCGTGGAGGCCCCTCGTACCATCACTTCGTTCATTGCTGACAGTTGCCGCTACGATGACTGAGGCTTGTCTTGCATAGTTGATTGGCCCCCCCTTTCGACAGGAGCGGGGCGTGATCACTCCCAACTGATCAGCAGCCTGCCTTTTGCCGGGACATTGTAGCCGATCCGGTCCGGGCTTTCTTCATGCGGGCGCAGAACGTCGCCGTCGGTCGCGCTGATCCGCGCGCGCGTCAGCTTGCGCCGTTTCCGGCGGACGATGCTGATGGCGGCACTGCTGGTATCTCCGCCATCGAGTGTCACGACGAGTGTCTTCGGCTCGGTCCGTTCGATCGCGCGGACGAAATGGTCACAGTAAAGGAGGAAGGGCGCATCTTCGATATGGTGGAAGGCCCGTGTCGCGAAGATGAGCGCGGCGCCTGCGCCATAGATTTCCTGACCTACCTGTCCGGCGGGCTGACCGTCCGGATAAAGATCCTCGAGCGGGAAGGAGAGGCTGCGATCGACATGACCGTTATTCTCACGCTGTTCGACCGCGACCGCCTCGCGCGGTAGCTCGTCCGGATAATAATAAATTGCCCTATGCAAGGCATAGCGGCAATATTCGGCGATCAGCATTCGCGCGGCGGGCTCGAGGTCGGGACCGCTGTCATCGAGATAGCGTTCGAAGGCGGTGAAGCTGTCGAAGCATTCGTAGATTGCCATATAGGGCGCGTCCTGCAGACAGGTTGCGCCGAGAAAATTGCTGTAGTGCACCGCATGGCCGAGGCGGCTCTCCCAAATCTCGCAATTGTGAAAGAAGCTCGCGAGATAGACATAGCTTTGCGCCAGATAGACGTCGCGATTGGTAATCCGCCACAGCCGCATGCAGGCGGCCGCGCCCCAAGCGGTAAGGTTTGCCTGATAGTTCAGGGCAAAGCCGAGGCCGATCGCTGTGTCGATCGCGGCGCGCGCCTCGTCGAGATAGCGCTTGTCGTCGGTCAGCTCGAAGGCCTGGAGCATCACCCAGGCATAGACGCCGCCGACATCGGTCTGACCGCGTCCGTCGGCGTCGGCGGTCGCGGTGATCACCGAGAAGTCGGTCACCTTGTACTGGACCGGCCACTTGTACCCGAAGTGATGCGCCGCGCGGATGCCATAGTCGAGCGATCCCATGAACAGCCGCCTCGCTTTCACATTGCCTGCAAGCGCGAGCTTCCCGAGGTTCAGAAGCGGATGGTATAAATACCAGCTGTCGACCGCGTGTGCGTCCTTATCATCACCGACATTGGGAAGATAGCGCCTGATGGTGCCGATTTTGCGGTCGTAGAAGCGGCCCATACCGGCCATAAACTCGCTCTCGAGCGGATGCGATTTGCCCGACCATCGGCCCCAGTCGTGAAGCGCCGCGATGATCGACATCTGCACCATCGCGTCAGGATATTCGGCTGCCGTATAAGGGTGGATATAGCGATGGCCATAGTGGCGGATCGTCGCCTCGGGCGCGGCATCGAGATCGCGGAGGGTGCGCTCGGCTCGTCCGATCCAGTTGCGAAATTGTACGGCGGGAAGGTCGAGCGATTTATACGCCGTACCGAGCAGCTGCAGGAAATGCCTAGCGCTGTCGCGCTCGTCGGACGGGAGATCGGGACGCAGGACAAGGATTGCGTCGGAGAGGACAAACTCACTACCGGCCGAAAGGAGCTTCGGCTCGGGCGTTCCGCGCTGCGGCGGGGTCGGCAACAGAAAGCCGAGCTCGGGCCAGACGCCCCCGACCGCTTCTTCGGGCTTGGTGTCGGTCGCCCGGAAATAGTCGTTCAGGGACGTGAGGTTCTGGAAATAAAGGATATTGCCGAAGCGAGGGCGCTCGAGCTGGAAATAGACTAGGCCCGTATTTAGCACATGCTGCGAAGCCTCGACCTCGCCACTGGCGGCGAGCGGATCGTCGCCGGCACCGAGGACGAAGAGATCGCGCGGAACAAATGGCAGCGACGTGTCCGCGGCGGGCGTGAAGCGGCTGATGACGCGCAGCGAGGCATGTTCCTCGCTTCGAATTCGGAAGGCGATGTCTTGGACGCCCAAGCCGTTCTCAACGCGAACCCGCGCGGCGTCGCCGGGGTCCGGCGAAAGCTGCTCGAATTTTGCGTCCGAGCTCGGGAGAGAGGTGCGCATTGCGAGACCTCCCCACGAGGCGGTACGGCGTATGATCGCCCAGAGCGCGTCGGGGCTAGCACGCAGCTCGACGACAAGGTCGCCAGCGGCGAATGTAGTGATCGGCCTTCCTTTCTTGCCGAGCGCAGCACGCACGGCAAGGAGTGCGGGGCTCGCAGGAACGCCCGGATCATAATCGGCGTTTGTCGCCATCGGGCCTGTCTCCTTTGGTTCGTCGTCGAAATTGACGACGCGTGCCCGGCGGGGGATGTTCCCGGCTGTGCGTGTAGCGCAAAAATGAGAATGCGTGGTTGCTTACACAGGTTAAGAGAATAACCAGCCAGGGTCCCAAACGCGCCGTTCGGCGTGTGACCGCTCGGCAGCAACGCGCCTGACTTAAGCCGTTCAGCCTGACACAGCGCAACCTCAAAACCAGCCGTTCGTTCACGTCGCTTACGACAGCGATAGACAGCGATTGAGATGGGGACTTCGCCTGTCGGTCCGCTCTTGGTGAAGCGGCTTTTGGGTGACTGTCACAGCGAGGAGGGTGTCTTCAGCATGCCGGGAACACGGAACACGACGATGTGCCGCGCCATCCTCGAGCCTTCCGGAATATAGTCAGCGTGCCAAAAGCATTCGGCGATCGTCGGGGGTGGGCCCGGACGGTCTACAAGTTCGAGGATGCCCAGAAAGCCGAGACGCACGTTGGTTGCCTGGTAGGCGCCAGCCTGCCCAAAATAGGTCTTGACCACTTCCCTGTCGACAGCGCCGAAATGGCGCTTGAGCTCTGTGATGAACCGCACCCCCCTGAACCCGACATAGATATCGCTGCGGCCGGTCGCGATGCCTTCCACCTCGGTCAGCACCTCCGCAGTGGTGAGATTGCCTTTGACGAATTGCCTCAGGTCAGACTGGAGATCGCCCTCCTTCGCGTCCTCCGCCCGCAGGTAGTCGGCCCGCGGGCCAAGCTGCTTGCGTCCGACGTCCTGCCGGTCCGCGCAGAACATGAGGATCTGCGCCAGCAAGTCGTCGAATCCATCCTTCGTTCCCCCATGGTAGTCCGTGCATGACGCGACCGCCGCCGTGAGGTCGCGGAAGAGTTGATTGATGACTGGGTTGGCGAACCGCTCCGCCTGATCCGCCTGCTGGCCAAGAGCGGTTTCAAGTGCTGCGGCCGCGGACTGAGGAAGCTGACCGGCCCCCGGGAGGCCATGGAGAACGCTCGTCAAAAGCGGATACGAAGCGTTCTCCTCAGCTTTTCGCGAGGCTTCTGTCTCCTCGCTGCGTCGCCGAACACTGGCACGAAGGTGCGCGGCAAGGCCAGTATCTATCCCGAAGACGTCGGGCTCCCGTAGCAACTGGTCGAGGTGCTCGGCGAGCCCGCGCTCGCGGACAAAAGCCGCCTCAATGCGCGGCCGCACAAGCTTTGATAGGCCAGGGCCGGCATTCAGGGTTCGCTCCGCGTCATAGACCGCCAGCACCACGTTGAGCGTCGCGGCGGCGTTCAGCCAGCTGGGACGCGCAAGATCGTCAACCGCGCGCCGCGCGCGCCGGACCAGTCGCACCCAGGCGATCTCGCGATCCGACCGCGGCGCGAGCCATGGCGGCAGGCACCCTGTCTGCAGCAGAGCCTGCCTGTCGGCAATCGCCCGCTCTAGCCGGGCTAGCATCGTCTGTAGATCGGCGGCGCCGGTCTCGTTCCAGAAGCCCCGAATCAGGTCAATGATCGCGTCATAGGCGACGGCATCTGCGCGATCGTCGTCGGCCAGGGCGGCTTGCCTGAAGCGGAGTTGTGCTGATTCGAGCCGCGCCAAGATGTCAGGCATGGACGCCTGGTTGAGGCCATCGCCCAGCATGATCAATCCGAGCTCGAACGCCGCTTCTGCCTCGGCCGCCGGGAGCAGGCGCTCAAGCGCCGCGATGAGATCGTCGCCGCCCCATTGCGTGAAGGCCGCGCCAAGGAGCTTTGCCGCATGGGCTGCGAACAGCTCGCTTGGCGCCCCGTCAATGTCCGTGAGAATGGCGAGCAGCCGATGGCGGTTCACGGCGTCGGCGAGCGCCAGGCGAAACAAAGCTTCGAGGGCGTAGACCGCCATAAGGTCGGTCCGGGGATCGGATCGATCGGCGATCTTGGCAAGGAAGATCGGTGTCAGTGCGCTTGCGAGGCGATCCCGAAGGTGTGGGGCCTCGATCAGCAGATTGGCCGCGTCGCGCAAGACGGTGGGCGAGGGCGCTGCTGCGAAGCCATCGGTCAACAAGGCATCAAGTATCGCCTGGTCGGTCTCGGGAGCCGTAACCGTCATTGCCACCAGCACGTCGAGCAAGGGGGCTTGCAATAGTGCATCCCGCTCAGCTTCGAGGCGATCGGCGCCGCCGACGCGCTCTAGCGTCACGACCTCCCCTTGCGCGAGACAGCTGGATATCGCGTCGATGACCGTCATTTCGCAGCGCTCGCGTCCGCGATCACCACAGATAGGCATCCTTCTCGGCAATCCGACACCGGTCCTCGCCGAGCTGGTTTACGATCGCTGGCGGATTGGCGCTCGCTACAAGGATCTGGAGGCCGGGTGTCTCCCTCGCGATCGTCTGCAGCTCACCCAGCAGCGCGGCCAGATCAATATCGCTGACCTCCTCGGCGCCCGGCGAATCAATGATCAAAAGCCCTGGATGGCGCCCGAGGCCACGCTCCTGGCCGACGCGCAGCAAAGCGACCGCCGTCGCGAGCCGCAGCCGCAACCGTTCGCCCGCGGTTACCTTGCTGAAGCTGGTGCTCTCGCCGCCTTTAGTTAAGGCCAGCGTTGCGTTCGACCCGAGTTTGACAGCCTCAAGCATCCTGACCCCTAGGCGCTGCGCCAACGATAAGATCTCCTCACTCAACCGTTGCAATATGTCGCCACGGCTCTCGTCGTAGGCTGCCTCTGCTTCCTTGGTGGCAGCCCGCACGAGGGCAAGGTCGGGGGAGGGCGCTGGGGTTGCCCCGTCGGTTTTGCGTTCCTTGAGCGCTCCCTCAAGCCGCGCAACGGCCAGCTCTGCGTCGCGCCGCTGCTGAAAGGTCGTGCCCGTCGCCGCTTTCTCCAGCGCCCTGCGCGCTGCATCAACCGCCTTGCCCGCGTCATCGGCAAGCCGGCGCAGTGAAGCCTCATGCGCGACGGCACGCTCGACGGCGGAGCTGGAAGCTTGCGCGCGTCGTTCGCCAGCCTCAATGGTCTCGCTCACCCCCTCCATCGATTCCACCGGGATATGCTCCGCGCACAGCGAGCAGTTGAGGTCGACACTCTCCCGCTTGATGCGCTCGCCCGACACCTTCGCCTCGCAGCGCGGGCAGCAGACCGGCTCGAGCCCGTTGAAGAACTGTTCGGCGACAATATTCTCGCGCAGATTGCGCAGCGCCCGTTCGTCGGTATCGGCGAGGCCCCGCAACCCCTTGAGCTCAGCCTGCGCTTCGGCGTGCCGCGCCGCTTGGTCGATTGCGATCGGGGAAAGCCGCGCTACTTCACCCGCTAGCCGCTCGAGTTCTTCTGCCGTCGCCTGCGTCGAACTGAGCTCTGCCAGCGTCTTTTGCGCGGCCGCCAGATCAGTATCGAGGCGCGTTCGCGCCTTAGCAGCTTCTGCCGCCGCGCGCGCCGCTGCCTTGTTGCTCTGATCCTGCTCCTGCTCGACCTCCTTCTTGACGGCGCGCGCCTGCATCACCGTCCGCGCCCAAGGGAGTCCGACATACATCTGGAGCATGCGGGCGGGCAGCCCACCCATCTGGACATCGCCCAGCAGCAGCTTGTGGTCACCACCAAAATAGAGCCCGCCCGACAAGGCCGTCCATCCGTGCTCAACCGTCATCTTGTCGCCTTCCTTGCCCTGCATGGCAGGAATGGGATCAAGATCGAGCGTGTTCATCATAAATTGCGACATTGCGGCTGCGAAGCCCTCGTCGGACGAGAAACGATCAACGATCGTTGGCGTGCCTCCCGGCCGGATCCGCATCAGCGTACCGGTCGGGACGCCTGAGTCGACCGTGAACTCGATGCGATAGGGCTGGGCATCGACCATAAAGTCTAGGGCAACCCAGCTCAGCCATTTGCGCACATCGCCCTGGAGATCCTTCGGCGTCCCGCGCAGGCACCACAGAATGATCTCAATGATACTCGACTTGCCGGCGAAATTCTTCTCGCTGGTAATCGCCCAGATGCCGGGCTTCAGGCCTTTCCAGCAGAAATCGATCGCACCCTGCGCCTTACCGCCCTTCTCGCCCTTGAACGCAACGGCTGTGATGGTCAGCGTCCGTGCGGGGCGCATTGGACGGTCCGCTGTGATGCCCCTCCTGCGAAGCGCTATCTCGGCCTCCGCCGGGCTAATGCCCGCCTTTTCCGCCACTGTCTCGAGCCAGCTTGCCGTCATCGTCCGGCCCTTTCCAAAATGGCATCCAGTCTTTTGCGCACACGCTCAGTGATCGGCGCGATAATATGATTGAGTTCCGTCCCGGCATACTCAGCCTGGAGATATTGCCGGTCCTTGAGCGCCTTGCCGCCCTTGTCACCAGCAATGCGAGTGACTATCGCTGCGCGATCGCGATACCAGGCCAGTTCCGGCGCGGCCGCGGCCAGCGACGCCATCGCCTCGCGGCCCTTGATAGTCAGTAGATAGATATGCTCGCGAACCTGACCCGGCGATCCTTGGCGCCTGATCTTGAGAAGACCTGCCGCGACAAGGATCGACAGCGCATTGTCGAGCGGCTCAAAGGCCCCGAAATGATAGCGGATCATTGGCAAGCGCCGAAGATCAGGCTCGCGATCGTCGAATATGCGCTCGGCCAACTGGACAAGCGATGCTTCGCCCGTTTCCTCAAAAACGGTAAGAAGCTCATTTGCAAGGTAGTCCGGATTGCGCATCCAGAAGTCGAGCGCCTGTAGCCGCGACTGCGCGTGCAGCGAAGCAACGATATCTTCACCCCAATGATCTGAGTCCGTGCCAGTCCCCGCCGCGTCAATGCACGCGAGTAACCTTACCGCACTTTGCCGATCCGACGCCGCCGATACTTCAGACATTAAACTCGACCCCCGTTCTTGGCTCCCCAAGACATTCCGTTATGGTCATAACGACGATGTAGCCAAATAACGCAATTGAAAACCCCTCGAATGATCCAAATGAGAAGCCGACCGAGGGGATTGAGGTCAGTCGCTTACTTGCGCAATGTGCTTCTTCAATTCCTAAAGACCGGCGGTTCCCATTCTGGCGGATCATAGATCTTCGACCGTTTGATCTCGCCGGTGAAACCCGTCACGCGTGCCAGATCGGCCTTATCCGCGCGCCAACTGGCGCGATCACGGTTAGGGTCAGCCATGATCTGCGTAATCATCGCATGCGGATCGACCGCATACCGATACAAGCCATTCGCGGCATAGAACTTCGCATCACCGAAATAGAGCAGGCGCACCTCGCTCTCATGCTTGAACGCGCGCCGCTTCAGCAGCAGGCTCTCGGCAAAGCGCTGCGGCCGCACTTCGAATCGTCCGGAATTCCTAGCAAAGGCCTCAAGCTCCTCTTCCCGTTTATATTCTACCTTACCGATGAAGCAGGTATCCTGCGGCATTTCGGGATGTGCACCAACCAACGCGCTAAGCAGCTTTCGAGGCGTGGACCTAATGCGAACGAACCGCTTGTTCGCGTCGTTCGCGTAGATGCCCCACATCGCCTCAGATAAGCTCTCCCGCGTCCAGCACTGCCCGACAAAATCGTTGCGGAACCCATATTCGAATCGCTCGCCGTTCAGTACGCCTCCCAGCCTGAGCTGGAAATTCTCGAACTTGTCCTTCCAGTTATGAACCTGGCTCAAAACATTCTGCCGATCGGCGAACAGCGCGATCACATACTCCTGTCGCATGATCCGATAGACATGCTGGTCGAGCATACCATCAGTCAAACCTAGATAATGACCCGTCATATCGCCACGCCCAGCACCCAATTACCACTGCGATCATACATATCAGACACCGGCCCAGCCTCTCAGATAAGACCACGAATTGATGAGTCGCTGCTTTCGCAAACGTTACGCTCCTGATAGCTTCTTCACGATGTGTATGTTGTTCTTCCTGCGAAAGCTTCTCGTCGATGGCACAGTGCGTACCGGCATCGGACATCACGCGACGATTGCGCCTGCGTGATAGTGGCGGCAGGTGACGCTGACTCTTTTCCCAACGGCGACCCCGCCGCATTGCCTGGGCGCGGATTGGACGGTCACGGACGTCAACGCACTAGCCGAGGTGTGTGCGCAAATAATGATCGGGCGCGCGCTGCACGCCGCCAGAATCCTCGACGGTATCCGCCTCGCCGGGGCGTCGCCGATCATCAGCCAAGCCCTTAAGGATAAGCTGCGCGCCGAACTACACCCGACCAGCGATCCCAAGATATGGCATCGTGACGGGCTGCTCTTCGAGATCATCAGCTGGGTAGCTGCACGCCTCTCGGCGACACCAAATGAGGCCATCTCCGATCCGCATCTAAAGGCGACCAACCAAGGCACGGATTGTGTCAAGGTAACGATCGATCCGGCAACGCGCGGGCTCACCCGGGCGACCATCTACGAATATAAATGCACGACTAATTGGCGAAAGCTTTTCGCCGGGGATGTGCTCGACGCCTTTGCCGAGTACGTCTCGGGCGAGCGCGATCACCAGCTCGCCCAAGCTGCCATCACTTTGTTGATCGGACTTGGACTGACAGACGACGAGCGCGATGCCGCCTACGACCAGCTCGTCCGCACGCGACCGCTGGCCTTTCAGGCATCATTGACCGTCGCGCCGAGCACATTTGGCACGCCCCAGCGGCAGGCGCTCTTCGCTGGCTATGACGCTATCGCAGGCAATATCGCAAGCCGGGGTGGGAATACGATGCCACTGGACGATGTCCGCATATGGTTTGCGACGTTCGCGCCATTGGTTTGGTCGAAAATCGAGGCATTCGATGTTCGACGCTGAAACAGCCCGCCTGATCCGCGCTGCGCCCCGGCTCCGCGGCGTCGATCCCGCACTTCTCCCACAGGAGCTGACCGCAATCTATGCCGAGCTCGCCGGCATTCGCTTCCGTGCCGCCGAGATCGCGGAGAGCCGCGATTATCTGGCCCAGATCGAACGGCTCGCCCGCATTGCGGCTGTCTACGAGGCACAAGTTGACGACACGATCGACGGCGAAGCTCGCCGTGCCGCCGCGTTCGTGGCTGGCACCGCCTATCAAATTCTCGGGCGGATCACCGCGGACGCACCCGATCGCAACTTCTATCTGAGCGCCGGCGCGATCCATCCCCGCATCGCCGCACCGCTCCTGTTCTTGATTGCCGAGCAGAGTCCCGACGCCCGCGAGGCCGCGCGGAGCCTCGGCGCTGGGCGCCTTGAGGAAATTCATCGGAGCGCCGTGCTCGAAAGTATCCAGGATCTCGCTCAGGAACATTTCACCGCGATTCTTGAACGCGCCCAACGTCTCGCCTTCCTGCGACCCGCAGAGAACGAGGATCTAACCGAGCAGGCAACCCAAGGCCTATACGGCCTCTGCTGGGCGGGCATCGTCCAGCTTGTCGCCCGCTTGCTCCGGACCGCGCCACCCGATCTTTCATATCATGTGGGCGAATCGCCCCAAGCACTGTTTGACCGAGTGACTGAGTTGGCGGTCGCCGACCTCGCCCCCGCGGCGGACGGAGCGCGGTTAGTGTCGGCTTATGCCGGACCACGCCATCTCGCGCGGCTGTTGCGGCACGTCGCTGATAGCCTCGAGGGAGCGGGCATTGCGAATCTTCCGGCTCCCGCCGGAGCGTCCGAACCCGCGTGGCGGCGTTGGCTTCGTCATCGCGCAATCACGAAGCCCACCTTATGGCCCAATCACCGCGAAGCTATTGCGACCGGATTTCTCAATGCAGGGACTTCGGCAGTGCTCGTGTTGCCTACGGGCGCTGGAAAGACGACATTATCGGAGCTTAAGATCGCTGCGACGCTCAGCGCGGGGCGAAAGGTGATCTTTCTCGTGCCCACCTTGGCGTTGGTCGACCAACTCCGCGACGACCTGGCGGAGAGCTTCCCCAAGAGCCTCGCCAATTACGAGATTGGCGCCGATGGCGACTTGGTTGCCTTCATGTCCGGACCAGAACTCGGCGCAATCGAGGTGATGACACCTGAGCGCCTGCTCGCCGTCCTCAGTTTCGCCGACGCCGACGTCTCCGAACTCGGCCTGGTCGTCTTCGACGAATGTCACCTTCTGAGCCCGGCAGGCGGCGGCGCGCGGAGCGTCGACGCCATGCTCTGCCTGCTCCATGCGCTACGCCGCGCGCCGCAGGCCGATTATCTTTTGTTGTCCGCCATGTTGCAAAACGCCCCCGACGTCGCGGAATGGCTCGGTCAGCTGTCGGGCCGTCCCTGCATCAGCTTTCTCGATCCTTGGAAGCCCAGCCGACAGGCACGCGGTGTCGTCATCTACGCTGAGAATCAGCTCGCTTGGGCGCGCAGGACTGTCCGGGCGGCGAACTTCGCCGAACGCAACGGTCAACCCGCGAGTCGTCCGCCGCTCGATCTGGTGCCGTTCGCGCTGTTCGGGCTGACCAACGCCTGGGCTCGAAACGCACCCGTCGATCGACGAATTGTACGTCTCTCCGAGGGAAACGTTCGCCTTAACTACGGGAAGGCTGGCCCAGCCCCGAACTCCAACGTCGTCGGTGCATCCTTCGCGGAAAGTGCCGGGCGGGCCGGCCTCAAGACGATCATGTTCGTCAACCAAGCCGATCATGCCCCAACAACGGCGGGCAAGATACGTAGTGGGCTCACCCCGATCGCTGCACTTACCGAATTTGAAAACGGACTCTGGGCCGACATTATCGCTGAACTGGGCGGGGCACAGCATTCGCTCCTCGACCCAAGCGCGCCGGCTTTACCGCACAACGGCGACATGATCGCAATCGAACGGCGCCTGGCTGAAGCGCTCTTCCGCCGACGCGACGGCGCGAGCGTCATCGTTGCCACGCCGACGCTCGCACAGGGCATGAATCTTCCCGCCGAGGTCGCCATTCTCGCGGGTACGATGCGGCATGATGAGAACGGTCGCGAAGAGCTCAAGGGCCACGAAATCCTCAACGCGGCAGGCCGCGCAGGCCGCGCCGGCCATCTCGCCAATGGGACTGTGCTCCTCATACCGGAACCGCCGGTCAGCTTCGATGCCAACTGGAACCCGACCGGCCCAGCGTTCGACATGCTTGCTAAGCTACTTCCTGCCAACGACCAGTGCGTCTTGATCGACGATCCGCTCACAGCATTGCTCGACCGCATCCAACTCGGTGACGTGAGTGGTCCCGAGGTACGATACTTCCTCAGCCGTCTCAGGGCCGGTGAGGGCGAGGACGCTGATCCGGACCGACCGATCGAGATGATGAATCGCTCGTTCGCAGCCTATCAGGCCCGCAAGGCGGGCGAAGACGCCGCGTTCGATACCAAGCTCGCGTCATTGAAAGGGGCGCTCGCAACCGATGCTGCCGCCGCCGAAGTCGTGACCGTCAAAATCGCGGCATTCAGTGGGATGCAGCTCGAGCCGCTCAGCGCGCTCGCAGCGAAGATCGCCGCCGAGATCGATGCGCTGCCAACCACGGTTCTCGAATGGTGCGACTGGTTGATCGATTTCCTGATCACCGATCGCTCAAGCTACACTCTTCTCTTCGGCGGCGACGTCGAGACGGTTAAAGCCGTGACCCGCGGCAAGAAAACCGGGGGCGTCAGCACTGATGCAGAAATGGCCCGCCTGAAGCCCGCGCTTCGCGCTTGGCTCAGCGGCGCCCCCTTCGCCACGATCGAGGTGGCACTCGGTGTCCCGCCCGCGAAGACGAAGACCTGCAAACGCGCACGCGATTTTGTGCTCCGCCTGATGAATCGGCGGGTCTACATGATCGCTGGTGCGCTTACTGCTCTGGTCCAGAACGCGCTGCAAGAGGCGGGCAAGGTCTCTTCAAATCCGGCCGCACTGGAAATCCTCGCGGTCGCGATTCGAAAAGGTCTCGATTCGCCCGAAAAGGTCGCTTTCGCCCACCGCTCGACCACGATCCGTTCGCGCGTCGTCATGCACCGCACCTATGCCGAGCGCCTGCCAAACCGTCAGGATCAGCTCGGCTTCGATTTTCAGGCGATCTTGCGATCGATTGACGCCCATCTCGCATTCGGAAGTCTGAGCGGGATATTCCCTCCGACCACCGGGGACGGCGAATGACGTTGCCGCACTTTGAGTTGCCGCCGCGCGCCCAACCACTGGTCCTGATATGGCCCGACGATGGCAACCCCGTTGCCTGCTGGACCTTCGCCGAACCGGCGGAGTGGCGGACCTTCGTTGCTCGCCTCTCGCTCGATCCTCGAATACCCGATATCACGCGGCTTAAATTCGAACGCGCCCAGAAACTGTTCCTGCTCGGATGGATGGATATCGACCTGATGAAAGGCGCCGAACTTGTCGCGCTGACCGCCCTCGAGCTCGCGCTCAAGGATTGCTTAGGCCATGTCGTGTCGCGCATTCCAGGCAAAAAGATTAATCCATCATCACCCGAGGCGATGATCACACAGCCGACCCGTTACTCATTCAAGGCCCTGCTCAAACATCTCGTCGAGGAGGAGGGGCTCACCGATGCTCATCTTCCAATGATCGCCCGCTGCGGGGGCACCGCGATCGGCCAGTTGACCGGCGTGACATCGCCTAGCTTGGATGAGCGCCGCAACGCGCTTGCCCATGGCGATCCATTCGATGGCCTGTCTACAAGTGGTCTAATCGAGCTGGTGCGCGACCTGATTATGTTCGCCTATCGGAATTATCTGTCCAAGCGTCCATCCGCAGCGCCGCTCGCATGATCGTCAACCTGCCCAACGCCGATGCGCTCACCGAGACGTCGCTGCGTCTCTATTTCGACGCTTGGGATCGCCTGCGCGCTATCCTGAATGACTGGGATCGCCGCATCCCGGACGCGCCTTTCGCCAAGCCCATTCCCGAGATCTGGAGAGAGGAGGCGGACTCCTATCTGGAAGACTGCCAAACCGACTTGCAAGCGATCATCGCGATCATTCAGCAATCAAACGAACTCGCTCTGAAAGCCCGACTCTGTGCGGTCAGCCCGTACCTCCTGCTGCTGGAAAATCCGGTTCCGTTCAGCGCCCAAACCAAGCCGCTCGACTTCTTCGAACTTCGAACAATTGACGCGCAGCGGTTACCGCAGGCCGTCAACACGCTCTGCCCCAGGCCGCTCCCTCCGACATTCATCACGCGCTACGACACGCTCCGAAAGAATCGAAACCGCTACACTCATCTCGGCCAGATTGGAGCACCCCTCAATCCAATCGAAATGCTTGTCGGCCTCATGGACCAGTTCGTGGAGCTCTGGCCCGACCGCGCCTGGCTCCACGATCGCCTTAGGGTCGCTCACCACGACCGAGAAGCCGGCTTCGGGGATAAGTTCTGGAATCCAGCCTACCACGTCCTGCGGATGTGGGAGGGCGATGCCGAATTCATGCCTCCCGCTAGGTTTCAAGCCCTATTCGGCGTCGACCCGAATGTTGTCCGCTTCCTCTGTCACGCATGCCGCAAGGACGCCGCGACACGAGCAGGCCTTGATGGACTAAACGCTCCGACCGCATTCTTGATCGAGGACGGAACGGCGATCCAATGCCTCGCTTGCCAGAAGCCGACTGCCACTACCCGCGAGCGGTGCGAGCGCCCAACCTGTACATCCGATATTATGGGCGCGGGCGATCATGACGGCATGTGCCACCTTTGCGGACACGAGCGTGGCTCGCTCGCAGGCGAGGACGAACTGGGCCACTATGACGGGTTTTCTTTTCTGCCCACCCTCCACCAATCTGGTCCGGGGGATCGGAGTTAACTGGCTAGTTGTTGAGGAGTCGGGTGCGGTCGAGGGCCGTGATCGGCCAGCGGACGGCAGCTTTCTTGCGTCGAGTGCCCGCAAGCTGCCAGTCCCCTCTCGGCCATTATCGTTTACCGAACAGTTCGGAGTTCCTGAACCCCTTTGCCAGATGATCAATCCAAGCGCGGACGAGCGGTGGCAGACCGGTGCGCGGGGTGAACACAATATGGACGATTCCGTCCTCGCTGCGCTATTCGGGCAGGACGTGAACGAGCGTGCCGGCGCGCAGTTCTGCGGCACAGGCATGGTCAGGCAGCATCGCGACGCCGAGGCCGGCAAGGGCGGCGGTACGGATCGCGATGAAATCGCTGCAGCTGAGGCGCGGTATGTGGGGGATATTCTCGACCGTACCCCCGGGCCTTCAAGCCGCCATGTCACTTCGCCGTCCTCGCCTGACGAACCGAGAGTTGGCAGGTCGTCCAGCACCTCGATGCCGCTACAGGCGATGCGGTTGGCGAGCGGGCGCCGTCGGTGTGCAGGGCGACGTCACCAGCTTTGCCGACCTCGATCGTCTTTATGATGTCGTCCAGCAGCATGGCGCGCCGATCGACATTCTTGTCGCCAATGCTGGCGGCGGAACGTTTCAGCGGCTCGGCGCGATCACCGAGGAAGAGTTCGACCGCACCTTTGGCCTCAATGTGAAAGCTACGCTGTTCACGGTGCAGAAGGCATTGCCACTGCTGCGCGACGGCGCGTCGATCATCCTCACCGGGTCGACCAGCGCGATCAAGGCGCTGCCAGCGTTCAGCGTCTATGGCGCGACCAAGGGCGGCGATCCGCAACTTCGCCCGCCATTGGATTCTAGACCTCAAGGATCGGAAGATCCGTGTCAATGTCCTCGCGCCCGGTGCTACCGACACTCCCGGACTCAAGGATCTCACCTCGACCGAAGAGGAATGGAAGGGCCTCGAAGGCGGTCTCGCTGCGGGAGTTCCGCTCGGCCGTTTCGCCGACCCGCGCGAAATTGGCAAGGCTGCCGTGTTCCTCGCATCGGATGCCTCGAGCTACGTCAACGGCGCCGAGCTCTTTGTCGACGGGGGCTTTGCCCAGATCTGATCGAGCGAAATTCGCCACACCCTGTCGTTCTTTCGGACGGCAGGGCGTTTGCGCTCGATGTAGCGTCCGCTTCTGACTATCCGCGACAGTAAATTGCGATCCGCAAACGGCAAAAGGAGTAAGTCACATTTCGACGATCACGAGTTCCCAGGTTTGGCCTGCCTGCATTCAGGTTTAGGCGGGCACCGAAAGGATCCGGCGGACGCGACGGGATGATTATCCATCTCTCATGAATCAGTGTTGCTAAATTATCCATATGGTATAATAATAGCCACAAAGTTATTCATGGGGAGGGGATATGAACGTCGCATCCGCGGCCAAGAGCAGGCCGCAGGCTTCGATCTGGAAGCGCGCCGGGCTGCTGGGCACTGCGTCGCTCCATGAGGCTGCGGGACGCGCCGGTGCCCTGCCGTTCGCGCTCAAGCCGCTGTCCGGCACTATGCAGATCTCTGGCCCCGCCTATCCTGTGCGCTCTCCGCGAGGTGACAATCTCTGGCTGCACCGCGCCTTGGCGGAGGCGCCTTCGGGAAGCGTGATCGTAGCCGATGTCGGCGCGGGCGAGGCCTTCGGTTACTGGGGCGAGGTCATGGCCCGCGCTGCGATCGCGCGGAGCCTTGGGGGGCTGGTGCTGACGGGAGGCGTGCGTGATAGCGCGCGGCTTATATCGCTGGGTTTCCCGACATTTTGTACCGCTGTCGCGATCCAGGGCACCATCAAGGATTTTGGGGGCGACGGAGCCCTCGGGACGCCCATCGCGATCGGCGGGATCACTATAGCTGGTGGCGATCTCCTCGTGGGCGATGCCGATGGTGTCGTCTGCTTCCCTCTCGAATTGGCCGAGGACATCGTGTCAGCGGCCGAACGCCGCGAGGCAGAGGAGGCTGAAATCTTCCGACGGCTCGAGGCCGGTGAACTCACTCTTGATATCTATCATCTTCGCAAGGACGCCCAGTCATGATCATCGATGCGCACGCCCATCTCGTCGCGCCGAACGCCTTCTATGCGCATCGCAGCAACCTGCTCGTTTCCGGCGGACAATATGGCGACCATCTTCGTGCCGTAGTGAGTGACAGGGATCTCGCGGCCTCGGCTGACCAGAATGTCGCGATCATGGACGGCGTCGGAACCGATGTGCAACTTCTCTCGCCACGCCCCTTCCTGATGGTCAACGGCACGGCGCGCTGGTCCGACATCGTCGATTGGTCCGCCGACAGCAACGACCTCATCGCGCGCACGGTCAAGCTTCATCCGACCCGTTTCCGGGGTGTCGGGTCGCTCCCGCAGCAGGCGGGCCGGCCGGTCGACTCGCTCTTCGCGGAAATCGACCGGCTGGTGGGCGATCTCGGCTTCGTCGGCGTGCTTCTCAATCCCGACCCGAGCGAGGGGCAGAACGGCAGTCCGCCCCTTGGCGATCCCTATTGGTATCCGCTCTACGAGAAGCTCTGCGAACTCGATCTTCCGGCGCATATCCACTCGGGCCAGTGCTGCAATGGCCGTGAGACCTATGACGAGCATTTCATGGCCGAGGAGGGGCTTGCGATCACCTCGATCTATCGTGCCGGCGTGTTCGACCGTTTTCCCGATCTCAAGCTGATGATCAGCCATGGCGGCGGGCCGATCCCTTACCAAGTCGGGCGGTGGCGGTCGCACCGCGAGATGGCGAGAGCCGCTGGACGTGTCCCGGCGGATGCGCCGAGCTTCGATGATGTGCTGCGCAAATTCTGGTTCGATACCGTGCTGCACAATCGCGATTCGCTCGAGCTTCTGTTCAAGACCGTGGGCCATGACCGCTGCTGCTTCGGGACCGAGCGGCCGGGTTCAGGCGGCGGGCACGATCCCGACACCGGCCGGCCGTTCGACGATATCCGGCCGCTCATCGAGGGGATCGATACGCTCGACGATGTCGCGTGCCGCGCGATCTTCGAAGGCAATGCCCGGCGCCTCTTTTCGCGATTGGACGTCTGACGGTGGCGCGTATCGTCCTAGGGGCGGCGACCTCGCACAGCCCGATGCTCACGCTCGAGGGCGACGAGTGGCACAACCGCGCGGCTGCGGATGTTTCCAACCCGAGGCTCAGCCTCGCCGATGGCAGTCTCGTCGACTATGACACGCTTGTCGCGCTTCGCGGCGCGCCTTATGGTGAAGATGCGCGGCCCGACATGTTCCGGGCGATCGCGGCGCGGTGCCAGGCGCATCTCGATCGGCTCGCGGAGGAGATCGCCGAGGCGAACCCCGACGTCATCATCATCATCGGCGATGATCAGGACGAGCTTTATGCGCCCGGAAACATGCCGTCAGTCGCGGTCTATTGGGGCGACGAGATCGTCACCCATTCGTTCGACGAGGAACTGCCGCCCTGGCTGCAAACTGTCGCCGAAGGCTATGGCATGGACGAGCCGCACATTTTTCCGGGACACCCGGCGCTCGCTCTTGACCTGATCGAGGGCCTCATGGAACGCGAAGTCGACCTCGCGATCGCCAATCGGGTGACCGACCCCGACAATGCGGGGTTCGGCCATGCCTTCGGCTTTCCTGCCGAACGCCTGTTCGGCGGCAGGTCCATCCCGATGATCCCCATTCTTCTCAACACCTATTTCCCGCCGAATGTCCCGCGTCCGGCCCGATGTTTCGACATCGGGCGCAAGATCCGGGAAGCGGTAGAGGCGAGTTCGCTCGATCTCAGGGTCGCGATCCTGGCCTCGGGCGGTCTCAGCCACTTCGTCGTCGAGGAGGAACTCGACCGGCAGGTGATCGCGGGCCTCGCTGAGCCCGAGGGCACGATCCTGCGGAACCTCCAGTTCGAGGCGCTGAAGGAGGGGTCTTCCGAGATACTAAACTGGGTGATGACGGCGGGATCGGTAGGGCATCTTCCTCTCGCCTGGGCCGAATATGAACCGATCCGGCGGACACCGGCCGGCACCGGCATCGGCTGCGGGTTTGCGGTCTGGAAGGAGGCTGCGGCATGAGCGGGCGGCGCAGCATAGAGGTCGAAGGTTTCCGTCATGGAGCGCAGCCCATCCCGGCCGCCTCGCGCGTCGGACCTCTCGTCGTCACCGGAAGCATCTTCGGTCTCGACCGCGAACTGGGAGCGATACCCGATGATGCGGCCGAGCAGGTTAGGCTCGTCTTCGACAATCTCGCGGCCATCATGACTGCGGCTGGCGGCAGTCTGGACTCGGTAGCGAAGCTCAGCTTTCAGGTCCGCGAAAGCGGCATTCGCCCGCTCGTCAACGACGCTTGGCTCGGGGTTTTCCCCGACGCCGCCGCCCGCCCGGCGCGCCATGTGACCGCCAATTCCGACCTTGCCGCCAACATCCTCGTCCAGTGCGAAGCGATTGCCTGGATCACCGCCTGACCCCGGCCGGAGACACGCTATGACCGACGAATCCGATATTCGCTCGCGCCTGCTGGCGCTCGATACTCCGACCCTTTCCGATGCGCTCGACGCGCTCGGCCATGGCGGCGCCGTCACCGGCCTCGTGGCCTTGACCGTGCGCGGTCGTGTCGCAGGGCGGGTGCGCACCGTCAGGCTCGGGGCACCGGTCGCGGGGCTCCCCAAGGTCCATCTGGGAACACGCGCCATCATGGCGGCCGATCCGGGCGATATCATCGTCGTCGAACATCGCGGCCGGCTCGATGTGTCGGGGTGGGGAGGCCTGCTTTCCCGCGGCGCCCTCGCGCGCGGCGTCGCCGCGGTCGTCGTCGACGGTGCCGTGCGCGATGTCGACGAGGCAGCCGAACTCGGTCTTCCGGTGTTCGCGCGCGCCGGGGTCGCCGTTACCGCCCGCGGGCGCGTCGCCGAACTCGGCTTCGAGGAGCCGGTCACCATAGCGGGTGTGGCCGTGAAGCCGGGTGACTGGGTCATCGCCGACGCCAGCGGCACGGTCTTCCTGCCCGCAGACCAGATCGCCTCGATCCTGGGGGTCGCCGAGCGGATATTCGCGCGCGAGCAGTTGATGGCTCGCGACATCGCCTCGGGCATCCCGATCACCGAGGTGATGGGCCGGGACTATGAAAACCTGCTTGGAGAGATTGTGAAGTGACCGACGACGATATCCGCGCGCGCCTCCTGAAGGCCGGCACCACCGCTCTCTCCGATGCCCTCGACAAGCTGGCGATCGAGGGGCAGATCCTCGGTATCATGCCTGTCGTCCGATCGATGCGCTTTGCCGGACGAGCCTTCACCGTGCGGATGCTGCCGGTCGGAACGACGGGCGGCATCGTTGGCGACTATCTCGACGATGTCGCCGAGGGGCAGGTGGTCGTCATCGCCAATGACGGCCGGCGCGATGCCACCGTCTGGGGTGACATCATGACATTCTTCGCGTCGGAACGACGTGTCTCGGGCACCGTGATTGATGGTGTCTGCCGCGACAGCGATCGCTGCGTCGAACTCGAATACCCCGTGTTCGCGCTCGGCAATACGATGCGGACGGGCAAGGACCGGGTGACCGCCGACGCCTATAATGTGACGGTCCAGATCGCCGGCGTCCGCGTCGCGCCGGGCGATTGGCTGGCCGGGGACGCCGACGGCGTCGTTGCGGTACCGGCCGATCGTGTGACCGACGTGATCGAAGCTGCGGAAGCGATCGAGGCCAGCGAAGAGCGGATCCGGACCCTGCTGCGCGAGGGCATGCGGCTCGACGAAGCCCGGCGTTCGCTCGGATATCATAGCCTGCAAACCCCGGATTCCTGACAGGAATGGGCGAGCGGGCCTTTAAATATTCCGAATGGATAAAAAATATTTGCTAAATCCATATTAGTGTGAAAATCAGCATAAAAATAAATACCAAAAGGAGGGGATTATGACTCGGTTTTTCGGTCTGTTCGTCACTGTGTCGATCGCGGCGATTGCGTCGTCGGCCCAGGCTCAATCGGCTCCGGCGCCCGCCGATACGGCGGATAGCTCGGCTACCGGCGACGAGACGATCGTCGTCACAGCGCTTAAGCGCACGTCCAACCTGCAGGATACCGCCGCGACGATCCAAGCGATCAGCGGCGATGATGTCCAGACCGCGCAGATCGTCGATGTAACGAATATCGGACGCCTCGTGCCGAGCATGCAGATCTATACCAGCCCGCTCGGCAACCCAGCGCTGTTCCTCTACGGTATGGGAACCGGCGGCGCCGGGACCACCTTCGAGCAGTCGGTCATGCCCTTCTTCAACGGCGTCGCCAACGGTCATGGCCGTTCGATGCTGATCGGAACCTACGATCTCGCGAGCATCGAGGTCGTGAAGGGGACGCAGGCGATTCTCGGCAAGAACGCCAGCCTCGGCGCGGTCATGATCAACACGCAAAAGCCCAAGGCCGATTTCGCGGCGTCGCTGACCGGACGGTACGAGTTCGAACTCGACTCCACCTATGGCGAGGCGATGGTCAACGTGCCCGTGTCGGACAGCCTGAAGCTCCGCTTCGCCGGCCAGTACCGCGATGACGGCGGCTGGATTCACAATGCGACGCTCGATCGCGACGAGACGGCGATCAAGAGCTACAGCGGGCGCGCCTCGGCGCAGTGGACTCCGACCTCGAACTTCACCCTCGACCTCATCTATCAATATGATCACCGCACGGCCGACGGCAGCACCTATGTTCCCGTCTCCTTCGTCGCGCATCCGCTCGTCCCGACGACGCCCGGCCGCACGAATTTCAGCGGCGCGGGCGGTCCCTTCGGTCCCACCGGAGACAAATATCGGGGTCACCGTGCCGGGGCGACGGCGACACTCGACTTCGATGGCGTCACGCTAACGTCGATCACCGGTTTCCAGAAGTATCGCGCGCTGAGCTCGATCGACGCCGACCTCTTGCCCGCCGCTCTTTTTGCGGCGAGTTTTGGCGAGCGCGACAAGCTTTTCTCCCAGGAACTGCGTCTCTCGTCCGACAGCAATCCAGCCTTCGGCTGGCTTGTCGGCGGATATTTCGGCCATGACGAGTTTTCGACACCGATTCAGGCGCGCACCGCGATCGGCAGCACCGATTTCGCTTTCGACCAGACGACCAAGACGCTGTCCGCCTTCGGCCAGGCCAATGTGAAGCCGGTCGATGGGCTCGAATTTTTGGGCGGCATTCGTGTCACCGGGGAAGAAAAGCGAGCGGTTATCGGCAACACGCGGATCGTAGCGGGACCCTATTCGAACGTCTCGCAGCCACCGTTTCCGGCAACGCTGGTCAAGCGGTCGCGTTCGACCGTCGATTACAGCGTTTCGGCGAAATATGAATTCAGCCCGGATCTCATGACCTATGTCTCCTATGGCCGAGGCACGAAGTCGGGCGGGTTCAACAATCAGCCGAAGCCGGCCCCGACCTACGACGTATTCCGGTCGGGGGCGCAGTTCGCGGAAGAAAGCGCCCGGACGCTCGAGGCGGGGATCAAGTATAGCATTCCGGGCGTCGGCTACGTCAATCTTTCGGGCTTCCGGGTCCGGGTCGACAATTTCCAGAATGCCTTCGCCGACGGCGCGCTGCTCGTCTACCGGTCGCTTGACCAGAAGTCCGACGGCTTCACGCTCGATGCGCTGGTCCGCCCGGTCGAAGGGCTCAGCCTGACTGCCGCAGTCACCTATGCCGACACCCGCGACACGACCAACGATGTTCCGCTGACCTTCTCGCCGAAGTGGAGTGGCAACCTCGGCGCCGAATATCGTCACGGCTTCGGCGCGGTCGAACTCACGGCCGGCGTCGATCTGGAATGGCGCAGCTCGCAATTCTATAGGGCGCCGAGCTCGGCCAATCCGCCGGCGGCGGAGTTCCTGTACGACTTTGGTTCGGCGCAGCGGCTCAATGCCCGCATCGCGCTCGGCTTCGACGAAGGTCGCTACGAGATCGCGCTCCTCGGACGCAACCTGACGAACAATTACATCATCGACTCCGCCTATAATGCGCCGCCTTTCTACACAGGATATGCGGCGAGCGTCGAACGGCCGCGGACGATCGCGGCGCAGTTTACGGTGCGCTACTAGGGGCTGCCTCCCGGGGGGAAATGGGAGGCGGAACCGATCTCGCCCTGGCGCCTTGTCGCCGGGGCGGTTTTTTTAGCCGCAGCAGGCTGATGTCGGGATAGAAGTAGAGCCTCGGCGCTCCCGGCGCACGCTCCGCTCCGCGAACTAGTTCACGAGGCGGTCGTGTCCGCTCCAGAAGGGCGCCCTCAGATCCTTCTTCAGGATCTTGCCGCTCGCATTGCGCGGCAGTTCCGCTGCGATGTCGACCGATTTCGGCACCTTGAACCCGGCAAGCGAAGCTTTGGCGAATGCGATCAGTTCGCGGTCGTCGATGGCGGCACCGGGTCTCGGCACGATGATCGCCTTGACGGCCTCGCCCCACTTCGCGTCCGGAACTCCGATAACGGCGGCCTCGGCAACCGCCGGGTGCGCATAGAGTACGGCCTCGACCTCCGCCGGGTAAACATTCTCTCCGCCGGAGACGATCATGTCCTTCACCCGGTCGCAAATGAACAGATAGCCATCGGCATCGAGGAAGCCCGCATCGCCGGTTCTCAGCCAGCCGCTCTTATCGAGCGCTTTTGCTGTCGCCTCGCACTGGTTCCAGTAGCCGCACATCACTGCCTCGGAACGGACCATGATCTCGCCGATCTCACCGGGGCCGAGCGTCTCGCCGGTATCGCCGACGATCCGCAGTTCGACGCCGGGAAGCGCCTTGCCTGCGGACTTCATTCTTTCATTTCCCGCCACGTCATGGTCTTCGGCGCCGAGCGCAACCACCGTCCCTGCGGTCTCGGTCATGCCATATTGCTGGACCAGCCCCGCGCCAATGACCTCGAGCGCTTCGCGGAGAAGCGCGAGCGGCATCGGTGAGGCGCCATAAAGGATATGACGAACGCGCGAGAAGTCGGTCGAGCGCGCGTCGGGGTGGCGCACCAGGATCTGGAGCGCGGTCGGCACGATGAAGAATTTGCTGACGCGCTCGGTCCGGATGCTTTCGAGCACGGCTTCCGGCGAAAATTCGCGGATGACGAGCGCTGTCGCAGCGTGGAAGAGGGCCATCAGCCCGTAGCCTGTGCCGCCGATGTGGGCGACCGGCATCGCGACAAGCGCCACCTCGTCCTCGTCCCACCGGTCCCAGTCGATGCCTGCTTCCCCGCAGCGCAGGCGCATTCCGAAGATATTGACGGCGTTCAGCAGAACGCCCTTGGGATGACCCGTTGTCCCCGAGGTATAGAGCTGCAGGAAGGCGGTCTCGGCCTCGTCGGCTACTTCCGGCAGAAGGCCGGTCCCGGCCTCGAGGAACGCCTCGAGACCGCCGCGCCCGCGACTGGCCTCAAGTCCGATGACGCGCCGTAGCGCTGGAAGATCGTCGGCCAGCGCCCGGCCTATGGCCTCATGCTCCGCATCGGTGAACAGGAGCGCCGCCTGTGTGTCGTCCAGAATATAGCGAATCTCCGGCGCGGCGAGGCGCCAGCCGATGGGAACCATCGCCGCGCCGATCCGGGCGGCGGCATAAAGAATGACGAAGTAGGCGCCGATATTCTTGCCGAGATAGGCGATCCTCGTCCCGCGGGTGACACCTTCGGCGGCGAGCGCCGCCGCTGCCTTTTCGACGCAGGTCGCGAGCTCGGCATATCGCCAGTCGCGGCCCTCGAAGCGGACCGCGATCCGGTCCGGATGAGCGGCTGCGTGACGGGCGAGCAGGGAACTGACCGTCGGGATCGGCCTTGGTGTCTGGATCATTTCGGGTGCGTCTCCATCGGGATTGGCGACATCAGTCGCCTTGCGCGTCGGTGCGGGGGCGCAGCAAAAGGGCGAGGTCGTCTCCCGCTGCGGCAAGAAAATTCGGATCGACCGCTATCCCGCGCTGGAGGACACGGCGGATCACCTGGATATCGCGGGGGCGGTTGAAGGCGGCGACACCTGTCAGCACGCCGCCGGTAAAGCTGAACCAGCAGCCGTCGCCGGCGGCGGGATCGCCCGTTACAGCGCTCGCATCGCCGTCAAGCTGCCCGAGAATCTGGATGTTGATGTCGAACTGGTCCGACCAAAACCAGGGTGGCGGACGGAGCGGCCGGGCGAGGCCGAGCATCGCGGCGGCTGCAGCCTCGGCCTGTTCGTTGGCATTCGCCCAGGATTCCTGGCGGATGCGGCCCGCCGGGGTCTGCGTCTCCGTAACGTCGCCAGCCGCAAAGATCGCCGGGTCGCTGGTCCGGCCATCCTCGTCGACCAATATTCCCATGTCCGTGGCGAGCCCCGCATCGCTGGCGAGTGCGATATCGGGCGCCATCCCGATGCCGGCAATAACGAAGTCGGCATCGACAAAACTGTCGTCGTCGAGGCGCGCTCGTACGCCGCCGGGGCGGTCGTCGGGTATATCGAGCGAGGCGAGGGTGCGGCCGAGACGGAGCGTCACGCCCTGCCGCCGGTGGAGTTCGGCGATGAAGGCGGCCGGCTCCGCGGGTAGGGCGCGGGAGCATAGCCGGGCCGAGGCCTCGACGAGCGTCACCGCCAGCCCGGCCCGGCGGGCCGAAGCTGCCACCTCGAGCCCGATCCAGCCGCCGCCGATGATCAGCGCATGCTTGCCGGGAAGGAAGCGCGTGGCGATGGCCTCGGCGTCATCGAGAGTGCGCAGCAAAAGAATGCCGGGCCCGGCTGTCTCACCGGGCGGTAACGGTCTCGGCCTGCCGCCCGTTGCAAGGAGCAGGCGATCATAGGGGAAGCGGCCACCGCCGGCGGTGCGCACCGCCGGCGTACCGCGGTCGATCGCGATGGCACGGTCGAAGATCCGCACGACCCCGAGCGCGGCCATTTCCTCGGGCTCCGCAAGATAGCAGCTGTCCGCGGCCGCCTCGCCAAGAAGAATGGCTTTCGAAAGCGGCGGGCGCTCATAGGGGGGATGCCGCTCGTCGCCGATCAGCGTGATGCGTCCTGCGAACCCGTCACGGCGAAGCGCCTTGGCCGCCATCCAGCTCGCCTGGCCGCCGCCGACGAGCAGAAGGTTGCTGCTCTCATCGAGCGGACGAAGATCGTCCGTTTCGGCGCCTGTCACCTCGGTCATCGTCTCTCCATCGCGCATAAATAAACCAAAGCGCATTGTTTGTTTCCATTAGACTATCCAAAAGGAAAATAAATGTCTATCGCGCATCGCAGGACCGGCGACGATTTCGAAACGCCGACATTGGGGGAAGCGCGATGCACGAGGCGGGAGAAGCGACCGGAGCCGGGCACGGGAGCGGTGCCGTTTCCGCCTTGGCGATCCTCACCCTGATCCTCGTCATCTGCAATATAGACCGGATGATCATCGCGATCCTCTTCGACCTCATCAAGGCCGAATTCGCGTTGATGGACTGGCAGCTCGGGCTGTTGTCGGGCCTTGCCTTCTCGACCTTCTATGGCGTGGGCAGCCTGTGGATCGCCCGACTCGCCGAGCGGCGCGACCGGGTCACGATCCTCGCGGTCTGCGTGGCCGCCTGGAGCGCGCTCACGGTCGCTTGCGGCCTCGCTCTCTCCTACGCGCAGCTGCTGGTTCTTCGCATGGGCGTCGGGCTTGCCGAGTCGGGTTGCCAGCCCGCCTCGCACAGCCTGATCGCCGATTTCTTCGACGAGGACCGGCGTCCTCTCGCTACCGGCGTCTATGCGGCCGGGGCGCTGGCAGGCAGTCTGGTGGCCTTGCCGCTCGGAGGCTGGCTTGCGGGTCATGTCGGCTGGCGCGGCGCGCTCATCGCTGCGGGCATTCCCGGCATCCTCCTCGCGCTCCTGCTTCGCGGCATGATCCGTGATCCAAGGTTCGGCGCGCGGCGCGAGCGCGGCGCTGTCGAAAGCGAGCCCGCGGGCGCCGCGTTCCGGGCGGTCTTCGCCGGGCCGGCGAGTCGCAACATCATCTTCGGCGCCGTTCTTTATGCCATGGCGAGCGCGGCTTTCCTGTCGTTCGGCCCCTCCTTCCTGATCCGCAAGTTCGGGGTCAGCGCGCTCGACGCCGGGCTCTATTTCGGCGTGCTGGCAGGGCTTCCCGCCATTGCGAGCAATATCTTCGTCGGCTGGCTGGTTGCGCAGCTGGCGCGCTGCCGGCGGGCCTGGCTCCAGTGGATTCCGGCGCTCGCCGCCGCTGCGGGTGTCGGGCCGACTCTGGTGTTCCTGCTCGCGCCGGATCTCCATTGGGCGCTGGCGGCGCTCTTCGTCCAGTCGGCACTCTCGGTCGTCTGGCTCGGACCGTCGATCGCCGCCATCCAGTCCGCTGTGACACCGGAAAGGCGGGCGACGGGCGCCGCCTGTCTCGTTGCAAGTTACACGGTCATCGGGTTCGGGCTCGGGCCGCTCTTTGCAGGCCTTCTCAGTGACTATCTGGCGCCGTCGCTCGGCGCGCTCGCGCTGGGTGGCGGACTGATTGCGCTCCAGCCCTTCGCCCTCTGGGCTGCATTTCATTTTTTCCGGGCCGGCACGGCGCTTGGTCCGGCCGACAGGGAGAAATAGGCATGCGCGCGCTCATAAGCCGGGAAGCGGGGGGACCCCGCAGCCTAGTGGTCGGCGAGTTGCCGGAACCGACATGCGGTCCCGATATGGTGGTGATCGACGTTCATGCCTGCGGCGTGAACTATCCCGACCTGCTCGTCATCGCCGACAAATATCAGTTCCGGCCGCCGCGGCCCTTCGCACCCGGAGGCGAGGTTGGTGTCGTGCGTTCGGTGGGCGAAGGTGTCACAGGCCTGGCCTGCGGCGACCGGGTCATCGGTCTTGTCGGGTGGAACGGCATGGCCGAACAGGTCGTCTGTCCTGCCGGAAAGTGCGTTGCCATGCCGGCCTCGATGAGCTTCGCCGACGGCGCGGCATTCCTCGGAACCTATGGCACCTCCTATCATGCGCTCAAGCAGCGCGCGCATTTGCAGGCGGGCGAAAGCCTGCTCGTCCTCGGGGCAGCGGGCGGCGTGGGCATTGCCGCGATCGAACTCGGCCGCGCGATGGGCGCCGAGGTCGTGGCGGCTGCGTCGAGCGAGTCGAAAGCCGACTTCGCGCGCGAACGGGGCGCTCCGCGCGGGCTTGTCTATCCGGCCGAGGCAAGCGACGCCCGGCTACTCTCCTCGCTCTTTCGCGATGCCGCACCCGAGGCGGGCTTCGATGTCGTCTATGACGCCGTCGGCGGTGCTTATGCCGAGGCGGCCTTCCGCTCGCTCGCCTGGGGCGGCCGCCAGCTAGTGGTCGGTTTCCCCGCCGGGATTCCCTCGCTTCCGCTCAACCTTGCCCTCCTCAAGGGTGCCGCAGCCATCGGGGTTTTCTACGGCGCCTTCACCGACCGCGAACCCGACGCGTCGCGGCAGAATATCTCCGAGCTCTTCGACTATTATGCGGCTGGCTGCATCCGGCCCGCCATCTCCTATCTCGTGCCGCTCGATGAAGCGGCCGCGGCGCTGGAGACCCTTGAGGCCCGCGGCGTCATGGGCAAGATCGTGGTCACGGTCCGATGACAGGTGGGGCCGGCAAGGGCGTTCCCGTAGAAACGGGAGCGGGCGGGGTCGCCGAGACGCTCGCCCCCCTTGCGCTGCGGGTCGGACTTGGCCGTCTCGTGCAAGGCTCGCTGCTGCGATTGACGGCGGGCGCGAGCCAACAGAGCTGGGTCTTTTGCACGGTCGCTGATGGCCTCGAGCGCGCCTTCGTTCTGCGCCGCATGCCGGAAGGAACGCCGCTTCTCGATGGTGCAATCGGTCCCGAGCGCGAGGCCGCCGCCATCATCGCGGCGGGCGATGCCGGGGTTCCCGTGCCGACGATCCGGCATGTCCTCTCGCCTGGTGACGGCCTTGGCCGGGGCTTCGTCTCGGATCGGGTCGAGGGTGAGACCATTCCCCGCAAGATCCTTCGCGACGCGGCCTTTACTGCGCTCCGGCCCCGCCTTGCCGCCGAGTGCGGGGCGATGCTCGCACGGCTGCACGGTACGGACATCACCGGGCTGGCGGACCTGCCCTATGTGCCGCCGCGGGCCAAGCTCGAACGGCTGCGCGCGCTCTATCGCCGGCTCGGGACCCGGAGGCCCGTGTTCGAGGCGGCGTTCAGGTGGCTCGAGGATCATATGCCCGCTTATGATCCCGCGCGTCCGCCCGCTTTGGTTCATGGCGACTTCCGGCTCGGAAATCTCATCGTCGCCCCAGCCGGGGTGTCCGCCGTGCTCGACTGGGAAATGGCGCATATCGGCGATCCGGTCGAAGACCTTGGATGGCTCACGGTCAACAGCTGGCGCTTCGGCAACCGCGCGCTCGCCGTCGGGGGATTTGGCCGGGAGGAGGATATGCTCGCGGCCTATGTGGCGGCGGGTGGTCATCCGGTGGCGCCCGGAGCGATCGCCTTCTGGCGCATATTCGGGTCGCTGAACTGGGGCATCGGCTGCCTCGAGATGTCGCTGCCGGCAATGGAAGGGGCATTGCCCAGCGTCGAGCGCGCGATGATCGGCCGCCGCTCGTCGGAGACCGAGATCGACATCCTCGACGAACTTCTGGAGCAGGTGGCATGAGCGAACAGCATCCGACGATGGCGACGCTGCTTGCGGCGTCGCTCGAATTTCTGCGTGGCACGCTTCTGCCGAAGCTAGAGGGGGCCGATGCCTTCAATCTTCGCGTGGCGGCCAATGCGATCGATCTCGTGCGCCGCGAGATCGAGCTTGGCGGCGACACGGCGGCGAGCGAGCATCAAAGGATCGAACGGGCGCTCGGCGCGGCCGGCGAACCCACTCCGCTTAGGGACGCCTTCTGCGACCGGTTGGCAAGCGACCCCGGCTTCCTCTCGAAGCCGGAGGTTCAGGAGGCGCTTCGCGAGACGATACTCGACCGGCTCGCGATCGACCAGCCCTCCTATTCGGGCTATCTGGCCGCGCGCGGCTGAGCGCGTCCGGCTTCAGTCATCGGCGACATTGGGGATCTTGCGGAAGAAGATCGCAAGACATGTCCGCACATGCATGTCGATGAATTCTTGGGAGAAGGGCGACCGGCCGAGGATCATCTCGACCTCGGCCGAAAGCATGAAGATACGCGTCACCATCCCGATGAAAAGATAGTAGAGATATTTGGGCTCGCCCTCGATGAAATGACCGCTCTTTTGGGCGCCGAGAATCATCGCCTCGACACTGTCGAAGCCGCGCTGCAACTGGGTCTCGAACAGCCAGTCGAGCTGCGGGTTGGGATGCGAGGCGACATGCCCCATCATCCACGCGAATTCGGGGCTTCCGGCCGAATAACGGATGAAATCCTCGAGATAGAGATATAATTTGGGTGCCGGACCGACGCCGCGCAGCCCGTCGAGCCGGGCCTGAAGCTGCTCGTAGCGCTCGTGCGAATAATAGCGCAGTGTCTCGCGCCACAGACCTTCCTTGCCCCCGAAATGGTAGGTTACCAGCGTGTGCTGGACGCCCGCGGCCGATGCGATCGACCGGGTTGCGGCACCGTCGAAGCCCTTCGCCGCGAACTCCGCACCGGCGGCGCGCATGATCCGCTCGCGCGTGTCGATCGCCCGCTGCTGCTCGCGGCGCTTGCGCGGCGGCTTCAACGGTTCGTCGGTTGCGGGGGAAGCGGTTTCCATGTCCAATCGTCTGTCCTGTCCAGCCGCTCCGAAATATGGTCGGCACGGCGGCGATGTTAGGCCAACGAGTCGAACCGGGTCAAGCTGACGGTCAGGACTGGAAACCGGGCCTTGTCCTCTTCGGTGTGCGAGCATTCGTGCGGGAAAGCTGGCAGTTGGATAGTCTAAGATGTTTTAATTGACCTAAAGGAAAAATTTCATATGACCCGGAGGGATAGTGCATCGCTACCGTCTCGCTGGACGAACGGAGCGCCAAGGGAGATGGGCAATGTTGAGCCGCGAGCAGAATGAACTGATGTGCCGGGTCGAGGGCGATGCGCCGATGGGCGCGATGCTTCGCCAGCATTTCTGGTTGCCCGCCGTGCGGGCGGCGCGGCTCGAGGCAGACGGCGCGCCGGTGCGGGTGCGCCTCCTCGGCGAGAATTTCGTGGCCTGGCGCGCGACCGACGGCCGGGTCGGCTTCTTCGACGAGGGGTGCCCGCACCGCGGGGTCAGCCTTGCGCTCGGGGTCAACAAGGATTGCGCGCTGACCTGCATCTTTCATGGCTGGCGATTCGGGGTCGACGGTAAGGTGCTCGACGTGCCGACCGAGGGCGAAAACAGCGCAGCCTTTGCCGAGACTGTTCCGCTCAAACATTACGCCGTTCACGAAGCGGGGGGCATCATCTGGGTATGGTTGGGAAGCGGCGAGCAGCCGGAATTCTGGAACCTGCCTTTCATGGACCTTCCCACCGATCGCTACAGCGTCATCTGCCAGCCGCTCGAGGCCAATTGGGTGCAGGGGGTCGAGGGAACGATCGATTCCTCGCATGTCGGCGTCCTGCACCAGAGCTGGATGCAGCAGGACTGGGCGAAAGGCATGGCCTCGACGCAAAAATCGACTTCGGTTGAGTATGAGTTCGAGGATCAGCCCTATGGCTATACCGCCTCGGCGACACGCTACATCGGCGATGACCAGAAATATGTCCGGGTGACCGAGTTCGTGCTGCCTTGGTTCGGGATGATCCCGCCCGAGACGCCGCCCTATGGCGACCGCACGGCGATCTTCGTCGCGCCGACCGACGACACGCACATGATGCAGTTCTTCGTCCGCTTCAATCCCTACACCGCCGCCGGTCTAGACGGCGCCGGCTCGCAGGTCGGCAACCCCGACGCCTTCGCGCCGATCGGGACCGCCGAGGAGCATTGGGGACAGGACCGCGAACTCATGAAGCAGGGCCATTGGACCGGCTTCAGCCAGCTCGTGGCTGAAGATTTCGCGACCCAGGTCAGTCAGGGGCCGCTGGCAGATCGCGAGAAGGAATATCTCTCGTCGAGCGATCAGTTCGTGATCCGGGTCCGCCGCGGGCTCTTGCGCGCGGTGCGTGAGTTCCAGGAGGGCAAGGTTCCGTCCTGCGCGCCTGGCGGGGGCGTCGATTTCTCGCAGATCATGCCGCGGGCAGCTACGATCGCGGCGGATCGGCCCTGGCACGAGATCGAAATCCCGGAAACGATGGAAGAAGCGTGAGCGAGCGATGGAAACGGAGCTTATGACTAACTGGCACAAGCTGGTCGAGGCGTCGAAGGTGCGCGACGGCAAGCCTCATGCCGCCACCATCGGCGACACGAAGATCGGGATATTCGCGGTCGATGGCGGCTATTTCGCAATTAACAATGTCTGCACCCATGCCTTCGCCCTCCTGACCAACGGCTTTCAGGAAGGCTGCCTTGTCGAATGTCCCTTGCACGCGGGCTTCTTCGACGTGACGTCGGGCAAGGCGCAGGGCGGGATCGTCGAGCGCGATGTTCGCTCCTATCCGGTCCGGGTGGAAGACGGGTGGATCCATGTCGCGCTCGACAACGAGGGGCAGGGCTAGGCCAGGCCGCCTCACTCCAGGCGCTCGCCTGACCGCAATGCCCGGCGCGGATGCCAGCCGGCCGGGGATCCGACCTCATGAATTTCGACATGCCGGCCGACTTGCAGGCCTATCTGAACGAGCTCGACGCCTTCATCGAGGCGGAGATCCGTCCGCTCGAACTGGCGGACGACAATATCCGCTTCTTCGACCATCGGCGTGAGCATAGCCGCACCGATTGGGACAATCAGGGCCTGCCGCGGCATGAGTGGGAAGAGATTTTGACGGTGGCGGCAAGGCGGGCCGATGCCGCGGGCCACTGGCGCTTTTCGGCGCCGAAGAAATATGGCGGCAGGGACGGGTCAAACCTCTGGATGGCGGTGATCCGCGAGCATTTCGCCGCCAAGGGCCTTGGCCTCCACAACGATCTGCAGAATGAGCACAGCATCGTCGGCAATTTCCCTTTCGTCGAGATGTTCGAGCAGTTCGCGACGAGCGAGGTACAGAAGCAGGAGTTCATCCTCGGCGGATTCGAAGGTACGCGTCGTCTCGCATTCGGGCTCACCGAGCCCGACCATGGATCGGACGCCACGCATATGGAGACACGCGCGGTCCGCGAGACGCGCGACGGCGTCAACGGCTGGCTGATCAACGGCCGCAAGATCTGGACGACGGGGATGCACGCCGCGTCGCATTGCGCGACCTTTTGCCGGACCAGCGGCGCGGACGGCGAGGCGAGGGGCATCACCTGTCTTCTTGTCCCCAACCCGAACCCTGGCATGGAGATCGGAGAATATCTTTGGACCTTCAACATGCCGACCGACCATCCGCGGGTCGCATTTACCGACGTCTGGGTGCCCGACAGCGCGCGGCTCGGGCCCGAGGGGGGAGGTCTCGCGATCGCGCAGAGCTTCGTTCACCAGAACCGCATCCGGCAGGCGGCGTCATCGCTAGGCGCCGCAGTCTTCTGCATCGAGGAAAGCGTGCGTTACGCGCGCGAACGCAAGCCGTTCGGCGAGGCGCTGGCGAAGAGCCAGGCGGTCCAGTTCCCGCTTGTCGAACTCGCGACGCAGGCCGAGATGCTGCGCCTCCTCATCCGCAAGACTGCGTGGGAGATGGACAATGTGCCGCACAAGGAGGTCGAGCACCGCCTGTCGGACAAGGTCAGCATGTGCAATTACTGGGCAAACCGCCTTTGTTGCGAAGCCGCCGACCGCGCGATGCAGGTGCACGGCGGCATCGGTTACTCACGCCACAAGCCGTTCGAACACATCTATCGCCACCACCGGCGGTACCGCATCACCGAAGGCGCCGAAGAAATCCAGATGCGCAAGGTCGGTGCCTATCTGTTCGGCTATCTCGGGCCGCGCCGCCAAGTTTGAAAATCGGTGTTCATCCTGATCGCACTCCTCTCTGGCGGCAGGGCAATTCTGCGCCCCTTTCCCAGATCATATTGGTAGGCGAACGTCAGCTTTGGCATGTCAGGCTACAAATTCCGACCGTCCGCTAACGGCCGATGGTGTTGATAAAGTCCGCATTTGACAGAAGCGGACGGTGCCGGCGAGCGGCAGCGCTCTTCATTCAAGCCATTTCTGGCCGCGGCATGGGGATGATCTTTGCCATTTTGCGGAGGTTTTGAGCTGCAGCTGCGAGGCGGAACTCGTCGCGGGCGCCATTGGGGCCGCGTAATCGCAGCCGGTCGAGCCGGAGGATGCGCTTGAGGTGTGCGAACAGCATCTCGACCTTCTTGCGTTCGCGCCGTGAGGTGATCCATTCGTCTTCCTGGGCGATCACACGGGCCAGATCGCGAGCACCTTCATGCACCGATCGCAGCACTTTGCGCGGCTCCGTCCCCGGGCAGCAGCGCGGCTTGAGCGCGCAGACATCGCAGTCGAGCTTGCTGGCGCGGTAGCGATAAAGACCATCGGCGTTGGGCCGGTTGTGATCGACATGGCCCGACCGGCGGAAGCGCCTCAGCTGCTTGCCCGCCGGGCAGGTGTAATGATCCAGCTCATGATCGTACAGGAAGTCGGTGCGATCGAAGGCGCCATCGGCGCGAGCGGACTTGTCGAACACCGGGATATGCGGTTCGATATCGCGTTCGTTGACCAGCCAGCCGAGCATGTCGGCCGAGCCATAACCCGTGTCGCCGATCAGCTTGCGCGGCCAGAGCCCGAGGTCATCATGCACACGCGCGATCATCCGCTTCGCTGCCGTGACCTCGGCCTGCCGCACCGCGGTGCTCGCCTCGACATCAACGATCACTGCGTGGTCGACGTCGATCAGATAGTTGGTCGCATAGCAGAACTCGGCGCGGCCGCCGTGCGCCGAGGTGTAGCGCGATGCCGGATCGGATGGCGATATGCGGGGCGGAACCGCTTGGCTCGCCGCCCCGAACGCCGCATCGTCGAGCACCGCCAGATACTCGTCGACCGCCCGGCTCGTCAGGTCAGCTGGCAAGCCGTCTTCGCCGCTATGGAAGTGCTGCCGGTTGGCCTCCGCGCGGATCAGGCTCGCATCGACCGCGAAGCCTTCACCGCCGACCAGCCCCTCGGCCATGCAGCGCGACACCGTCATCTCGAACAGCTTGCGCAAGAGATCGCTGTCCCGGAAGCGGCCATGCCGGTTCTTCGAGAAGGTCGAGTGATCGGGAACCTCGCCATCGAGACCCAACCGGCAGAACCAACGATAGGCGAGGTTCAGATGGACCTCTTCACACAGCCGCCGCTCCGAACAGATACCCATGCAATAGCCGACGATCAGCATCCGGATCATCAGCTCCGGATCGATCGAAGGCCGACCCGGCTCGCTATAATAAGGCCGGAGGTGCTCCCGGATATCGCCCAGGTCCACGAACCGGTCGATCGAGCGCAACAGGTGATCTGCCGGCACATGATCCTCGAGGCTGAAGCTGTAAAACAGCGCCTCCTGCATCACCGTCCGCTCACCCATCATCTGCAAAATCTCCCGGTCCTGGAGATTCTGAATCAGGACTACGCTCTCACCGCAAGGGGGACTTTTTCAACAGCATCGGCCATCACTTGCCTTCCATTATGAAAAAGCGGCGATAATCTCCGAAAGTCTGGTTCTGCGCCTCGAATTCAGCGGGGAACGGAATTTCCTCGGCGCGCTCGATCCAAGGCAGATATTTCTGAACCCGGTGGCTGACTGGCGCATCGGTCATTTGAACGGTGATCCGCCTGAGGCGGATTCCCTCGCCGAAGGCGCTGCCCAGATCATCCGGGTCGACGCGCTTTATGCTCTGCGGGTCCTTCAGATCGCCAAAGGTGACGAAGATCGGATAATTGTCGAACACGCCGTTCTTTGATGGCGTTCGCCGGAAATAGCGTGGAATTGGCCGAGGCTGAGCGAGGAATTTTTCCTGCCGCTTCCGGAGGTCATCCGGAGCCAACTTCTGACGAAACCAAGGCTCGCCATCAGCGGCGGTAAGAGCTGCGGCCGCCATATAATCGGCGTCACGATCACTGACCATGAGCGCGAACAGCATTTTGCCGTCGGGTAGCCCGACCCCGATGGCTTCGCCCTTGACCGACCGTATTGCCCTCCCCCGCGCTTCACCGGGCGCTAGGTCAGAGTTGATATGTCCGCCGACCTCAATCACGCTGCTACCCGAGCGCACGCCTTGCGGCGTGTCGACTTCAACTGTCATTCGATAGCGGTAGGTCGGAATTGCTTTGCCGCAGCCAACAAGGAGAACTGCGGTTGCTCCGCCGAGCATAAGTCCAAACAACTTGCGCCGCCCCAGTAAAGCGGAGGGGGAGCCTGACGCGAAACCCACAAAAATCTCCCGCGCGAGAACGGCGCTCCTGAAGGCCGAATTCAGAGCGAAGGTCGCATATCGGTAGGAAAATTCAACGCGTTGTTGTCGATGCTGCTCAATAAATTTGATCCAGATTCGATCTGTTTCCAAGCCCGGATGGCCTATTGCATCGATAGGATGTGTATTGGGAGGACGGGCTTTGGGCAATGTCTGCGATCAGCCGTTCCGCACGCAGAAGCCGACCGTCGCTAACGGCCAAGTCCTAGGCTGTCGTGTTGATCGGGGAGGGATTAGCCGGGATGGGGTGGGAAACTCCCCGCCAAACATCAATATCGGCCTTCTATCGCGAGCTGTCATCACCTACTCATTGGTTCGAACGTCCGCTTTATAGGTGCTCCGACTGGAAGCTGTCAGTTTGGAACCGGCCATCGAAGAACGTTAGGTCCATTTAGAGATTAGGTTCAGGCCACGAATCCCGCTGCATCGTCCACCAATCTGGATGCCCGGCGTTTCGCGCCAGGGGCGGCGATTGCCATTCTGCGTTCCCTGCTTTGTACTCGGCCCCACCAGACCATTTGTCATGACGGCGGCGATGGGTCACCGAGGAGGAGCGCTTCAATGTCCGATATCGGTCGATCGGTCATTTCCTTGACATGCTCGCCGACAAGGCGGGCGGAAGCTTCCTTGTGCCACAGAGGGCGCAACGCGCCCATCGTGCGCGCGGGAGCGATAACAACCAGCGCGGGGATCTTGCCCGCCAGGGCCATCGAATTTACTTTGTCCGCCAGCTCCCGAGCGAACCGATCCTCTTCCTGTTGATGAAAATCGGCTTCGTCCATCGTACCGCCCGGCAGGCTAGTTCCGGCAGGAGCGGGCGATTGACCTGCCGGTGCTGTCTTTATCTCGCTGTCTTTTCTGTCATCGCGGCCGTGGTGCGCGGTCGTTCGCAGGTCGATTTGACGGTCGTCGCCCCTGTTGCGCAGGAACAGCGCCTTTCGGCCGTCGGCCACGAGGACAAGGGTGTCGGCAGGGAGAGTCATAGTTTTGCTCCTTCCCTCGCAAGAACGCATGGAGCACGGAGGAAGTTTCTCCCGGCAGGGCACGCGCAACCGTCGCCCGTACGTCCGCTTTTCAAACTCCGGCCAAAAGCTGCCTGACCGCTCGCGGACAACTGCGGGGCGTGTCAATCGACGGGACTGGCTATTTTTGCGCTCTCACTTCGTTAATGGTCTTCCCTGTCCATCGCCTTACCGCACGCCGCAGGTTCGCGCTATCGCTGAAGCCGACTTTCCAAGCCACATCGTCGACGCTCATCCGTGTGGTCTGCAGATATTCTGTCGCAAGCTTGCGGCGGACGTCGTCGACGATCTCCCCATAGCTGGTCTCTTCCGCCGCAAGCCGGCGCCGCAGGGTGCGCTCCTGCAGTCCCAATTGCTCGGCGATCGATGTCATCGATGTAGCCTGGTTCGGCGCGATCAGCAGGAGTTGATAGACTTCACCGGACAACCCCGAAGCGGTCCGCGACTGGCCGATCAGGCGGTCGCACGTCTCTTCGAGCATCGCTCTTGTGAGCCGGTTGCCGAGCTCCGGCGTCTGCTCGAGAATGCCGATAGGGTAATGAAGTTCATTGGCCTCCTCACTATACTGACACGGGCAGGACAGCTCTCGCTCGTCTTCAGCCGACTGCCCGTCTTCGGCCAACGCGAATATCGCCCTGACGGGCAAGTTGTCGGCTCCGGCGGTGTCCCGGATGTGCGTATAGGTCATTTTCATCTGCTGGCGGATAAGGAAGGTTCGGACTTCATTGCTCATCACGTCGCGATAGATTTCCTCGAAGCGCCAGATCGCGCGCGCGCCTTCGGTTCGCCAACCGAGCCTTACTGTCGGAGTGGCGAGCGGCTGGTATCGCACGGCGAAATCGAAAAACTCGCGCATCGTCGGAGAGCACATCAGGGCGTAGCCGTACATGCCATAAGCCGAGAGGTGGAGCCGCGAGCCAATCTCGAAAGCGTCGGAGAACTCGGCGCCCGCTGCGACGATATTCTCGCAGGCAACCAGATATTGGCCGATCGAGGTCAGCGTATGCGGATCGCGGACCTCGGACAGCGTCAATCCGGTGCGATCCAGAACCGTTTCCGGGAGGATGCCGCGGCCAGCGACGGCATCAACGACAGTCGCCAGTTTGAACGGCGCGAAAATTCGTTGGTTGAGTGAGGGAAAGCCGGCACGACCGCTGCCACTTATGCCGCCACGCTGAGCATCGCCAATGAACATCGTCCGCCTCCTGTTCTCTGTCCGCAAAAGACACATCGATGTCCGCGAGGGCGCTTACAAACCTCTCTGGCAGACCATAAGCAGGGGATCAAGTCGGCAAAGTCCGGCCGCGGGTAACGCCGCAATCAAGAGCGAGGGAGAGGACCGATATGTCGAACAACATCCTATTCATTGCCCGCCGCGCGTGCCTGCTATCGGGCACCTCGATCGCTGCGGCTTGTCTTATGTCGACCGGCGCGCAGGCCCAGTCGGCCGACGATGGCGTGCAGGCGAGCGCGGGCGGCGAGGCCGACACCGAAATCGTCGTCACCGGTACGAGCATCCGCGGTATCCCGCCGACGGGATCGGGCCTCATCGGCGTTACGCGCGAGGACGCGAAGCTGATCGGTGCCGCGAGCACGCCCGAACTGCTCGCAACCGTGCCCCAGCTCAACAGCTTCAACACCGCCCCGCGCACAAGCAATGGCGGGCTGGGGTCATTCGCGCCAGGCCTCCGCGGGCTTCCGCCGGCGGCCACATTGCCGCTGATGAACGGTCATCGCCTGATCTCGGGGAGTACGCAGCAGACCAATCCCGACTATCCGTTTCTTCCCGAGCTTGCGATCGAGCGGGTGGAGATCGTTGCCGATGGCGCCTCGGCCATTTACGGGTCGGATGCCGTCGCGGGCGTTGTCAACTTCATCACGCGTAAGCGCGTCTCGGGGTTGGAGGCGAATGTCCGCTATGGCTTCGCCGACGATTATCACGCGTTCAACGCGGGGGCCATTTTCGGTCACGACTGGAGTAGCGGCTCGTTCGTCGCGGCCTATCAATATTCGGAGAACAGCAACATCACCGGCGCCGACCGTCGCTATCGCTCGCTCGATTTCCGGGCCGCTGGCGGGGTCGATACGCGCTCGGCCGTTTGCCCGGATGCCAACGTCAACCTGTTCACCGGCACCATCTATGCCGCGCCCAGCCTTACACCCGGGCTCAACACTTGCGACCCGCGCGGGCCGGTCGATCTCGTGCCGGAGAATCGCACCCACGCCGCTTTCGTCTCGGCGCAGCAGGAACTGTCGTTCGCGGTGACCCTGTGGGGCGATCTGCTTTACTCGGATCGCAGAGATGTCGTTCAGGCCGCACTGCCGGGGCAGACGTTCGTCCTGATTACGGCCGCCAATCCCTTTTTCCGGGCGCCACCTGGGACCGGGGCGACGTTCGAATTCGTCGACTTCCGGCCCGACAATCTGGTCGGCGCCGATCATTTCGACCAGACCTTCCGGGTCAGGAGCGGCAACGCGACCGCCGGGGTCGACGTCAAGCTCCCCGGCGACTTCAAGGCGAGTGTCTATGGTACTTTCAACTGGTCGCGGAACGACACGTTCCAGCCGGGGATCAACACCACCGCCCTGACCGCTGCCGCCGCCGGCACTACGACCGCGACCGCGCTCGACCCCTTCGGGACCCGCACCAGTCCGGCGGTCGTCGCGGCCATTCTCGACAACCCGACCGATTTCACCAACCGCCAGCGCACCCGGATCGGCGCGGTGAAGATCGATGGGCGGCTTGCCAACCTGCCGGGCGGCGAACTCAAGGTCGCGCTCGGCGCCGAATATCGTCGCGAAACCTATATGCAGCGCGGGTCGAGCGGCGGCGTGGGCTTTCCCGAGGATCTGAGCCGCAATATCGCGTCGATCTATGGTGAGTTGTTCGTGCCGATTGTTGGCGAGGGAAATGCTGGGCCGATGGCCCATAGCCTCGCCCTGTCGCTGTCGGGGCGCTTCGATCATTACAGCGACTTCGGCTCGACGACCAACCCGAAGGTCGGCATCACTTGGGAGCCCGTCGAAGGCGTCAATTTGCGCGGGAGCTACGGCCGGTCATTCCGCGCGCCGGGACTTCGCGATCTCGGCTCGACCGTCGGCTCCTATTATGCCGCGGCCGCGCTGGTCGACGCTTTCGGCGTGCGCGATCCTTTGCGCGGCGCAACGCAAGTCAACACGATGCTGCTCTTCGGCGGCAATCAGAATCTGAAGCCGGAAAAAGCCCGGACGTTCTCGCTCGGGGTCGACCTCAAGCCCTCTTTCGCACCGGGCTTCACCGCCGGCGCGACTTTCTATGACATCAAATATCGCGACGTGATCGGCACCCCTTCGGGCCTCGGAGCGCTTGTCTTCACCGATCCAACTTTCGCATCGCTGGTCATTCGCGACCCGAGCCCCGCGCAGGTGACGTCGGCGATCAACAACACGGTGCCATTCTTCTACACCTTTTCGGCGGTGCCGACGATCGGGAACATATTGGATCTGCGCCAGGGCAATTTCGGCATCCGCAAGACCGACGGCATCGATTTCGACGTCCGATATCGCCATACGGCCGACTTCGGGACGATCTTCGCCGGGATCGCTGGCAATTATATCCTGAAATATCGCACCCAATTGTCGCCGACCTCTGCGGTCAGCAACTCGCTTGATGCCGGCATTCCGCGGACGACGCTGCGTACCACGCTCGGCTTCACGGCGGGTCCGGTCACGATCGTCAATTTCGTCAACCATCGCAGTGGCATTACGGCCTCCTTCGCGACGCCGACAGGATCGAGCCTCTACCAGTCGAAAAGCTACACGACTGCGGACCTGCGTCTTTCGGTCAAGCTGCCCGACACGGGCTTCATGAAGGGCACCGAGATCGGGCTGCAGATCAACGATCTGTTCGACAAAACGCCGCCCTATTTCCCGGGCACCGACGGCATCGGCGGCACCTACAATGCGATCGGACGCTATGCTGCGATGAGCCTGAGGACCGCCTTCTGATCTTTCTGAGGTGGCGTACCTCGTCGACGTCGCCGCCTCTTCTGCGGCGTCGCACCGGGGGGCGGTGCGACGCCGGGCTGTTCCCCGATCCATATCGCGACTTGAACAAGGTCCTGCCACTCGATGACTGATGCCACTAACAGCGCAAATTTCTCGCCCCCGGTTCCGCAGATTCGCCTCTACTCGGAATGGCTCAAGACGAGGCAAGGCCTTGAGTTCGCCAGTTTCGAGGATTTGCGGCGCTGGTCGGTGGACGATCTCGGCGCGTTCTGGCGCAGCATCTGGGACTATGACGAAATCGAATCTCCGACGCCGTTCACCGCGGTGCTGAGCGACGATGCCATGCCGCACGCGCGCTGGTTCGAGGGCGCCCAGGTCAATTATGCGCGGCATGTGTTCCGGCACGCGGCGGCGGCCGATGAAGCCGGTCAGCCGGCGATCGTCGCCCTGAACGAGCGCGGCGACGCCTTTGAACTGAGCTGGGCCGAGCTTCGCCGGCAGGCCGCTTCGCTGGCGCTTGTGCTGCGCCGGAACGGGATAGGGAAGGGAGACCGCGTCGCCGCTTACCTGCCCAATATTCCGGCCGCGGTCGTGGGTTTGCTGGCCTCTGCCAGCCTTGGCGCAATCTGGACGCTTTGTTCGCCCGACATGGGAACGAGCGCGGTGCTCGATCGGCTGCGGCAGACAAAGCCCAAGGCCCTGATTGCGGTGGACGGCGTCCTTTATGCCGGCAAGGCGATGGACCGCAGCGCGGCGGTTGCTGACATCTGCGCGGAGTTGCCCTGTATCGAGCAATTGTTCCTCATCACCAGCGGATATGGCGAGGCTGCGGTGCCGGGCGCGCTCGACTTCTCGGAAGCGGTCGGGCGTGACGATGCCGCCGTCAGGTCGTTCAAGCCCGAGTGGCTACCCTTCGACCATCCTCTGTGGATCCTCTATTCGAGCGGGACGACCGGGCTTCCCAAGGCGATCGTGCATGGCCATGGGGGCGTGCTTCTGGCAACTGCTGCAGGGCGGCTCCATTTTGATCTCGGGCCAAGCTATTCCGCCAACAACTTCGGCGATCGCTTTCACTGGTTCAGCGCCACGGGCTGGGTCATGTGGAACATCCAGGTCGGCGGACTATTGAGCGGCACGACGATCTGTCTTTTCGATGGTTCGCCGAGCGGCGCGAAGGCCGCTCCCGACTGGAGCCGACTCTGGGACTTCGCCGCGCGCACCGGCGTGACCTGGTTCGGCGCCGGCGCAGCCTTTTTCGCGAGTTGCCGCAAGGCGGGCCTCGATTTGAAGGGTCTCGGAGGGATCGGAGGCATTCGCGCGCTCGGTAGCACCGGTTCGCCGCTCCCTCCCGATGTACAGCGCTGGGGCTCGGCCGAGTTCGAAGCCGCCGGCCGACCCGGCGTCTGGTGGTGCAATGTCAGCGGCGGAACCGAAATTGCCGCCGCCTTCATGGCCGGTAACCCCGAACTGCCGGACACCCCCGGCAGGCTGCAATGCCGTCATCTCGGCGCCGCCGTCGAGGCGTGGGACGAGAATGGGCGGCCAGTGATCGACGAGGTCGGCGAACTCGTCTGCATCCGGCCTTTTCCCAGCATGCCGCTCTTTTTCTGGGGCGACGAAGACGGTAGTCGCTACCGTGACGCCTATTTTTCCGAATGGCCGGGAATATGGCGCCATGGCGACTGGCTGACGGTCGGCCCCGACGGAGGCTGCACGATCTCGGGCCGCAGTGACGCGACGATCAACCGGCACGGGCTGCGCATGGGCACCGCCGAAATCTATGCGGCAGTCGAGGGCCTGCCGGGCGTCGCCGATACGATGATCATCGACGTCGAGGATGGTGCCGGTGGCAGCGAACTCATCATGTTTGTGGTTCCCGACGAGGGGGGCGAACTTGATGCCGAGACCGAAGCCGCCATTGCAT
>Ga0209257_1000782_pt1 | contig 46895 bp, 48 predicted proteins | sample AraplaCvi_mCL_r2_FD_184277 | JGI IMG/M metagenome (GOLD analysis project Ga0209257, IMG submission 184277) | Arabidopsis root microbial communities from North Carolina, USA - plate scrape MF_Cvi_mCL_r2 (SPAdes) (version 2) | ecosystem: Host-associated > Plants > Roots > Endosphere | place: USA...
CCTGCTGTCGCCGGTCACGATCGACACCGCCGTCGAGTTGCTCTCACTGCCCGACCGCATCCGCGGCTACGGCCCGGTGAAGGAGAAGGCAGTGGCTGATGCAAAGGTGCGTTACGCGCAACTCGCCGCTGATCTCGCGAGCCCGCCGCCCGCACCAAGGCAGATCGCGGCGGAGTAGGGCGGTCGTAGGGCGGATTAGCGAAGCGTAATCCGCCACCCTGCGCAACGATCGACGTGGCGGATTACGCCTTCGGCTAATCCGCCCTACGAGCTGCGTCGCCATAATGAGCTAGCAGACTCGTTTTCCGACCAAAGAATTCTCAAGTGAAATCAATCCCCATTCTACTGTGCATGGGGTGTTTTTCAAAAATGGGAAAGCCGCAGCCGCTGTGAGCTCGGTCCTGATCGTCCCAGTTGCGCCAACCCGCTGCCCTCTCGCAGGGCGGAATATTTCCGCGCTTGCCAATCCGCCCACCGCGGTTCAGAAAAACGGAGCAATAAGAAACGCGAGCGGAGACCTCTGTTTTGACCATCAAGGGCAAGGCCTACATTGCCGGGATTTTTGAACACCCGACCCGGCACGCGCCGGACAAATCCACCGCCCAGCTCCATGCCGAGGTCGCCAAAGGCGCGATCGAGGATGCCGGGATCAGCAAGGACGACGTCGACGGCTATTTCTGTGCGGGCGACGCGCCCGGCGGCGCCTGGCCGATGGTCGATTATCTCGGCCTCAACACCAAGAAGCTCCGCCACGTCGATTCCACCGAGACCGGCGGCTGTTCCTACATCATCCATCTCGGCCACGCCGCCGAGGCGATCGCCGCGGGCAAGTGCTCGATCGCGCTGATCACGCTCGCCGGCAAGCCGCGGACCGGCGCGATGCCGCCGCGCGCAGCCGGTGCCGAGGTCGATTTCGAATCCGCTTACGGCGCGACCACGCACAATGCCTATGGCATGTGTGCCATGCGCCATATGCACGACTACGGCACCACCAGCGAGCAGCTCGCCTGGATCAAGGTCGCGGCCTCCCATCACGCGCAGTACAATCCGCATGCGATGCTCAAGGACGTCGTCACTGTCGAGGACGTGTTGAACTCGCCGATGATCTCCGATCCCTTGCACCGCATGGATTGCTGCGTCGTCTCCGATGGCGGCGGCGCGCTGATCGTGACCACACCGGAAATTGCCAAGAGCCTGAAGAAGCCGCTCGTGCGCCTGATCGGCCATGGCGAAGCCATGAAGGGCCCGCGCGGCGGCAAGGATCTCGATCTGACTTACTCCGCCGGAATCTGGTCCGGCCCGCGCGCGTTCGAGGAAGCCGGCATCACGCCGAAGGACATCAAATACGCTTCGATCTATGACAGCTTCACCATCACGGTGCTGATGCAGCTCGAGGACCTCGGCTTCTGCAAGAAGGGCGAGGGCGGAAAGTTCGTCGCCGACGGCAATTTGATCTCGGGCGTCGGCAAGCTGCCGTTCAACACCGACGGCGGCGGCCTCTGCAGCAACCATCCCGTCAACCGCGGCGGCATGACCAAGATCCTCGAGGCCGTCAGGCAGTTGCGCGGCGAGGCGCATCCCAAGGTGCAGGTCAAAAATTGCGATCTCGCCATCGCCCACGGCACCGGCGGTCTCTTGGGCGTTCGCCACGCCGCCTCGACGGCCATTCTGGAGCGCGTGTGATGAGCGAGACGAAGAAATATCCGGCCCCGGTGACCAACCCCGAGACCGCTGCGTTCTGGGACGCGGCGAAAGAGGGCAAGTTCATGATCAAGCGCTGCACCGCCTGCGGCGAAGCGCATTACTTCCCGCGCTCCATCTGTCCGTTCTGCTATTCCGACAAGACGGTGTGGGAAGAGGCGTCGGGCGAGGGCACGATCTATACCTACAGCCTGATGCGGAAGTCGCCGACCGGTCCCTACGCCATCGGTTACGTCACGCTGAAGGAGGGGCCGTCGGTGCAGACCAATTTCGTCGACTGCGATCTCACGACATTGAAGATCGGCCAGAAGGTGAAAGTGGTGTTCAAGCCGACCGACGGCGCGCCGCTGCCGTTCTTCACGGTGGCCTGACGGCTTTCTTCCTTCCCCCCTTGTGGGGGAAGGTGGCGCGAAGCGCCGGATGAGGGGTATCGCTCAGCGGAAAGACTTTCTCTGCGGAGCCAACCCCTCACCCAAACGAGTATGTGGCCGGCACCGCGTAGCCCTCTCCCACAAGGGGAGAGGGCGCATCAACAGGCGCCGCCGCCCGCGGAAAGAACCGGGAGGAAACCAGAAAAATGTCCGCCAGATACGAAGAGCTCAAAGCCCTCAAGAACCTCGGCCAGAAATATGCCTATAGCGATCGCGAAGTGATGCTCTACGCCTACGGCATCGGCCTCGGCGCCGATCCCATGGACGAGAACGAGCTCGCCTTCGTCAACGAAGGCACGCTGACGCCGCGGCCGCTGAAGGTGGTGCCGACTTTTGCCTCCGTCGCGGCGTGGGGCTCAGGGCCCGGCGAGATGAACCTCAACCGCGTGATGGTCGTGGACGGCGAGCGCGACATCACCTTCCATCAGCCGCTACCGGTCGCCGCCAACATCACCGCCGATTCCTCGGTGCTCGAGGTCTACGACAAGGGCAAGGACAAGGGCGTCGTGATCGTGCACCAGACCGTGCTGAAGAACGAGAAGGGCGAGAAGCTGGCAACGCTCGTCGCCTCCCGTTTTGCGCGCGGCGACGGCGGCTTCGGCGGACCGAACCTGACCCAGCCCGATCCGCACAAGATCCCGTCGCGCGCGCCGGACAAGACCATCGACATCACGACGCGCCCCGACCAGGCGCTGGTCTATCGGCTCTGCGGCGACCGCAACCCGCTGCACAGCGATCCCGAGTTCGCCAAGAAGGCCGGCTTCCCGCGCCCGATCCTGCACGGCATGTGCACCTACGGCATCACCTGCCGCGGCGTGCTGCAGACCTATGCCGACTACGACCCCAGCGCCTTCCGCCAGCACGTCGCGCGGTTCTCGTCTCCGGTCTATCCCGGCGAGACCGTGACCATGGACCTCTGGAAGGACGGCAACACGATCTCATTCGAAGCCAAGGTGAAGGCGAGGGGCGTCACGGTGATCAAGAACGGCAGGACGGTGCTGGGTTAAATCGGTCTCGTGCCCCGGACGCAGCGCAGCACGCAGTGATGCGCTGCTGAGCCGGGGCCCAGAAAGCCCAGGCGAACACAGAACTGGGTCCCGGCTACGCGACGCAGCGTTGCACGCTGCATCGCGTCCGGGACACAAGAAAAGCAAAACAGGGAGAAGCCACCATGGGACTACTCGACGGCAAGGTTGCGCTGATCACCGGCGCCGGCGGCGGGCTCGGCGAGGCCTACGCGAAGCTGTTCGCGCGGGAAGGGGCCTCGGTTGTCGTCAACGATCTCGGCGGTCCCCGCGACGGTTCCGGCGCCGACACCTCCATGGCTCAGCAGGTGGTGGACGCGATCAAGGCCGAGGGCGGCAAGGCGGTCGCCAACGGCGCCGACGTCTCCACCATGGAGGGCGGCCAGTCGGTGTTCGACGACGCGATCAGGCACTTCGGCCGCGCCGACATCCTGGTCAACAATGCCGGCATCCTCCGCGACCAGACCTTTCACAAGGCCTCCGAATCCGACTGGGACAAGGTCATCAAGGTGCATCTCAAGGGCACCTTTTGTTGCACCATGCCGGTGTTTCGCTGGATGCGGGAAAACGGCGGCGGCGTCATCGTCAACACCTCCTCGACATCAGGCCTGATCGGCAACTTCGGCCAGACCAACTATGGAGCTGCCAAGGGCGGCATCTGGGGCCTGTCCAACGTGCTGGCGATCGAGGGCCGCAAATACAACATCCGGATCTGGACGCTGGCCCCGGGCGCGCTGACCCGCATGACCGCAGACCTGCCCCGCTACAAAGAGAACCCCGGCGCGGCGCTGGGGCCGGACGGCATCGCGCCGGCCGTGCTATACATGGTCAGCGACTTGTCGGGCGACCAGACCGGCAAGGTGTTGGGCGTGTCCGGGCCCCGCGGCGTGCGCGAGATGCGGATGATGGAAATGGAAGGCTGGAAACCGCCGCACACGGGCTGGAACGCCCGGGACATCGCCGATCATGCCAAGGAGATTTTCTTCTCCGAGGAGCAGATCAAGATGGGCGCGCGGAGGTTTTAGCCACACGATAGAGAGAACAAGGAAGACGATGAAACTCACCGCCGACGCCAAGGGCACCTTCGCAATCGCGCCGACGCCGTTCCACGACGACGGCCGGATCGACGAGCGCTCGATCGACCGCCTGACCGATTTCTACGAGGAGGTCGGCTGCGACGGGGTCACGGTGCTGGGCATTCTCGGCGAGGCGCCCAAGCTCGACGCCGCAGAGGCGGAGCAGGTCGCGGTGCGCTTCATCAAGCGCGCCAAGAAGATGCAGGTGATCGTCGGCGTCTCCGCGCCAGGCTTTGCCACCATGCGCTCGCTGGCCAAGGCCTCGATGGATGCGGGCGCGGCCGGCGTGATGATCGCGCCGCCACCGTCCTTGCGCACCGACGACCAGATCGTCACCTATTTCAAGCAGGCGGCGGAAGCCATCGGGCCAGACGTGCCCTGGGTTCTGCAGGACTATCCGTTGACGCTCTCGGTGGTGTTCACGCCGTCCGTGATCCGCAAGATCGTCATGGACAATCCGAATTGCGTGATGCTCAAGCACGAGGACTGGCCGGGCCTGGAGAAGATCACGACGTTGCGCGGCTTCCAGAAGGACGGCTCGCTGCGTCCGCTCTCGATCCTCTGCGGCAATGGCGGCACGTTCCTCGATTTCGAGATGGAGCGCGGCGCCGACGGCGCCATGACCGGCTATGCTTTCCCGGAGCTTCTGATCGATGTCGTCAACCTTTCCAAGGCCGGCAAGCGCGATGCCGCGCATGATCTGTTCGACGCGCATCTGCCGCTGATCCGCTACGAGCAGCAGCCCGGCGTCGGCCTGACCATCCGCAAATACGTGCTGCAGAAGCGCGGCATCATCGCCTCCAGCGCGCAGCGCAAGCCCGGCGCGACCATCACGGCGACGGCGAAGGCGGAGGTCGAGTATCTGCTGTCGCGTGTTGCCCGGGTCGACAAGCGCGCCAATCTCGGCCCGCAATCCAGCGCCGCGGGTTAGTCGCATGGCCGAGACATCAGCATCACGCCCGGCCTCGACGATTCTCCTGCTTCGCGACGGCGCACAGGCCGAAATCGAAGTCTTCATGATGGTCCGCCATCATCAGATCGAGTTCAACTCGGGCGCGCTGGTGTTTCCCGGCGGCAGCGTCGATGCCGGCGACAACGAGATCGTCGCGCGCTCCGACCTCTACTTGGGTGGCGACGGCCTCAGCGAATCCGACCGCGGCTTTCGCATCGCCGCGATTCGCGAGACGTTTGAGGAAAGCGGCATCCTGCTGGCGCGGTCGAAGGCGACGGGCGCCCCGGTCGATGCCAGACGCGCCGGCGAGATCGCAGACGCGCACCGCGTCGCGCTCAACGAGCACAAGATCAGCTTCCTGAACATTCTCGCCGACAACGGCCTGCAGCTCGCGCTCGACACGCTGGTGCCTTACGCGCACTGGATCACGCCGGAGGGCATGCCAAAACGCTTCGACACCTGGTTCTTCCTGGCGGCCGCACCGCCCGACCAGCTCGGCGCCCATGACGGTCGTGAATCCACCGACTCGATCTGGGTCTCGCCGCGCGAGGCGGTGGAGGGCGGTGAGAGCGGGCGCTTCAAGCTGCCGTTCCCGACCACGCGCAATCTGATCCGGCTCGCCAAGCAGGGCAGCGTGAACGCCGCGATGGAGCACGCCCGCGGCATGTCGATCGTGACGGTGATGCCGGTCATGACCAAGACCGAGACCGGCCGCCAGCTCCGCATCCCCCGCGAAGCCGGCTATGACGGCGAGGTGTTCGAGGTCGGAGCGGTCGGCTAATACACTTCGACACGCAACGAAGTATTTCCGCCTGCGGATGCGCTAGGTTCCGTCCAGATTGGAATGGACGGGACGCACAATGAACAACCGGCAGGACACCAACATCGCCGGCGAACTGGCGCTCCTGGTGGTGCTCGCTGCGCTCTGGGGCGGCTCCTACACCTTCATCAAGCTGGGCGTTGCCACCATCCCGCCGATCACGCTGATCGCGGCGCGCACCACGATCGCGGGCCTGTTGCTGCTGGCCGTCATGTGGGCGCGCGGCATCAGCATGCCCACGGATGCCGCGACCTGGCGGCGCTTCGCGTTCCAGGCCGTGCTCAACAGCGTCATCCCCTGGACGCTGATCGCCTGGGGCGAGCGCCATGTCGATGCCGCACTCGCCACCATCCTCAACTCCGCCGCACCGATCTTCACCTTCCTGCTGACGGCGGTCGTGACCCGCCACGAGGCAACGACCCCGCGAAAGCTGCTCGGCGTCGTGGCAGGGATGGCCGGCATCCTGCTGATCGTCGGCGTCGACGCCTTCCATGACATCGGCAGCGGCCTCCTCGCGGAGGCGGCGATCGTCGCCGCCACCATCTGCTATGCCTGCGCCGCGATCTTCGGCCGCAGCTTCAAAGGCCTCGACCCCATGGCGCCGGCCGCCGGCTCGCTGCTGGCCGGGGCGGCGGTGCTGATCCCGGCCTCGCTCGTGGTCGAGCAGCCCTGGACGCTGTCGCCCTCGCAAAGCTCGGTGCTGGCGCTGCTCGCGCTCGCCGTATTCTCGACGGCCGCGGCCTTCGCGATCTATTTCCGCCTGATCCAGACCCTGGGCTCGGTCGGCACCACCGCGCAGGCCTATCTCCGCGTGCCCATCGGTGTCGCCATCAGCGTCGCCTTTCTCGGCGAGGCCTTGAGCCGGACCGCCTGGATCGGGCTTGCCTGCGTCGTCCTCGGCGTCGCCGCCATGACGATCCCGGCCCGGGGGCAGGCAAGCGTCAAACCGTCATAAAGGGGGAGGGGGCTCTCCGAAGCCCACAATATTAAGGATAATCGGCGGCCCGAGGCATGTTTCCCCGGGACCGCAATACGTCGTATATTGGGTCTCCAGTATCCCGGTCCTCGAAGCCCAATGTCCGCCGAATTGACGCCGACCCCTGAGAAAAAGCGAACATTCTCGCTCTCCATCGGCCAGCTCACTTTCGGCAGCTTCCTGTTGGTGCTGGCGGTGATCATCGTCACCTCGACCGCGAGCGTGATCGCGATCCGGCACATCGACACGACCTTCGCCGAGCTGCAGCGGCTGCAGAGCGTCGGCGACCTCGCCGAGGACATCGACCGCCGCATGAACGAATTGCGCCTCGCCGCGCGCGACTTCGTCACCGATCCCGGCGCCGGCATCCAGTTCAAGCAGGTGGGCGAGGCGGCCTCGACGCTGAGCGACATCCTGAAGAAGACCCGCATCGAGCTTGCGCCCGAGCAGCAGGACATGATCGACGGGGTCACCGAGCGCCTCGCGACCTACCGGAGCGGCCTCGAGCGGATCTCGACCCTGATCGATCGCCGCGCCCAGCTGCTCGCCGGCCTGCCGCCGCTGCGAGACCAGTTCGATGCGGCCGTCTCCGGCACCGCCGACCGCGAGCTGGCCTCACGCTTGTCGGAGGCCCAGAGCCGGATCGCGCTCGGGCTGCTCGCACGCAACCCGTCCGCGGCGGAACAGGCCGCCCAAAACATGCGGGCACTGAACATCGGCGATGCCAGGCTGAGATCGGCCGTGAACGATTATGCCGAGGCCATCATGGCCGTCGCCGTCCGCGAGCGGCAGATCGCTGATATCGACCGGGAGGTGCTGGGGACTGAGGGCCGGCTGATCGGCCGCGTCACCGAATTGCTGCGCGAGGTCAGCGACCGGCGCGGCCACGTGCTGTCGCGCGACTTTGCCCGGACCCTGACGGAGGCGCGATGGCAGAGCATCGTGCTCGGCACCATCGGCGTTCTGATCGGCATTCTCGCAGCCGGCTTCGTGGTGCGCAGGACGGTCCGCCCGCTCGCCCAGATCGCACGCTCGATTCGCGCCCTTGCGGCGGGTCGGAAAGACACCTCCATCCCGTCCGCCGATCTCGACAACGAGATCGGCGATATCGCGCGTGCGGCCGAAGTGTTCCGCCGCGCGCTGGAGGAGGCCGACACGGCGCGCGAGGCGGCGGTGCGCGCGCTCACCGAGCAGCGCCTCGCTGAAGAGAGCTACCGAAAACTGTTCGAGGGTTCGGTCGACGGCATCTATGTGACGACGCCGGCCGGTGACCTCCTCAACGCCAATCCGGCGCTGGCGCGGATGATGGGCTATGACAGCCCGCAGCAGCTGATCGACAGCATCAACGACATCGCTCACACGATCTACGTCCACCCTGAGGCGCGGGTCGAATATCAGCGGCTGATGGCGCGCGACGGCATGGTGCGCGAGTTCGAGTATCAGGTGCGCCAGCGCAGCGGCGACATCCTGTGGCTCTCCGACAGCGCCACCGGCGTGCGCGACGAAGCGGGCAACATCGTCCGCTACGAAGGCACGCTGCGCGACATCACCGACCAGAAGCGGGCGGAAGACGCCATCGCCGAAGGCCGGCGCCTGCTCCAGCAGGTCATCGACACCGTGCCGGCGGTGATCAACGTCAAGGACCGCGACCTGCGCTATGTGCTGATGAACCGTTACATGGCCGGCATTTTCGGCATCGAGCCCGACGACGCGCTCGGCCGCACCACGGCCGATTTGATGTCGCGCTATGGCGCGGCCAAGACCGACGAGAACGACAAGCGCGTACTCAGCTTGCGCAAGGGTCTCGGCTTCTACGAGGAAGAGTACAAGGACGCCTCCGGCAATATGCGGCAATGGCTGGTCAACAAGCTGCCGCTGCTCGATGCCGAGGGCGAGATCGAGCGGATCGTCACCGTCGCGCTCGACATCGGCGAGCGCAAGCGCGGCGAGCAGGAGATGCGCAAGGCCAAGGAGGCGGCCGAGACCGCGCTGCGCAATCTGCGCGAGACCCAGGCCTCGCTGATCGAGGCCGAGAAGCTCGCAGCGCTCGGACGCCTCGTTGCGGGTGTCGCGCACGAGGTCAACAATCCCGTCGGCATCAGTCTCACGGTCGCTTCCGCGCTGGAGCGCAAGACCGCGATTTTCACGGCCGAGGTCGAGCGCGGCGAACTGCGTCGCTCCACGCTCAACGACTTCCTCAGCACCAACCGCGACGCATCCTCGCAGCTCGTCTCCAATCTCAACCGCGCCGCCGAGCTGATCCAGTCGTTCAAGCAGGTCGCCGCCGACCGCAACTATTCGGACCAGCGCAACTTCGATCTCGGCGATCTCACCGAGCAGGTGGTGATGAGCCTGCGTCCGGGCCTCCGGAAGCACAATTTGACGCTCAATGTCGAGTGCCAGCCCGATCTGACCATGAACAGCTATCCGGGCCCGTACGGCCAGGTGCTGACCAACCTGTTTCTCAATTCGGTGGCGCATGCCTTCCCGGATGGACGGCCCGGGACCATCGACATCCAGGTGCGGGAGTCCGGCAAGGACAATGTCGAGATCATCTTCTCCGACAATGGCTGCGGCATGTCGCTCGACGTCCGCCGCCGCGCCTTCGATCCATTCTTCACCACGAGACGAGACCAGGGCGGCACCGGTCTCGGCCTGCACATCGTCTACAGCATCGTCACCAATCGGCTCGGCGGAAGGCTCGATCTCGATTCCGAGCCGGGCAGCGGCACACGCATCCAGATCATCCTGCCGCGCACCGCGCCGCTCGAGCAGGCCGCGGAATAGCTAGTCGGCGTCAGCGAGCTTGTGCAGGGTCGCGCCGAAGATCTGGCTGGCCTTGCCGACCAGCGCCGTGCCCGTCATCTCGCCGCGCGTCTCCGTGAACGTGCCGCTGACGCCGATACCGACCGGGGCAGGGCCGCCGAACAGCGGATTGTCGTCGCCGCGAGGCGAGGTGTGCCGTTGCACCAGCACTTCGCCTTTGAAGGTGTTGTTGTCCTTCACCACGTAGCTGCCGGTGTAATAGAGGTAGGCATCGCCGCCAAGAATCTTGCCGTCGCGAAACAGAATGACGCCGCTGCCCTTGCCGGTTCGACCATCGAGCAGGGTCACATGAATCGAATAGAGGCCGTTCTTCATAACGTCCCGCAGGCCGGCCGCCATCGCCCAATGGCGTAACCGGTTCTGCTTTTATGCCAAAGCGCATGCGCTCGCGCAACGCGGCAGTTTGCCGGCCGGCCGCAGCAGGTGCGGCCTCGAGCCGTAGTTGTCCCGGCTTGTGCGTGACGCCCTCATGACGGTCTGATGATGGAGCGAGGCCGATCGCCACGAATCGGGGTTGGCCCGCGAAATGCATAACAATTGCTGCACTGGCCGCGGGGTGCTGGAGCAAGACGATGAGCAACTGGATCGATTCCGGCGGCGATGAGCCGCGTCTGTACAGTGCGCGTCCCACCAATTGCAAAAACGAACGATGGCGCTCCGGCAGCGCAACACGCTGGCGAAGCGCGACAGCCAGCCTGGCTTGCGTTTTGGCGCTGATGGCGCTCGCGGCCCCCTTCGGGCATGCGCGTGACCGCGGCCAGTTCGCCAACACCAATGCGGATTTGAAGGCCTGGTTCGACGGCCTGCGCAGCGGCAAGGGGCCATGCTGCTCCGATGCCGACGGCTCGGCGCTCTCGGATACCGACTGGGACAGCAAGGACGGGCACTATCGTGTCCGCCTCCCGCGCTATGCCTCCGGGCTCGAAGGGCAGCCGCAGGAGCTGGTCTGGGTCGAGGTCCCCGAGGAGGCCGTGATCTCCGAGCCGAACCGGGTGGGACGCACCATGGTGTGGCCGATCTACGGCTACATGGGCGTCACCATCCGTTGCTTCATGCCCGGCAGCATGACTTAGCCGCGCCGGGCGGCAAGTCGTCCGCTCAAGTCGTCCGCCAAGGCTCGCGCGGCGTCAGGTGTATTTTTTGTCGCGCTCCAGGAGCTCGATGGAAATGCCTTCGGGGCCGCGGATGAAGCAGATCCGCACGCCGGGCCGGATCGTGGTCGGCTCGCGCGTGAAGGTGACGCCCTTGGCCTTGATCTCGGCCGCGACGGCATCAATGTCCTTCACCGTCAACCCGATATGGTCGAGGCCCTGATGCGGGTGCGGAGGCGGCGGGTTGACGGCGCTATCGCCCTCGAGCGGCGCAATGAAGACCCTGGCGCCGCCAAGGTTCACGTCGATCCGTCCCGGCGCATGCACGATCTCGCCGCCGAGGATGTCCCGCAGCCAGGACGCCGTGGCTTCCGGATCGGGGCTGCGCAGATGGACGTGATCCCAAGTGACGACGACTGGCATTCCAATTCTCCCAACGCGATCGTTCGATGTTGCCGCGCATGTTAACGGCCCGGGCCGGCGTTCGCCACCGTCCCTTGCGATTCGCAGGGAACCTTAGTTCGTCTTCCGGATTGACGTAAACTGCGGCCCAGTCCGTGTCGCGAGTCCGTCGTCGAACGTGCTCAGCCGCCATCGGTGATGCAACCATGAACGCCAGGCTCGACCGGATCGGATTAGGGCGCTTCGCCGGGACCGGAGAGCGCGTGGCGCGAGCCGTGACGATGGCGAGCGTCTCCTTTGGCCGGAGCCTGCTGTGGCTGCTGGCGGCCATCATCGTCGGCTGTGGCGTCTGGATGCTGCTGCCTCTCTCCAAAGGCAACAGCGCCGAGCAGCCGAAGTCGGAGCTGGCGGCCGTCGAGCCGGCTCCTGCGGGCGATCCCGCAGCATCGACCTCGCCGGCTTCGGACGCCCAGGTGCCGGCCATGGCGGACCTCGGTCGTCTCAGGATTTCATCGCAGACCTGGCGCCGCGGCGGGCTCGGCTCGAAAGCCCTGGTGACGTTCACGCTGCGAAACGACAATGACTATGCCGTAAAGGATGTCGAGATCGTCTGCGCCTTTGCACGGCGCGACGGAAGTCATCTCACCGATCGCAGCCGCGTGCTGGCAGATCCGGTCAGCATGAAGAGCCGCAAGACCTTCGCGCGGGTCTCCGTCGGCTTCGTCAATGTGAATGCCGATCAGGCAAAATGCTCGCTGGTTGCAGCACGCCGCGCCTGAAGCCGGCCATGTTTCGGTAGCGGAAAAGTTACCCTTTGCGGCCCTTGGCAAAAAAACCTCGCATCGCCATTTGAACCGAAGGGCTGGGCCAGGAACCAATTAGATGATCGCCTGTTGAAGGCGAAGAGCCCACGCGGGGATGCGGGGGGCGGAGCGCGGCCAATGCCCATCTTTCGGTATTTCGTCTTTGTCGGTGGAGCCTTGCTCGTCCTGCTGTTTGCAGCGAACTACGTTCTGCCATCGCAACCCGTTGCGCAGACTGTTGCCGCCGCAGGCAATGATCAACCGCTGATCCGCATCCGTTCCGACCGCCATCTGCCGGAGCGTGTCGTGCTCGATACGACCCAGCCCACGATCGCCGCGCCCGCAGTGAAGACCGCCGCAGTCGTGCCTCCCCAGCCACCGGCTCAGGAGGGCGTGTCGCCGGCCTTGGCTGAGCTGTCGGCCAAGGCGCGCGTGCGCGAGACGTTCGCCCAGTTCACGCCGCCGAAGGCCGATACCGCCGCGGCCAGGAAGGCTGAAGCCAAACCGCAGGCTTCTCCGGCTCAGGTCTCTCAGGCCCAGGCTGCGCCGGTCCAGACTCAGCCTAGGCGCAAGGTCGCCAGGGCGCATTCGGCGCCGCCGCAGGGCCGGCCGATGATGCTGGTTGCCCAGCAGCCGCATTTCGGCCTGTTCAACACGACCTGGTGAGAGCACCCTCCATCCGGCCCGATGGAGGCGAGGGGGCTTTTTATTGGTCAGCCTCTCTGCTAATTCGAACCCACCCGAACGCCGCCCGGTGCGCTGGCTCGCCAGCAGCCGGTCCGGCCTGTTTCGGTTTGCGGCCCGGTAGCCCCGGGCCAGGGCGCTCGTAGCTCAGCTGGATAGAGCATCGGATTTCGATTCCGAGGGTCGGAGGTTCGAATCCTTCCGAGCGCGCCAGAAAAGCTTTAATTGTCAATTGGTTGTTTGTAGGTATCGTGGGCCGCTCGGCGGCCTTGACCGCAGGGGTAACTCTGCGGGTAACGTCTTAGCTAGGTGACTGCGGGTGAACGGGGGGGCCGAGCCTAACCGTCCAAGGGCTGGGGCCGGGGGACGGCCGCCGCCGGTCCGGCAGGCGTCCGTACAGGAGCTATTGGCCGCGGCCGGGCACCCGCCGCCTTCGGCCCGCGTAACTAACACGCGACGTCCGCAGGGCGCTGCCCCTCCGATAGGACCGTTACGGTCCCTTTTACCTCCCGGGCCGCCGGCATTTCACGAGATCGTTCTTTCGTTTTTCCCGAACACGGGTTAGAGGCGAATCTACTCCGCTGAACAACCTAAGCGGGCATGTCAACGAGAGAGCGAGAGAACCATGTCAAAACCCAATAAAGCGACCGAGCCTCAGAAAAGTGAGCAGCCCAAGTCAGATCAGAGCAAGCGGGTCGAAGCCTTGATTGCGATCGCAGACGTCGTGCTCGCATATCAGGACAACGCGAAACCCACGCTAGGCGAACTGGCCCGGATCACAAACCGGGCGAGCGGTCTTCTGCGCATCAAGGGTGATGAGCGGATGGCAATCGAGAACGCGGCCACGCTAGAAATCGCCCGGGCACGTTCGCTGCTCCTGAGCTGAACGCTACCCAGGTGTGGGGCACAGCCGTAACCGGCTGTGTCCCGAACATACATGCACTCCATGGTTGCAGCTTGGCCCTATCCCGTATCATCCTTAGGAGCGATTCGGAGCTGCGAGCAACAAAGACATGCAGGGGCAATGGCTGGGTTCATATTCTGGATCTAACAACGGGCAGATTCTCGTCGATTGTGACCACGTTGACGATCACTTGGAAGGCTACGCCATCGTTACAGACAACCAACCTGGGCCGGCCAGCTTTGTTGAATTCCGCACGCCGACACTGGGGACTAAATTTTCGCTGAGGCTCCCCGTCCAAGTTATCGATCCGATGACTGCTGAACCGGGCGACTGGAACAAGGTCGCCCCGTTATTTTCAGGGTTTAGCTTCCCTAACTACGCCGATGCGAATTTTGAATGGATTGGCGACCAACTCCGGATCGAGTGGCAGACGGACATCAATACATATGGTGCGGCTCTCTTGGAAGGAAGCCAAGCATCGCAGCCTCCTCTGATCCAACCTCTCAGCAACGTGACTAACTGGCAAGAATTCCGAGCTTACGCCCAAAAACTAGATCCCTATCGCTTCATATTTAGAGGTCAGCAAGATAGCAGGTGGAGGTTGCGTACGGGATTTCACCGCACCGGCAGGACAAACTTAGCCCGCTACTATCGACAAGACGTCCAGACACTGCGCCGGCACTTCAGTGCAATCTTGCCGCACCAGTTCGATTTGAAAGACGGTTTTCAATATGCGGCTTTTATTGGCTTAGCTCAACATCACGGATTTCCCACTCCGATGCTTGACTGGACCTATTCGCCATTTGTTGCGGCGTACTTCGCGTTCCAAGGCATCACCAATTCAGCCGCGAAGATTGCGCCGCCCGGACGAACTGCTCGCATATTCATGTTTGACAAAACTGAGTGGACTCAAACGTTCTTACAAGTGCCCAAGCTTGCACCCTTGCCGCCGCACTTCACGATCATTGAGCCCCTCGCAATAGCAAATCCCAGAATGATACCTCAGCAAGCTCTCGTCAGCCTCACGAACATCGACGATGTAGAGACGTATATCGACTTTGCTCAGAAGCTATGTGGAAAGACTTTCCTCCACGTGATTGATCTGCCTATCCAGGAACGGCCCGCTATCATGACTGAGCTCGCGCTAATGGGAGTTGCAGCCGGGTCGCTGTTACCAGGGCTTGACGGCACGTGTGCAGAACTCAAGGAGAGGTTCTTTCAACTCTAGCCTGAGGCACGATTATAAACTTCGCGAGCATCCATGGCACTAGCGCCCCTTCCATCTCAAGACGAGATCACTGAATGGTATGTAGCCGGGACGCTGCCGCGGCAGCTCGCCCAATATTATGAAGACCGAGTCAAGTTTGCGGACTACTGCGTCGATCTCCACAATAGGGGAGCAATCGATCTGGTGCGCATACCACTTCAAGAATCATTTGCGAGCTTGCAGACCCACCCCTTTTTCACTGCGCAAACTTTCTTCTGCGGAGTCATTCCGCGCTTGAAATCCTCTGCCATTCCCATGATGCGATGTTGCCAAGCTCTCGTGCTGCAAGCTGGAGCTGATGGTGCCGCCGGTCAACCAAATCTCGCTTTCCGAGCATGGTGCCAAAATAATCCGAGAGAGGCTGAATTCGTAGTTGAGTTGGCGCGTTCGGGCGATGAGGTAGCGGGAAAGTCGGTGACGTTCGCCCTGCAAGCCCTTAACCAAATAGCAGTAGCCGTGGAATTCGTGCGCACTTACGCCGACGAGCGGCGAGTGTTTGGGATGACTGCACTAGCCGGAATGGCTTATGCAGATGAGCGATCGGCAATGACAGCCTTGGCCGCTTTGGAGCCGTTCGTAGGCCATACGATCGAAGATCGGGTTCGGGCGAACGCCTTGATATCTGCCTTCGAGGTACTTCAGAAGCAAGCCGTATCTCAAGTCGCCGCTCGCCTTATCGATGACGCAGTAATAGAGCCGCAGGCGAATACTCTATACGCTCTAGCCCGCATCCTCAGCACAGCTCGCACTCTTCTCGCCGAAGTTTATATTTCAAAGATTTTGAAAGCCCTTGAAAATGTAGATCCTGAGCATTCCGGCACATTCCGAGTGCTAGATCTGAGCTTGTGGGAGTTGCTTCGTACAAATTACTGGGAGCTAGCGATCGGTTATCTCAGCGCAAAACTTAAGACCGAAAGGGTTCAGCTATCGTCATTTAGCTCTACGGTAGAGGAGCTCAGCCGAGGCGATCCCGAACGACTGTTTGCCGTGGTGGTGCGCTGGCTACTTTCAAGTAGCCTTTATTTGAGCCTTAGAGTTGACGAGCTGGTCGGCCTTGATCGGAGATCGCTCCCGTTCGATTCCTCCGTGAAATCTTTCGACTTATCAGCGACTGAGCAGGTGTTTCTGTGCCGGAAGGCGATCGGGTTCCTGTTTATTAAACCGGTGGTCTGCAGCTCTATGATCGTGTCCGTGCTTAGAGCCGCACAGGACGAAGCGGAAGACCAGATTATAGATCTGCTGTTTGACCCAGTTCTCACAAATTACAGCGGCGAGGCTCTCGACTACCTTAATTCCATCCGCGCCCCGGACTCGAGTTTCAGCGCGGTGCAGACGGCGATCGCGAGAATCAATTCATACCACGCTGCGATCGAGGGGGTCGGAGCTATAAAGGAACTCTTCCCTTCCGAGCATCAGCGAAACATAGTCCAAGCCCGCACCCATGACACAATGAAGAGCGCGATGAGCGGCGCGCAGCGAAAATCTGTCTTTCGAGATCTTATTCATCGCTCAACAGTTCTCTACGGAAAAAGTTCTCTTGCCTACGTGGCCGACGGCGACGGCAATATGCGCCCTGTTCCAATCGAGCTAAAGTCAGTGGGCACTTCATTCGAGCTGCCCCGGGGTGAAGTACTCGACCCCGTTGGTCTCGACTACACTTTGAGAGTATTCAAAGTAGAGGGACCCAAATGAAGCTTCTCTTCCGAAGCTATCTCGCGTCCCTTAGAGAACGCGAGGAGCTTGACGCTGTACTACCCGATTTGCTGAGCGAGCTAGGATACACCGTTTACTCTCGCCCGCAAAGAGGAACGACCCAAGCGGGCGTAGACATTGCAGCAGTGGGAATGGATGAAGACGGCGAGCGAAAACTTTTTCTATTTTCGATTAAGCAAGGTGATCTTACCCGCCAGTCATGGGATGGAACACCACAAGCTCTACGGCCTTCGTTGAACGAAATCATCGATACGTACATTCCGACAAGAGTGCCGAGACGATATCAGCATTTGAAAATTGTCATCTGCCTGGTGTTCGGAGGTGACATGCAAGAGCAGGTTCGGACTTCGATCAGCGGCTATATCGCCAAGAATACGACCGAGAAGATCTCATTCGACGAGTGGAATGGTGACAAGTTGGCGGGTTTAATGATGCAGGGTATTCTCCGGGAGGAGATTATGCCGAAGTCGGTCCGTTCGCTCTTTCAAAAAGCCGTTGCTCTGGTGGATGAGCCTGAAATCTCTTACCAGTATTTTTCTCGCCTCGTTTACGAGATGACTGTGAGGTCCCCGCTTCCGAACGATAGGACTCGCGTCCGCGTAGCTCGTCAGTTGTATATAGCGACGTGGGTGTTGTTCGTGTGGGCGCGCGATGCAGACAACGTGGAGGCGCCTTATCAGGCCAGCGAATTAGTCGTACTCCGGATCTGGGATTTGATGCGTTGCTACTTGAACAAGCCTTCTCCGGCTGGCAAGGCGCTGGATTTAGTGTTGGGGCATGCAATCCAGCTGCACCTCACTATCGCGTTGGGGTTCTTAGAGCGAAAAATCTTACCTCACGTAGCCCTTCGGGATGCGATTGGTGTAGCAACTCGGTCGCGATCGTCAGTCGACGTAAATTTGAAGCTTTTTGATCTGCTAGGGCGCATCGGTCTCACGGGCTTGTGGCTCCATTGGTTGGCGGAGAGCAAATCCGATTCAAGCGAGCGAGAAGCCGGCAAGCTCAAGCTGAAATCGCTCACGACGGCGGGATGCCAGTTGATCGAGAATAATCGAGCGCTTTTTTTGCCGATCAAGGACCAACATGCCATCGAGATCGCACTCTTCCTCATGCTTGTCTATGCTGCTGACGCGAACACTCAGGATATGCCCGGTTGGCTTGATCAAATGGCAAGGGAATTGGCATATTCTGTCCGCACTCACGGCCGGTATCCCTGTGTATTTTCAGACTACCGAGACTTAGTCGCACATCCGAGGGAAAGGACTGATGAGTATCGCGAGGAGGCGACGGCTGGTTCATTTCTGCTACCTCTCCTTGCCTCCTTCTTATCAGCGTTTGGCAGCAAGGAGGCAATGAATCTATTGGCAGGGCTTGTAAGTAGCGAGTTGCGACACTGTACCCTTCAGGTTTGGCTACCAGACAACAAAACCGACGATGGAATGTTCGTAGGCAGCAACGATCACGGTCTGGCTGTTTGCGACTTGCCCCTCACCGAAAGCGGAAAGGAGCTGCGACAAACAATACAACAAGAGTGCCTTCGCTCGACGGCTTTCGGCAATTTGTCTGCCATTAAGACCGGATTTTGGCCGCTGGTGTTAGCTGCATGCAGGCATTTTCGGATGCCCGTTCCGCCGCAACTGTGGCTCGATCTGGTCGTGACGGATCCGGAAGGAAAAGCGCGAGCAGCGCCTAAGGACGAGTCATGAAGACTGGACAGGGAAGAATTTCGTCCGGCGATGAGCAAGTCGCACTACATCGATCATAAGTCAGACGCAGGAGATTGCTTTGGCTGTAATCTTGAGAAACTGCCCGCATTGCCCCGCCGAGAACTCTTCTTTTCAGATCGCGTGGAATGCGCAGTTGCCTGGGCAAGCAGTCATGTGGAACTGCTGCGCTGTCTGCGGTGGATGCAACGGCCCAATTTGCTTTATAGCGAAGCACAGCAATCCCGCTATGGCCAGCCAGCAGCCGGCGGGTATGGCAGGAAATATCGAGCCGGCATTTAACGTTCTATCTGTATGGCCTACCCGCGTTGAACCAACGGCGCCGACGCATACACCTGCAACTGTCGCGGCTCGGTTTCTAGAAGGGGAAGATGCCTTTTCAAGAAAAAAATGGAATTCCGCGGTGGCGATGTACCGATCGGCTCTCGATATAGCTACGAAGGGCATGAATGGCGTTCCTCAAGACGCCACGTTCTTCAAGCGTATCGAATGGTTACATCAGAACCATGGCATCACGCCTGATATGAAGGATTGGGCAGATCACGTGAGAGTCGAAGGAAACGCGGCGCTTCATGACCCTGAGGAATTCGCTGAGCAGGACGCTAAATCCTTGCGCTTCTTCACGGAGATGTTTTTGCGCTACGTGTTTGAACTGCCCGGTGAAGTCCGGGCGTTTCGAGGAGAACCTCAACAAACCACTCCACCCCTCAGCAATAGGTAAGTCTTCGCTGTTCGGTGTTAGACTGAACCCTTTTCCAGTCTCTTCGTTCGAGGCTCAAAATGCTCACGACCATCAAGTCTCGTCTCATTGCGGGACTCGTAGCCGCGAAGGTGCGCAGCTCAGCTGTAAGCCCGCGGAGCCAACCGCTGCCAATCAATCGGGAGGTAAGAGGGGGGCGTATCGCGGGGGTTAGTGTTGAAATTGGGAACGCTTCAAAGTTCTACGAGGACAACTACGATCCGATCGCATTCTATGAACTTCGGCGCGGCGGAAAGAAGACATTCATCGGTTCACGAACGAAGCCTCGCACTTGCCGCTTCTGCAGTCGAAGCGAACCGGTGGTGACCTTTTCAGACGACGCTCACGCGGTGTCCCATATGGTGGGTAATCGCACCTTGTTCTTGGCCGAGGAGTGCGATGACTGCAACGCAAATTGCTCACAGCTGGAGAACGATTTCGGCAACTTTACGCATCCTGATAGGACCTGGGCTCAGGTGCCCGGGAAGAAAGGGGTTCCTACTCTTAAGAGTTTCGCAAAATCATCAAGGGTCGATATGTCCCCTTCTGGTCTAGTAATTACGCAGAAGGAGGGGGACGAAATCGTCGACTTTAATCCTGCTACAAGTCAAGGATCCTTTACGGCGAAGGTACTTTTGCACAAATACAGGCCACTAGCGGTATACAAGGCGCTGCTCAAGATGGCATTGTCGATCATGGATGCCAAAGATCTCGAGCACCTTCGCCCTGCACTCAAATGGATCGCGACCGAGGGAGTCAAAGAAAACTTCGTCAGCGACGTTACGAGATTCTCTTGCTTTCGCTCGTTCACGAGCGGGCCTGCGCCGTATCCATTTCCAACGGTGCTCTTGCTTCGAAGGAAGCATGACAAACTAAAGTGCCCTTATTTGACTTTTGTGCTCTTGTTTCACAATTTCACCTACCAAATCTTTCTTCCTTGTCATGAGAAGGATAAGCAGTTGCTAGGTCTGCGCGCCACTCTGCCGATGTGGCCCCATCCATTCATGCTGAAGCCTCGGGGTCATCATCGCACGAAAAAGGCTGGACCCGTTTCCCTTGCGTCGCCGGATTATGTCGAACGTAGACAACATACGATCACTATGGGCTTCGATTCATTTACTACTAACAACCCTAGCTGATGGACAAATCTAATTTACGCGGGCCGACATAACAGTTTGGCGAATTGGCTCAGGCCGACCTTTGCTATCCTTCTGCAGCTCGCATCTTTCCATCAACATTCTTGTCGCTGCTGCGACGCCTTCCCGCACCTCCACAATAGCTTTGTCAAGGGACTTCAACATCTCTGACTGCTGCGGATGCAAGGTGACGCGAGCTCTTTCACGGACCAAATTCCATTCAGTGTCGCTAAGGCCGGAAAGGAAAGGAGGAGCGGTCAGAACTGCGCCAAGTACCCGCCGATCCGACATTGCCTTCAATACGAACTCGACCGGTGAGGTTTGATCCGCTGCATAACTCCGAATTTCCTGCTCCAACATGAAGTCTACGGCATTCGTCGTCGGCTTTGGTAGCTCGACCATGCGATCTTCGAGAGCGGTCAGATTTGTGGCCACGGCTTTCTCGGCTAACTGGAGCGGCTCGAAGTCCGCGAGTTCAGATAGCGCTTTTTGGCCCATCTTGGTGCGGCGACGTATAACACCTTCCGGCGAAAGGTCGCCATCCTGCTCAGCCTCAGCGCATTGCACGTTGACCTTGTAGACGAGACCGCGTAGCGCATCGACGCATTCGCGCAAACGGTCCCACGCAATGGTCTTTGCGTCAGCCGGCCAGCGCAGCATCGTTGGAACGATCCTTGCTGCAATTTCGGTATCGGTGAAGCGTCTAGTCATCGCAGTTTCCCTTTCTGGTTAGTGGGCTTTTGTTGGTTGAATTGACCCGTCCACCTTCACCCACCTGATGCGAGCCGGTTCGGGCTCGATGGGCCTGCAAGTCACCGGGTCGAGTTCGATAGTCGGAGGTGGGCGACCGTTCGGCGGGACGGTGCCGGAGTGCATCGCGAACATTCGGATGCGGGCCTTGTTGGCGCCGTATGCGGCCAACAGAGCGCCGGCCGCCGCATTGGCGACGTCGTCGTGTGCCCCGGGTGCATGATCGATGCTGTCACGTCCGCCGCGAGCTGTTCGGCGCTCCAAGCCGACGAGCTGTCTCGTAAGCTTGGCGTCATCTAGAAGCTGAACGCGGCGGCTGTTCAACAGCGGCAGGGCGTCCCTGTACAAATCTGACTTAGTTCTCACGCTCAGCTCATAGCTGATGCCGTGCTTTCGGAACTGTTCGCGAGGCCACTCGCCCGCATACCGGTCACCGATGACCCGCGAGACGCCGTAGGACTTCAAAGTTTGAGCAAATTCAGCAACGACGCTTTCCGGGCTGAATGGCGGACGAAACTCTCTTAGGCAGTCGAGAACGACTGCGTCGAGTTCGTCGTGAGCGATGCCCAAGGTAAAGCTATCCGACGACCCGCCAGACGGATCGGTGAAGGCCCGGTAGTTGAATTTGGTCGATGGAGGACGTTCGAACACTCCGAGGCTGATACAAGCCTGTACAACTTCCAAATTCACATACGTTTCTACGTCGCTTCTGAACTGCGCACCATATTCTGCAGCAGCAGAAGCCGGGTCTGCCTCGTATGCCTCGTCGATTATTGCCTGAGCAATGCTAGGGTTCATCGTGCGCGTAGCGGCTTGCCAGACCAGAACCGACGAATCTTTCCCGTAATGCTTGCGATACGCGGTCCAAAGCGCTCCTCTTCGCGCATAAGGACTGCTCGCGACCAGCAATAGCCCATCAGGAATCGAAGCCAGTCCCGGCCGTAAAGCATTGAGGATTTCCACGTCAGGATTGGCGCTTTCATCCGAGCGCCAGAATGCGGCTTCATCGCAGAGCGCCGCAATCATTGTGTAGCCGCGCGTGCTGCGGAAGCTGGCGGTATGGACCTCGATCGTTACCCGGTTTCGGAGATCAATGGCTTCTGCGCGCTCGCCTTCAATCAGCGGTTGGAGCATGGGTGTCTCGGATAGGAGGCCCTTGCAGTAGCGCAGGATCGTTCTGGCTTGCTTGCGGTCGGCTGCGATCACCATGATTGTCGCTCGTTCGCCGGGGCCGAGATAGTGGGTCCACGTGCGTATCGTCGCGAGAAATACTGCTATCAAGGCTAGGACGAACGATTTGCCGCCACGCCGTCCGATGACGAGGTCCGCCTCGCGGTAGCCATTCGGGTCGGGACCGTCCCGGCCCGTGCATTCCTGAAATACACCGAGTTGGTCCGCATCGAGAGGCAGGCCGAACAGAGCCGCAAGGAAGACCCGCCAGGCTGACCAAGTCCTGACGTCTCGGAAGTGATGTCGGAACAGACGTGGGTCGTCCATTGCATCGAGAATCGAGATGTTAGGCTCAGTTGGCCGGTGCCGCTTGAAGTTGGGTGATTGGGGCTTCGGCTTGTAACGCGGGATCATCCAATCACCTCCCGCAGAGCGGCATCGATTGCCCGAGTGACCAAGGCATCGCTTGCGAAGGCGGCGGACGTGCTGATCGTCAGCGTCCGCTGCACCCTAAGCACGAAGGAATGCCGAAGGTCCGGTCGGAGTTGGTTGGCGGTGTTGGTGATCGTCTTTTGTTGATCGGGGGAGAGCATCAATCCCGTAGGCTGACGTCTAATCCTCGTCCAACGACGCACCATTCGCCTCCTTTCGCTTCTGCCGCAAGTATTGGTCGAGCGATGGCGTGATGTCGCGCGAGCGCCGCTTGAGACCAATGCTCTCGAGAATGCGGCGCAGGCTGTTCGCTACACGCTGGTAGGTGATGAGCGATTTGTCGGAGGCTTCGCCACCATTCTGAGCCCACTTCTGTTCCAGCAACTCAAGTTGCAGTGTGAGCATCGAGGCACGGCGAACCAATGACTTCTCTGCTTCGGAGCAGTTGTCCGCGCCGCCGAGATCGGAGACCATGAGAGCGAGCAGATCACGCAATCGTCTGGCCCAAGGAGAACTCTTGTCCCGCAATTCGATGTGCAGCCGTGAACCGTTCGTGACACCCGACCTGCGCATGGGTGGCACCGGTATGGGAGCCGAGCTAGTCTCGGTTGAAAGTTGATAGCGTCTACGCGGCTTAGAACGCGCCACCTGAATACCCCGCTGTTACCCCTTCCATCGTAGCGGGATTTGGTTGTATTACAAAGAAGGCGCAACCCCGAGCAACATAAGCGCTTTTAGGCGCGGCTGGTCGAAAGGGCCTACGGTTTAGCTAACCGGCGGTCGGGGTAGGGGAGTCGGTCTCAGAGACTACAAGAGCGCATCACGGAGACTGTTGATATCGAATGACGAGATCAGAATTCAATGGGTGATGGGCGTCTTCGTGCGGGACGATCTTGCAAGTGCTAATCGAACGATGGCTTAGGTCCAGCCGGCATTTCTGGTGCCTTCCTGACGTGAATTGCTGCACCCAGTTGGGTATCCCAATCAAGCTGAACCAAATCCCCCGCGGAGGTCTTCCCTGTGCAACGATTGCTGAATTGCTGTGCGCCGCACGCAACCTCCTTGATGGGGTAGTGAGCCAAAATCTCATTTATAAACTCTCTCGGCTTTAACGTCAGCGCTCTGTCGAAATACGTTTGACGCAGCACGAAGCTGTCGACCTGGTCTTGGCGATGAACGAACACGGCAATGTTCTGGGACGCCCCATTGTACTTGGCCGTGAAATTTAGATCCGTCGAGCCGGTGTACCGTTCTGGGCCCTCCTCAAAGAACTCTACGTCCGCCGGTTTGAGACTCAGAACCTCTGCACGGGTCATTCCTATGTAGAACCCTTTGATCTTTGTCGGCTCTGCGGCGGTGACGTACTTTACGTTCAGCATCAGAAGGACAGCAGAGATCAGTAACCGCACACCCTGGCTCATGAAAACAGCACCCCTTGCTCACATAAGAAATCCGTGGTCCAGCATCGAAAAGAAAAAGCGCGCGCAGCGCAACGGTGCGAAGCACCATACCTCTTTTACATTTTCTCTATTGAATGACTATGTATTAAAGCGCAGGCAGAAAACACCAAATATGCTACTGCTGCAGGCACAATCATCACTTTTCGGCGGGTCGTGGGGGAACTAGCTCAGCCTGATTTGCGGGCCCTGGGGGAACTACCTTTAACGCTGCTGCGGGTCGTGGCGGAACTAGTACCCTCCGGTTGTCCCTTCGCTGCGGGTGTTAGAAGTCGGGGTCATAGTAGCCCTCCTTTTCGCGAACTCTTTTGTTATGGGCCGCGATCCATTTCTCTCGTTCGTCGTGCCAGCGTTCACCCTCTTCCTTTTCCTTTGCAGTAACGAGACGTTCGCGCCTATTGGCCTCAATGAACTCGTCCAAGTTCTTCTCGGCACGACGGCGTTCCTTTTCTTTGGCAGTATAGACGGCTACGAAACGCACATACTGACCGTCCCTGATGAACTTGTGCTTGATCTTCCTTGGAAAGCCTCTTTCCAGATCATCGGTCGCCATCGCGAGATGTTTGTTGACGCCATCGAGTGCATGTTCGAGAGCGCGCAGGGCGTGACTGGCTTGTTGTTGCCGGATACCAATCCGCCGATACAGGCGCGTGAGTGCGCTCGGTGTATCTGATTGAAGCCGACACCCAGCGATAAACAGGTACAGGGCCAATATCTTTGAGCCGCTTTTGGGCGGAGGCCAAAGCACTCGCCCGTAGTTACCGTCCGGCAGCCACTTTGGATCAATAACGAGACGCAACTTACCGTTCCGCGTCGGCTTGATGCTGCGGAGCAGCGGAGGCAAGGCCGTTACGACGGATTTGGTCAAACGCTGCAAGGCACCTACCAATTCGCGTCGGTTTTTTGTTTGACGGGATTGAGGCGAGTTGAGGCCAGCGGCGCGCAGCAACTCGGCTCGCGTCACTGTGATTGGCAGTGGCGCCTTGAGCTTGAACCGTCCCTGTCCCTTCGAATAGGCGGCCGACCCAATGTTGCTGAAATCGTGATAGCGAAAGTTCTCACAGCTCTTGCGATCTTGCCGCTTGTATCGCGGAGCTGGTTTGTGCTGGTCGAGTGCCTCTCGACCTTCCGCTAAAGCGTAGTCGTGGCGAGCCTGCTTGTAGGCGCCGGTTCTTGAAAGCATCACAATCCCGCCGAGGACGGCGAACTCGAACACGCCTAAACCCACCTCCGGACCATCGCCGCGATGCCTGATCGGCGGGTTCTTGAGGACAGCGTTTGGTAAGCACGCAAATTGATGGAGTGGTGTGCGGGCCATTGTTCAATTGCCGCGCGGCACCGGCGACACCATCAATGCGCGCATCAGGCCCCGCCAAGCCTCGCGCTCCTCGCGGTGAAGGGTCCGTGGCGAAGCGCCTGGAGCCCAGGTGTGTGGATTTTCCTGCCAGGACCAATTTGCCTGTAGCTCTTCAAAGGCTCTGGTCACTTTCGGGTCGGCGGGTCTGATCATGGGACGACGTGGCAGTTTCTGCTTCGGCTTATATCGAGGGATAGACTTCTTGCTGTAGCGCGGCGTCATTTGCCACGCGCCTTCTTTGCTTCCCGTCCGATCTTTCGTCCTTGCTCAAGATTGCGGACATCCCTGGCATCCGGCGCTGCTGATGCGGCCGACATGATCAAGTGCTGCTTGAACTGCTCCCAGAGATCGCGCTGGCGGTGATTGATCCTACCGATCTTGATCTTGGGCGGGAAGGTGTCGGGATGGCGCCGCTGCAGACGCACCCACCACATATCACTTCTCTCGTCGTTTGGATCGAGGTCACGACGACACTGCTTATCTGGCACAAGCTTGATGGACTCGGTCTCGCTCACGTTGACGGCACCCCGTTATTTACTTCGTGGCCTAACGTAGCGCGATGCCAGTGCGTGCAAAGGACCGTCTACCGGGTATAAGGCGAGAGTTGTACCCGGTAGAGTTCTATTGCAGCGCCTAGGCGTTTGTTGTCGTGGTCGGACGCGCAACTCCTACGCGGAGGAGCGCTCACATCAAACGGAGAAAGCCAATGCGCAGAAATATCATCGACCACGACGTTGATACCGCCGGCATCAGTGGACGATTTGCCGCGCTGGAAGAACGGCTAGAACGACTGGAAGCTCGGGTTGGTGCCGCGAGGTGGAAGCCACGCAATCGACCTGAAAAGGCAACCGGCGGGACGTTGTTTCCCGATTGTGCTGAGTAGCGCGTGAGCAGAGAGGAGGTCGCCTTACGGGTCGCCTACGCTGGCGACCTTCTTTCGTTTCTTGCCCCTAGGCTTTGGATTGCCGATCCTACCAGGATGGCGGAGCATTTCCCAAACTTCTTTGTTGGTGCAGCCAAGTTCGTCGACGACATCGTTTATGATTTCAGCTTCATCCTGATCGGTCCTGATCTCCTTGAGCCGCTGTTGCGTTTCTTCAATGATCATTTTCCGATACCGGACGGAATGCTTAGGTGGGCGGCCTTTGACGCCTGGTGCTTCTGCGCGGTCGGCAATGTCCAGCAAACGCTCAAAGTCCTCAATCTGAAGAGCCACGGCTTTCTCACCAGACTGTTTGGCTCGCTCTAGTACATCCTTCCTGAGCGAGGCAAGAAGGCCGTGTTGACCATACCGATACCGTGGGACACGCGGCTTCACTTCTTCGCCTCCACTCGCAACGGCACTACGTTGTCGCCGCCTTCCGCCAATCCGGCCACATGCTGCGACCAGCGCTCCAGTGCGATCTTGACTTCTGCGGCCAGCGGATCGGTCTGATAGGTGCCGACGATGCCACCAAACGTGCCGCTGACGTGGTTCAGGGCGCGCTCGATCACTTCCGGTCTCACACCGAGACGCTGCATGCCGGTGGCACAGCTGCGCCGAAGATCGTGAAGCGTCCAAGGCGGAACGTCCTTGCCCATTGTAATGTTGAGCTTCTTCTTCATCTTCGACCAGCCACTGATCGGCGTAGAGCCGGTCGTGCTGAAAACATAGGAGAAGTTCTGTCCTCGCGGAGCTTCCACTCTCGGCAGGTCGTTGATCATAACCCTGACCAATTGTGCGAGCGGCACGTGATGCTCCCTATGATTCTTGGTCCGATCCGGCCCGAGGGTCCAGAGGTCTACCGGCGTCCCGGGGACGGAGCTACCGAGTTCGTGGTCCATCATGCCAGCGACCTCCCTCAGCCGTTGCCCCGTCAAAAGTAGGATGCGCAGCGCGGAACGAAACGGTTCAGCAATCTGCTCGGTCGCAGACCAGAACACCTTGATCTCAGCGTCGGTAAATGCCCGTTTGCGGGCTGGTTGCGGCTCAGGACGCCAAACGTCCAAACAGGGATTGTTGGCTATCTTCCGTTGATGCTTGGCCCACTTGAAGAAGGCAGAGAGCGCGCCGTGCATCTTGCGGGCTCTCGAATCGCTCAGTCCCTTATTGCGCTTCTTTAGTCCGGGGATGCCCTTCTTGCGGGCTTCGTCAATGCAGGTATGGACGGCATGGTCGTCGACTGTGCCGACCGGCTTGTCGCGCCACTTGTCGGCCTGACCGCCCGGAACGATCTCCGGTTCACCCTTGGTGGGGTCTGCGTTGCTGTGATCCCAGCGCAGGCCGAGTAGGGCGGCGGTTTCTCGCCACCGACGGGGCCACGTTCGCCAGCGCCGAACCCGGTGATCGCGAATGAACTCCGTTGCCAGTTTAGGAAACGTGTTCTCGGCGGCGTCTGCGGCCGAGGCTCGCTTTCGCTCCTTGTCCGCCTTGTATTCGCTGATGACATCGACGCCGCGAGCACGATCGCGATCGACCTTATTGGCCAATTGCCGGGCCGCGCGCAGCGTGAGCGGAGCACCAAGAACTGGCTCCTCGTCGTTCTCTGCTTCCGAGAAATCGACGGCACCTAGCGTCAACTTCGCAGTCCGCCCATCCGGTCGGCGGAAGCGCATTGCCCACGAACAGCGCGCGGGCTCGCGCTTGTCGTCGGTACGCTTCGGTTGGATCACAAGATGCAGGCCAGGAGCGAGGTTATCGCGGATCTCGCGACGCTTTGCTGCCGGCCGGTACTTCATCATTCCCGGTACGGTCAGGACAGGCATAGGGTAGGGCCTCCTCTCAGGGTAACAGCCGGGTAACGGATTGAGCCGTTATGGGCCGTTAGGCTTAGAGGGGAACCTTACCCTAACTTGGATGAAAACGTAAATATTTCCATGGGTTAGTGGCGGTCGAAACGTTAGGCTAAGTTAGGCTAGTAGGGGGTAGGCCGCCGATTTCGATTCCGAGGGTCGGGAGTTCGAATCTCTCCGAGCGCGCCAAATTTCGGCCATTCGTTACAAGACGACGAACAATCCCTCGCGGAGTGCCTCCTCCCAGATGAAGGATCATAGCGGTTGAGGCCCGAGCGCCCGGCACCAACGCTAGGGAGAAGCTCGCCTCACGCTACGCCAGCCGGCGGCTTCTCCAGATCGGCCCAGATCTTCGCGAAATAATCCTGGAATTGTGGGTCTGTCCGCAAGCCGGCCGGATCGCGCCCGGCGCGCGGCAGCTCGATCACGTGGAGCGCGCGGACCGTCGCCGGGCGCGCGCTCAGCACCAACACGCGATCAGCCATTGCGATGGCCTCGCCGATGTCGTGAGTGACGAGGATCGCGCTCTTGCCGCGCTCGGCGATGATGCGGGAGACGTCGGCTTGCATCAGCAGACGGGTCTGGAAATCCAGCGCCGAGAACGGTTCGTCGAGCAGGATCACCTCGGGATCGAAGGCGAGCGTGCGCATGATTGCGACGCGCTGGCGCATGCCGCCGGACAGCGCCGCGGGCTTGGCATGCTCGAAGCCGGCGAGGCCATAGGCCTTGATCAGCTCCAGCGCGATCTCGCGCGCACGCGGCGTCGGCGTTTTGCGGATCTCCAGGCCGAGCATGACGTTGTCGAGCACGCTGCGCCAGGGCAGCAGCAGATCCTTTTGCAGCATGTAACCGACATGACCGGCGGCATCGTCGACGCGGCGGCCGCCGACCTCGACATGGCCGCGCGTCGGTCGCAGCAGGCCGGCGATGGCGTTGAACAGCGTGGACTTGCCGCAGCCGGAGGGGCCGACGATCGCCAGTGTCTCGCCGCGGCGCAGCTCGAAATCCACTTTCCGGATCGCCTCGACGGGGTGGCCGGCGCCGTCGAAGGTGACGCCGACATTCTCGGCGCGCAGCACGATCGGCTCTGAACCCGCAAGATTTTGCGCGGGCGCATTCATCGGTCCACCTCCTTGCAGAAGTCGAGTAGCATGTCGTTGAAGATCTTTGGCGTGACCACGCTGAAGGCGTGCGCGCCCCAATCGACCTCGCGCACGCGCGCATCCGGAATGGCGGCGGCGAGCTCGCGGGTAAGATAGGCGGGCACCAGCGCGTCATCCTTGGCAGAGGACAACAACGTTGGCACGTTGATGGCCGCGAGGCGCCTGCCACCTTCGAACGCCAAAAACATGTCGATGCGCTCGTTCATCGTGCCGACGGAGGGGAAGTGCTTCAAGATGCGCTCTTCCTCGGCATCGAGATGGGCGATGTTCTCCGAGATCCATTGCGGCGGATAAAGGAACAGCGGCTGGGCTCGCACATAGGCCTGCGGTCCCAACCGGTTGAGGAGCGCTTTACGGATCTCGAAGCAGCGCCGCAGGAACGGATCGGCGCGTCCCCAGCCGTTGACGACGGCAAGACTGCGCAGGCGCTTGGGATGGCGCAGCGCGAGCTCGATGCCGACGATGCCGCCGATGGCGTGGCCCACGACATGCGCCGCATCGACGCCGGCATGGTCCAGCACGCTGGCGATATCGTCGGCCATGCCGGCGATGCTGCGCCGGCCCGCTGCGCTGCGGCCGGTGCCGACGTGGTCATAGAGAACGACCTGGTGGCGGCTCGCGAGCGCGTCGAGCTGCGGTGCCCAGAACGAGCCGCTGCCACCCATGCCCGCCGACAGAACGACCGGCGTACCGCGTCCGTGAACTTCATAGTAGATGTCGGCATCCTCGCCGCGTGCGAAAGTCATGACGTCCCAGCTGTTGAATTGATGTCGTTCACGGTCGGGAGAGCAGGCGTCGCTCGATCAGGTCGATTGCGCCGTACATCAGCAGCGCTACCACCATCAACGTCGCGATGCCGACCCAGACCGCGTTGAGGTCGTAGAGCACACCGGCGTAGTAGATCATGTAGCCGAGGCCCTCCTTGGAGGCGATGTACTCGCCGACGACCGCGCCGATCAGAGCGAAGCCGACATTGAGACGGAAGGCCGCGATGATCCACGGCATCGCGCCGGGCACGATGACGGTGCGCCAGGTCTTCAGCCGGCTGGCGCCGAGCGAGCGCAGCAGCTTGATCAGATCCGCATCGACCTCCTTGGCTCCCTGGAGCGCGGTGATGACCGCGACAATGAAGGTGATGATCGCCGCGATGGCGATCTTCGAGGAGAGGCCGATGCCGAACCAGACGATGATCAGCGGCGCCAGCGCGATCTTCGGCAGGCCGTTGAGTGCGATCAGATACGGGCGGAGTACCGCCGCGCCGGTCGGGACCAGCCACAGCAGCAGCCCCGCCGCACTGCCGAGCACCGTTCCAATCAAAAAGCCTGCGATAGCTTCCCACGCCGTCAGCGCCGCATCGCGGAACAGTTCGCCGCTGCCGATCAGCTTGGCTGCCTTGGCGATGATGCCGCTCGGCTGGCCATAGAGATAGACCGCGATCAAGCCGAAGCGGATCGCGAGCTCCCAGCCGGCAAGCAGGACGCCCAGCAGCGCGATCTGGAGCAGGGCGATGCGAAGCGCGGACGGCAGCTTGAAGCGCGCGCCCGTCACCGCGGCCTGGCCGGCGTCGAGCACGGCCACCTCACGTCCTTTTGTGTGCGATCGAGGCGATCTCGACGAGGCAGGCCGGCTTCACCAGCCCGCACTGGATGCAAAAGCGCGCCGGCTTCTCGCCGGGAAAATACTCGGCATAGACTTTGTTGACCGCGGCGTAGTTCGCCCAGTCGGTGATGAAGATCGAGTTGAAAGTGACGTCGGCAAGGCTCGAGCCCGCCGTCTCCAGCACGCGCTTGATAGTTTCGAGGATGTGTCGCGTCTGCCCGGCGGCGTCGCCCTCATGAACGACGTCGTTCTTGGCATCGAAAGCCAGCGTGCCCGACACGTAGATCACGTTGTCGGCCATCATGCCCGGCGAGAACGGGGCGATCGGCGCGTGAGTGCCTGATGGAATGATGGCGCGGTCGGTCATAGCGTATCCTCTTTTGCTGGAACGGCTTCGGTCTGGGCAAAGGCGCGGCGGAAGTCGCTCGTGGACGAGACCCAGCCGAAGAAAGTCTCGATGTTGAAGACGGAGGCCTTTTGCAGATAGTCGGGGCCGGCCTGATGCGTCGCGTCCTCCAGCATCACGCCGAAATATTCGAGGTGGAAGCCGTCACGCAGCGTCGACTCCACGCAGACATTCGTGGCGATGCCGCAGAACACGAGGTTTCGGATGCCGCGCGCGCGCAAAATGCTGTCGAACTGGCTGTTGAAGAAGCCGCTGTAGCGTGTCTTCGGCACCACGATATCGCCGGGCTTCGGCATCAATTCGTCGACCAGCGCATAGTCCCAGCCGCCCTTGGCGAGCAGCTTGCCTTGCAGCTCAGGCCGCTTGCGCATCGTCTTCAGTGCATTCGACTTGTGCCAATTCGGCGAGCCCGGTCCACCGGCTTCGACGTAGTCAGCGTCCCAGCCATTCTGGAAGAAGATCACCGGGACGCCCGCGCCACGCGCGACACCCAGCACGTCCTGGATCGCACTGATGGCGGCCTTGGCGCCGGAGATGTCGAAGCCGGCAAGATCGAGATAGCCGTTCGGTGACGCATAGGCATTCTGCATGTCGACGACGACCACGGCTGTCTCGTCGACCGCGAGCCGCAGCGGCTCGGGCCGCGCCGGCAGAGTGACGTAGCGCGGCTCGCCCGCGGGAGAGGTATTCACCGTCATCACACCAGACCGAACTGCTTGGTCGCCTGCCCGGCGAAACTGTTGTCGACCATCTGGGCATAGGGCAGGACGGTCTGCACCGCACCGCCGCCCTGTTCGAGCTGCATCGCGCGATCCCATTCATCTGCCGAGATGGTGGGGTTGCGCGGGATCGCGGTCCTGGAGCCGAAGAAGTTTTTCGTGGCGCTGGCAACGACGGAGGGTGAGACCTTCGGGAAATATTTCTCCGCGACCTCGGTGAAGACGGCGTTGTTCTCGTGCATCAGCTTCTGCGCTTCGGCGATCGCGTTGCAAAAGCCCTGCACTGCCGCCGGATTGCTTGCGATCGTCTCTTCCGTCGCCATCGCGGTGGTGAAGCACAGCGAGCCGAGCGCGTCGGCGAAGGACAACACCGGCACGAGGCCGAACTGTTCGGCGGCGATACTGACGTCCCATTCGAAGGCGGTGGCGATGTCGGCGCGGCCATCCTTCACCGCGGCGGCCTGTGCGCCCGGCGGCAGTTCGAGGAAAGTGACGCCGGCCTCCTTCGGATCGAACTTGCCGACGGTCTTGATCGCGTATGTCGGCACCTGGATCGTCGAGGACGGGAATTTCAGGGTGGCGATGGTCTTGCCGCGCAGGTCGTCGATCGTCTTGATCCTGCTGTCGGGCCTGGCGATGCCCCACATCGACACGCCGCCAACGATCTTGGCGATGTTCTTGATCTTCCCGCCCTCGCGGACTGCATTGACGGACATGCCAGGGCTGGTGACGCCGATCTGGCCTCGCCCCGAAAGCAGGATCGGGACCGGAAGCGCGATGCCGCCCGCAGTGGAGAGGTCGGCATCCAGGCCGTGCTTGGCGAACAGCCCCTTGTCCGCGGCTACATAAAGCGAGTTGTACATGCCGAGCCGAAGCGCCTCGGCAATCGCTACCTTGGTGCCGCCGGCGAAAGCGGGAGTGTTGAGGCCAGCCAGCGGAGCCGTTGCCGCTCCGAGCAGCGAATACTTCATGAGGTCGCGTCTATTGATCACGTCCCTGTCCTTTAACTTGACAGAACAGCGGGTTAATCCGCCGTTTGCCTAATTGATGGTCATTCCCGGTCTTCGCCCAAAATCCTTGCATCGCTCGTTTTTATTAGCAATTAGGAATAGATAGATATATTTATAAGTGATGCTAATAGATAAGGTCGACCTCAAGCAGCTCCGCGCTTTCGTCCGGGTTGTCGAGACGGGCAGCTTCAGCGCCGCGGCGCGCTCGCTCGGCATGTCGCAATCCGCCGTCAGTCAGGCGGTCCGCCAGCTCGAGGACGGATTGCGGGTACGATTGCTCGATCGCACCACACGAAAACTTCAGCTCAGCAAGGTCGGCGCGGATTTCATGCCGGGCATCCAGCGCCTGCTCGCCGATCTCGATCGCCAGCTCCAAGACCTGCGCGAGTTGCGCGAACACCGTCGCGGTCATGTCACGGTGGCCTGCGTGCCATCGGTGGCGCTGCGGCTGATGCCGCGCGTGCTCGCGGTATTCCAGCGCGAGTACCCGATGGTGGCTGTGACCCTGAAGGAAATTTCACGGCATCAGATTTTTGCGGCGTTGCGCGGCGGCGATGTCGATCTCGGCATTGCCAACGTACCCGGCGACGATCCGGAGCTCGACGCCACGCGCCTGCTCGTTGACAATTTCGCGTTGGTCATGCGGCGCGATCATCCGCTCAGCGCACGCGACGCGGTGAGCTGGACGGAGGCGTCGAAAGCAGGCCTCGTGGTGATGGCATCAGGCACCGGCATCCGGCTCGAGATCGAGCGCGGCGTCACCGATCTCGGCCAAGGTACGCCGATCCATGAGGCGGAGCATCCGGCGACGCTGCTGGCGCTGGTTGAGGCCGGCGTCGGCGTCGCGCCCCTGCCAAGTCTCGCCTGGCCGGAGGCGAGCCATGCGGTGCTGACCTATCGGAAGCTGGTCGAGCCCGTGATCGAACGCGAGCTTTATTTGATCCGGCGCATCGGTCGTGACCTGTCGCCAGCCGCGCGCGCACTTCAACGCGGAATCCTGGCAGGAGCCCAATTGATCCGCGATGGAACGGTCTCCGATTGATGGCAATGACGAGCAATAGCGATCACGCTCATCGGAGATGGAGGTGATGGCCAGTCTCCTGACGTTCCAGATCTGCTCTGAAACGACGACGGATCACCGCTGCGAGGGGGGGCTGGGTCAGTCAGTCCGACGGGACACCTGCCGGCCACGGGCCAGCGTGTCCGAGGGCGCCTCGTGGAACGTCGCGCGGTAGGCTGCTGCGAACTCACCGAGATGATGGAAGCCCTGGGCGCGCGCGCACGTCGCGACGGTAGCGCCACCGCCCCTGAGGAGGCGACCGCGGGTCGCCCACAGCCTCTTGAGGCGGATGTACTGATGCAGGCTCATGCCGCGTACCTTGCTCACCGCGCCGCCGAGCGTCCGGATCGAGACGCCGAACTCTCCGGCGAGATCGGCGGTGTAGATCGGCGCGGTCGGGCGGGCTGCGACGTAGTCGTCGATCCGCTGCACCAGCTTGATTGCGCGCTCGCCCTGGACAGAGGCGCTCAGACCCGACAGCGAATCGATCCGAAACAAATCGTCGAGCGCGAGCAGCAGGCCTTCCTGGAGATGGGCGGCCACCTCCGTGGTTTCGAACAGAGAGGGCTGCACGGACGCGGTTCGCAGGATGTCGAGCAGGAGCTGCCGCGCGTGGAGCAGGGCGGGCCGGTTTGCGACGCGGGCCCGCAAGTCGTCGGCGCGATCGAACCAGCCCCGGTCTCTCAGCTCGGGGGAGAAGATGATCATGGCATGATGATTGGTCTGAGGCTCGACGAAATGGCATTCGTCGTTGCCTCGGAGCGCAACGAAGAAACGCGCGTCGAGGTCCAGGCCCTTGAGGTTGACCTGGAGGTCGTCGGTCATGGACAGGATCACCATCCCGCCCGGCATCCGGTAGGCGGTGTCGAGGATGCGCGCGAACGATCTCATGATGATGATGCGGCACGCCGGCATGGAGACGACGGCGCGGGCCGCGGCGAAGTTCGGGATGTCGAGCGGAATGCTTCTCGCGTCCTCCATCGATTCGATCGGGCGAAACGCATCGACGTCGGCAAAGCCGATCAGTTGGAGCGCGGAGGATGGAGCGAGGGCGTCGAACACCATGGGTCTGGCCGGCAGCTGAAATGTGACAATCAAATGAACGTCGATACATCGCCATCAATGGCTAAACATCGCGCTTCAGTAAACCGAATTTCAGGCCGTAGTATTGCGGACATCATGCCATGCCGCCCGTCAGATCAGTGTCACCGTCAACGTTCCTCGCTTGGCCGGAGGCAACGTCGATGAAGCGCGGCCGCGCAGGCCGCTGGGAAGGCCAGGGACGCAAAGCCTCGCCGCTCCTGTCTCAGCTGCTTCCACAAGCTGCGTCTGCGCGTCCATGCCCGTCCGAAGGCTCGGACGACGATCGACGCGGCCATTATCGCAGAATGACGGTGTGGGCCGACTTCATCCTTGATCTGGATCAGTCCTGGAATCTCTTCCGGGCGGCGTCTGCCGCGCAAGAAATGATCTCGCAAAAGCGAAGGGGCCCTGAGGCCCCTTCAGATGGTCACCAGCGGCGATAGCGTGGGCCGTAGCCATAATAGCGTGGACCGTAATAGCGCGGCCCATAATACCGCGGGCCGTAATACGGCCGCGGAGCGTAATATCCATAATAATTCGGACGCCACCAGCAGCGTCCCCAGGCGTCGCAGACCATGCGAACCTGCTCGACGCCGGAGACCTGCGGTGTCGCAGGTGCGGGCGCGATGGGCATGGCGGACGCCGCCGGCAATGCCGCCAGACCACCGAACGTGGCACCGAACAGGGCCGCGGCGACGAGGCCGATCTTGAGAGTCATGATGTCTTTCCTCCGCTTACGGAGTCCAGGATATCGAACTTGTTCGGATCAAATTGTGGCGGAACCGAAATGTAATGCTGATGAACGAATTCAGCAAATCCGCTCGGCTGGCCGGCTTTGGCCGCATGGCCGTCGCCGTGGCTGGAGCTTGATCCTGCGCAATTCGCAAGTCTGCCTCGGCTCCTAGTGTTGCTGGCGTGGCAGCAGCGTGGTGCTTGCTGCCGGGCAAGGTGAACTGGATGCGAGTCATTCCAAATCTGTCGATCTCGCCGGAGAAAGTCTTCTTCGTGATCTCGAAATCGCGCCGGTCCGACAGCGAGGCGGCCGGCGGCGGCGTCATCCTGGACTCCGGCGACGACGACATGAGCTATGGCCGCGCTGGACGCGGCGGGACCACCGACCGTGCGGAGCTCGCGGGCTTTATCCGCGATCTCAATATCGACGAGCAGGTCGACCTCGTGGCGCTGACCTGGCTTGGTCGCGGCGACGGTGATCTTTCCAATTGGCGCGAACTGCATACCCAGGCGGCGCAGGCGCACAACCAGCGCACTGCTTCCTACCTGATCGGCACGCCAATGCTCGCCGACTATCTGGAGGAGGCGATGGCGCAATTCGGCAAGTCCTTCGAAGAATTCGAAGAACATCTCTGATGCCGGATGCGGCGTCGACCAGTTTCAAGGAGAGTGCAATGGACAAGATGAGATTAGACAAGGGCGGCTGGCTGGTGGTGTGCGATGGGCGCAAGGCGCTCATTCTGGAAAACCTCGGCGACGAGATGTTTCCGAACCTCCACACCAGGGAGGTGCACGAGCAGCCCAATCCCTCGACCAGCGCACAAGGGACCGACGCGCCGGGCCGCCTGCATGCCGCTACCGGCGGTGTACGCAGCTCGGTCGAGCAGACCGACTGGCATGACGAGGCCGAGCGCGCCTTCCTGCGAAGCCTGGCGGGCCGGCTCGATGCCGCCGTCAGCGCGGGCGAGACCACGGCCCTGACCATGGTGGCCTCACCGCGCGCGCTCGGTATGATCCGCGCCGATTATTCGGACGTCATGCGCAAGGCGCTTCGGGGCGAGGTCGGCAAGGACCTCGTCAAGCTGCCGGTTTACGAGATCGAAAAGCAATTGCTGCAGTCGGGCGCCGCCAAATAGGGGCGCCCCGCAGAGGCCGCGCCGGCGTCCCTCAGTAGCAGGGGTGCCGGCGGCGGTCCTGGCCGACATAGGCGGCCGCGCTCTGGTAGCAATGGTTGGTCGACGGGCCGTCGTAAAAGGCGAAGGTGCCGGGGGTGATGCCGGGGCCGTAATTGTGGATGTAGCTGATCGGGTAGGGCAGCGGGTTGACGTAACGATGGTACCGGTGGTGTCCCCGCGCCTCCGCCAGGGCAGGGGCTAGGATTGCGGCCGACAGGGCAGCAACCGCGGCTACAAGCTTCAACTTGCTCATCTTGATTCTCCGGAACCCGCGCGAATAAGTCGATCATCTATAGCCATTTCGGGCCTCCGGGGCACCCGTCCGGTGCCCGGAAATCCGGGATGGTCCCGCAGATTCCCGGGTGGGTGTGACAGAATTGCCGGAAACGGCGGCGGGCCTTGCCCATTTTTGGCCTTTTCGGGATGCTTAACGAATTCCCCACACAAGTATGACCAAAGACTATTCGGTTAAGAATCCAATTGCCGGCCTTCTGGGGGTCCTCGAGGTCGGTGCATTCCTGAAGGCTTTCGCCGTCACCTCGCCATGCGCATCACGCTTTTGAGCCTGCTGTTGCTCTGCCTCGCCGCCGCTACGCCGGCGCGGGCCGAGCTGCATATCACCCGCGACCACGGCGGCTATGTCGAGGAATACAAGGCCAAGTACAAGCGCGTCCGCGAAAAGGGCGAGCGGGTCATCATCGACGGCATCTGCAATTCGGCCTGCACGCTGGTGCTCGGCATCGTGCCGATGAACAAGATCTGCGTGACGCCGCGCGCCAGCCTCGGCTTCCACCAGGCCTATTACGACAAGGCCTTCACCTTCGGCATCAAGGTCACCAGCTCCGAAGGCACGTCCGACCTGATGTCCTACTACCCCGATACGGTGAAGGACTGGATTCGCCGCAATGGCGGGCTCACCACCGACATGAAGAAAATCAAGAACGGTGTCGAGCTCTGGAAGATCATCGACCCCTGTCCGGAAGAGTGGTGAGCCGCTAGGCTGAGCCCCGCTGCCGTCGGTCGCAGCGCAGCATCGTCCGGGCGAAATTCGCATTGCCGCATTGCCTCCCGTTGGGGCAATGAGGGCGGTAATGAATCATAATGAAGAAGCCCTGACCGCCCGCGCCGCGCCGATCCTGTTCGTGCTGCTCTGGAGCACCGGATTCATCGGCACCAAATATGTCGTCAACAACGCCGATCCCTTGACCTATCTCGCCATCCGCATGGCGATCGTGGTCGTCCTGATGGCGATCATCGCGGGCGTCGCGCGGCCGAAATGGCCTGATCGCACCGGAATCGCCCACAGCGCGGTCGCCGGCATTCTCGTCCACGGCTTTTATCTCGGCGGCACCGCGATCGCGATCGCGCATTCGATTCCCGCAGGGCTCTCAGCCCTCATCCCGGGCCTGCAGCCGATCCTGACCTCGACCATCGCCAATCGCTGGCTCGGCGAGCGGGTGACGCCGCTGCAATGGGCCGGGCTCGTGCTCGGTCTCGGCGGAGTCGTCATGATCCTGCACAACCGTCCCATGACCGGCGAGGCTGGTCTCGGCTGGCTCGCCTCGGTGGTGTCGCTGATCAGCATCACGCTCGGCACGCTCTATCAACGCCGCTACTGCAACCAGATCGACTGGCGCGCCGGCAACCTCGTGCAATATGTCGCCGTCACCATCTTCTTCGCGATCGGGGCCTTCCTGTTCGAAGACCGCGTGGTGCACTGGACGCGGGAGTTCGTGCTGGCGCTCGCCTGGCTTGCCGTAGCGCTCTCGATCGGATCCATCGGGCTGCTCTATTGGCTGATCCGCCACGCCGCGGCGACCTCGGTCGCGAGCCTGTTCTATCTGGTGCCGGCCGTGACCGCGCTGATGGCCTATCTGCTGTTCGGCGAGAAGCTCGATGCGCTGGCGATTGCCGGCATGGGGATGTGCGCGGCCGCGGTGTTCGTCGTCAACCGGCGCGTCTAGGCGGCAGGGTCATCGAATACATCCCTGACGTGCGCGGCGCGTTCGTGTTAGGCTGACCGTATTTCAGCTTCACATTGACACGGTGATTTCATGAAGAAAGCGCGGCGCGCACTGCTCGGCAGGTCCTTGAAGCCGGTCCGGATCGCCTGCATCAACTACGCGGAGGAGATGATCAGCGACCGGATGATGGCGAAGCTCACGGCGGCGCTGCAGAAATGCTACGATGAGCACTTCCTGCCCGTGTGGGGCTACCCCGTCGATCTCGACGTCACCCGCAAGCCGAAACCGACGGATTGGCAGCTTGTCTATTTCGACGATGCCACCCACGAGAACTTCCTCGGACGGCACGAATTGACCCATCGGGGACAGCCGATCTCGAAGATCTTCGTCAAGGCGCTGGGTGACGAACCCGTCAGCGTGGCGGCGTCGCACGAGCTGTTCGAGATGGTGCTCGATCCCATGGCCAATCTGTGGGCCGACCAGACCCGCCACACCCAATATGCCTACGAGGTCTGCGACGCCGTGGAGGAGGAGTCTTTTCTCGTCAACGGTTTTCCGATGTCGAACTTCGTCTATCCGTCCTGGTTCGAGCCGTTCGCCCATCCCCGCGGCACCAAATTCGACCATATGGGCTCGCTGAAGGCGCCGTTCTCGATGACCGAGGGTGGCTACGTCATCAAGAAGGTCAACGGCAGACGGGTGATCAAGCAGTTCGGCTCGCCGGAAAAACGGCGGCGCTTCAACGCCGAGGACCGCCGCGGCCATCGCAGCGAATTCCGCGATCCGAAGGGCGAGCATCATCCGGGTCGGCGCGCCGCCAAACGGGGCGGCTAGGGAGCAATCTCCGGGCGCGCCCGCACCCGGAGACCTGCTTCAGCGCTGCGATCAGCGCTTGGCCTTCCTGGCCTTCTTCTTCGACTTGGCGGCTTTCTTGGCGGCCTTCTTCGCAGACTTCTTGGTCGCCTTCTTTGCGGACTTCTTGGCAGCCTTCTTCGCGGTCTTCTTGGAAGCCTTCTTGGTGGCTTTCTTGGCTTTCTTCTTCGCAGCCTTCTTCGGCGCTACTTTCTTCGCGACCTTCCTGGCCGCCTTCTTCACCTTCTTGACGGCGGTGACTGCGGCGTCCTTGGTCGCTTCGACAGCGGTGGTGATCGTCTCCATCGCCTGTTCGGTGATCGGCTTGTCGTCGTCCATATCGTGTCCCCCACGGTTTGTATGGAGCGATGACGATAGCGCGTTTCATAATTGTGTCAAAGCAACGCTCAACCTTTGCGGATTTTCGCGTAGGCAGCGAGCGCGCGTTCGCGTCCCCTCGCGTGATCGATGATCGGTTGCGGATAGGTTTTGCCGAGTGTGACGCCGACGCTCGCAAGCTCGATCGGCGTGGCCTGCCAGGGCTGGTGGATCAGCTTGGCCGGCACATCCTTCAACTCCGGCACCCAGCGCCGGACGTAGGTTCCATCCGGATCGAACTTCTCGCCCTGGAGCTGCGGGTTGAACACGCGGAAATAGGGCGCGGCGTCGGCGCCGCAGCCGGCGACCCATTGCCAATTGGCGGGATTGCTGCCGGCATCCGCATCGACCAGCGTGTCCCAGAACCAGGCTTCGCCGTCGCGCCAGTCGATCAGGAGGTGCTTGACCAGGAACGATGCCACCACCATCCGCACCCGATTGTGCATCACCCCGGTGTGCCAGAGCTCGCGCAAGCCCGCATCGACGATCGGATAGCCGGTGCGGCCGCGCTGCCAGGCGGCGAGCGCGGTCTTGTCCGGTTGCCACGGGAAACCGTCAAAATTCGGTTGCAGGTTCTCGGTGGCGAGGCCGGGATGATCGTGGAGCAGGTGGCGGCAGAATTCGCGCCAGCCGAGCTCGCTCAGGAACTTGCCGACGCCCGGTGCGACTGTCGGGTCTTCCTCCGCGGCGAACCGCGCCGCGTGCCAGACCTGGCGCGGGCTGAGTTCGCCGAACCTCAAATGTGGCGACAGGCTCGAGGTGCCCTCGCGGTCCGGGCGGTCGCGGTCGCCGACATAGCTGCGTGCCTTATGCCTGAGGAAGTCGCGCAGGCGCGCGCGGGCCGAGGCCTCGCCGGGTGTCCAGCTCTCGCGCAGGCCGCCCGCCCAGTCGGGCTTGGCCGGCTCGAGCTTCCAGCTCTCCAGTCGATCGCTGGCGACCTTCGGACCCGGCCGCAGCTCCTTCGGTGCCGGCAAGGGTTTTGGCGGATCGCCGAGCGACAGCACGCGCCGCCAGAACGGCGTGAACACGCGCAGGCCACGGCCTTCCTTGTTGCGGATGGCCGAGGGCGGGACCAGGAGATCGCCGGGAAAGCTTTGCGAGTCCACGCCGTGCTTTGCCAGCGCAGCTTCGAGCTGTCGCTCAACCGCCCGATGCGGCGCCTGCGCGATCGCGTTCCAGTACACGGCGCGGGCGCCGCTCTCGCGCGCCAAGTCGGGGATGGCCTTGGCTGCCGGCCCCTTGCGCAGCACGAGCGATCCGCCGCGCGCGGCGATCGCGGCACCGAGCGCGCGCAGCGATTGCGCCAGCCACCAGCGCGTTGCGGCGCCGGGTGGCCGCCCGGCGCTGTCGTCGAGGACGAACAGGCAGAGCACCGGTGCACCGGTTTTCGCCGCGGCGTGGAGGGCGGGGTGGTCGGACAGACGAAGGTCATCGCGGAACCAGACGATGACGGGCGGTGCGCTTGGCGGGGTCAGTGAGAGCCTCGTTTACGATTTGGAAAGCATGGCGGTCGCGGTGGTGTGAACCGTCGTTAATTTTACCGTAAGCCGACTGCACGATTATGCAGGAATTACGGGGGTCGTTCCATTCATGTCCAACATTCTAACGGCGAAGGTCCTGCCGCAGTTCAAGCTCGGCACCAAGGCGGTCCTGTGTGCCGTGCTGCTGATCGCCGTGAACACGGCGCTCGTGGTCGGCGCCGGCTATTGGTCGCTGACGTCCGCCTTCAATGACCGCGCATTGCGCGACATCGAGGTCAATCTGCGCACCCTGGCGCTAGCTTTCACCGAGACCGTTCCGGCCGCCAAGGTCACGATGCGGGATGGCGCGGTGGCGCGCGCCGAGATCCCCAAGATGCCCGACTTCGCCGATCACGCCATCGTCGATCGTGCCGTGTCCTATGTCGGGGGCAACGCGACCCTGTTCGTGTTCGACGATGCCAGCGGGCAGTTCGTGCGCCGCTCCACCAACGTGAAAAAGGAAAATGGCGACCGCGCCGTCGGCACCCAGCTTGCCGCCGACCATCCGGGGCAGGCGCCGCTGCGCCGGGGCGAGGCCTATAAGGGGCCGGCCACGCTGTTCGGCAAGTCGTTCATGACCGCTTATTTCCCGATCGCGGACGGGGCTGGCAAGGTCGTCGGCATTCTCTATGTCGGCATTCCCATGACCCAGTATGAGAGCATGCTGGCCCACGCCATCCAGAGCATGGCAGCGGCCGCCGGGCTCGCCGCGCTTCTGGTGCTGGTCCTGACCTTGCTGCTCGTCCGCCGCGTCACCCGGCCGCTCACTTCGGTCACGCACTCGCTCACCGCGCTTGCCAACGGCCAGAGCGACGTCGCGATCGAATGCGAGGATCGCGCCGACGAGATCGGCGAGATCGCCCGCACGGTCGCGGTGTTCAAGAGCAATTCGCTGGAGCGGGCGCGCATGCGCAGCGAGCAGGCGGCTGCCACGGCCGCGGCGGCCGAGCAGCGCAAATCCGACCTGCGCAACTTCGTCGAGGAATTCCGGGGCAGCGTCGGCGGGGTCCTCGACAAGGTGCTGACCTCGTCGGGCGAGTTCGAGCGCGCGGCGCGGCAGCTCACCGACGTCGCACGCTCCACCGCCGATCTGTCGGCTCAGTCCGCCGGTGCCTCCGAAAATGCCTCCGAGCACGTCCGTTCGGCGGCGTCGGCCTCCGACGAGCTGTCGCAATCGATCTCGGAAATCACCCGGCGCGTGCAGGAATCGAACGCGATTTCCGCCGAGGCGGTGCAGCAGGCCGAGGCGACTGACCAGCGCATCGCCCAGCTCTCCGAGGCGGGCGCGCGCATCGGCGACGTCGTCAAGCTGATCACCTCGATCGCCGAGCAGACCAACCTGCTGGCGCTGAACGCCACCATCGAGGCCGCGCGCGCGGGCGATGCCGGCCGCGGCTTCGCGGTGGTGGCCCAGGAGGTCAAGACGCTTGCCGGCCAGACTGCGAAAGCGACCGACGAGATTTCGAACCAGATCGAGAGCATGCAGCTCGCGACCGAGGAATCGGTCGCCGCCATCAAGGCGATCAGCCAGACCATCGAGCGCATCAGCGGTATCGCGGGCTCGATCTCGGCTGCGGTCGAGCAGCAAAAGAGCGCGACCCACAACATCGTGGCAAGCGTTCGCGCCGCGGTGTCGGGCACGGCGGATGTCGCCGTCAACGTCCGTCACGCCGCCAAGGGCGCGAGCGAGACCGGCGAGACCTCGAGCCGGATGTTCGTCTCCGCACAGGCGCTGTCGGGCGAGAGCCTGCAGCTGAAGGCCGAGGTCGACAGGTTCCTCGACCGCGTGCGGGCGGCCTAATCCCGCGCTGTCATTCCGGGTTCGGTCCTGCGGACCGCCCCCGGAATGACCCTCAGCTATTTCGGCTGCGGCACGATGCGGATGTAGGGCTTCGGCTCCTTCCAGCCTTGCGGGTAGATCGTCTTGGCCTCGTCATTGGAGACCGAGCCCGCGATGATGACGTCTTGCCCCTGCGTCCAGTCGGCCGGGGTCGCGACGCGATGCTTGGCGGTGAGCTGGAGCGAGTCGATGACGCGCAGGATCTCCTGGAAGTTCCGGCCCGTGGTCATCGGATAGACCAGCACCAGCTTGATCTTCTTGTCCGGCCCGATGACGAAGACGTTGCGGACGGTCTGGTTGTCGGCGGCGGTGCGGGTGGCGGGATCGCCCGAGATGGCGGCCGGCAGCATGCCGTAGAGCTTCGAGACGTTGTAATCGGTGTCGCCGATCATCGGGTAATTGGGCGCTGCGCCCTGCGTCTCCTTGATGTCTTCCGACCATCGGGCATGGTTGTCGACCGGATCGACCGAAAGCCCCATCAGCTTGACGCCGCGCTTGTCGAATTCCGGCTTCAGCTTGGCGAGCGCGCCGAGCTCGGTGGTGCAAACCGGCGTGAAGTCCTTCGGATGCGAGAACAGCAGCGCCCAGCTGTTGCCGATCCAGTCGTGGAACTTGATCTTCCCTTCGGTGGTCTCGGCTTCGAAGTCGGGTGCAGTGGCGCCGATCGGAAGTGTCATGATTTTACCTCATCGCATTGAATCTAATAGGAAATTCGTCTCTTGCCGTCAGCTGCAATATAGAGGGCTTGAGAGGCCAAGTGAACGCCAACTGAACTGGCTCAAGTAAAATGTGAATTCCTCCCCCGAAGGGCCGATTTCCTAGCAACTTATTGTTACGGCCGCAGCTGCGGCGAAACATCTCCATCCGGGGTCACACGGTCTCGCTCGCCCCGATTACGCCTTTTATGACTTTCATCACGCTCACCCGGCGGGCCCAGAACCAAAGCGGTCCTGATAGCGACCAATTGGCAACCATCTCGAAAAGTCGCGATCGCCGTATCGAATCGTTAACCACCCCTTTACGCCGGCATGAAAATGCTGGCCGATCAGAAGAAGTCTGGAAGTGAACTATGTCTGCCGCTGCGCCCAAATCTGTCGAATCGCCGTCCCTGGAACCGTCCTGCCGCGATACCGCGGCCCATGCGCTGAGCATCGTGCGCGATGGCGTGATCACGGGCGAAGGCCCGACCACCAAGGGCCGGGTCCATTTCTCCCGTTCGCTGGATGCCGACGACACCGCTTGGTGCACGCGCATCCTGACCGCGACGGCCGTCAACGAGCAGCCGGTCAGCCGCACTGAGGCTGAAGTGCTGTTCGAGATCAACGAGGCCGCGACCGAGCGTACCGATGGCGGCCGTTTCGACGATTTGCTCGCCAAGGCCGTTGCCCATTACGCCGCGAGCGCCTCGGGCCTGAAGGTGCCGCCGCGCAGCGTCGCGCTGTCGGCCGACACCGACATCGAGAGCTGGGCGCCGTCCTATGCCTCCAAGGTCAACAGCGAGATGCTGGAGTGGATCGCCGGCCAGATGCGCGGCAAGCGCCACAACAACCGCCGCCTGATGGCGATGGTGGCAACCTTCCTCGGCGCCACCGCGCTGCCTCTGGCCGGCCAATTGCCGAACGTGTTCGACATCGGGATGTAACATCGCGCGCCTCTCACGAGGAGCATCCGAGCGGCGGGGTTATTTCCCCGCCGTTTTTTGTTTGCCGGTCTCCATCCCGAGATGATCCACCTCGAGCCCCAGCGTGCGGCCGGGGAAGCCGGCGGCGTCGAAATAGCGCTGGCTGCCGACGCGCTGGAAGTTCAGGACGGTGGTCAGGCCGCCTTCGGCCGGCTTGGATTTCATCGTGCCGGCATAGGCCTTCGGCACGGGGCCGTTGGGCATGGCTTCCGACATCACGCGGCCGACCAACTCTCCCTTCTGCGTCGCGCGCAGGCCCATCAGCCGGGCGGCCGTCATGCCGACATCCGCATTGCTGACCGGCAGCTCGTCGACGAAGCCGGCTTTGAAATCCGGACCGATCGCGGCCATGAAGTTCATGGTGTCGCCGCGGCTGAAACTGCCATGCATGCCCTGGCCCTGGCGCAGCACGGTGTCGGCGACCTGCACCGAGCAATTGGTCGGCGCCTCGCCGCAATCGCTGGCATAGGAGCGGAAGTTGACGACGATCGACGGCGTCGGCGTCGCGGAGTTGCCGCGCAGGTTGATGGCCGACAGCGGCAAGGTGCCGGGGAAGCGGCCGAGCGAGTCCTCGACGAACAGGCCGGAGACGTAGTCCTGCTCGAGCAGCGCCTTGATGGTTTTCGCCGCCAGCTTCTTGTCCTTGTTCGGCAGATAGATCAGGTCGGAGCCGCCATTGGTGGCGACGACGAGATCGGGCTTGGTGGGATCCTTGCCGAGCACGCCGTTGCCGGCCTTGGGATGCTTGTTGCCTTCGACCTTCGCGTTCTTGTCGTTGGGGTCGAACAGCGGCAGGTCGAGCGCCTTGGCGAGGTCGAGCGCCAGGAAGCCCATTGGCAAAAAGTCCTTCGGCGTGTCGTCGTAGCTGACCTTGGCCGAGGGGCTGGTCTTGCTCTCCTTGGAGATGGTGGAGAAGCCATGGTCGGCGGAGACGATGATGTTGGTCGATGCGGCGAGCCCGAGCTCGTCGAGCGCCTTGCGGAGCTGGGCGAGGTTGGTGTCGGCGTTCTTGATGCCGGCCATCGAGGTCGGGCCGTTGATGCCGGGCTTGATCTGGTTGAGGCTGTCGCCGGTGTTGTGCTGGCTGCCGTCGGGGTCGCGCGACCAGAACACCAGCACGAACGGCTTGTTGCGCGCCTTGAACATCGGCAGCACCACCTTGGTGGCGACGTCGGCGAAATAGGCCTGCTGGGCGATGTTGGCGACCGTGGTCCCGGGCGTCTTGGCATCGCCCGCCTTGGAATTGTCACCGCGCGGCGGCGTGGCGGTGGGCAGGCCGGCCTTGGTCAGCGCGTCCTTCACCTCGTCCGACAGCCCCACGCCGTTCTTGCCGCCCGTGGAATCGTCGAACACGACCGAATGCAGGCCGGCCTTTTCGGGCTTGTCGGTGTGGTCGAACTGGTAGGTCGGGCCGACCTTGCCGATCGCCGCGGTGCTGAGGCCCTTGTCGCGGGCCATCTTCAAAATGGTCTCCTCGTTGAGATAGTCGCCCTTGAAATGCTCGT
>Ga0209257_1000785_pt1 | contig 46654 bp, 20 predicted proteins | sample AraplaCvi_mCL_r2_FD_184277 | JGI IMG/M metagenome (GOLD analysis project Ga0209257, IMG submission 184277) | Arabidopsis root microbial communities from North Carolina, USA - plate scrape MF_Cvi_mCL_r2 (SPAdes) (version 2) | ecosystem: Host-associated > Plants > Roots > Endosphere | place: USA...
GGGCGATTTCGGCGTCCTTTTCGCGCTGGCGGCGCCGGCGGGCGCTGCCGCGGCGGAGCGCCATGTCGGCGTAGCGGCCGAATCGCGGCCAGCGGCGCTTCATCCGCGCGAACACCCGCTGCGCCCAGTTGGCGTTCTGGAGCACCAGCACCAGGCCGGCGGCGAACACCAGTATGCCCCCGGGGCCCGGGATGATGCCGACCAGCGGCGACAGCGCGATCACGACGAACCCGGTGACGACCAGGATCGTGCGGACCAGCGGACTGCGCTTGCGTGCCATGGATGGCAGGTGGGGAGTGTGTGTTGGTTGTGCAAGACACTTTCCGGCGGCTGGTCGCGCGTGGAAGTGGGTTCATCGTCCGCGGAGGATGCATCCGATCCGGTCGCATCCCTCGCCGCATCGGCGGAATCGGCGGCTATCGTCCTGCGCTTGCGGGGGAAGGGGGCGGGCTTGGTCGCGAGCGTTTCGACGGTTGCCTATCTGGGATTGGAGGCCCGGGCGGTGGAGGTGCAGTGCAACCTCGTCGCCGGCCTGCCCAAATTCGTCGTCGTGGGGTTGCCCGACAAGGCAGTGGCGGAAAGCCGCGAGCGGGTGCGGGCGGCGATGGCGGCGATCGGGCTGGCGCTGCCGCCCAAGCACATCATCCTCAACCTCTCGCCCGCCGACCTGCCCAAGGAAGGCTCGCATTTCGACCTGGCGGTGGCGCTGGCGCTGCTGGGGGCGATGGGCGTGGTCGATGCCGAGACGCTGTCGGGCTATGTCGTGGTCGGCGAGCTGGCGCTGGACGGGCGGATCGCGCCGAGCCCCGGCGTGCTGCTGGCCGCGCTCCATGCCGCCGAGATGGGCAAGGGGCTGGTCTGCCCGGCTGCCCAGGGGCCGGAGGCGAGCTGGGCGGGGCAGGTCGAGGTCGTCGCGGCGCCCGACCTGATCGCGCTGCTCAACCATTTCAAGGGCAACCAGCTGCTGCCCGCGGCCGAGGCCGGCACGGTCGATCCGCCGGCACCGGGGCCCGATCTCGCCCAGGTGAAGGGGCAGGAGACGGCGCGCCGGGCGCTCGAGATCGCGGCGGCGGGCGCGCACAACCTGCTGATGTGTGGTCCGCCCGGTGCGGGCAAGTCGCTGCTGGCCTCCTGCCTGCCGGGCATATTGCCGCCGCTGGATGCCGCGGAGGCGCTTGAGGTGTCGATGGTCGCCTCGGTTGCCGGCACGCTGCAGGGCGGGCGGCTGACCCGCACCCGGCCGTTTCGCTCGCCGCATCATTCGGCCTCGATGGCGGCGCTCACCGGGGGCGGGCTCAAGGTGAAGCCGGGCGAGGTGAGTCTGGCGCATATGGGGGTGCTGTTCCTCGACGAGCTGCCCGAATTCCAGCGCGCGGTGCTCGATTCGCTGCGCCAGCCGATCGAGGCGGGGGTAGTGAGCGTAGCGCGCGCCAATGCGCACGTTACCTTCCCCGCACGGGTGCAGCTGGTCGCAGCCATGAATCCCTGCCGCTGCGGCCATCTCGGCGACCCGGCGCTGGCCTGTGCCCGGGCGCCGCGCTGCGCGGCGGATTACCAGGCCAAGGTCTCGGGCCCGCTGCTCGATCGGATCGACCTGCATGTCGAGGTGCAGCCGGTGATGGCGGCGGACCTGGTGCTCGACCGGCCGGCGGAGGGATCGGCCGAGGTGGCGGCGCGGGTGGCGGAGGCGCGGGCGGTACAGGCTGTGCGCTACCGGGACGTGGCGGCGCGGACCAATGCCGAGGCGGAAGGCGATGTGCTCACCGCGCACGCTTCGCCGGACGAGGCGGGGCGCAAGCTGCTGGCCCAGGCGGCGGAGGCGATGCGGCTTTCGGCGCGTGGCTATACGCGGGTGCTGCGCGTGGCGCGGACGATCGCCGACCTGGCGGGCGCGGAGGAGGTGGGGCGCATCCATGTCGCCGAGGCGCTGAGCTATCGGCGGCAGGCGCCGCGGGGGTGAGGTTCCTTTGGGGCGCGCCTGGACATAAAACGGAAATATTTTCGTTACTTATTGCAAAATATTCGCACCGTTCTGGGGCTGACGGGAGTCGATCCGTTGACAGCCTGGCGGGAGCCTGATTTGCATTAGTCGTGGGCTGGGGAGCCGCGTCTTCGGGGGCGCAATGGGGAATTTCTTACGCTATAGAATGGCCATTCATAAAGGTGACAAACCGTCATCGCCTTCTGCTGTGAGTATTTCCAAGACGAGTTCGTCGATCGTTTCGCCGTAGAGGGAGCTTACGGGAATGATGTCGACGCGACTTGCCCCTTCACTTTGGCGCCGTTTCAGTGATGGGCCGTTATGGCGGAGAGGTTACGTCGTCGAGGTGGAAACTAAGCAGATCGTACCTTTTACCAAGCTATGCGTAGTGGGGGCTGCGCTGGCGCTTGTAGCTTGCCATTCGTCTTCGCAACAAGAAAATATTACGATATCTAAAGTCGTTGAGGATGTGGGTAATACTTATACCTTCGAATTCTCAAACAGGTTTTGGGCGGGAGGCAGTGGTGATCCTGCCTGGGTATTATCTGCGCACAGCCTGATGGAATATCATAGTGGCCCCCCTTTGATCAGGGTAAGCATCTTGAATGCAGGATCCCACATTGATCAACTGAAGGTTCCCGGCAAGCGGCATGGCAATTGCAAGTTCATATTGAGCTTTGGTTGCGTAATTTTCTTTGCACAAGGCGCTATGGAGCCTCCTGCTCTTGTTGATACACGGCCTAGGGAAAGTTCTATAATCCCGATTGGTTATGGTCTCAGTAGTGATGGTGCGCACTGGCTGGTATGCGCCGTAAAACGTGACGATAAATTAAAGAATGACTTACGAAATTACGCAGAAGATTGTATCGTGTACTTCGCTCAGGTACTTGAAACTTCGGGGGAATAGCTGTGTCAGATCCAGTATGGGCCAGGTTTGTCGATCTATCTGGAGTGGCGAGTAAGCCAAGTATTTCTGCAGAGCTTACGAAGTTTTTTAACCACCTCACTAAATCTGAGATGGGGCGTCATGTTCTCGACATGATGCAGAAGCGAGGTACTGTGCACTTCGTGCTGGCATCAAGTAGGGCTGGTTACGATAGGGAAACTAATTCAATAGGTGTTTCAGATTTTAACTTTTCAAATCTACCTGGTTATGATTACATAAGTACAGTTCTTCATGAACTTACGCATATGTTTTTTAAGGATCACTACCTTTTTGCTCCAAAAACTGCTATTGAAGGTCTTTCCAAGCAGATAAGGGCTTTGGCTAAGGGTAAAGGTCTATCGGAATCTCAGTATAGGAATATATTGTCTCCGATTGCTGCCATAGATAACTATGAGCAAGGTGCGGTAGACTTCTCTAGAATGCTCCAGGAGAAGTTGTTCGGAAAAGTGAAACCTAAGCTAGATTATTACGTTCGTCCATATTCTGTGGAGCCAAACGGAAATAATTTTGACTACAGCGCCCCGGCGCTACAAACAGATCACCAAGATGCCGTGGAATTTGATCAAGCATATTTCCACGTCAAGGCGCTCACAGAGCGGACCCCCCTTAATGATATGAAATCTACTCTCGCGGCGATTGATGCGGTTCTCAACAACGCCCAAGCAGCTGGGCTGCTAACACCTGCAGGGGTTGCTCAGTTACGCCGATGGTACGCTGATAGTGCGAAGACGGGATTCGATTATCGAGCTGCTCAAGCGCGCATCGGTCACGATGTTGCGCCTGATAATATTTATTCCGAAATCGCGTTCGACGAGGAAGGAAATCCGATTGGATCCGACGTTTATGAACGAAACGAGGACGGAACCGTCAGTCTTGTCTCGTCTTACCGGAAGATAATTGCCAAGGACCCGGATGGAAATAGTCGGCGATACAATGATGGATCTATAATCGTCCTCGGTGAGATAAACACAGTTGATGGGTTGACGGTGCAGACCTCCTACGTTCCTGGAACGGAGAGGCCGGCATCGAGTGATATCCTCATTCCAGGTAATCCGATCGGAGTCGATTTTTCGACTGCGGGTGGAATTATTGGAAACATTCTTGGGAGTTATCTCGCCGGCGACAACGTCGTTGCCTCCGTTGTCGCGTCTGCTGCTTTGAAGAGCGTCGGAGACGCCCTGGGTGATGTGCTCGACGGAGTCTTGTTTTCCAGTAATGGCCACGGCAACGGCTTAGGGGAGGTTCTTGACGCGACCTTTGCCCACTTCCCTGAAGAGGTCCTGTCAAATCTTCAGTCCGCCAGTGTAGGAGCAGTATCTGCGTATTTGACCGCAGAGCTCATCTCCGCCCTTGGCGTGAATGGCTTCGCTGGAGAGTTGGCAAATAGCGCCACCGGCGCAGTCTTGGGGCAGATAATCGGAAATCTGGCCGACCTTGCCACGGGCGTGAAATTTGCCAGCGATGGATCTCGCCTAACTGCGCTTTCCGGGGTGAGCCTCTCGCTCGTCGGGACGGCAGCCGCCTCCCTCATCGGGAATAAGCTTGCATCCGCAATTATATCTTTCGATTCGATCGGCGGACAACTTGGATCCGCCGTAGGAAGCAGTCTTGGAGTGATCGCCGGCATCGCGCTGGCCAAGGAATTTGGACTAGCGGGATCTCTGGCTGGCCCCGTCGGCGCCCTCGTTGGGGCCTTCGTGGGGACAATAGTCGGCGGATTGATAGGCTCGCTGTTTGGGGGGACCCCTCGGTCTGGAGCCGATGTGGCCTGGGACGCTGCGAAAGGGCAATTCGCCGTCGCGAACGTTTACGCTCGCAAGGGCGGAAGCGCAGATTCGGCGAAGAACATTGCCAGCACAGTGGCGCAGACGGTCAATGGAATTCTGGAAGCTGCGGGCGGAACTTTAATAAATTCGGCCGCTGTCCAGGGTGGCAATTATGGAGTTTATGGCAAGGATTTCGTATATCGTCCGGTGTCCACAAGAGACACTTCACGCATCACCGCTCGCTTCACCGGGAAGGATGCGCCCGACCGACTGATTGCACATGGCGTCCAACAGGCCTTGAACGATCCCGACTTTGCGATTGTTGGGGGCGATACGTACGTCAAGCGGGCCATTTACAATGGCATCGCGCTATCCTCTTCATCAGGTTTCGATACTGCAGCTGTTTTTGGGGACATCGCCGTCGCTCAGAAGTACAGCAGCTATCTTCGGAATTCGACTTCCATCCAAGCCTTGATGCAGTCCGAGCCAGACAGCGTCTTTACCTCAGAGTGGATACTGACCCTCACCCGAGCGGTCGAACTTGGATTGGATCGCCGGCACCAGAGTGACTGGTACGGAGGCTTTACTGCGCTGTTCGAGAATGCATCCACTGATGCTTCACACACGAGCCTTGGGTTCGATTATGATCCTCTAACCGGGCAAATATGGCGATCGATCGCAGCCGGAGCTTACCTAATTACCGACAGCATCGACGTTTCAGCTCAAGATCTCATCGAGGGTTCTTCGTCCGATGATCGGATCGTTCTCGCTGCTGAGTCAATGTTGGCGACCTCGATCGACACCAATGTCGGGCTAACCGTAAATGGAATCCTGCATAATGGGGCGTTAAAGGCCATCCGTGTCGCCGCCATCATAGACGCTGGCTCCGGTAACGACTTCGTTCAAGCTTCCGACCGCGGCGACAATGTTTTCGGCGGCGATGGAAACGACGTCTTGTATGGTGGCAAGCTAGACGACTGGCTTCTTGGTGGCGAAGGCGACGACATCCTCGACGCCGGCTCGGCCACTCCGGGCACGCTCGGCGGTGACGGCAATTATCTCGAAGGCGGCGCTGGTAACGACATCCTGCACGGGCGCGAGGGTTCGGACTGGCTCGAGGGTGGTGACGGTGTCGACCAGATCGAAGGCGGTGCGGGCGATGATATCCTCGCCGGCGGCGCTGGCAATGGTGACGTGCTGCACGGCGGCAGCGGCGCCGACCAGTATATCCTGCGGCGCGGTGACGGTGCGGACATTGTCGAGGACATCGGCACCGCCTCGTCCACGCCGACGCCCTCCGGTATCGACGCCGTCAGCGCACGCATGGCCGCGATCGCGCTGTGGCGGCAGAATCCCGATGCGGCAGGCGCGATCCGGCCCGATTGGGAAGGTACTTCGGCAGGTGTGAGCCAAGGGCAGATCGATGGCGGCGAGGATGCCGTGGTCTTCGGCACCGGCATCTCGATCGGCGATATCCGCATGCAGCGCTCGGGCACGAGCACGGCGCCGGGTGGCGACCTGATCATCACCATCGTCGATGTGGTCAACGGGGTGGAGCAGGACAGCGACACCACACTGACCATCAAGGACTGGTTCACCGATCCATTCAAGCGGGTCGAGTGGCTGAAGTTCGCCGACGGCACCAGCATCCGCATCGGGGACATCACCAGCTTCGTGATCGGCGGTTCGGGCAACGACGTCCTGATCGGCACCTCAGGCAACGACTTCGTCTATGGCGGTGCGGGCAACGACCAGTTGTTCCTGCTCGCTGGCGACGATGTCGGCCTGGGCGGCACCGGCAACGACATGGTGATCGGCGATGCGGGCCGCGATCTGATCGTCGGCGGGCTCGGCAACGACCAGCTCATCGGCGACACGGGCGGGGACGCCATATCGGGCGACGACGGCGCGGACACCATCTATGGCGGGGCGGACAGCGACATATTGTCGGGCGGGCGCGGTGACGGCGACGTGGTCGTGGGCGGGTCGGGCGACGACATTTTCAAATATTCGCGCGGCGACGGCAATGACGTGATGGCGGACGATTTCGCTGCCACCGCATGGGATACGGTGTGGACCAACGGCACCTTCGCCAGCGGCTATGCCTATGACGCCGCCACGGGCATCGTGACCGCCCCCGATGGCACGGTTATCCGCCGCAACATGGGTACCGCGGAGGCGCCCAATTTCCAGTGGATCGGCGAATTCGCCTTCGATACCGCAACGGCGACGCTGCGCCGTTTCGCGCCGCCGGCGGGTACGCCTTGGTTCGCGAACAATGGCACCGACACCATCGAGTTCGGTGCCGACATCAACATCCAGGACATCATGCTCCAGAAGGTCGGCGACGACCTCGTCCTGGTGATCGGCAAGGACGGCTCGGAAGGCTCAGCTGGCTCGGCGACCGACAGCATCACCATCGCAGACTGGTACAGCAGCGGCCTCACGGGCCAGATCGAGAAGCTCGCCTTCTACCAGATCGGTGTGTTCGACATCTCGGCTGGCGCACGCACGCTTATTGCGGGCACGGATGGCGATGACGGCAGCGCCACCAACCTGCTGGCCGGTACGAGCGGTGCGGACTGGATCACCGGCGCGGCCGGGAATGACTGGATCGCGGGCGGGCAGGGCGACGACGTCATCGCCGGCAATTCCGGGGCAGACACGCTGCGCGGCGAGCAGGGCGACGACGTGCTTTACGGCGGCGTTGGCAATGACGTGCTCGACGGCGGCAGCGGGAAGGATGTTTTGGTTGGGGGAGGGGGATTCGATATCGCCTCCTATGCTTCGGCGACAATGGGGGTTTACGCCTATCTGGGCGCGTCCGCGCGCAATACCGGCGACGCGGCGGGCGACACGTATAGCGGAATCGAGGGCCTGGCCGGCAGCTCGGGCGCGGACCATCTCTATGGCGACGAGGGCGACAACGAACTGACCGGCGGCGGCGGTGCCGACGAACTGGTCGGCGGCACGGGCGACGACACCTATATCTGGAACGCCGGCGACGGCAGCGACACGATCCTCGACGCAACCCTGAAGATCGACGAGATCGTCTCGGCGGACGGCACGCTGGCGAGCGGCTTCACCGTGACGGTGTGGGAATCGACCGGGCTGATCCTCTTCGGCGACCAATCCTACTGGCACCTGCAGATCCAGGATTCGGCCGGCGCGATCGTCTATGATTCCTCCCTTCATGTCGGGAACCAATATTCGAACCCGCAGCCGACCCCGGCGCAATATCTCGCCGGAGGCTGGACGGCGGGCATCACCGTCTCGGGCGACGGCCAGGTCCTGCGGATGCGCAACGACACCAGCGCCAATGGCGGCGACGACGTGCTCGAGCTCGGCGCCGGGCTGAGCCTTTCCGACCTGCAGTTCGTCTGGTCGGGCGAGGACCTGCTGGTCGGCACCGATGCGAGCAACAGGATCACCCTGCGCGGCCAGGCCGTGGCCAATACGCGCATCGAGACGCTGCAGCTGGCCGACGGGCTTGCCGTATCGCTCGAGCATGTGATCGCGACCGGCGGCGCCGGGACCGCAGCGGATGATCTCGTCCTGGGATCGGCGGATGCGGATACCCTGGCCGGCGGCGACGGCAACGACACGCTGGTGGGCTATGCCGGCAACGACACGCTGCTCGGCGGCGCGGGTGACGACGTGATCGAAGGCGGCGCCGGCGCCGACCAGATCGATGGCGGCGCCAACAGCGCGATCGGCAGCAGCACCGGCGCAGGCGACACCGCGCGCTATGTCGGCTCTTCCGCCGCGGTCACCATCGACCTGAGCAGCGGCGCTGCCCAGTCGGGCGGCGACGCAGCGGGAGACGTGCTGACGGGCATCGAGAATGTCGTGGGTACGCGCTTCGGCGACACGATCACCGGCGATGCCGGCGGCAACCGCTTGGCGGGCCTGGATGGCGACGACACGCTGCGCGGCGGCGGGGGCGACGACGTGCTGCTCGGCGATGGCGGCAACGATCTGCTCTATGGCGATGACGGCGTCGACGCGATTGCGGGCGGCGAGGGCAACGACCAGCTATGGGGTGGCGCGGGCAACGACCAGCTCGACGGCGGCGAGGGCAACGACACGCTGTGGGGCGAGGCGGGCGACGACACGCTGACCGCTGGCCTTGGCAACGACACGCTCGACGGCGGCGACGGCAACGACATGCTGGTCGGCGATGCCGGCAATGACACGCTGAACGGCGGCGCGGGCAACGATACGCTGAACGGCGGCATCGGCAACGATATCCTGGCCGGCGGACTTGGCGACGATCGCTACACGTTCGACGCGAAGTCGGGTGTCGACAGCATCACCGATGCCAGCGGCACCAACATGATCAGCTTCGCCGATGTCGAGGCCGACCGGCTGTGGATGATCCGCGACGGCAACGATCTGAAGATCAGCGTGATCGGCGGCGACAGCAGCGTGACCGTGACCGGCTTCTTCGCCACCACCGGCGGATCGAAGGTGCGCGCGGTGCAGACCGCGACCAAGGCCTATTATCTCGACAACACGGACTCGCTGCGCCTGATCACCGCGATGACCGCGGCGACGACGGCCGGGGCCACGCCGGCGACGATGCCGAAGAGCATCACCGACCAGCTCGAGACCTTCTGGCATGCTGGCGGCAAGTCTGCGCCGACGGCGCCGACCACGCCGATCGCGCTGAGCATGAACGAGGACGGCTCGATCAGCTTCACGCCGGGCAATTATGTGGTCGACCATGATGGCGGGCCGCTCACCTACAGCGTCAAGGACGGCAGCGGGCTGGCGCTCGGTACGGTTTCGCTCTCGAATGCGACGCTGAAGACCTATCGCTACACCGGCAAGCCCAACAAGAATGGCAGCGACAGCTTCACGATGATCGCGACCGACAGCGACGGCCAGTCGACCGAGCTGAAGTTCGCGGTGACGATCGCGCCGGTCAATGACGCGCCGTACCTGGCCACTAACGGCACCGATTTCAGCGTCGTGGAGGGGGCTGTGGTCGGCACGGTCATCGGCCGGATCTCCGCAACCGACGCGGATGGCGACGTAATCACCTATACGCTGATGGATTTCGGCTTCCCCAGCGCTGTCCAGATCAGCCTCGATGGCCTGGTCACCGTGCGCGATCCGCTGTTGTTCGATCGCGAAATCAGCACAGTCTACTCGTTCCTTGTCTCGATGTCGGACGGGAAGACCAGCTCGATGAACTCCATCGGCATCAAGGTCACGGACGTCAACGAAGCGAATTCCCTGCCGAGCGACTATAGCTTCACCCTTTCCTCGAACATTGCGGCGAACACTGCCTTCGGTCAGATCAAGGCCACGGACCTCGACAAGGCAGGCACGACCTTCGCCCAGCAAGTCTATTTCTTCCGGAACGGGACGGAGTTGAGCGCGGTCTCGTCCGACGGGCTGTACGCGATCAACCAGAACACGGGTGCGATCTCGGCGGTGACGAGCCTTGCGGGTGCCCCCGCACTCGCCACCTATGAGGTGGTCGCGCGCGACAATGCAGGCAATGCCGGCTTCTTCGAGACCAGCACCCAGGTTCATATCGAGGTCCTGGTATCGAACAACCAGAACGCGCTTCCGGCGACCTCCAGCATGGCGGTGGACGAAGGCGTGGTGGTCGGGACGGTCGTAGGGACCGTGGTCGCCACCGATCCGGATTCTCCGGATGGCCCCTATGGCCGCCAGCGCTATTATTTCCTGAATGGCGCGCAGGTGAGCTCGGTGTCGTCCGACGGACGCTACGCGATCGACGAGAACAGCGGCGAGGTCCGCACCCTGGTCGTGGCCGACCGCGAAACGCTCGCCCAGTCGAGCTACACCGTGGTCGCGCGCGACAATGACGGCCAGGCGGGCTTCAACCAGGCAGTCGGAACGCTCACCGTCACCGTGAACGATCGCAATGAAGCCAATGCGCTTTCGTTGACACAGCAGGCAGAAGTGTCCGAGGGTACCGCGATTGGAACGCAGGTAGTTCAGCTTGCCGCGACCGATCTCGATGCGCAGGGCACGGCCTTTGCCGAGCAACGCTATTATTTCCTCCTTGCGAACGGCGACACCAGCACCACGAGTTCTGATGGCCGTTTCATCGTCGATTCCCAGACGGGCATTATCAGGGTCAATGCTGCGCTCGACTTCGAGACCGGCGGCGGCTGGCAATATTATTCGATGGTCGCGCGCGACAATGCTGGGGTTGGACCGTACAATCAGAGCGTCACCCGTCTCCCAATTTACGTTCGTGACGTAAACGAGCCGAACAGCCTGCCGGCCAGCACGGCGTTCATGACTATCGAGGGAACCCAGCACGGAACGCCGATCGGGACGATCACCGCAACCGATCCCGATGGACCCAGCTCCTCTTATGGCCAGCAACGCTATTATTTCGGCGCGACCCACAACAATGTATCCGCCGATGGCTATTACGGCATCGATGCATGGACCGGAGTGGTTACCGTGCTGGTCGATGTCATCCCCGAGCGGGGAGGGACGTCGAGCAGCTATGAAGTGATCGCGCGCGACTCGTACGGCAATGGCAATATCGCGAGCACCAACCTGACCATCACGGTCAGACCGCTGAACCAGCCGAACAGCCTGCCGGCTGCCTATGGCTTCACGGTTGCCGAGAATGTCGCGAACTCCGTGGCCCTGGGCCAGGTGGTTGCGACCGATCCGGACCTGCCGAGTGATCCCGCGGGCCAGCAGCTATATCTGTTCGAGAACGGCCTGAATGGCGGGACCATGAGCGCGGACGGGCGCTTCGTGATCCTGGCCGACGGCACCCTCAATGCCGCCCAGCAGCCTGATTTCGAGAGCTGGCCGACCACGCTCAGCTATGTCGTGCTGGCGCGCGACAATAACGGCGGCGGCAGGTACAACGAAGCGCGGACGACGGTGACGATCACGCTCACCGATGTGAACGAAGCGCCGACCGGGGTCACCGGCACCTTCAGCTTCGATGTCGCCGAGCGCGATCATGTCGCGTCGGGGACGCAGGAAGCGCAGCTCGAAACGGTGACGCTCGGCAGCTTCGGTGTCACCGATCCGGACACCGCAGGCTCGCCCTTTGCCACCTATGGCTTCACCGTATCGGACGAGCGGTTCGAGATGGTCGGCAACACCCTGCGGCTGAAGCAGGGGGCGTCGCTCGACTATGAGGCGGGCGCCACCCTGAACCTCAACATCACCGCGACGGACGGCTCGCTGGTGCCATTCGGCACCATCTTCACCGTGCAGATCAACGTGCTGGACCGCGACGACGTGATCGAGGGCACCAGCGCGGACGACACGCTGAACGGCGCGGCCGGGCGTGACCTGCTCTATGGCTATGACGGCAACGACCTGATCAGTGCCGGCGACGGCAACGACTATGCCGATGGCGGCGCTGGAGACGACCGCGTGCTGGGCGGCGCGGGCAATGACGAGCTGCTGGGTGGCGCCGGTGCGGACAGGCTGGGCGGCGGCGACGGCAGCGACGTGCTGCGTGGCGGGGCCAACGATGTCGGCACCTTCGACATGCTGTTCGGCGAGGCGGGTAACGACACGCTCTATGGCGGGGATGGCGACGACCGGCTGTTCGGCGGCGGCGGTTCGGACGTGCTGGACGGCGGCGCCGGTTCCGACTGGGCCGATTACAGCCGGGTACTCGAAAACAGCACCGGATCGGCCGGTCCGGCGGTGGTGGATCTCGCCAACAACGCGCTCAACGGGGGCAGCGCGATTGGCGATACCATGGTCAGCATCGAGAATGTGCGCGGATCGGCGCTCAGCGACCGCATCTATGGCGATGCGGGTGCCAATATCCTCGAAGGCGGCAACGGCTATGACGTGCTCGAAGGGCGCGAGGGCGATGACACGCTTTCGGGCGGCGACGGCAACGACACGATGCGCGGCGGCGATGGCAACGACCATCTCTATGGCGACGCGGGCGACGACATCATCTATGGCGGCACCGGCAACGACTGGCTGTACGGCGGGGATGGCGACGACCAGCTCTATGCGGAATCGGGCGACGACATGCTCGACGGCGGCGGTGGCAACGACTTCCTGCGCGGGGGCGCCAACAACGACACCTATCTGATGAACCGCACCACCGGCCAGGACACCATCGAGAATTACGATGGCGAGAGCCTGGATGGGGACGTCGACGTCATCGGGTTCAACGACGAGACGATCCTCGATGAGGACATCTGGTTCCAGCGTGACGGGGACGACATGATCGTGTCGATCATCGGGACGGATGCCAGCGCGCGGATCAAGAACTGGTACCTCAACACCGACAATGACGGTGCCAATTACAAGATCGACTTCATCACCACGTCCACCCGCTACACCAGGACGATCGACGTCGAGGGGCTGGTGGATCTGATGGGCGGCGCCATGCCCACGGAGGCTGCGCGTGACGACTTGATGAAGGATGCCACCTATCTGGAGCGCTGGACCAGCTACTGGAACATCAACCAGAAGCCGGTGGTCACCAATATCGGCAACCAGACGATGCAGGAGGACGGCACCCTCACGCTGACGATCCGTGCGACGGACGACGTCACTCCTACCGCAGCGGTGCAGATGCACGCCGAGATCGTCTCGGGCGGCCAGATCATCTCGCTCGACAATATCGTGTTCGGCATCCCCAATTCGAACGGGGAGCGCAGCATGATCCTGACGCCCTCGGCGAACCTGTCGGGCGTATCGACGATCCGGGTCTGGGCGACGGACGCGGGCGACCGCGCGAGCGAGGTGGTCGAATTCACCGTCACCGTGGCCGGCGTGGCCGACACGCCGGTGATCGCGGGCTTCGCGGCCGGCGCGGGCACCTCGGGCGGGGCGGGCATCCCGATCGCCGTGAACGTGAGCTTCGCCGACATGGACGGCTCGGAGTTCCACGAGTTGCAGATCGAGGGCGTGCCGGCGGGCGTGACGCTCAGCGCGGGCACCTATGACGCGACGGCGAATCTCTGGCGCCTGACGCCGGCGCAGGCGGTGGGCCTGACCGTGCTGGCGCCGGCGGGCTGGTCGAGCGACCTGCTGCTCAAGCTCACTGCAGTGGCGAGCGAGAATGGCCAGACGCGGACCGTTTCCGCGAGCACCACGATGGTCATCAACGCGCCGCCGACCGCTGTTTCGATCAGCGGCGGCTCGATCGCGGAGAATTCGGCGAGCAGCGCCATCGTCGGCACCCTGGGGGGCGTGGACCCGGATGGCGACACGCTCACCTTCCAGCTGCTCGACAATGCCGGCGGCCGCTTCGCCCTGGCCAATGGCAACAAGATCGTGGTGCTCGACGGTTCGCTGCTCAATTACGAGGCGGCGGGCTCGCACGTCATCACGGTGCGGGCGATCGACGCGTTCAGCCAGGTCCGCGACCAGAGCTTCACCATCACGGTCGCCAATGTGAACGAGGCGCCGGCGATCACCGGCGGCGGCACGGCCTATTTCGACGAGAGCGCACCGGGTGCCGGAACGCCGGTGACCGCCGGTCTCGAGATCGCCAGCTTCGGCATGTCCGATCCGGACGGCACGACGCCAACGCTCGAATTCACCAGCAATCCGGGCGGGCTGTTCAAGCTCACGGGCAACAAGCTCCAGTTCGTGGGGGCGCTCGATTACGAGTCCCTTCTTACCCATGCGCACGGCGACTATAACGGCGACGGGCGGAACGAGATCTATCTCGAGGTGCGCGTGCGCGCGACCGATGGCGCGCTGGCGTCCGCGGAAGCGGTGGTCAAGGTCTATGTCCAGAACGTCAACGAGGCGCCGACGGTGTCCGCGGTTGCCGCCCAGTATCTGGACGAGGCCGGGCTCGGCACGCGGCCGGCCAATGCGGGCGCGGCGGTCGCCACCTTCGCGACGAGCGATCCGGACGGGACGGCGCCGGTGCTGCAGCTGGTCGGCAATCCGGGCGATCTCTTCTATCTCGACGGCAATACGGTGCGCATCAAGTCGGGCGTGAACCTCGACTTCGAATGGGCGAAGAACGCCAATTTCGCGGTCGCAGACCGCGACAATGACGGGCGGATGGAAGCCGATCTGGGCGAGATCGTCGTCCGCGCGAGCGATGGTTCGCTGGTGTCTGGCACGACCTCGACCCATGTCTATATCGAGGACGTCAACGAGGCGCCGACCATCTCGGGCGGTGCCGCGCAATATCTGGACGAGACGGGCCTCGGCACGCGTCCGGCCAATGCCGGGGTGGCGGTGGCGACCTACACGCTGGGCGATCCCGACATCTACGGGGCGGCGCCGGTGCTGCAGTTCGTCACCAATCCCGGCGACTGGTTCTACATCGACGGCAACACCGTGCGCCTCAAGGCCGGGGTGAGCTTCAACTTCGAAGCGCTGGGCGGCACGGTGGATCATGACGGCGACGGTCGCGCCGACACGCTGATCGGCGAGATCGCCGTGCGCGCCAGCGATGGCTCGCTGACCTCCGGTACGATCACCACCAAGGTCTATATCCAGAACGTCAACGAGGCGCCGACGGTGTCCGCGGTTGCCGCCCAGTATCTGGACGAAACCGGGTTCGGCGCGCGGCCGGCCAACGCCTATGCCGTGGTCGCCACCTTCGCGACGAGCGATCCGGACGGGACGACGCCGGCGCTGCAGCTGGTCACCAACCCGGGCAACTGGTTCTACGTCGATGGCAACCAGGTGCGCATCAAGCCGGACCTGAACTTCGACTTCGAAGCGCTCCGCAATGCCGGCTATCTGGTCGGGGACCGCGACCTTGACGGGCGGATGGAAGTCGATCTCGGCGAGATCAGCGTCCGCGCGAGCGACGGTTCGCTGGTGTCGGGCACGACCTCGACCCATGTCTATATCGAGGACGTCAACGAGGCGCCGACCATTTCGGGCAGTGCCGCGCAATATCTGGACGAGACGGGCCTCGGCGCGCGTCCGGCCAATGCCAATGTCGTGGTCGCCAGCTACACGCTCGGCGATCCCGATGTCTACGCGGCCGGGCCGGTGCTGCAGCTGGTTACCAACCCGAACAACTGGTTCTACATCGACGGCAACACCGTGCGCCTCAAGGCGGGCGTGAACTTCGATTTCGAGGCGCTGGGCGGCAGCGTCGACCATGACGGCGACGGCCGCGCCGACACGCTGATCGGCGAAATCGCCGTGCGTGCCAGCGATGGCTCGCTGACCTCGGGCACGATCACGACCAAGGTCTATATCCAGAACGTCAACGAAGCGCCCTATGGCCTGACCACCCCGGGCAACGTGATCGACTATTACGTCAACGAGAATGCCGGCTTCTCGGTCACGCTCAGCGGTGTCGATCCCGAAGGGGGCGATCTCGACTTCGCCTTCGGCTCGGGCGGCAATGCGAATGGCTGGTTTGCGATCGACAATATCGGAACTTCCGGCACGCTGCGCCTGGTCGCACCGCTCGACTTCGAGGCGGTGCGCGGCAGTCTCGTCTCCGAAGGCGCCGGCCGCGGCTATGTCGATGTGTATGTCCGCGCTACGGACGGCGTGAGCTACACCGGCGACCGGCTGGTGCGGGTGCACCTGAACAACCTCAACGACATCGCACCGAGCACCCCGAGCGTTTCGCTGGGTGCGACCGCTTTCAACGAAGCGGACTATTCCGGCACGGTGGTCGCAACGCTGTCGTCGATCGACGGCGACAATGGGCTGACCGGGGTCGGCTATTATCTGAGCAACAATCCGGGCAACTATTTCGAGATCGTCGGCAACCAGGTGCGCGTGCGCAGCGGCGTGACGATCGATTACGAGGCGATCGCGTCCGGTGGGGCGTCGGCGGTCCGCACGATCCAGGTCTATGCCAATGACGGCGGCTACAACTCTGCGGTTGCGAGCTTTGACGTCCAGTTCAACAACCAGAACGACAATGCGCCGACGGCGAACGGCGTTACGCCGCAGTTGAACTATTCGGTGCCGGTGAGCGAGAATCTGCCGGCGCTAATGCCCTTCGCGACGTTCAATTTCGGGGATGCCGACGGCAGTGCGCTCAACTACGAAATTATCGGAGATGTGGCGAACAAGCTGTTCAACCTGAGCACTTACAGTTCGTCCGGTCCCACTGCGGCGATCAATCTTCAGGTCAAGGACCTGGATTTCGAGAAGCTTGGCCTGACGGGGGCTGCATCGACCACGGTCAATGTAGTTGTGCGGGCGAGAGATGCTTCAAACCCGTCGATCTATGTCGATCAGTCGCTCTCTTTCACCTTCGAGAACCGTAGAAACTATCTCTGGCAAAACGGAGCGACCGCTGGATACACCGTGGGTTACTACCAGACTCGTGCCGAAGAAGGGGGATATTTCTTCCCCTGGTATGGCTCGGGCCCCGGCTGGGTCAATGAATGGGTGTTGGCGGGCGAGGAAGGAGTGGTGGGCTACCACGTTGAAATGAATGCGTGGCCCGGCGGGTTCACGCTCCGGCCGGAATATTACGCGCGCTATGCCCAAGGCTATGTGGTGGTTGGTACCCCGCAAACCTATCAGTCATTCGTAGTCTATGCCGACGACGAGACGGTCAAGAATACCCTCGACGCGAATGGCTATCCGATCGGGCTGGACCTCGATGGCGGCGGCATCGCTACCGTCGGCCTGGTCCAGAGCACCGCACGCTACGACATGGACGGGGACGGGCTGAGTGATCGCACCGCCTGGATCGGCGCAGGCGACGGCATCCTGGCCCTGGACCGCGACGGTGACGGCATCATCTCGCGCAGCAACGAGATCAGCTTCGTGGGCGACAAGGCCGGCGCCAAGACCGATCTGGAGGGCCTGGCCGGCTTCGACACCAATGGCGATCTGGTGTTCGATGGGCGCGACGCTGGCTTCGGCGCGTTCCTGGTGTGGCAGGATGCGAACCAGGACGGCGTCAGCCAGGCAGGTGAGCTGCGCTCGCTCGCCGAGGTCGGCATCGTCTCGATCTCGCTGATCGGCACACCGACGGGCGCTACGCCGGGCAGGAGCGAGGCGCTCATGCTCGCCACGGCGAGCTATACGCGCGCAGACGGCAGCCAGCACCTGGTTGGCGACATCGTGCTCCCCTATCTCTCGCTGGGTGACGCTCTGCGTGCTGCCGGCGTCTTGCCGGTCAACGCCACCCAGAACCAGGCGGAGGACAGCCAGGCCTCGGCCGGCGACGATGCGACGAAGAAGGAGCCGACGGACGCGCTCGCCGCGCCGATCATCCTCGACCTGGACGGTGACGGGAAGACGATCGTCGCGCTCGCCGACAGCACCACGCTGTTCGACATGGTCGGGGACGGGCAGCTGCACCGCACTGCCTGGCTCGATGCCGGCGATGCCTTCCTGGTTCGTGACCGGAACGGCAATGGCGTGGTGGACGGCGTGGGCGAGATCTCGTTCGTCGGAGACAAGGCGGGCGCCAAGACCGACCTTGAGGGGCTGGCCGGGTTCGACGGCAATGGCGATGGCAAGCTCGACGCGAACGACAGCAGCTTCGTCGGCTTCAGCATGTGGATCGACGGCAACCGCAACGGCCGTACCGACGCCGGTGAGCTGCAGAGCCTGGCCCAGGCCGGAATCTCCTCGATAAGCCTCACCGGAACTCCCACGGGACAGACTGCCGCGCAGCGCACCGGTGGGCAGAGTGTGATCTTCAACACCGCAAGCTTCACCTATGCCAACGGCACCACGGGATCGCTCAGCGATGCGGGGCTTGCCTATGACACGGTCGGCCAGGGGGCAGTCTCCGCCTGGGGAATGAAGCCGATCCTGACCGAGAACAGCTTCGACATGCGCTTCGACAAGGCGCGGATCAGTGCCGTGGGCGGACGCTTCGTCGTCCGCAGCCGTGGCACCGAGGGACTGTTCGATCCGCTGGCCGGCGCGATGAGCGGGGCGACCTATCTGCACTTCCGCGACAAGACGGTGGGCATGCTGGGCGTGGTGGTGCTCGACCTGGATGGCGACGGCATCGACCTGGAGCACAAGAACAACAGCGGTGCCGCCTTCGACCTGGACGGCAATGGCGGGCGCGACGATACCGGCTGGATCGGCAAGGGAGACGGCTTCCTGGTGATCGACCGCAACGACGACGGCCAGATCACTACGGGGTCCGAGCTCTCCTTCCTTGGCGAGAAATCGGGCGTGCTGAACAATTTCGACGGGCTGGGCGCGCTCGACGCCAATCGCGACGGCAAGATCAATGCCACCGATGCCCGTTTCAGCCAGCTCAAGGTATGGATCGACGGCAACCGCAACGGCCGCAGCGACGAGGGTGAACTCAAGACGCTGGGCGATCTCGGCATCAGCGAGATCGGCCTGAGTGCCACCGGCAGCCAGGCCGCGAACCAGAAGCTGGGATCGAACATCATCCTGTCGACCGCGGTGTTCACCCAGAACGGCCGGACGAAGACTGTGGCGGATGTGGCGCTGGCCTTCTCGCCGGCGGCCGATCCCATTGCTCCCGCCGCCCAGCCCATCAGGAACCCGCGCGATCCGGGCGGGCTGGTTCTGCCGCGCCCGTTCGACGCGGATATCGACATGCCCGACGCCGAGCTGGACGGGCGGCTGGCGCTGATGCGGCAGGCGATGGGGGGCTTCGCGATCGGCGGCGCACTCGACAGCCGTCTCGACAAGATGATGCAAAGCCCGCAATTTGAATTCCACGCCGCAACGGCATGACCGGGAAGACCATGAACCAGACGATCCAGCCGCCTACCGTCAGCCATCTCCTGGGCGAGATGACCTGGCTGCTCACCCAATCGCCGCTCCACCGGGGGCTGGCGATTGGCGACCTCGAATGGCTGGTGATGCCGGCCCTGCTCACCGAGCAATTCTATATCTTTCGCGACGGCGACCGGCCTGTTGGCCTGGCGCTCTGGGCAGCAACCGATGCGACGGGTGAGGCCAAGCTTCAGCGCGGCATGATCGAGCCGGAAAATCGCCTGACGCTGCAGGAATGGAGCAACGGGGACCGGCTGTGGCTCGTCGATCTGATCGCCCCCTTCTCCGATGCGGAGAACAAGCATGTCGAGATCATGATGGCCGATCTGATCTCGAAGCCTCTGCGCGATCGTGCTTTCTCCTTCCATCGTACCGATCCGGTCACGGGCAAGCGGACGGTGCAGCGCGTGGAGGCGGATGCGGGCGACCGGCTGGTCGAGGCAATCGCCGCTGCGGCGGCGGGCGCGCAGTAGCGGCATCCGGAAAGCGAAGACGAACCCGGCGCGCCTTGGGCCTGTGCGCTGAATTGGGGGACAGTGGTTGAGTGAAGGGGGAGGAGCCGCGTCTTCCGCGGCGTTGAGCGCGTTCGTGCTCGTGGCGCGCTTCCTGGGCGTACCTGCGGATCCTGCGCAGATCGCGCACGAACAGGGCCTGGCGGGATCGTTCACACTGGAGGATCTGGCACGGGCGGCGAAGCGGATCGGCATCGTCGCGCGTATCCGCGCTACGGGGCTCGGCGATCTGGCCAAACGGCCGCTTCCCGCATTGGCGGAGCTGCGCGACGGCAGTGCGCTGATCCTGCTCAAGATCGACGAGAGCGCAGACGCGCCGCGCTATCTCATCCAGCGCGGCGATGCGGAACGGCCCGAGATCTGGACCTTCGAGCAGTTCGCCGATGTATTCAGCGGCAGGCTGCTGCTGATGACCACACGCGAAGCGATTGCGGGCACCAGCCGCCCGTTCGACATCAGCTGGTTCATCCCGGCGCTGGTCAAATATCGCAAACCGCTGCGCGATGTGCTGATCGCGTCCTTCTTCCTCCAGCTGATGGGGCTGGTTTCGCCGCTGTTCTTCCAGCTGGTGATCGACAAGGTGCTCGTGCACCAATCGCTCTCCACGCTCGACGTGCTGGCGATCGGGCTGGCGGTGGTGCTCACCTGGGAGACAGCGCTCTCCGCGTTGCGCAACTGGCTGTTCGCCCATTCGACCAACCGCGTCGATGCCGAGCTCTCGTCACGGCTGTTCCGCCACTTGCTCAATCTACCGCTCTCTTATTTCGAGGCGCGGCGGGTGGGCGACAGCGTGGCGCGGGTGCGCGAGCTGGAGCGGATTCGTGAGTTCCTCACCTCCAATTCGGTCACCGTGCTGCTCGACCTGTTCTTCACCATCGTCTTCTTCGCGGTGATGTATCTCTACAGCCCGATCCTGACCCTGGTGGTGGTGCTTTCGATACCCTTCTACGTCGCCATATCGGTGCTGATCACGCCGACGCTGCGGGAGCGCCTGAACGAGAAGTTCCAGCGCGGTGCCGAGAACCAGGCGTTCCTGGTGGAGAGCGTGACAGGGATCGGTACGCTCAAGGCAATGGCCGTGGAGCCGCAGATGCGCGCGCGTTGGGAGCGCCAGTTCGCCGGCTATGCCCAGACCGGCTTCCAGGTGATGACGCTGGCCAATTGGGGCAGCCACGCGATCCAGCTGGTATCCAAGTTGACCACCGTTGCGATCCTCTATTTTGGCGCGAAGCAGGTGATCGGGGGGCATCTGACGGTAGGTGCGCTGGTCGCCTTCAACATGCTGCAGGGGCGCGTCTCGGGGCCGATCCTGCGGCTTTCGCAGCTCTGGCAGGATTTCCAGCAGGCGCGCATCTCGGTCGAACGGCTGGGGGACGTGCTGAATGCGCCCGCCGAGCCCGAGCATAATCCCAACCGCGCCAGCCTGCCGCCGGTTCGGGGTGACATCCGCTTCGACAAGGTGCGGTTCCGCTACCGCCCCGATGCGCCCGAGGCGTTGCGCGGGGTAGACCTGGCGGTTGGCGCGGGCGAGATGCTGGGGATCGTAGGCCCCTCGGGTTCGGGCAAGTCGACGCTCACCAAGCTGGTCCAGCGGCTCTATGTGCCGGAGCAGGGCCGGGTGCTGGTCGACGGAGTCGATCTAGCGCTGGTCGATCCGGCCTGGCTGCGCCGCCAGATCGGCGTGGTGCTGCAGGAGAACATCCTGTTCAATCGATCGGTGCGTGAGAATATCGCGCTGACCGATCCCACCCGGCCGATGGAGCAGGTGATCGAGGCCGCGCGGATGGCGGGGGCGCACGACTTCGTGCTCGAGCTGCCGCACGGCTATGACACGATCATCGACGAGCGTGGCAGCAACCTCTCCGGCGGCCAGCGCCAGCGGCTGGCCATCGCCCGGGCGCTGGTCACCGATCCGCGCATCCTGATCCTCGATGAGGCGACCAGCGCGCTCGACGCGGAGAGCGAGGAGATCATCCAGACGAATCTGGGCATCATGGCGCGGGGGCGCACCGTGATCATCATCGCCCATCGCCTGTCCGCGGTGCGCCAGTGCGACCGGATCGTAACGGTGGAGGGCGGTACGATCACCGAGGAGGGGGATCATGCCGCGCTGCTGCGTGCGGGTGGGCGATATGCCCAGCTCTATGCCAAGCAGATGGGCGTTTCGGCATGAGCCTGGCCGAGAGCATGTCCAATCTCGGGCATCATTGGCGCGTGCTGCGCACCGCATGGCGGATGGAGACTCAAGCTGCCGGCAGCCGCAAGCCGCAGCTCGATCACGAGTTCCTGCCCGCCGCGCTGGAGATCATGGAGAAGCCGCCGAGCCCGGGGTTGCGCTGGCTGCTCCTGATCCTGTGCAGCCTGTTCGCGATCGCGCTGGTGTGGGCCTGTTTCGGCCGGGTCGACACCGTGGCGGTAGCCACCGGGAAGGTGATCCCCTCGGCCAATGTGAAGATCATCCAGCCGATCGAGATCGGCGCGGTGCGGGCCATCCATGTCCGCAACGGCCAGCGCGTGAAGCGAGGGGAGCTGCTGATCGAGCTCGATCCCACCCTGGCGGGCGCGGACGATGCGCAGGCGGCGCAGGGGCTGCTCTCGGCCCAGCTGGTGCAGGCGCGCAACGACGCGCTGCTCGCCTATCTCACCACAGGCCGGATCGCCTATGCCCCGCCCCCGGGCACGCCGCTCGAGACCGCCCGGATCCAGGACCGGTTCGTCCGCACCGCGATCGCCGAATATGAGGCGCAGAAGGCAAGCCTGACCGAAAGCCGCGCACAGAGCATGGCGGAGCTGGCGGCGGCCGATGCCGAGATCGCCAAGCTGCGCAAGACGCTTCCGCTGGTCGATCAGCAGCTCGAGGGGCGCCGCAAGCTCACCGAGCAGGGCTATTTCTCCAAGCTCAAGCTGCTCGAATATGAGCAGCTGCGGGTCGAGCACATCCAGAACATCGCGGTGCAGGAGAGCGCGGCGGCCAAGGCGCGCGCTTCGATCGCCGATCTCGAGGCCCAGATTCTTCGGCTGCGCGAGACGTTCGGCAAGACTGCCTTCACCGAGCTTTCCGAGGCGGTGGACAAGGGATCGGTTGCTAGTGCGGAGATTCGAAAGACCGCCCGGCGGCGGCAATATCAGGAGCTTCGCTCACCGGTAGACGGCGTAGTCCAGCAGCTTGCCGTCAATACGATCGGCGGCGTGGTCCAGCCCGCCCAGGCGCTGATGGTGGTGGTGCCTTCCGCCGCCGAGGTCGAAGTCGAAGCGCAGATCCTCAACCGCGACATCGGCTTCATCCGCGAGGGCCAGTCCGTCCGCGTCAAGCTCGAGGCCTTTCCTTTCACCGATTACGGGCTGATCGAGGGGGAGGTCGTCTCGATCAGCCGCGACGCGATCCAGGACGAGAAGCGCGGCCTGATCTATTCGGTGCGCGTCCGGCTGAAGCAGCGCACGATCCGCATCGCCGGCCAGGACCGGCTGATCGGCCCGGGCCTTGCGGTCCAGGCCGAGATCAAGACCGGTCGGCGGCGGATCATTCAGTATCTGCTCTCCCCGATCGCGCAGACCCTCGACGAGGCGGGCAGGGAGCGCTGAGCCGCGTGTTCCGGCGCGCCGCCAAAGGCGCTGGCAATCTCGCGAACGCCTTCCTATAGGAGGGCGGTCGATCCGCGGCCCCTGGTGCCGGAACGGCATGCGGGTGTGGCGGAATGGTAGACGCAGCGGACTCAAAATCCGCCGTTGGCAACAACATGTCGGTTCGAGTCCGACCACCCGTACCAATCTCGAATAGCAGGAAGATCGCACAGGCCCGCCCTTTGGCGGGCCTTGTCGCGTGCGGCCAAAAGAAAGGGGCCGCCGCATCGGGTGATGCGACGGCCCCCCAGTGGATCGCGGAGGCGATCAGAGCTTCAGGCGGGCGCCGAACAGGAACGTGCGGCCGAAGTGGTTGTACTCGTAGTTCCGGTTCGCCGCCGTGTCGGTGTAGCGGTCGCGATAGGCGTCGGTGAGGTTGGTGCCCTCGATCGACAGCTCGACCCAGTCGGTCAGCTTGTAGCGCACCGAGGCGTCGACATTGGTGATCGCGTTATAGCCCTCGAACACGTTGCCCGTGCCCGAGCCGGCATCGACATAGGGACCGCGATAGCTGACCGAGGCGCGGGCGCTGAACTTCTTGTCCTCGTAATAGAGCGTCGCGTTGAACGCCTTCTTCGACACGCCGTAGAGCGTCGAGGAGAACACCTTGTTCGGCAGCGTGAGCGAGCCATTGGCGTTGACCGCGGTGGCCGGCGCCGACTGGCTGTAGTTCGCGGTCGAATCGATGAAGGTCGCGTTCGCGATGCCGCCGAAGTTCTTGAGGAAGCCCGGCAGGAAGCGGAACGGCGCCTGGATCGCGATCTCGACGCCCTTGAGCGAGGCGCCGGTGCCGTTGACCGTGGTGACCACCGTCCAGATCGGCTGCGACAGCTGGGCCGGGTTGAGGAAGGCCGGCGACGAGGCGGCGAGCACCGAGGCGGGCAGGCCGGTCGACGTGAAGGTCTGGCCCGTCAGCGTGGCGCTGACCGGGAAGCTCTTCACGTCCTTCTTGAACACCGCGACCGAGAAGATCGACTGGGGCGCGAAATACCATTCGGCCGCGAGATCATAGGCGGTGGCACGGAACGGATCGAGGTTCGGATTGCCGAAGCTCACCCGGTAGTTGAAGCCGTCGGCCGAGCCGCCGGGCGTCAGGCTGCCCAGCGTCGGGCGGGTCATCACGTCGGCGATGGCACCGCGCAGGATGACCTTGTCGGTCGGGAACAGCGCGATGTTCATCGACGGCAGCCAGTCGGAATAGTTGCGCTTCACGGTCACCGGCGTGGTGCCGTTGATGCCGGTCGAGCTCTGGTCGGTGCTCGCATAGCGGATGCCGGCGTTGAGCGCGTAGCGCAGGCCGAGCAGCTCGCCCTTGGCATCGAACTGCAGATAGCCGCCCTTCACCTCTTCGGTGACGTTGCGGTTGTTGCCGACGTCGAGCAGCAGCGGGCGATTGTAGAGGCCGGTGTACTTGGCGGCCGCGTCGATATTGGCGATCACCCAGCTGGTGGTGGTGCCCGCCGGCTGGCCGGCATTGCCCAGATTGACCTGCTCGGTCAGCGCCGGAGTCGCCTGGAAGCCGTACACCGCGCTGGGGCCGAAGGTGGTGGTGGGCGAGCAGGTGATCGTCTTCAGCACCAGATCGAGCCCGCCATTGCCGCAGACCGCGGTGTCACGCTGGAAGGCGGTGACCTCATAATCGAAGCGGCGGTACATCGCGCCCGACTTGATCTGGAAGCCCTCGGCCACGTCCCATTCGGTGCGCAGCTGGGCGGTGCGGAACTTGTTGGTGACGTTCGACGGGCGATCACGGATTTCGGCGAGCTGGAAGTTCGCCGGATCGGTGACACTGGTGCCGAAGGTCAGCACCGGCTGACGCATGTCGGTGTAGTCGTAATGATAGTTCTGCGCGTCGCGGTCATCGAGGACGATGGTCGTCTCGACGGGGATGTCGGCGCTCGACTTGGACAGGCCGCCGAGCAGGGTGAAGCGGAAGCTGTCGCCCAGCTCCTGATCCCAGGTGCCGCCGATCTGGTAGAACTCGGTATCGGACTTGCGCAGATAATGCTCGGTGCGGACCCAGGCGTCGTTGAGCGTCGCCGAGATCATGTTGTTGTTGCTGTCGTAGACCGGGTTCACGACGTTGATCGAACGCTCGTTCGAACGCGCCAGCACCTCGAGCCACTTCTCCTCGCGGGTTTCCTTGAACCGCGAATAGAGGCCGTCGATCGAGATCTTGGTGGCGTCGCTCGGCGACCACTGGACACTGCCGGTGAGGCCGAGGCGCTCGCGATCATGCTCGACGATGCCGTAGCGCGGAATGCGCGGGTGGAAGGCGAGGGCCGCCTTCGAACAGGCCGCGCTGGGGACATAGGTGCCGCCCGAGTTCGCCGTGGTCCAGCAATTGGTGCCGTCGACCTGGTCGAAGGTCGCCTGCGCCCAGCGCACCGAATTGTTGCCGAGCTCGAGATTGTCGGTCTTCGAATAGGCGCCCGAAATCGCCACGCCGAAATTGCCGTCCGGCGACTTCCACGACAGCAGGCCGGCGACGCGCGGCCCCCAGTTCTTGGACAGGTCGTTGTAGCTGCCCTGGACCGAGCCGACAAAGGTGAAGCCGGTCTTGCCGGCGAGCGGATTGCCGGTGTTGAGATCGACCACGGCGCCGAGCGAGCCTTCATCGAGCGAGGCCTCGGCGGTCTTGTGGACGACGAGCGAGCTGAACAGCTCGGACGCAAAGACGTTGAAATCGAAGGCGCGGTCGCGATTGGCCGAGGCGCCGTCGGTCGAGGTGGCGACGGTCTCCAGGCCGTTGACGCGAACGCGGGTGAACTGCGCGCCGAGACCGCGCACGGTGATCGCGCGGCCTTCGCCGGCGTCACGCTGGATCGAGATGCCGGGGATACGCTGCAGCGATTCCGCGAGGTTCTGGTCCGGGAACTTCGCGATGTCCTCCGCCACGATCGCGTCGACCGACGATACCGACTCGCGCTTCACGTTCAGCGCCTTGTCGAGCGACTGACGGAAACCGGTGACAACGATGGCGCCTTCGGTGGCCTGGTCCTGCTCCTGCACGGTCGTGTCGGCGGGGGCGGGCGCCTGCGCGTCCTGCGCCAGCGCCGGAGACGCGATGCTCGCGCCGGCAATCACCGCCAGCGAAGCGCCGGCACACCACAGATTCCGCCTGATAATCCCTTTACGCATCCCAATTCTCCCATGGTCAGTGTCCCAGGTCCCGCCGCGCACGCGGCTCGCCTGGTGTCTTGGCCGGCTGATGCCGGCTCTCTGTTCGTCCTGGCCGGCTTGCGTCGGCTCTATCCGATCATCGCGAAGCGCTTGCGGCCGTCGGCCAGCACCTTGCGATGGAATTTCCTGAGCGATTCCGGACCGTTGCGCTGTGCAGCAGCTCCCTTGCGGGCCAGCCCCAGCCAGGTGAGCGCCTCCGCGGCGCGCATGGCGGGTTCAATGCAGATTCGCTCGATATCCTGCGCCATCGGCGCGAAATAGGCTGCCTCTCCCTGCAATGTGGCGAGCTTCGCGCTCGTCTGTGCAAGGGTTTCTTGTCCGATATGGACACCGGTGTCAACCAGTCCGCGACCGATCCGGAACAGCAGCCAGTGCAAATGCCCCAGAAGGGCATGATCGTCGCCGGCAAAGGCACCTTCCGCGGCCATCAGCTGCTCGGTGTAGATCGCCCAGCCCTCCGCAAAAGCGGGGGCATATTCGAGTCGCAGCGGATGGGGATTGGCTGCCGCCTCGATCGGTAGCTGGATCATGTGGCCGGGCAGCAATTCGTGATGAACCACGGCGGGCAGCGTCCAGGAGGGCCGATCGCGGATGCGCTTGAGGTCGGGATAATAGGCGCCGGGCGTGGTGGCGGTGGGGATGGTGCGATAGCCCTGCTTGCCCTCGGCTTCCTCGGCCCGCGTCATCCGCACCGTGGCGACGTTCAGGCACTGGGGCGGCAGCGGGCCGAACAGGGCGGGCAGATGCGCAGGGACCCTGGCGAGCGCCGCGTTCATGTCGGCGACCGCGCGGTCTCGGCCGGCATCGTCATCGCTGTAGAGGAAGCGCGGGTCCTTGAACGCCGCGCTGATCCGCGCGCCGACGCTGCCCTTTGTGTAGCCGAGGCGCCTGAGGACGGTATCGGCGCGGGCAGTGAGCTCGCGGGCCTTGTGGAGCATGATCCGGTGCGCTTCCGCCGGGTCGATCCGGCCGTAGTGGCGTTCGAGCAGCAGCGCGAAGTAATCGCGGCCGCCTGGGAAGCGTCCGGTTCCCGGCTCGGCGGGCGCCCTGGCTGCAAGCTCGGCGAGCAGCGCAGCTTGCTTGCGCAAGGCCTGGGCAGCGGCACCGCCAGCCTTGTCGGCGGCCGCGCCGATACCAGCGCGTGTTTTCGCGAGCAGCGGCGCGGGGAGGATCACGCCGCGTTGGGCATCGGCCTCGATCTGTGCGGTCTCGGCCTCGATCCGTTGCGCGGACGGGGCGGCTTCGCGCCAGGCGCCCGCATTCGGCGCGATCACATAGGGCGAACGGCCGAAGCGCCCGATGGGGAACAGCCGGATCATCGCGGAATCGGCCTCGAGCCCGGCGCGGACCGTCTCCAGGTCGATCCGGGACGAGGCGGAAAGGCCGTCCGGATCGAATCCGGAGACCCGGCCCAGCTTCACCGAAGGCGTGCCGGAAAGCCCGTCCAGCATCGCGCGCAGCTCGGCGTCGCGATCGGGGGCGGCCAGTGCGATGCGCGGAAGCGCGGCGACACTGGCGGCGGCGAGGAACTGACGGCGTTGCATCGCGGTCCTCCGGATCAGTTGGGCAACTGCACCACATTGTTCCGCTGCGTCACCTCCGGGGCATTGCCGGGGAGCGCAACGCGCACGCGTGCCGCGCCCTTGGGAAGCGAGAGCTTCACCGTCGCGGTCCTGGGCGTGAGGTCGAGCGGCGCGGCGAGGGCGGGAACGGGGGCGCTGGCCAGCGTCTTGCCCGACGCGTCCTCAACGATCAGCGTGCCGCCTGCTGCGTCCTTCGCGCCAAGGCTGTGGACGGAGACAGCGAGCCTGCCGCCCTTCACCACGACATCGTCATTGCCGATGCCGAGATCCGCACGCGTGGCGACTTCTTCGCCTGGGGTCTTCAGGGTAAACTCGATCTCGGTGGTGGCGTGGGGCGCGAAGGTGACGCGGGCGGAGGCGCTGCGCTCGAGATGGAGGGGGGTAGTGGTGCCGTTCGCCACCATCTCCCATTCGCCTGCGGCCACGTTCCAGGTCGACATCTCCGCGCTCTGGGGCGTGTCGCCGCTATTGTAGGCGATGACCTTGAAGTGGGTCGGCGTGGCGCCGGGGACGAGGATCGCCGTCTTGAGCGCGCCTTCGGGATCGTCGAAGCGCCAGCTCACCGCATTGCCCGGCCAGGTCTGGTTCCGGCGCAGCGCAATGCCGCCGAGACGCTCGCGCTGGAGGATCTCGTTGGGCTGATCGACCCGGTCGGACCACCAATGGCCCTCGGTGTACATGTACTGGCGCTGCGACTTGTCCTCGATCGCCGCGGCGTGGAGCGATTCCAGGTATCGGGTGTCGCCAGTCGCGTCCCAGGCGGCCCATTGCTCGAACGCGCCGCCCTTCTTCGCGCGGTCGGTGAGCGTCTTCGACCAGTCCTTGTCGCCGCCGAGCAGCTTGACCAGGTTCTCGTTGATGTCCTGCACCGAGGCGGGGCCGCTTTTGCCAATGCGGGCGAGGATCGGGTTCAGGTACTTGGCATCGCCGGTGAAGCGGTATGCCGACCACACTGCCTGCATCGGGGTGGAGGCGCCGCCGCCATCGCCCGCGCGCTCCGCATCGCTGCGCCAGTTGATCTCGTTGGGGTAGCTCCAATTGCCCCTGGCGTCCTGCTTGCCATGCGCGAGCAGCCCGTCGACCGTGCCGGTGATCAGGCCGCGGGCATCGGGGTTGCCGTTATAGACGCCGAGCAGCGTGGGGGCGTGGAGGACGACCCAGCTATAGGGCTTCTGCCACTCGAACGGCCCCTCGCGGTAGATCTTCTGCGCGCCATACCAGTTGCTGGCGAAGTGCATGTGGCCGGCGGGGTTGGGCAGGATGACGGTCTTCAGCGCCTTCACCGTCGCCATCAGCCGCTCGACCGATCTGGGCTCGCCCCAGTTGAGGTAGAGCCGCTCGGCGTCCGAGTTCATGCCCTCCTCATAGGCGTGGAGCTCGTCGGTGGTGATGTGGCCGAGGCCGTTCACCATCATGCCGTTGGTGTAGACGGCGTCGGAAAGCGCGCGGAGCGAGGCGTTGATCTTGTCCGGATCGACGCCCATCAGCGCCAGGCCCGGCCATTGCTGGGTCAGGTCGGTATCGTCCGAGATGCCGCCGCCGAAATCGCCGTACGGGACCTGGCGATGGTCGATCCACCAGTTGACGAACTGGCGGGTGATCCGGAGGTCCTCGAGCTGGCGGAAGGCCCAGAGCGGCACGCCGGCTGGGGCTTCGGGCTGCTTGAACTCGGGAAGGTTCTGGGCGCCGTAGCTGATGTCGGCCCAGTAGCGGCGACCCTCGACATGATCGGGATCGACGCGCAGCAGGTCGCTGGCATCGGCGAAGACCCGGCGGTACAGCCCCTCGCGCTTCGAGGCGGTGTGCTCCTCGACCAGGAAGGCCCAATTGTCCTTCATCTGGTTGAACCGGTCGGCGACATGCTCGGGGAGCGCCGCGGCGCGGTCCTTGAAGACCAGGCGGATGTTCATCCCGTCGAGCGATACCGGGCCGAAGTCCGGCGCGGCGGAGGCTACCGACAGATAGAGGCTGTCATTGGTGAGGATGCGGTCGCGCAGGTCGAGCCAGAGCGTGCGGGCCTCGTTCGGGCGGACCGAGACCGACAGGTCGATCATGTCGCGGCCCGGCCAGATCGGGTCCTTCACCTTGATGTTGAGCGGGATCAGCCCGTCCTTGCCGGGCGTGGCCTTCAAGGCGGGGATGTCGAGCGCGATGCCGTCCAGTCCGTCGCGGCTGTTCTCCCAGCCATAGTTCCAGGCCCGGGCGAGGGCGCGGCCCGGGAAGGCGTCGCCGAAGCCCGAGGGAATCAGGACATGGACGATCGGCATCGCCCCTTCGACATGCGCGGCGGCCCCGGTCGAGGCGGCGCTGCCCGCGCCGGCCGCGGCCGAGCCTGCGCCGGGGGGCAAGGCGAGCACGGTGTTGCGCTCGTCGGCGGGGTAGCGGCCGCGGATGAACCTGTTGAGCGGCTCGAGGGCGGCCAGATCGGCGGAGACCTTGGCGTTCACCGTGTAGCTCAGCTTGAAGCTGCCTTCGGGCTCCTTCGTGGTGCCGACGTCATAGGCCCAGATCTCCTGGATCGGCTGCTCCTGCATCACATTGGTGAAGCGGAGTGTGCCGCCCTGCGCCTCGCCGAGCGCGGTGACGCTGCGGACGATGCCCTGGGGGCGCTTGGCCAGGCTGCGGAAGCTGGTGCCGTCAGGGCTGTAGTCGAGCGCGCCATAGGCGGCGCCGCGGATCTCGACGCGGTTGAACTTCTCGGCGGCCGGGACGGTCAGCGTGTAGGTCTTGCCGCCTTGCACATAGACGTTCCAGTCGGGCAGCTCGAAATAATCATCGCGGCCAGGCAGCTTCGAGCGGTTGTAGACCCCGGGCCAGGTGGTCTCGGCGATGCCGTCCACGCCCTTCCACATCCATTCCTTCAGGTCCTTCGCATCGGTGAACTCGACCTTGCGGACACTGGTGATCTTGTCGGCGAGGACCGGCGGCGAGGCGATGTCCCAGCCGAAGCGATGCAGCCAGGCGGCGCGCTTGCCTGCGGTATCGGCGGGGGGGCGGGGCGCGGGCTCGGCCTTGGCGGCGAGCGCGGCGATGCCGGCGCCGTCGAGCATGCGGTTGTAGACGCGCAGCTCGTCGACATCGCTGCCGCGCATGAAATTGTAGCGGCTCTGCACCTGGTGCGGCGCCATGATCCGGCCGGCCAGGCCAAACTGGTCGAGCCCCGAATCGAGATCGGCCTTCTGGTCCTTGCGCGCGACTTCCTTGCCGTCGACGAAGAGGCGGACACCCACTGCTTCGTCCCAGGCGAAGGCGATGTGGTGCCAGGCATCGGCGGCCGGCACTTCGGGCATGCGGAACGAGACGCGGACGCGCGAGAGGTTCGCATCGGTCACGAAGGCGTCGAAGCCGTGGCCGTTCCAGTCGATCCGCAGGAACGCCATGTCCCAGCTCGAATGATCCGCGAAGCCGGTGCGGAAGATCACGAAGGGCGCTTCGCCAAGCGGCTCGCGGGCGCGCCAGAAGAAGGAGAGGGTGCCGCGCTGTGCCTCGATGTTCCCCGGCGCATTCCAGGCGATATAGCCGTCATCCGCCCAGCGGAAGGCGCCGCCGATCGCGCCATCGGCGACATTGGTGACCTTGGACTGGAAGTTGGGCACCGCGTCGCCACGTGCCACTTCCGCCGTGCCGTTCCTGTCACCCGAAGCGCGGAAGAGCAGGCCGTCGTCCGCGGTTTGCGCAAGGGCGGGGCTCGCGGCGAGCGCGAGTATCCAGGCCAGGGCGATGCTGGTGGAGGTGCGGATCATGACATGCCTCTCTGAACGTACAGGACGGTCTTTGCCGTCTCCACTGTCAAGCATGGCGGCGCCTGACACCGGTGGCAACCGCTTTCTCATTTCCCGGCCGTGTCTGAATTGAAATCGTCCGAAGGCCCGCTCGTGGGCGGATGGGGTGGAGCGCGGCCGTTCGGATGTTTCCGCTACCAATGCGACGAGGGCTCCAACATGCGTTGACGAGCGTATCTGACACCGGTAGCATGATCGGGACATCCACGGACCCGCGCAAAGCCGGCCGTGGCCACTCGGAGAGGAGATCGCGCGCAAGTTACTCGACATGGTCCGGCACCGGTTCCGGCCTGTCTTCTCCCCATATTCGCGGATCGCGGGAGGCGAGCGGTCCATGGATCACGGCGAAGCGGGTGGAATGGCGATGTCGGGCGACGGCTGCGTTTGTGCGGTCGAGACATGGCGGGCGACTCTCACGCGACCGGAGCAGGGGATTTACCGTTGATTGAAGGACGTGAACCGGCCGAGGCCATCGCCCAAGCATTTGTCGCGGCCCGACAGGCAGGAAATGCACCGATCGACTATCCGGGCGAGCTGCCCGGTACGCTCGACGAGGCCTACGGCATCCAGGAGCGCGCGATCGCGCTGTTCGGCGACGCGGTTGCCGGCTGGAAGGTGGGCAAGATTCCCGCCCCGCTGGACGACACCTATGGCTCGAATCGTCTGGCCGGCCCGATCTTCGCCGATTCGGTGGTGACCGCGGCCGAAGGCGACGTGCCGGTGATGCCGGTGTTCGAGCGCGGTTTCGCCGCCGGCGAGGCGGAATATCTGCTGCGCCTTGGCGATCTGCCCGCGAATTTCGACCGCCCCTGGACCAATGCGGAAGTCGCCGAATATGTCGACGCCGTCCATGTCGGCATCGAAGTGGCGAGCTCACCCTTTCCGGGGATCAACGAGCATGGCCCGGCCGTGACCGTCTCCGACTTCGGCAACAATAACGGCCTCGTGATCGGTGCGGAAATTCCGCACGGCACGGATTTCCTTGAGTGGCCGGTAGCGCTAACAATCGACGGGGAAGTGGCCGGCGAGGCGACCGCGAGCACCATGCTCGATGGTCCGTTCGGTGCCGTTCGCTTCCTGTTCGAGCTTGCGGCTAACCGGCAGCTTCCGCTCGCGAAGGGCCAGTGGATTTCCACCGGTGCTGTCACGGGCGTCCACCCCGTTCGCGTTGGCGAACTGGTGGAGGCGCGGTTCGCCGATGATTACAGCGTCAGGTGCCGTATCGTCGGCATTCACGACGCCTGATTCGGCGGTCGCGGAAGAAAAATAAAAGGGAGAGGATGATGGCGAGTAAGGGAGAGGCGGCAGTCTCCGGCGCGGTATCACGCGTCGGTCGCTACCGCTGGGTTATCGTGGGGCTGCTCTTCGCTGCCACCGCGATCAACTATGTCGACCGGCAGATGATCGCGGTGCTCAAGCCCGATCTCTCCAAGGAACTCGGCTGGTCCGAGACCGACTACGCCAACATCGTCTTCTATTTCCAGGCCGCCTATGCGATCGGTTATCTGGCCTTCGGCAAGATCGTCGACGCGATCGGTGCGCGCTTCGGCTATGCCATCGCCGTCGTGATCTGGACGATCGCCCACGTCGCGCATGGCGGCGTGCACAGCGTCATGCAGTTCACCCTGGCCCGTTTCGGCCTGGGCATCGGTGAATCGGGCAACTTCCCGGCGGGCGTGAAGACCGTCGCGGACTGGTTCCCGGCCAAGGAGCGCGCCTTCGCGGTCGGCCTGTTCAACGCCGGCTCGAATGTCGGCGCGATCCTGACGCCGCTACTGATCTGGGCGATGGTGCCGGCATTCGGCTGGCGCATGACCTTCGTGATCACCGGCGTGTTCGGCATTGTCTGGTTGATCGCCTGGCTCGCCATCTTCCGCGACAAGCCGGCCGATCACCCCAAGGTGGGCGCTACCGAGCTCGCCTATATCACGCAGGATCCGGCCGATCCCGAGGTCAAGGTGAAGAACCTGTGGGGCAAGCTGCTCCGCACCAAGGAAACCTGGGCCTTCGCGCTCGGCAAGTTCTTCATCGACCCGATCTGGTGGTTCTACCTGTTCTGGCTGCCGAGCTGGCTGGGCAAGGAATATGGCCTGAACCTGACGAGCTGGGACACGCCGACCGCGGCGATCGCGCTGGGTGCGATCTATCTGATCTCCGACGTCGGCTCGATTGCGGGCGGCTGGCTCTCGGGCAAGCTGATGGCGACCGGCATGAGCGTGAACAAGGCGCGCAAGCTGACCATGCTGATCTCGGCCTGCTTCGTGCTGCCGGTGATGTTCACCACCTTCTACGGCAATCTCTGGCTCAGCGTGTTCGTCGTCGGCGTGGCCGCGGCTGCGCACCAGAGCTTCTCGGCGACGCTCTACACCATCCCGTCGGACACTGTGCCCCGCTTCGCGGTGGGCTCGGTGATCGGGATCGGCGGCACCGTGGGTGCCGTGGGCGGCATGGTCTTCTCGAAGTACGCGGGCTATGTGCTCGACGTGATCGGCAGCTACGCGCCGCTCTTCATCGTCGCGGGTGCGGCGTACTTCCTGGCGCTACTTTCGATCCACCTGCTTTCGCCGCGCCTCGAGCGCGCGGACGTCGCGTAAAAGAGAGGATTGAGAGATGGCCCGGCCCCTGAAGCTTGACCCTGACCGGCTGTTCCCGGCGGAGGAGAATACGCGGCGTATCGCGCGTGCGCTCTATGCCGAGGTGGCCGGGCTGCCGATCATCAGCCCGCACGGGCACACCGATCCGACCTGGTTCTCGACCAACGCCAACTGGTCGAACGCCACCGAGCTGCTGCTCTCGCCGGATCACTATATCTACCGCATGCTCTATTCGCAGGGCGTGTCGCTCGACGCGCTCTGCGTGCCGAGCAAGGCCGGCATGCCGGCGACCGACCCGCGCGAGGCGTGGCGGACCTTTGCCGAGCATATGTATCTGTTCCGCGGCACCCCTTCGTCGATGTGGCTGGGCCATGTGTTCGGCGAGGTGTTCGGCTTCGACGTGGCGCTCGATGCCTCCACGGCGGATCATTATTACGACACGATCAACGAGAAGCTGGCGACCGACGCGTTCAAGCCGCGCGCGCTCTTCGATCGCTTCAACATCGGCTTCCTCGCCACCACCGAGGGGCCGCAGGACGACCTGTCGCCGCATCATGCGATCCAGGCCAGCGGCTGGGAAGGCCGGGTGGTCACCACCTATCGCCCCGATGCGGTGATCGACGTCGAGCACGAGCAGTTCGCCGGCGCGATGAAGATCTTCGCCGAGAAGACCGGCGAGGACGTGTACAGCTGGGACGGTTATCTCGCCGCGCATCGCAAGCGCCGCGCCGATTTCCGCGCCGCCGGCGCCACCGCGACCGATCACGGCCATCCGACGGCGGCCACGGCGAACCTCTCCAAGGACGAGGCGGAGCGGCTGTTCCGCACGATCCTGTCGAACAACTGGACGCCGAGCGACGCCGAGCTGTTCCGCGCCCAGATGCTGACTGAGATGGCGGCGATGAGCGTCGAGGACGGGATGGTGATGCAGATCCACCCCGGCAGCTTCCGCAACCACAATGGCGGGCTGTTCGAGAGCCATGGCCGCGACAAGGGCGCGGACATCCCGATGCGCACCGATTATGTGCATGGCCTGAAGCCGTTGCTCGATCGGTTCGGCACCTCGACCGATCTCTCGATCATCCTCTTCACGCTCGACGAGACCGTCTATGCCCGCGAGCTGGCGCCGCTGGCTGGCCATTATCCGTGCCTCAAGCTCGGCCCGAGCTGGTGGTTCCATGACTCGCCCGAGGGCATGCGCCGCTTCCGCGAGCAGGTGACCGAGACCGCCGGCTTCTACAACACCGTCGGCTTCAACGACGATACGCGCGCCTTCCTGTCGATCCCGGCGCGCCACGACGTCGCGCGCCGCGTCGATTGCGCCTTCCTCGCGCGGCTGGTCGCCGAGGGGCGGCTGCTCGACTGGGAAGCTGCCGAGCTGGCGTACGAACTGACCAACGGGCTGGTGCGCGAGGCGTACAAGCTCGACCAACAAGCGCCGGCGCCCGTCGCCGCCGCAGCCTGATCCAACCAACGGAGTCATCCATGTTCGACCGTACCTATTATGCCACGCACCCCGACATGATGGAGTGCGTCTCGAACGAGGAGCTGCGTGACCGCTACCTGATCACGGACCTGTTCCGCGACGGCGAGGTCGTGCTGAACTACACCCATGCCGATCGCATGGTGATCGGCGGCGTGGCGGTGGCCAGCGGCTCGGTGAAGCTGCCGGACCAGACCGAGCCGGCGTCCGCGGCTGGCCATCCGTTCCTCGAGCGCCGCGAGCTGGCGGTGGTCAACATCAGCGGCGCCGAAGGCACCGTGACCGTCGATGGCGAGAGCTTCACGCTCGGCAACAAGGACTGCCTGTACGTGACGATGGGCGCCAAGGACGTGCAGTTCTCGGGCGACGGCGCGCGCTTCTACCTGGTCTCGTGCCCGGCGCATAAGGGCTTCCAGACCCGCAAGCTCGGCATCGCCGACGCGAACCGGCTGGACCGCGGCACGCTGGAGGAGTCGAACGAGCGCTCGATCTACCAGCTCGTCATCCCCGGCGTGTGCGACAGCGCGCAGCTGGTGATGGGCCTGACCGTGCTCAAGCCGGGTTCGGTGTGGAACACCATGCCTCCGCACATCCATGAGCGCCGCAGCGAGATCTACCTGTATTTCGAGCTCGACGATCTCGCGAAGGACCGCGTGTTCCACTATATGGGCCAGGAGGATGCGCTGCGGCACATCGTGGTCCAGAACGAGGAAGCGGTGATCAGCCCGCCCTGGTCGGTCCATATGGGTTCGGGGACCAAGGCCTATGCCTTCATCTGGGCGATGGCCGGCGAGAACCAGGACTATACCGACATGAACGTGCTGGACATCTGCCAGCTGGCTTGACGGAACTCCCCCTCCCGCTCGCGGGAGGGGGCTGGGGGGTGGGCGGTCGTTCTCCCCCCGGTGCATCGCCCGCAGATGTCGGGCGCCCACCCCCGGCCCCTCCCGCAGGCGGGAGGGGAGGAGTAGAAGTATGACCAATCCCTTCGATCTTTCCGGCAAGGTTGCCGTGGTGACCGGCGCCAATACCGGCATCGGCCAGGGCATCGCGCTGGCGCTCGCTGCGGCGGGTGCGGATGTCGCCGCAGTGGGCCGCACGCCGGCGCAGGAGACGGTGGAGAAGGTCCGTGCGCTCGGCCGTCGCGCCGAGATCATCTCGGCCGATCTCTCAACCATCGAGCCTGTGGGCAGGGTTGTGGATGAAGCTGTGGATAAGTTGGGCGGGCTCAACATCCTGGTCAACAATGCCGGCATCATCCGCCGCGCCGACAGCCTCGATTTCACCGAGGAGGATTGGGATGCGGTGGTCGACACCAACCTGAAGTCGGTGTTCTTCCTGTGCCAGGCCGCGGGCAGGCACATGGTCGCCAATGGCGGCGGCAAGATCATCAACATCGCCTCGATGCTGACCTTCCAGGGCGGCATCCGCGTGCCGAGCTACACCGCGTCCAAGTCGGGCATCGGTGGGCTCACCAAGCTGCTCGCCAACGAGTGGGCGGCCAAGGGCATCAACGTGAACGCGATTGCCCCGGGCTATATCGCCACCAACAACACGGCCGCGCTGCAGGCCGACGAGACGCGCAACCGCCAGATCATGGAACGCATCCCCTCGGGTCGCTGGGGTTCGCCGGAAGACATGGGTGGCGCGGCGGTGTTCCTCGCCTCCTCGGCCGCCGACTATGTCCAGGGCCATATCCTGGCGGTCGATGGCGGGTGGCTGGCGCGATGAGCATCGCCTTTTTCGGTGAGCTGATGCTGCGGCTCTCGCCCCCGGGGCGCGAGCTGCTGCTCCAGACGCCGAAGCTCGAAGTGAATGTTGGCGGGGCGGAGGCGAATGTCGCCACCGGCCTCGCCTGCCTCGGCCATGCGGTGCGGATGATCTCCGCGGTGGCGGACAATCCGCTGGGCGGCGCGGTGATCGGCGAGCTGCGCCGGCGCGGGGTCGATACCGCGACGATCGCTTCCGAGCCCGGCCGGCTGGGCCTGTACTTCCTGACGCCCGGCGCCGGGCTGCGCGCGTCCGAGGTCGTCTATGACCGCGCCCATTCCGTCTTCGCCCAGCGGCCGGCGGAAAGCTGGGACTGGGACGAGCTGCTCGAAGGCGCCACGCGGCTGCACCTGTCGGGGATCACTCCGGCGCTCGGCCACAACACCGCCGCTGCCGCCATCGCCGCGGCCGAGGCGGCGAGCGCCAGGGGCATCCCGGTCTCGTTCGACGGCAATTACCGCGCGAAGCTGTGGGAGAGCTGGGACAGCGATCCGCGGGCGGTGCTCACCCAGCTGATCGGCCATGCCGACCTGCTGTTCGGCAACCACCGCGACATCTCGCTGCTCCTCGGGCGCGCATTTTCGGGCGAGGGGCCCGATCGGCGGCGCGAGGCGGCGGAGGCGGCGTTCGCGGCCTTCCCGAAGCTCCAGACGATCGCCAACACCGCGCGCCATGTCGACGATGCCGATAGCCACCGCGTCTCGGCGCGGGTCGATACGCGCGCCGGCGGCTACCAGACCGACGAGATTCTGATCGCCGGCATCGTCGATCGCATCGGCGCGGGCGATGCCTTTGCGGCGGGCGTGCTGCACGGGCTGATCGAGAGCGGCGGCGATGCCAGGGCCGCGGCGCATGCCGGCCTGGCACTCACGGCGCTCAAGCATTCGCTGCCGGGCGATGCGAGCCTGTTCACGCGCGCCGATCTGGCCGCGTTCAGTGAAGGCGGGCTCGACGTCCGTCGTTGAACCTCGCCCGGTCCGAGGCGGGGATGTTTTGGGTCGGGAGAGAGTGATGCAGGTTTCGCGGCGTGGCGTGATGGCGGGTGGCATGGCGCTGGCGGCGACGCCGCTGATCGCGCGGGCGGCTTCGGGCGAAGCGGTGGTCGAGACGCGGGCGGGGCGCTTCGAGGGCGACAGGCTCGACGGCGGCATGCTGCGCTTCCGCGGCATCCGCTACGGCAACGCCCCGCGTTTCCGCGCGCCGGTGCCGGTCGCGACGCCGGGCGTCAGCGTGCCGGCGCATGATTTCGGCGCGATCTGCCCGCAAGGGAAAGGGGGGCAGCCCGCTTCGGAGGACTGCCTGTTCCTCAACATCTGGACGCCCGGCGCCAATCCGGCCGCCAGGCGCCCGGTGATGCTCTACATCCATGGCGGGGCCTATTCGAACGGTACCGTCACCGTGCCGCTCAACGACGGATCGACGCTCGCCGCGGCCGAGGATGTCGTGGTGGTGACGGTCAACCACCGGCTCAACGCGCTGGGCTATCTCTATCTCGCCCGGCTCGATCCGCGCTTCGCGGACAGCGGCAATCTCGGCCAGCTCGACCTGATCCTCGCGCTGCAATGGGTGCGGGACAATATCGCGGCGTTCGGCGGCGATCCCCGGCGTGTCTTCGTCTTCGGCCAGTCGGGCGGCGGCGCCAAGATCGCGACGCTGATGGGCATGCCGGCGGCCAAGGGCCTTTTCCACTCCGCCGCGACGATGAGCGGACAGCAGGTCACCGCCTCGGGCCCGATCAACGCCACCAAGCGCGCCCAGGCCTATCTGGCGAAGCTGGGGGTGAAGGAGGACAATCTCCAGCCGCTGCTCGACATGCCGGTGGAGAGACTGGTCGACGCGCTGGATGCGACCGATCCCATCCTGGGCGGGGGCGTCTATTTCGGGCCCGTGCTCGACATGAAGTGGCTCACCCGCCACCCGTTCTGGCCCGACGCCAATCCGCAGAGCCTGTCGATCCCGATGATCCTGGGCAACACGCATGACGAGACACGGGCCTTCATCGATCCGGGTTCGGCTAAGGTGAAGGGGCTGACCTGGGACAATGTCGCCGCGCGCATGGCGCCCGAGCTGCGCATGGACCTGCTGCCCGAATGGGTGGTCGCCCGGTACCGCGAGCACTTCCCCTCGGACACGCCCGAGCAGCTCTTCTACCGTGCCACCACCGCCGGTCGGAGCTGGCCGGGCCAGTGGCTCGAGGCGGATGCGCGGGCCGCCGCGGGGGCGAAGGCGACCTGGGTCTATCAGGTCGATTTCCAGTCCCCGACGCAGCCCCAGCGCGGGGCGCCGCACACGATGGACATCGCGCTTGCCTTCGGCACGCTCGACGCGCCCGGCTCGTTCGCCGGCACCGGGGCGGCGGCGCGGACGCTGAGCGGGCAGGTGATGGGCGCCTTCGCGGCGCTGGCCCGGACGGGACGACCGGTCGCGAAGGGCCTGCCTGCCTGGGCGCCCTATACGCTGCCCAACCGCGCGACGATGGTCTTCGATGCGCCCAGCCGGCTGGCCAATGACCCGCGCAAATGGGAGCGCGAGCTGTGGGGCAGGGTGCCGTACATCCAGCCCGGGAGCTGAGTTTCCTATCCGGCGTATCGAACCATGGGCCAAAGATCGCGAAGATCGTGCACGGCGCATGTCTTCGCGACGGCCCAGGGTGACCCTGTTCCGGTGAATTCGGTGCTTCGCCTACGATAATTACGCGAGCAGCATCCTATTTTTCCAACAGAATCAAAGAGCAGCCGAAGCCGGTAGAGCCCAGCAGGTGAAATCCTACATTGCAAGCCGCGCGGGACGGGCGCGGTGAGGATGAAGCTATGATACCGGTTACCGTTCGCACCGGGCGCGGCTGTGGGAGGGCGCCCGGCGCGCTTGCAATGCGGACATCTGGCTTTGTCCCGCGGGACAAGCTACCCCTTGTCCATGGAGAGAACCGGAAAGCCCACGATCAACGACGTCGCGCGTATCGCGGGCGTCTCGAAAAAGACCGTCAGCCGAGTGATCAACCGCTCGCCGCTGCTCAATGGCGACACGCGCGCCAAGGTGGAGCAGGTGATCGCGGACCTGGGCTATGTGCCCAATGTCCAGGCGCGTGCGCTTGCTCTGCGGCGCAACTTCCTGATCGGCCTGATCCACGACAATCCCAACGCCCAGATGGTGATGAACGTGCAGGCCGGCATGCTCGAGGCGATGCGCGACACCGAGTTCGAGCTGATCGTCCGCCCGATCGACCGCGGCAGCTCGACCATGCTCGAGGATGTCCGCAACTTCCTCGAGCGCCAGCGCCTCTACGGCGTGATGTTCCTGCCGCCGGTCTCGGAGAACGAGATGGTGGCGGAGCTCTGCCGCGAGCTGGGCATCCGCTATGTCCGCATGGGATCGGCGACGCTGGACTCGTCCGAGCACATGGTCGCCTCGAACGACAGCGAAGTGGTGACCGAGGCGGTGAACCACCTGATCGCGCTCGGCCATCGCCGCATCGGCCTGATCGCCGGGCCGCACGGCTTCCGCTCGGCCCGCGAGCGCAGGAAGGGCTTCGAGAACGCGCTGGAGGAGGCGGGGATCAAGCTGCCGCGCAGCCTGATCGCCGACGGCAACTACACGTTCGAGACGGGCCTTGCCGCCGCGGACCGGTTGCTCGACCTGTCGCCGCGCCCCACCGCGATCTTCGCCTCGAACGACGAGATGGCCGCGGCCACGCTCCACGCCGCGCGCCGGCGCGGGATGAGCGTGCCCGAGGACCTGTCGATCGTCGGCTTCGACGACACCGCCATCGCCTCGCACATCTGGCCGCCACTCACCACGGTGCACTGGCCGATCATCTCGATGGCACGCTCGGCGGCGCTCAAGCTGCTCGCCGAGTTCTTCGGCGACGATGGCAGCGCGGTGGAGGAGCCGTCGCTTTTCCCCTCGACGCTGATCCACCGCGCCTCGGTCGCCCCGCCGCGCGAGGGGTAGGCGGCCACCGGGTTCCTGCCGTCATCCCCGCGAAGGCGGGGATCCAGAGTCATACGCTGCACATGTGCGGCGCACTTCGGTCGATCCGGAGCGCGTCCGTGCGATTGCGCGTCTTGCCGCCGCTGCCCTGGATCCCCGCCTTCGCGGGGATGACGGGGAAGGGGGCGGGGTGATGAAGGAGGGCCTGGCCGAGGGAGCGGGCGTGCCCATTTTGGATGCCTGACCCCGGCTTCATGCTACGCTGCATGGCAGCATTTCCCCGATGTTGCTGAAATGCCGCAACGCCCGAAATGTGAAATTTTGTTCAATGACACCGGTTGACATCGCCGATTGGTAGCGTGATCAATAGGGTGAACAAGCGTGACTGATACGCTTGCGCCCAAGCGGACGAGAAGATTCGCAAAAGGGGCGTGGGAGGGGGCAAGTCGCGACATGGCTGTAACTTGCGGGGCGACGGAAGTCGTTTTCCGAGATGCTGCGTCGCACCCCGATTCCAGGCTTCCCCGGGCGCATCGACCAGTGCTTGTCGATAAGAAGTCCTTGGGGAGGATAAGATGATTTCTACCGCTGACACTCTGGCGCTGCGCCGCTCCGCGCTCCGTGGCACGACCGCGCTCGGCGCGCTCGGCCTGGCGCTGCTGATGGCGACGCCGGCCTGGGCGCAGACCACCGAGGCTGCCGCCGCGGTCACCACCGCTGCCCAGGACGATCCGCAGGCACGACCGCAGGACCAGACCGAGAGCGGCGATGCGATCGTTGTCACCGGTTTCCGCGCCTCGCTCGCCAATTCGGTCAACATCAAGCGCAACTCGAACCAAATCGTCGACGCGATCACCGCCGAGGACATTGCCGACTTCCCGGACGCGAACCTGGCGGAATCGATCCAGCGCCTGCCGGGCGTCTCGATCGACCGTGACAATGGCGAGGGCCGCACGATCACCGTGCGCGGCCTGGGCGGCGACTTCCAGGCGGTGCGCCTCAACGGCGCCGACGCCCAGAACGTCGCGGGCGGCAACCAGTCCGACGCCGGCGCGAACCGCTCGCGCGGCTTCGACTTCAACACCTTCGCCTCGGAACTGTTCGGCGGCATCAAGGTGACCAAGTCGACCGCGGCGGAGAATGACGAAGGCTCGCTCGGCGCGATCATCGACCTGACCACCGGCCGCCCGCTCTCGTACAAGAAGAACCGCTTCGCGGTGGGCGCCGAGGCCGAGTATCGCGAGAACGGCAAGAAGTGGAACCCGCGCTTCACCGGCCTGGCATCGGTGCGGGTGACCGACAATTTCGGCATCCTGGTCTCCGGCGCCTACCAGAAGCAGGAACAGCAGATCGACGCCTATCGCCGCAACATCGGCGTGTTCGAATATACCTATCGCAACTCGCAGATCGCCGGCATCACGCCGAACGTCTTCGGTTTCGCGCGGCCGAGCAACCAGGGCACCGGCGCGACCTTCGGCTCGGACCCGGCGGCCTATGCCGCGGTCACGCCGACCACGATCATCCCGGGCCTGCCCTCGGTCGGCCGCCAGTATCTCGACTATGAGCGGATCGGCGCCACCGCGACCGCGCAGTGGAAGCCTGGCCCCGGCACCGAGATCACCGTCGATGGCGTCTTCTCGCGCTACGACCAGAACAGCAACAACACCGGCATCACGCCGATCGGTCTGAACCGCAACGGCACCAATGCCCGTGTCGTCGGCACCGGCACGGCCGGCCTGCGCGCGATCGGCACGACCAACGGCAATGCCGACCGCGTCGCGCTCTATACGAACTGCGTGCCCAGCGCGATCATCGACTGCAATGGCGACCAGGCCGGTAACGGCGTCGGCCAGACGCCGCTCGCGGGCTATCTGAACAGCCTCAACCCGAACAACCTCAACCCGTTCGACTATTACAACAATCCGGCCTCGCCCGGGTACGTCGCGACGGCCAACCAGATCGGCTATTACAACGAGCTGCTCGGCCGCCCGAACACCAAGATCCGCGAGGCGCACGTCAACAGCGCCGGCCAGGCCGATTATCTCCTCCTCGACGATGTCGACTGGCGCAGCTTCGCCGACACCCAGTTTGGCCGCACCGACTTCAAGCAGGTGACGCTGAACGTCCACCAGGAGTTCGCGCCGGGCTTCTATGCCGATGCGACCGGTGGCTGGTCCAAGTCGGAATTCCGCGCCTATGGCCTGCTGGCGGAGTTCAACGCGATCGACCGCGACGGCTATGCCTTCGACGAGCGCGCCGGGGGCAAGATGCCGGTGTTCAACCCGGGCTTCAACGTCGCCGACCCGAACAGCTGGACGCTGGTGAAGGGTCTCTCGACGATCCGCTACTTCACCAACACCGTGGACAACGAGTTCAAGGTGGCGCGGGTCAACTTCACCTATGAGGCGCTGCCCGAGATGTCGATCCGCTTCGGCGGCACGGCCAAGCAGTTCTCCTACGAAGGCGATCAGGGCCGCCGCAACCAGTCGATCGAGGCGATCAACCCGACGCTGGCGGAATCGAAGCTCAACATCACCGACCTGGGCCAGACCATCGGTTTCGGCCAGGGCCTGAACGTGACCCAGGGCACGCCGACCAGCTATTATGCGCCGGACATCCAGAAGTTCATCAATCAGTTCGGCATCAACTGCAATTGCGTGAACAAATGGGGCGACTACCGCGCCGTGGTCGACGGCCGCCAGAAGAGCGGCGTGACCGAGAATGACGTGTCCGGCTATTTCCAGGTCGACTACAACGTCAACCTGCTCGGCCGTCCGCTGCGCGGCAATGTCGGCCTGCGCGTCGCCAACACCCGCGTTTCGGGCTCGGGCAATGTCGGCGGTGCCGATGGCGTCGCCGGCCTGCCGGTGACCGCGAAGAACGAATATTGGGACTGGCTGCCCTCGATGAACGCGAACTGGGAAGTCGCCGACGACCTGCTGGTCCGTTTCGCCGCCTCAAAGGTGATGTCGCGTCCGCAGCTCTCCAGCCTGACGCCGGGCACCACCGCCTTCACCACCAGCCTGAACGCCAACGGCACCGCGCCGTCGCTGACGGTGGGCAATCCCTATCTCAACCCGTTCCGCGCGACCAATCTCGACCTGAGCGTCGAGAAGTATTTCGCCCATAACGGCCTGGTCGCGGTGAACCTGTTTAAGAAGACGATCGACAGCTTCCCGCAGCAGGTGGCGCTCGAGGCGCCGCTGGGCGCGGTGTTCGAGCCGGAAGTGTATCAGCAGGTGCTCGGCTTCATCACCAATGCCGCGCTGCTCAACTACACCACGGCGGGCGGCACCTGGGCGATCCGCCAGTTCAAGGACGCGCCGGGCGGCGACATCAAGGGCATCGAAGTCAATCTGCAGACCGACTTCTTCTTCCTGCCCGGCTTCCTGAAGCATTTCGGCGTGACCGCGAACTACACGCACATCGAATCGAGCCTGAGCTACCTGACCGGCACGGTGCTCAACACCAGCCAGACGGTGTCGGGTACGGCGGTGAACAGCTATGCCGAGGGGCCTTTCCTCAACACCTCGCCGGACGCGTTCAACGCGACGCTCTACTATGAGGACAGCAAGTTCTCGGCCCGCGTCTCGGGTTCGTGGCGCGCCCGCTATGTGAACCGCTTCCCGCTTTCGACTGGCACCTGCTCGGTGGGCACCACCACCGTCGGCGGCGGCCCCTGCAACTCGCCGGTGTTCGCGGACTTCGGCTATAACGAGGACCAGCTGAACATCGACTTCGCGCTGTCCTATGCGGTGACCGACTTCGCCAAGCTCTCGCTCGAGGGCCGCAACATGACCAATTCGCCGCAGTACCGCACCATGTATGCGGCGAACCCGGTCTCGCAGACCTATGCCAGCACCGGGCGGATCATCACCGCGGGCCTGCGCATGTCCTTCTGACCTTCGGGGGGAGGGAGTGGGGCGATGCCGAAGGGCATCGCTCCATTCTTCGCCCCGTATGTGATCCCTGGTTCCTGGCCGGCACCACGCCTCCGTGCGCCGGTCGTTTTTTTGTCAGTTCTACTCCCCTCCCTGAAAGGGAGGGGCTGGGGGTGGGTTGCGGCCCCGGTCTTCCGGGGGCGCCCAGCGACACGGTAGCCGTGAACAGAAAAGGCCGGACATCGAGCCCGGCCTTTTCTAACCCACCCCTGACCCCTCCCTTTCAGGGAGGGGAATGGCGCTATCCTTCAACACCCTCAAATCTCCACCTGGCTGCCCAGCTCGACCACGCGGTTGGTCGGCAGCTTGAAGAACTCCATCGCGCTTTCGGCATTGCGGACCATCCAGGCGAACAGCTTCTCGCGCCAGATCGCCATGCCCGGCCGCGACGAGGCGATCAGCGTCTGGCGGGCGAGGAAATAGCTGGTCTCCATCGGCTTGAACGGCTCGCCCGCCGCGGCGCCCAGTCCGCGCAGGGCCGCGGGGATGTCGACTTCGTCCATGAAGCCATAGTGCAGGACCACGCGGTAGAAGCCGGCGCCGAGCTGGGTCACCTGGTTGCGTGCCTCGGGCGCGACATGGGGCACCTGCTCGATCGCCACGGTAAGGATCACCACGCGCTCGTGCAGCACCTTGTTGTGCTTGAGGTTGTGGAGCAGCGCGGGCGGAATGTCGTCGGTGCTGGCGAGGAACACGGCGGTGCCGGGCACCCGCTGCACCGACTGGCCGGCGGACTGGATGAAGATCTCGATCGGCATCGCGCCTTCATGGAGCCGCGCGCGGACCAGCTTGCGGCCGGTCGCCCAGGTGGTCAGCAGGGTGAAGACGATCGCGGCGACGAGCAGCGGGAACCAGCCGCCATCGGGGATCTTGGTGACGTTCGAGGCGAAATAGA
>Ga0209257_1000787_pt1 | contig 46608 bp, 35 predicted proteins | sample AraplaCvi_mCL_r2_FD_184277 | JGI IMG/M metagenome (GOLD analysis project Ga0209257, IMG submission 184277) | Arabidopsis root microbial communities from North Carolina, USA - plate scrape MF_Cvi_mCL_r2 (SPAdes) (version 2) | ecosystem: Host-associated > Plants > Roots > Endosphere | place: USA...
GGTCAGGGAGTGCGCAAAGGATCGAGAATCGCGGCATGTGCCTGGTCGCCGTCGCCTGGAAGGTCCATCCCCGCTGGCGGCTGCTGATGGCCGGCAACCGCGACGAATTCCATGGCCGCCCCACCGCCGCGCTGGCGGTGTGGCCGGAACCTGCTGGCATCCATGCTGGCCGCGACCTGCAATCGGGGGGTACCTGGGTAGGCATAGAGGCGCGCGGACGCGTCGCGGTGGTCACCAACGTGCGCGATCCGCTGGCGCAGACGGTTTCCGGACCCTCGCGCGGCGCGTTGCCGGTGGGTTTCCTGCAAGGCCAGGCCGATGCCGCTCGCCATGCGCGCGAACTAATGGCCAGCGCCGGCGATTACTCTCCTTTCAATCTGCTGACCGCCGATGCCGATTCGTGCGAGTACATCGGCAACCATCCCGCACTGGAACATCGCAGCATCGCGCCCGGCATCCACGGCATGTCCAACGGCGGCTTCGACGTTCTCTGGCCGAAGACCCAACGCCTGTGCGAAGCCATGCGCAAATGGTCGGAAACCGCCGCCACCGATCCGCAAGCGTTATGGCATGCGCTAGCCGACGAGCACCGCGCCGAAGACGCGCGCTTGCCCGACACCGGCGTAGGCCTGGAGCTGGAACGCAAGCTCTCCCCCGCCTTCATCCGCGACCCCGTCTACGGCACCCGCGCCAGCACGATCATCGCCATCGACTACGAAGGACGCGGCTACATCAGCGAACGCAGATTCGGCCCCAGCGGCGTTTTCGAAGGCGAAACCACGTTATTCAACGACACAAGCGCGTAGGAGCGACGTAAGTCGCGATAGAAATACTCCGAGAAAATATTCGCGACTCACCTCGCTCCTACACGTTCCCACAAGCCCCACCCATCGCAACAATCAGCGAAGCAACAGCCCCCTTTAGTAAAGGGGGCGCCGCGACAGCGGCGGGGAATTGGAGATATGAGCCCGGGGCCCATGGTTGCAAAGCAACTATGGGGCTTCTATTGGCGCAAGGCGCCAATAGAAGCGGCGGAGCCGGCCGATAAGCCGGGTTCTGTCGTGGACAGTCATTCCTCTAGGCGCAACGTCGCCGTTACGCTCGAGCAACCTACCCGGACCCGACGCGGGCCGCGTCATGAGGTCCCTATTTGGTCTTGCTCCCGGTGGGGTTTGCCGTGCCGGTCTGTTGCCAGACTCGCGGTGCGCTCTTACCGCACCATTTCACCCTTGCCACGCGTTCCGAAGAACCGTTCGGCGGTATCTTTCTGTTGCACTATCCGTCGGCTCGCGCCGCCCAGGCATTACCTGGCACCGTGCCCTGTGGAGCCCGGACTTTCCTCGGCACCCTTGCGGGTGACGCGACTGTCTGGCCGACTCCGCCATGCGCATTGTCGCACAGCGGGTGCGGCGATTAATCCTGAACTAGTCCGCCACGCCTTGACCGTACAGGGCTTTGCGCGGCGCACCGCTGATTTCGGCGGCAAGCTTCGCGGCAGTGGAAGGCGGCAAGTGTTCGCTCAACTTCGCATACAGGCGCCTGCCTTCGATCAACTGCGCCTCCTCGTCGTCGCCGGCACCCTGCACCATCACTACGAATTCGCCCTTGCGCTGGTTGTCGTCTGCTTCCACTTGCGCGTGCAGTCCGGCTAGCGTGCCGTCGAGCACCGTCTCGAACATCTTGGTCAGTTCGCGCGCGATCACCGCCATGCGCTCGTCGCCGAACACCGCGCGCATGTCGGCCAGCGACTCGGCGATGCGGTGCGAGGATTCGTAGAACACCAGGGTGCGGGTTTCGCTGGCCAAGCGGCCCATGCGTTCGCGGCGCGCCGAAGACTTGGCCGGCAGGAAGCCTTCGAAGATGAAACGGTCGCTGGGCAAGCCGGCCACGCTGAGCGCGGCTATGGCGGCACATGCGCCGGGAATGGGGCTGACCCGCAAACCGGCTGCGCGTGCGGCGCGGACCACGCGATAACCGGGATCGCTGACCAGCGGCGTTCCCGCATCGCTGACCAGCGCCAGCGAGTCGCCCGCGGCGATGCGCTCGACGATCCGCTCGGACATCGCCTCCTCGTTGTGCTCGTGCAGCGCCAGCAACGGCCGATCGATGCCGAAATGCGAAAGCAGCTGGCGGGTGTGGCGCGTGTCCTCGGCGCAGATGCCGGCGACCGTCTTCAAAGTCTCCAGCGCCCTGGGCGAGAGATCGGCCAGATTGCCGATCGGGGTGGCGACGATGAACAGCGTTCCAGCGGGCATGTGCGTTGGCTTCCTGAAGCGATGGGCTGAACGCAGTCCTGCGCCGCCGAAGGTACAATCCTAGCCGGTTCCCACGTACAGCCGCTGAGCAAGCCCATGGATAAGCGATTCGGAAGGATGCGTCCCCTCAATACCGCCGCCCTGTTGTTGCTGGCGGCGCTGTTCGCCGGCTGCGCCACCACCCAGGTCAGCGGCCCGGTGCGTACGGGCGAGTCGGCCGGCGCGCTGAAGGAAGCTTCCGCACTGGCCAGCAACGATGCCAACCTGACCGGCCAGGCCAAGCTGGACAATGCCCGCCAGATCGAGCGCCTGTTGGCCGGCGTGGACAACGCCACCCTGGCGCGCGACGCCGCCGCGTTGCCGGTCGGAGATCCGCTCTACCCGTTCGCCGGTCGCGCTCTGCTCAATCGCGGATTGCCCCTGCCGCGCCCGTTCGAACGCGGCGCGCAATGGCGCTTCGATCTGAACAACCGCCCGGCCGCCGAGCGCGACGGTTATCGTCCTCCGGTGAAACTGGCGGTGCTGCTGCCCTTGTCCGGACAGCTGGCTACTGCTTCGGCGCCGGTGCGTGATGGACTGCTGGCCGGTTACTACGGCGAAGCGCGCCGCCGCCCCGAAATCAATTTCTACGATACCGCCGGCACGCCGGCCGGTGCGGTGGACGCCTACGCCAAGGCTGCGTCCGGCGGCGCCGATTTCGTCATCGGACCGCTGGGCCGCGACGAGGTCACCGCCGTGTTTCGCGATACCAACCTGTCGGTGCCGGTGCTGGCATTGAACCGCGGCGCAAGCGCGCCGCCGTCCGGCAATGCCGGCTTCTCGCTGGCGCCGGAAGACGACGGCATCATCGCCGCCGAATATCTGCTGAGCCGGGAACGCAAGACCGCCCTGATCATCAACGGCAACGACGACAACGGCAGGCGTGCAGCCAATGCCTTCCGCGAACGCTTCAGCGAGCGCGGCGGCACCGTGGTAGAAGCGATCAGCGTAGCCGACACGCCGGGCAGCATTGCCCAGAATCTGGCCAACGCGTCGCAGCGTGGCGTCGATGCGGTGTTCCTGGCGTTGAAAGGCAGCGTTGCCCGCGCGATTGCGCCGCAGCTGGCCATGGCCGGTCTGGGCGGCAAGAGCCGCGTGGCCACTTCGCAATTGATTTCCGGAACCGGCAAGCCCGAACAGGACAGCGCATTGGACGGCATCGTCTATCCGACCGAAGTGTGGACGGCACGCGGCGTCTCCGGTTTGCCCGCCGCCAGCGTGGTGGGAACCAGCCTGCCGACCGCGCGCGGACCGGCGGCGCGTCTGTTCGCCTTCGGTTACGACGCATGGCTGCTGACCGCCTATCTGGAAAAGCTGGCCACCGGCAACAACGCGGAAATCAAAGGCGCCACCGGTGCGCTCAGGCTGGATGGCTTCGGCAATGTGATCCGCACCCCGGCCTGGTCCACCTTCAGCGGCGGACGCGCCGCACCCATCGTCGGCAACGACTGAGCGTATCGCGCTGGATCGCAAGGCGCGCGGAAATCGGGCCGAAGCCGCCGCGCGCGACGCACTCGTGCGCGCGGGCCTGCGCGAAGTCGCGGCCAACGCCAACTATCGCGGCGGCGAGCTGGATCTGGTGATGCTGGATAGCAGCGGGCGCGATGGCCCCACCCTGGTCTTCGTCGAAGTCCGCTACCGGCAATCGAGCGGCTTCGGCGGCGGCGCGGCCTCGGTGGATATCGGCAAGCGCCGCAAACTGGTGTACGCCGCGCAGAGTTTCCTGGGCCAGCATCGGCAATACGGCAACTTCCCCTGCCGGTTCGATGTGGTCGAAGCCGATGGCGACCCGCAAGCGCCGCGGATCAACTGGCTGCGCGATGCTTTCCGCGCGGACGATGTATGAGGCGAACCGACAGGCCAACGACTTTCCGATCACTTCGAATCGTCATTCCCGCGAAGGCGGGAACCCAGCGACTTTCGGCGGTCGGCCGAGACCCATGTCGTGTGTGGCGCTTTCCAATACGACTCACTGCGAAAAACGAAGTCGCTGGATACCCGCCTTCGCGGGAACGACGAAGTCTTAAATCACGCGAAGTGCTCGCAGGGCGGGCACCGCCCGCCACCCGCATTGCCGAAGCAGGCGGGCAAGGCCCGCCCTACAGGCGCCTCGGTCCTATCCCGCTGGTCGGATATCACGTGAAATGTTCGTAGCCAAGGCGAGGTTGTTTCCACTCCAGCCCCTGCGCATCGAACGCGCGAACACCCTGCCCTGCGACGATACGCCCGATACGCGTTGCGGAAACATCGGTGAAATCCAGCGCCTGCACGATCAGATCGCGGTTACGCGGAGAGGCCGTAAAGCACAACTCGTAGTCGTCACCGCCGCAGGCCTGCCAGTACCAGCGATTTGCCGATGGCGCCGCTGCCAGCTCAGCCGACACAGGCAGATCCGCCAGGTGTATTTCCGCGCCTACGCCGCTGCGTTCGCAGACGTGCGCCAAGTCCGCCAGCAAGCCGTCCGAGACATCTATGCAGGCGTGCGCAAGTGCGGACAAGCGCAAGCCTGCGGCGATACGCGGCGTGGGGCGATCCAAGCGCTGGCGCAACCATTCGGGACATCCGCGTCCTTCCAGGACCGCTTCCAAAGCCGCCGCCGCGTCGCCGAGCGTGCCGGTCACCCACACATCGTCTCCGGCTTGCGCGCGGTCGCGGCGCAATGCGTTGCCTGATTCCACCAGGCCCATGGCAGTGACCGAAATCGACAGCGGCCCGCGCGTGGTGTCGCCGCCGACCAGAGCGATGCCGTGTTGGTCGGCAAGGGCCAGAAACCCATCCAGAAATGCATCCACCCAGCTTTCGTCGGCTTGTGGCAATGACAACGATAAAGTGCACCAGGCAGGCGTGGCACCCATCGCAGCCAGATCGGACAGATTGACCGCGAGCGCTTTCCAGCCGACATCGGCAGGAACGGTAGCTTCCGGAAAATGCACGCCGACATTGAGAGTGTCGGCCGTCACCACCAACTCGCGGCCCGGCGGCACCTGCAGCAAAGCGGCGTCGTCGCCGATGCCAAGCACCACGTCGCCACGTTGGCGAACGCGGGCGCGAATGCGGGAGATCAGGTCGAATTCGGCCAGGCTCATGCCCTCCAGCATAAAGCTTGTAAAGCGATTCCACGCCAGCCACCAAGAAACGACGTGGGAGCGGCGTCCCGCCGCGAGCTTTTGTGCACGCACTGTCGCCCAAGGCAAAAGCTCGCGGCGGGACGCCGCTCCCACGTCGTGTGCGCCGGCTCTTGCGAGTTCTGGTTCAGCGGACGGCGTTGAACTCGGCAGGACGCCAATCGGCAGCGGCCTTGTCCAGCACGCCGTTGACATAGGTGTGCCCGTGTTCGGAGCCGAAACGCTTGGCGATTTCGATGGCCTCGTTCAACACCACGCGGTAAGGCACGTCCAGGCGATGGATCAGTTCGTAGGCAGACAGGCGCAGCACGGCGCGTTCGATCGGGTCCACTTCCTCGACTGGGCGGTCGAGGTAGCCAACCAGCGCCTCGTCCAGGCTGGCGCGATGCTTGACCACGCCGCGCACCAGATCGTCGAAATATTCCAGGTCGGCGATCTCGTGCGCCTGTTCATGCGCGAACTGCGCGATCACCTGCTCCACCAGGCCGCCGGACATCTGCCAGGCGTACACGGCCTGCAGAGCGCGACGACGCGCGCGCGCACGCGTGACCGGATCGACGCCGTCGCGGCGGCCGTCCTTGCGCGGGCGACGGTTCATGCCAATTGCTCCAGCAGCTGAGCCATTTCGATGGCCGCAAGCGCGGCTTCTTCGCCCTTGTTGCCGTGGCTGCCGCCGGCCCGCACTTCGGCGTCTTCGATGCGCTCGACCGCCAACACCCCGTTCATCACCGGGATGCCGAAGTCCAACGACACCCGCATCAGTCCTTCGGCGCAACGGTCGGCGACATGTTCGTAGTGGCGCGTGTCGCCGCGGATCACGCAACCCAGGGCGATGATGGCCGCATGCTGGCCGCCCGCGGCCAGGCGGGCGGCGGCGACCGGAATTTCCCAGGCGCCCGGCACGCGGATCACGTCCACCGCGGCATCGGCCACGCCGTTGCCGGCCAGGCTCTGGCGCGCGCCGGTGACCAGCGCGTCGGTGATGCGCGGATTCCAGCGACTGGCGATGATCGCGAAACGCGCGGCTGCTGGAGCGCGCAGTTCGCCTTCGTAATGGGGCATGGGAAGCGGATACCGGATGGGGGAGCAAGTTTAGCAGTCAGGGAGCAGCGACGCTTCAGGCCTCCCCCTTTGAAGAAGAGGGACTGAGGGGGATTTGCTTTTGCTTTGAAGCAAGATCAAGAGCAAATCCCCCGTAGCCTCCTTTTCCAAAGGGGCGAAGGCAGAGCCAAGCCAAAGCGGAGAATCTAGTAAGGGACGTATTCAACTACATCCAACCCGTAGCCGGCCAATCCCACCTGCCGGCGCGGCGTGCCCAGCACCCGCAGCTTGCCCAGGCCCAGGTCGGCAAGGATCTGGGCGCCGGCGCCGTTGCGCCGCCATTCGGCGACTGCGCCGCCCGCGCGGGGCGTTTCGGTGTCGTGCGGCCCGGCTTCGGCGCGGATGCGCTCGAGCATCGATTCGGCAGTGCAGGATTCGCTCAGAAGGACCAGCGCACCGCGTTCTTCTCCGGCGATGGCGGCCAGCACTTCGCCGACGGCGGGGCCGAAGTCCGCACGGCGCCAATGCAGGGCATCGGCCAGCGGATTCTGCATGTGCACGCGAACCAGGCTGGGAATAGCGGCATCGGCATCGCCGCGCAGCAGCGCGAAATGCAGGCCGTGGCTCAGGCGGTCGCGATAGGTGTGCAGCTTGAAGGGTCCGTGTTCGGTCTCGATATCGCGCACGTCGACGCGCTCGACGGTGTGCTCGGTGCTCAGGCGGTAGCGGATGAGCTCTTCGATGGAGCCGATCTTCAAACCGTGGTCGCGCGCGAACTCCTCCAACTGCGGACGCCGCGCCATGCTGCCGTCGGCGTTGAGGATCTCCACCAATACGCCGGCTGGCTCCAACCCCGCGAGCAAGGCCAAGTCGGTGGCCGCCTCGGTGTGGCCGGAGCGGTTGAGTACACCGCCCGGTTGCGCGGTCAACGGAAAAATATGCCCGGGTTGCGACAGATCCTGCGGCTTCACGTCCGGGCGTACCGCGGTGCGGATGGTATGCGCGCGGTCGTAAGCGGAAATGCCGGTGGTGACGCCTTCGGCCGCCTCGATGCTGACGGTGAAGTTGGTGTGGTGCTGCGAGGTGTTGTCCTGGACCATCGGCGGCAGGCCCAACTGGCGGCAGCGCTCGCGGGTCAGCGCCAGGCAGACCAGGCCGCGCGCGTGGGTGACCATGAAATTGATGTCCGACGGCTTGACCATTTCCGCGGCCATGATCAGATCGCCTTCGTTCTCGCGGTCCTCATCGTCGACGATGACGACCATGCGGCCGTTGCGGATTTCTTCCAGCAGTTCGGGAATGGGGGCGAAACTCATGCGACCGCTCCAACGGTATTGGTGCCGAGCAAACGCTCGACGTAGCGCGCGACCAGGTCGATCTCCAGGTTGACCGCGTGGCCGACCTGGGTCTGCGCGAAGGCGGTATTGGAAACGGTGTGGGGAATCAGCGCGACTTCGAAACCCAAGGCATCCACTTCGTTGACGGTGAGGCTGACGCCGTCCACGCAGATCGAACCCTTCTTGGCGATATAGCGCAGCAGCGCTGGCGGCGCGGCGAAACGCCAGCGTTGCGCGCGCGCGTCCTGGGCGATGTCGAGGACCTTGCCGACGCCATCGACATGGCCGCTGACCAGATGACCGCCCAGACGGTCGGTGGGGCGCATGGCGCGTTCCAGGTTCAGCAGGGCGCCGACGGACAGGCTTCCCAGCGTGGTCAGCGCCAGCGTTTCGTTGGAGGCGTCGGCTTCGAACGAAGTCGCGTCGAACGCCACTACAGTCAGGCACACGCCGTTGACGGAGACGCTTTCGCCCAGCCGCGCATCGGCGAAGGGCAAGTTGCCGACCTCGATGGTCAGGCGGGCATCGCCGCCGCGGATTTCGGACCGGGCCAGACGGCCTACGCCTTCGATGATTCCGGTGAACATCAGCGTGCGCTCCAGGTCTGGAGGGCGATGCAACAGCGTTTGATTGCGATGGGCATGAAACGTTTCCCGCGAAGTGAATGCGAAAAACGCCCACAGGGCACGAAGCGACGCGACCGCAAGGCCGCACGCGACTGTCTTCTTTCATCCGGACTATGACCGTCGGCTCCGGCATTGGACCGGATCTGCTGACCCTCCGGCATGACCGGAGGCGCTCGCGGGCTCGTCGGCAGCGCTGGTGGACGCTGCGGACCTACCGCCGGTGGGGAATCTCGCCCCGCCCTGAAGACGTTGACTTGTGTTTGCCGGCGAACCGGCGCGGGGATTCTACCATCGGCGCTTCCGGCGACGGCCAAACGCTGCATTCCATCAGCTGCTTGTAGGAGCTGCGTAAGCTGCGACCGTGAACCGTGCCGCATGGCCGGACTGTCCCGCGCTTGCTGTGCCTCAGTCGCAGCTTACGCAGCTCCTACAGGCTTCTGGCGCAGATGCAGGATCAACGGCCAGCGCATGCTGCGTTCACGCTGAGGGTCGCCCCAGGCCGAGGCCAGGGCATCGGCATGCTCTTGAACCGGGTCGTGCCCGGTGGCGGTACGGCAGCGGGCGGCGGCGGACAGGCTGCCCAGATAACCGAGCAGCTGCGGCAGGCTCCATTCGGCAGTCAGCCATAGCGTCGGCGCGGGCAACGCCGGAAACGGCCAGGCGTAGTCCGCATAACCGGCGTCCACCTGGGCGCGTTCGGACGGCCAGTAGGGTTCGATCTGGGCGCGGAATGCGTCGGCTGCGGGCGCGAGATCTTCGGAAAACACCATGTCCTGGTAGGTCCAGGCCGCCAGCACGCCGCCAGGCCGCAGCACGCGCTCGCATTCGGCGAAGAACCGTGCGCGGTCGAACCAGTGCAGGGCCTGGGCGACGGCCACTAATCCGACACTGCGGTCGGCCAGCGAGGTCGCTTCGCCGGGCTCCACCGCCACGCGCACGTTGGCGGCTTCGGCCTCTTTCGCCCAATGCTGCTCGATCTGCGCGGCGCTGGGGTCGGTGGCGAATATGTTTGCGAAGCGCGCGGCCAGTCCGCGGGTGGCCTGGCCGCTGCCGCAACCGGGCTCCCACACTTCGGCGCTGCCGGGCACCACAGCGGTGATGGCATCGAACAAGGCATCGGGGTATGTGGGGCGCCAGTTGGCGTAGGCGTAGGCGACTTGGGAGAAGTGGTCTTTGAACGTTGTCATTGAGACGAGACCTCTGGTACTCGCTGCGACATTACACCTTACCGACGTCATCCCAGCGAAAGCTGGGATCCATTTTGACTTTAGCTCTTTGCGTGCTGCAGATGGGCGCGAAAATCAAGATGGATCCCAGCTTTCGCTGGGATGACGTTACGCGTGGGATGACGTCATGAGAGTGTCGGGGATTACGTGCTCTCGGCCTTGATAGGCACAAGCAACAAACGCTGGTCCTCGCCGATGGCGCGCGCATCCACGACTTTGAGCTGCGCACGCTGCGCCATCGCATCGATGCCCAGTCCCGCGAACAACGGCCGCGCGTGTTCGCCCAGCAATACCGGTGCGACATACAACAGCACTTCGTCGGCCAAACCTGCGGCGATGAACGCGCCCGCCAGTGTCGCACCCGCCTCCACCTGCACTTCATTGACCCCGCGCGCCGCCAGCAACTTCAGCACGGCTTCCAGATCGAAGCGGCCGTGCAGCACCGGCACGACGTCACGTTCGACACGAAGATCGTGCGGTGGTTTGGCGTCGGACGCATGCAGATACAGGGTCGGCGCCGAATCATCGCGTACCTTGCCGCGCGCGATGGTGGCCAGCCCCGGATCCAGCACCACGCGCAGCGGCGCCACAAAGGGCGTGTCGTCGCCCAGACGCACGTTCAACGAAGGGTCGTCGATCAGCACGGTGTTGGCACCGGTGATCAGCGCGCCCGCTCGTGCGCGCCACTTCTGCACATCCAGGCGCGAGGCTTCGCCGGTAATCCATTTGGATTCGCCGCTGGCCATTGCCGTGCGCCCATCCAGGCTGGTCCCCAGCTTGATCCGCACCCACGAGCGGCCGCGTTCGATCCGCGAAAGGAAGCCGCGATTGAGATGGCGCGCCTGCGCTTCCATCAATCCCGATTCGACTGCGATACCGGCAGCGCGCAGCTTGTCGAAGCCGGCGCCATCCACCTGCGGGAACGGATCGCGCATGGCTGCGATCACGCGCGCCACGCCGGCGGCGATCAAAGCGTCGGCGCACGGACCCGTTCGGCCGGTATGCGCGCAAGGTTCCAGGGTGACGTAGGCCGTCGCGCCTTTTGAGCGTGCGCCTGCGGCCTGCAACGCGACCACTTCGGCATGCGCCTGGCCGGCGCGCTCATGGAAACCTTCGCCGACAATCTCCTCGCCTTGGGCGATTACGCAGCCCACCATGGGATTCGGCTTGGCGGTGTAAGCGCCACGTTCGGCCAGGCGCAGGGCGCGGGCCATGAATAGATGGTCTGTGGCGGTGAATGCAGTCATGTCGCTTTCGATTTTCCTTCTCCCACCGGGAGAAGGTGCCCGAAGGGCGGATGAGGGAATGGACCATCAGCTTGTATGGACACTGGCCGGCGAGTCATTCCCATTCCCTCATCCGGCGCTTCGCGCCACCTTCTCCCGGTGGGAGAAGGGAAAAATTAGCGCTTCTTGTTCTTGTCGATCGGCACCACATCCGCACCCAACAGCGGCAATTGCCCGCTGGCGGTCGGCAGATCGCGCTCCAGCTTCTCGATCTCTTCGCGGAAGTCGGCCACATCTTCGAAGCTGCGGTAGACCGAAGCGAAGCGCACATAGCCCACATGGTCCAGCTTGCGCATCTCGGCCATGACGAAGTCGCCGATCTTGCGCGAAGGCAGTTCGCGCTCGCCGCTCATGCGCACCTGGTGCACCACCGCACGCACCGAGGCCTCGACCTGCTCTTCGGAGACCGGGCGCTTGTGCAGCGCGCGGTCCATGCTCAACCGCAGCTTGCGCGTATCGAAGGATTCGCGCCGCCCGTCGCCCTTGATGATCACCGGCAGCTTCAGTTCCACCGTTTCCAGCGTGCTGAATCGCTCGCCGCAGGCTTCGCACTCGCGGCGGCGGCGGATCGTCGCGCCGTCTTCGGAAACGCGCGAATCGATGACGCGGGTGTCTGTGTGCTGGCAGAAGGGGCAATGCATGGGGTTTAGGAACGAGTGGAGAGTAACGAGGAACGAGTGGGGAGAAGCGAGGAACGAGCGTAGAGGAACGAGGAACGAGTAAAAGCGAACGGAGAACGGGTGCGGGCACCTAAGGCTTCTACTCGTTTCCCGTTCCTACTCACTCGTTCCTCGCCTTTTTCGTTCCTCATCACTCGTTCCTCACTTTCAGCCATACACCGGGAACTTCGCACATTGCTGCTCGACATTGGCGCGCACCCCGGCGATCACGTTCTCATCGCCCGGCGCATCCAGCACGTCGCAGATCCAATTGGCCAGCGCCACGCAATCCGGCTCCAGGTAGCCGCGCGTGGTCACCGCGGGCGTGCCCAGGCGCAGGCCGGAGGTGACGAACGGCTTCTGCGGATCGTTGGGCACCGCGTTCTTGTTGACGGTGATGTGGGCCTTGCCCAGCGCTTCTTCGGCGGCCTTGCCGGTGACGCCCTTGCCGATCATGTCGACCAGCATCAGATGGTTTTCGGTGCCGCCGGAAACGATCTTGTAGCCGCGCGAAATAATCGTGTTGGCCATGGCCTGCGCATTCTTCACCACCTGCGCTTGATAGGTCTTGAACTCGGGCTCCAGCGCCTCTTTGAACGCCACCGCCTTGGCGGCGATCACGTGCATCAGCGGACCGCCCTGGATGCCGGGGAAGACGATGCTCTGCAGCTTCTTTTCGATCTCTTCGCCGGCGCCCTTGGACACGATGATGCCGCCGCGCGGTCCGCGCAGGGTCTTGTGCGTGGTGGAGGTCACAACGTGCGCATGCGGCAGCGGATTGGGGTACACGCCCGCGGCGACCAGACCGGCAACGTGCGCCATGTCCACGAACAGATACGCGCCGACCTTGTCGGCGATGGCGCGGAAGCGCGCCCAGTCGATCTTCTGCGAGTAGGCGCTGAAACCGGCGACGACCATCTTCGGTTTGTGCTCCAGCGCCAGGCGCTCGACTTCGTCGTAATCGATCAGGCCCTGGTCGTTGACACCGTACTGCATGGCGTCGAACAACTTGCCCGAAACGTTGACCTTGGCGCCGTGGGTCAGATGGCCGCCGTGGGCCAGCGACATGCCCAGGATCTTGTCGCCCGGATTCAGCAGCGCCAGATACACCGCCTGGTTGGCCTGCGAACCCGAATGCGGTTGCACGTTGGCATAGTCGGCGCCAAACAGCGCCTTCACCCGGTCGATGGCCAGCTGCTCGGCGATGTCCACGTATTCGCAACCGCCGTAGTAGCGTTTGCCCGGATAGCCCTCGGCGTACTTGTTGGTCAGCTGGCTGCCCTGCGCTTCCATCACCCGCGGGCTGCAGTAGTTCTCCGACGCGATCAGCTCGACGTGGTCTTCCTGCCGGCGGTTCTCGGACGCGATGGCCGCGGCCAGTTCAGGGTCGTAACCTTCGATACGGGCGTTGCGCGGGAACATCGGAGCTCCGGAGGGGGAAGGGCCGGTGATTGTAGCCCCCCGCCCCTGCCCCCACCAAAAAACGCGCCTTTCGGCGCGTTTTCCGGGTTCCAGCACCTGCCGCTATGGGCTCAGTGGTGCAGGATCAGGTCGGCGATGATGCCGGTAGCCGCGGCCACCAACAGGAAGTCGCCTACGTCGCTGCGACGCCAGTAGTAGCCACGCGGCGGCGCGCGCAGGCCGTAGCCACGGTAGTCGTTGACCACATAGGTGGGACGGTAGCCGTCGCCGTAGTAGCGGCCGCCGCGGGCCCAACGCGGGGCGCCGTGACCGTAACCGTAGCCGGGGCGGACGTAGGCCGGGCGGTAAACCACGCGCGCGGGCTGGCGGTAACGGCGGTCGTCGCGGTAGTAACGGTCGTCGCCGCGATAGCCGTAGCCGCGATCATAGTCACGGTCATGGCCGCGCTTGCGGGAATCGTAGCGGTGGTCGTTGCGGTCGTGACGGTCGTTGCGGTCGTTGTAGCCATAGCGGCCGTCATCGCGGTCGCGGTCGTGGCCGCGCCCGTGATCCCGGGCCAGGGCCGGGCCTGCAGCCAGCGCCATGACGAAGACCAGCGAAAGGGCAGACTTGATGGGGTGGCGCATGGTGCATACCTCTTGCGGGTGGAAACTTGAGGCAAATATCGGCCCGTCGCGCTGAACGGCATCTTGCCCGAATGGGAGGCGTAGAAAACCGTTAAGACGCCAGCCAGCCGGCCGCAACCGTTATAATTCGCCCATTCCCGAATTCCGCCGCCGCGCAGCCTGCGCGGGCACGGCAGCGCCCCTCCCGGAGACCCCATGTCGCAATACATCTACACCATGAACGGCGTAAGCAAGACCGTGCCGCCGAAGCGCCAGATCATCAAGGACATTTCCCTGTCCTTCTTCCCGGGCGCCAAGATCGGCCTGCTGGGCCTGAACGGCGCGGGCAAGTCCACGGTGCTGAAGATCATGGCCGGCGTGGACACCGATTTCAGCGGCGAAGCGCGCCCGGCCCCGGGCATCAAGGTCGGCTATCTGGCCCAGGAGCCCCAGCTCAATCCCGAACACACGGTGCGCCAGGCCGTGGAAGAAGGCGTCGGCGAAGTGCTGCAGGCCCAGGCCGCGCTGGACCGAGTCTACGAAGCCTATGCCGAAGAAGGCGCCGACTTCGACAAGCTGGCGGCCGAGCAGCAGCGCCTGGAAGCCATCCTGGCCAGCGGCGATGCGCACACCCTGGAACACCAGCTGGACGTGGCCGCCGACGCGCTGCGCCTGCCGGCATGGGATGCAGTGATCGGCAAGCTGTCCGGCGGCGAGAAGCGCCGCGTGGCGCTATGCCAGTTGCTGCTGCAGAAGCCCGACATGCTGTTGCTGGACGAACCCACCAACCATCTGGACGCCGAGTCGGTGGAATGGCTGGAACAGTTCCTGGCCCGCTACACCGGCACCGTGGTGGCCGTTACCCATGACCGTTACTTCCTGGACAACGCTGCCGAATGGATCCTGGAACTGGATCGCGGCCGCGGCATCCCGTGGAAAGGCAACTACACCGAGTGGCTGATCCAGAAGGACAACCGCCTGAAGCAAGAAGACAACCAGGAAAAGGCGCGGCAGAAGGCCATCGCCAAGGAACTGGAATGGTCGCGGCAGAACGCCAAGGGCGGCCGCTCCAAAGGCAAGGCGCGCCTTGCCCGCATGGAAGAACTGCAGGCGGTCGATTACCAGAAGCGGCAGGAAACCAACGAGATCTTCATTCCGCCGGGCGAGCGACTGGGCCAGAAGGTCATGGAGTTCAAGAACGTCTCCAAGCGTTTCGGCGACCGCCTGCTGATCGACGACCTCAGCTTCACCGTGCCGCAGGGCGCCATCGTCGGCATCATCGGCCCCAACGGCGCCGGCAAGTCGACCATGTTCAAGATGATCACCGGGCAGGAGAAGCCTGATTCGGGCGAAATCGAGATGGGCCCGACCGTCAACATCGCCTACGTCGACCAGAGCCGCGAGAAGCTGGAAGGCAACCACAACGTGTTCCAGGAAATCAGCGGTGGCGCCGACATCCTCAACATCAACGGCATCGAGATCCAGTCGCGCGCCTACATCGGCCGCTTCAACTTCAAGGGCCAGGACCAGCAGAAGATGGTCGGCTCGCTGTCGGGCGGCGAACGCGGCCGCCTGCACCTGGCCAAGACCCTGCTGCAGGGCGGCAACGTGCTGCTGCTGGACGAACCGTCCAACGACCTGGACATCGAAACCCTGCGCGCGCTGGAAGACGCGTTGCTTGAGTTCCCGGGCAACGCGTTCGTGATCTCCCACGACCGCTGGTTCCTGGACCGCATCGCCACCCACATCCTGGCCTTCGAAGGCGATTCGCACGTGGAATATTTCCAGGGCAACTACCGCGAATACGAAGAAGACAAAAAGCGCCGCATGGGTGCCGAAGGCGCGCAGCCGAAGCGTTTGAGGTTCAAGGCGTTGAAGTGACAGATTGGCCCGCGCGCAGCGCGGCTTTGCCAATCTGTCATCCCAGCGCAAGCTGGGATCCAGCTTGAACTGACAAGATTTCGCCCGCGCGCAGCGCGGCTTTGCCAATCTGTCATCCCAGCGCAAGCTGGGATCCAGCTTGAACTGACAAATTTTGGCCCGCGCGCAGCGCGGCTTTGCCAATCTGTCATCTCAGCGCAAGCTGGGATGACGATTAATTTTTTCTGCCGAATCCCAAGCTGGCGGGACATTCCTGCTTCTGGCCCCGACCTACGCCTCTGGGACCACGTCGATGAACGAATTGATCGACAACCGCCCCCGCACCGCATCGGCCGGCGGAATGCGTGCATTGTCGATGCTGCCCGAGTGCAGCGAGTTGCGGCGATAGACCACCATGCGGTTGAACACGCCGTCGACCTTGGCGATGCGTTCGAACAAGGCGGTGTCGTCGTCGATGTAGCCCTCGCCGATGGCGTCGCGCAGGCGGCTTTCCTGTTCCAGGCATTGGAAGTAGGTGTCGCCGCGCGAAGCATCGATGAATTCGAAGCCGCTGCGCCGATGCCGGTAGAACGCAGTGCCGCCCCAATCGCCATGGAACAGGTAATGCACGGTGGCCAGACCGTCGCCATCGACCGAATCGACATGCGGCACACGCTGCAACGCCGACAGCTGCTGCGGCTGCTGGGTCACCAGCGAGTAGTGGCACATCGGGAAGACGAAGCGACCGGGCCGCATGCCGAAAGCTTCCTGCAACAGCGGATTGAGCGTGCGCTGGAGCAAGCGCCGGTAGCTTTCCGGCGCAGGCGCGCGCAGGCCCGGGAACATCGAGCCCTGGTCGGCGAACTTGGTCTGGGCCGCCACTTCCACGAGTCGCTCCGGTTCTGCCAGCAACTGGTCTATCACCAGCAGCGGTGCGCCTTCGGCGCCGATCGCGAGTTTGCCGATGCGCATCTCGGGATGCGGATTCAGCGGCGCTGCGATGGCGTCATCGTTATGCATGGCGCTGGTGCTTCAGCCGGCGGCCGCGCGTTTTGAGGCCGCCTTGCGGAGCAACGCCAGCGGGAAATGCGCCCAGATCGCCAGCCACACACCGGCACGGGTGATCGCACCGCGTTGCGCGGCTTCGAACTTGCGGAAGTACCGCCACAGCCCGCGATGCTTGTGCCATTCCACGAACACCGGCCGGGCCCGGCTCGACACGCCGCGCAAGTGAACCACGCGGATATCGTTGGCCACCGCCACCAATGCGCCGGCCGCGCGCGCGCGGCGGCACAGGTCCAGGTCTTCGGCATGCAGGCGATAGCCCTCGTCGAAACCGCCCAGACGGTCGAACAGCGTGCGCGGCATCAGCATCAGTGCGCCCGACAAAGCTTCCACCGTTTGCAGGCTCACGCTGTCGTCCACGTGCACAGCAAGCCTGGAAGCGGCCGATGGCGAGGACAGCATCGCGCCGAAATCGGGATCCCGACGGCGCGCGGCTTCGTCGCGCACGCCCGCTTCGTCCACCAAGTCGACACCTAGCAGCGCTTCCCCTTGAACGTTTTCGGCATGCTCGCGCAGTCGTTGCAGCGTATCGGCTGCCACCAACAAGTCCGGATTGACGAAGGCCAGCCAAGGCGCGGTCGATTCCTTCGCACCCTGATTGCAACCGACCGCGAAACCGGGATTGTCCGGATTGCCGACGAAGCGCAACCGGCAATCCATGACCGCGTGGCGCTGGATGATGTCCAGCGTGCCGTCCTGGGAGTCGTTGTCGATCACGCGGATTTCCGTCACCTCGCGGGCCGCGCGCAAGCGTCGCAGGCATTCCTCCAGCGTGCTGGCGCTCTCGTGGCTGACCACGACCACGGCGATGCCGGCAAGGTCAGGAGAAGAGTTCACGCTGCGGCTCCGGCGATCCGGCTTCTGCGTACAACACGGCCAAGCGTTCGCGCGGTTCGCGCAATGGGTCCTGCATCAGGAAGTTCGCCAGCCGCGCATGCCAGGCCGGCCAGCGCGCATTGAGCGCGTCCATGTCGCCATCGGCGGGCATGCCTTCGCCGCCGCGCGCGACGAACGCGGTTTCGCACAAGGCGTTGCGCCAGCCCAGCCCGGACATGCGCAGGGACAGATCGATCAATGCCGCATACCACGAGGCGTAGCTGCTCATGTCCAGCCCGCCGGCGCGCTGGCGCGCGGTTGCGCGCAGCGCGACCGCGTGATTGACGGCCGAGGGCAGTTCCGGGTGCAGCGGCGGCATGGCGGCGCAGGCCGTGGCGGTGCGTTCGAAATCATGTGGTGGCGAAGCGATTTCGCCCAGGCGCGGCCAAGAGGCTGCTTCGCCCGCATTGCACCAGGGCGTGGCGCTGGCGATGGAGGGGTCGCGGGAAAAACAGGCCGCCAATTGCTGCAGCCAGCCCGGCAAGGGTTGTGCGTCGGGCGCCAGCACCACGATGTCGGCGCCGGCACAGGCCTGCAGCATTTCGTCCAGGTGCGCGACTTCCCCGATCATGCTCTGGCGGCGGGTGTAATCGGCCTGCAGCGGCGTGCGCTTCAACCAGCGTTCGATGATGGCGGTGCCGCGCGGGCCGGCTTGCGCGTCGTCGGCCAACCAGATGCGCGTACCGGCGGGAGTGCCGGCATCCAGCGAACCCAGGCAAGCATCCAGCGCATCGTCGTCCGCGCCGACCGGCAGCAGGATGACGGGCAGCGCGGGAGCTTGGGCTGCGCTCACTTCTTGGGTTGGTGCAGCGGTTCCAGGGCGCGGAACTTCTGCCCGTATTCGTCGGTGAGGTTGCGCGCTTCCTGCGGGTTGCGCACGATGGTCGGCGTGATCAAAACGATGGTTTCGGTGCGCCCGGTGACCGCGGTCTTGGTGCCGAACAGCGCGCCGATGACCGGAATCTTGCTCAAGCCCGGAACGCCAGAAGAACCCTGATCCACGCTGTCGCTGATCAAGCCGGCCAGCAGCACCGTGTCGCCATTCTGGATGGCCGCTTCGGTTTTCAACCGGCGCGTGTCGATGCGCACGTTGCCATTGGCATCGGCGACCGTACCGGGCGAACTCACTTCCTGCACGATTTCCAGGAACACCATGCCATCTTTGGTCACGCGCGGACGGACCTTGAGGATCACGCCGGTGTCCAGGTACTGAACCTGGCTGTAGGTGCCGTCGGTGCCGGTGCCGGGATTGAAAGTGACCGACTGGATCGGAATGCGGCTGCCCACGTTGAACGTCGCTTCGACGTTGTTGCGCACGAATACCGACGGCGTCTGCAGCAACCGCAGGTTGGTGACCTTGTCGAGCGCGCTGACGACCGCGGCCGCATTGCGTCCCAGGAAAGTCCAGCCCAGACCAGCGCTACCGGTGATGCTGCCGGAGATGTCGCCCCAGATGCTGCGGCCCAATGCCGATGGCAACCCCGCTCCGCTTCCATTGGCGTTGAACGGCGCATTGACCGCATTCTCGAAATACCAGTTCACTCCATACTTCAAATCGCCAGTCAACTGCACTTCGGCGATCTGCGCTTCGATATGCACCTGCAACGGCATCACATCCAGCTTCTCGATCACGTCCTTGATCGACTTCCATGCGGTGGCGCTGGAACGCACCAGCAGGGTGTTGCTTTCGGCCACCGCCGACACGCCCACCTTGTCGCCCTCCACTTCCAGGGTGACGCTGCCGTTGCCGGAGCCGCGCTGGTTGAGCGAAAGCGAACCGCTACCCAATCCACCGCCGGACGAGGAAGAGCTGCCGGTGCTCGCACCAGAATCGTCGTTGGGCCCGTTGCCGCCGAAATCCACGCTGCCGCCATTGGCGCCGTCGCGGATCTGCACCGGATCGGTGCCGGGCATCAGCGATGCCGGATAGTTGCCGCCAGTATCCTGTCCGCTGCCGCCGCTGCGGCCGGCGCCGAACACTTCGGCCAGGCGATCGGCAAGGTCCTTGGCCTTGATGTATTTCAGTTCGTAGGAATACAGGCGCGAACCTTCGCCGGCGCCGTCGATGCGTTCCAGCCAGTCCTGGATCTGGTCCAGGTACTTGGCCTGCGGCGTGATCACCAACACGGCGTTTGCGCCTTCCAGCGGCATGAAACGGAACATGCCGGCGCTGGGCGTCTTGCTGCTTTCGCCGAAGACTTTTTCCAGGTCGGCCACCACCTTGGTGGCCCGGCCCGATTCAAGGGGGAACACGCCCACCGACATGCCCGACAACCAGTCGACATCGAAGATCTCGACCGTGCGCAGGTAGTTCTCCAGTTCGCTGCGCGTGCCTGACAGAGTGATGACGTTGCGGGTGGAATCGATGCCGACGATGGCATTGGGGCGCGCGTAGGGCTCCAGCACCTTCTTCATTTCGCTGGCGGAGATGAAACGCAGCGGCACCACGCGCACTTCGAAGCCGCGCGCATTGGCAGCCGGGCCGGTTTTCGGCGCCAGCGTGCCGACCAGCGCCTGGTCGGCCGGCATGATGTTGTAGCGGCCGTCGCTGTAGACCATGCGCGCGTTGTTCTGCGCCAGCACCTGCTCCAGCAAGGTCATCGCCTGGGCGGGGGAAACCGGCTTGGGCGTGCCCAGGGTGACGGTGCCCTGCACGCCGGGGGCGATCACGTAGTTCTGGCCCAGCATGTCGCCCAGGATGGCCTTGACCACCGCGTGCACCGATTCGCCTTCGAAATTGAAGCTGGCCGAACCGCTGCTGGCGCCGGCCAGCGAAGGCATGGGCGCCGAGGCCGCGCTGCGGTTGATCATCTGACCGTTGCCGCGACGGATCACCGCCTGCGGCCCGGTCTCGGGCTCTTCAACCGAATTCAAGGGCGAGGTCTGGGCCACACCGGCCTCACCGCCGCGCAGATCCGCGCCGCGACGTACTTCCGGCGTGGGCACGCTGGCGCAGGCGGCCAGCAGGCCGGTCAACAGGGAAACCAGGATCACACGTGACTTCATGCCGGCACTCTACTTGGTCTTGTTCGGGGGAGGCGGGGCTTGGCCCTGCTGGCGCAGCTGGGCGCGCCGCGCTTCGATGCGCTGGCGGATCGCTTCCATCTGCTGTTCGGTGGTCTGTGCCGGTTCGGCCGCCGGCTGGGCGCCCGGAACAGGCGTGGGAGCGGTCCCTGGCGATACCGGCGAGGGCCGAGAGGGCGTACTCATGACCGCCGAACCTGGAGGTTGTTGCGGTCCGGGAATCGCCGAAGGCGGAGGCTGCACAGGCATGGCCGAGCCCGGCGACGGCGGTGAAGCGCTTGGCGGCTGACCGCTGAGGCCATCGAACACGCGCAGTTCCAGGGTCCGTGGCCCGTCCGGCCCCTGGATCACCACGCTGCGCGGATGAATCTCCGCCACCCGCCAGCCCTGCGCGCTTTCCGGCGCGTCGCCGATCTTCAGCCGCACCCCCTCCCCGCCCTGGGTCGGCTGCAGGATGGCCATCTGCAGCCCCGGGGTGATCAGCACGCTGGTCAGGATGAAATCGAAGGTCTGCGGCTGCTCGCCCCCTTCCTGCCCCTGGATGAAAAAAGGCTGCGGCTTGCGGCTCGGGGAAAGCAGAGGGCGCGCGGCGATTTCGGAATATTGGGCCAGCGGCCCAAGACGTTCGGGCACCTGCGGCGGAAGCCTCGGCAACGCGTTCACCAGGCTGGGGTCGTCGGCCAGCGGACGGACCTGTCCGCCCATGCCGAACAAGGCCAATACCCACACCAGCAGCGCCCAGCCCGCCAGCGCGGCGAGCAACCAGGTGCGCGGACCGAAAGACTCAATTCGCATCGGTCGCTCCTGGCCGGCTGCGCGCGGGCGCAACCGGTGGCGGCGCGGAATTGCGTGCCGCCACCGGCGGACGCAGATAGCCGTACAGATCGAAACTGACGTCCAGCCCCGCGCTGGACTGCCCCGGCATGAACGAATAACCCATGGTCAGGACATTCAGATTTTCCACGAACAAACGCGGCGTGCCGCTTTCCAGCGCGTACAGCACCGAGGCCAGCTCGGGTGTGCCGCAGCTCAGGCGCACCTGCACCACTACCGGCGCGAAGCGGTCGCTGCCCGGCTGGGCCAGCGGCGAGCGGTTGGTGATGGCGCAGCTGCGGTTGCCCGGACTGGCTTCCGATACCACCGTTTCCAGGCGTTTCACCAATCCGGCGGTGGCCAGCTCGGGCGTGGCTTCTACCAGGAAACCCGGACGCTGCGATTGCTGGGCCAGGGCGGCGGCCAGTCCTTTCTTTATCTCCGGGGCCTGCTGCAGCTGGGTGCGCACGCGCAATTCGCGCTCGCGCGCACTGTCGATGCGGCCCTGCACTTCCTGCATCGGCACCGTCCATAACGGGTGGACGATCAGCAGATAAGCCAACCCAAGCGCCGCGACCAGCAACCCCAGCGCCAGCCAGCGGTCCCGATCGGGGCGGTTGCGGTCAAGGTTGGCGGGCGCCATCGGCGGCTCCCGTATTGGTAGCCGGCTTCGGAGCGGTCGCAAGCTCGGCGGTCATGCTGAAGCGGTCGAGCCGGGTGCGCGGATCCGGCTGCAGGGCGCCGCTAAGGGCAGGCGCGCGCCACAGCTGGGAGCCTTCCATACGCCCGACCAGCGCCGACGCCTCGGGGCTGAGACCGATCAACAGCAGGCGATCGCCTTCTATTCCGACTTTTTCCAGATAGGTGTTGTCCGGCAACCGCCGGCTGAGTTCATCCAGGATCTCGATATTGGTGGGGCGCGTGGAGCGGGCGCGGTCCAGAAAGGCGGCGCCTTCCACGATATCGACCAACTGCTGGCGCTCGGCGGCCACGACACGGGCCCGAAGCGCACTCGCTTCGACCTTGCGGGTGAAGGCGTCCGCCGATTCCCGCCGATTCTCCAGAACCTGCCAGAACGCGGCCGCAATGCCGAGCAGCGCGATCGCCCCCAGCACCCAATTCCAGGCCCGCATCGCGTCGCGTCGACCGCGGCGTATTTCCGCTGGAAGCAGGTTGACGCCCAGGGGCCGCCCGCTGGTGTCGCTGGCGTCAACGCCGGCCAGCGATCCTGCCAAACCGCCCAGGCCGGCCAGCGCCGCGTCGAAGCGCGCACGTGGAACGACCACCAGTTCGGTATCCAGTTGACCGTCGGAGCCGCGGCCCAGCACGCGCGCATCGAAGCGCACGCTGTCCACGGTGAAGGGGGTCTGCCGGTCGACTTCGAAGCCGACCACGTCGCGCAGGCGCTCGGCCGCGGCGGCCGGCAGCGACAGACGGCGCTGCAACGCTGCTTCGGCCGGCAGCAACAGCCAGCGCGGCAGTTTGCCGGTGCGGTTGCCGAGTACGGCATCCACCTGCGCCGTTTCCAGCGGCAACGGCAGCCAGGCGATTTCATGCAAGCCTTCGGCGTCCTGGAGTTGCAGCCGCAACTGGTCGCCGATCTGGGAAAACAGCAAGCGGTTGCTGGCCAGTCCGAACAGCACGCGCCAGCGCAAAGGCAGCCAGGACAGCAACGACTGCTTCCACCAACGGAAAAAGCCGCCCGCTCCGGCGCCGTAACGGCGGACGCCCTGCATCAGCGACGGATTTTCCTGCGTGATACTCATTGGGGTGCCGTTCCTTCCTGCCAGCGCAACGCGGTATACGCCGAACCCGGAACCGAGCCGCTACCCGCACGCACCACTGTCCGCAATAACGCAACCCGGCCATCGTCCAGCCGTGCGCGGCTGTCGATACTATACGTGCCGCTGCCTCCGCCCACGAGCTGCGCTGCGCCGGCGCCGGGCGCAGGGCTCCTACGCCGGGTCAGATAAGTCGCCGCATCCAGACCCATCGCGGTCAGCACCGGTGCCTGCGCGTAGGTAGGATCGGGTTCGCCGCGACCGCTGTAGAGAGTCAGATAAGGCTCCAGCCGCGCGTAGAGCTCAGGGGTCATGCCCAGCACCTGTTCCACTTCGGCCACGGTTTCGAATGGCCCGTCCTTGGCTCCATACGGCCGCCCCGCCGCCGCATAGTCGGGGTCTTCCGCGCCACCGCCTACCTGGGTGAGCGGATCGGCATCGCGCCAATCGACGATGGCCGAAGCGATGCGTCCGGCCTGCTCCTGGTCCACGCCCTGCGTTTGCATCAGTGCGGCGAGCAGCGGCTGCCCAGCCTGATTGAGATCCACCTTGCCGGTTTCGTCGACGATCTGCAGTTCGACTTCGCCGCCCGCGTAAGCCCACCGGTAACTGCGTCCATCCGGCAGCCAGCGAGTAGTCGGTTCGGTGTCGGCCAGCCGCACAAGCGAGTACTCCACCCCGGCCCGCGCCAGTTCGTTGGCCCTTGCGCCGCCGCTCAATATCCTTCCCTGCAGCGCCTCTACCCGCGCGGTCAGGGCGAAGGCGCCGATCAATGCGGTAAGCAGTGCGATCAACCACAAGACCAGCAGCAAGGCGGCACCGCGTTCTTGCTTCATGGCGGCGGCTCCAGACCCTGGCCGAGTCCGTTGTTCTGGCCGTTGCCCTGCACCAGCGATACCACCAAGCCGGGCCAGGACCGGCCATCGGCGGACTGGATATCGATCGACACCTGCAACGGCAGCGATTCGGCCGAGGTCCAGCTTTCCTGCCACTGGCCAAGCTTTCCTTCCTGGTCCAATCCGCGATAACGGAAGCGGATGGCGCCCAGGTTGTCGGCCAGGATTTCCGGCGGACGCGGTTGCGACTCGCGCACCGCCTGCCCGGTTTGCACCATGGTGAATGAAGCCAGCAGCTGATTGCCCCCATCGGCGGCGACCAGATCGTGCAGGTAGGGTCCGCCACGGCCCAGGTAATCGGGCAGATCGGCCACGAAACGCATGCGCCGCTCCTCGCCGACGAAACGGTATTGCCTCTGGGTGCCGGGATCGATGGCGAAGGCGATGTTCTCGGCCGAAGAGATGCGCCGGCGCAAAAAGCCCTCGACCGCGCGGATGCGTTCGTTGCGCTGGGCGATGCTTTCGCCACGCTGCACCATGGCCGTGGCCGAACGCAGGGTGGCGAAGGCCAGCGCCAGCCCTGCGGCCAGCAACACCGTGGCCAGCAATACTTCCATCAAGGTGAAGCCGCGGACGTTGCGGTTCATTGCGTGAGCGCCGGGGCGTTGATGTCCGCAGGCGTCAGGCGCAGCGTCTGCCAGCGCAGCCGCTGGCCGGGCGCATCGCCCCATTCCACTTGCAACTGCACTTGCAGCAAACGCGGCGTCGAGGCGGCGGCCTGCGGGGAACGCCGTTTCAGCGGATCGACGTACGGCTCCATTTCCAACGTCCAGCGATAGCGCCCTTGTTCGAAGGTGCCCTCCTTGCGACCGGGTTGCAGGATCTCGCCGACGCCCAATTGCGCCAGCAGCGATTGCGCGTGCAAGGTCGCACGCCCGCTGTCGTCGGCAGTGCGGATCTGTCGCGCCGCACCCGACAGCGAACCAAGCAGCAACGTCAGCGCCAACGCCAGCAAGGCGAAAGCGATGATCACTTCGATCAGGGTGAAGCCGCGCTGGCCAAAGGCGCGCATGGATTTCATGAGGGCGATTTCATTGCGGCGCTCCACTGCCGGGCGCGCGCGCCAATCTCACTTCGCCGGTCAACCAGGCCACATCGATGCGCCACGCCGCTTTCTTCGCGCTCAACTGCACCCGTCCGCCGGTGGAGGCGCCATCGGGAAAGAACAGGATGCCGCCCTCGCCCGCGCGCGCCTGCGCTTCGCGTGCACCGGTGAACTCCACGCCCAGCGAGGGCGGAATATTTCCCTTCCTCTGATTCGGCCCTTGCCAATGGCGCCTGGCCGGGTCGATCACGAAACGCTGCGGCTGGCCGGTTGCGATGGCCTGCGCCCGCGTGTAACGCAACTGCGCGGCGATTTCCTTGGAGCTGGAACGCAGGCGCATGCCATCCAGGCCGCCGGTCAGCACCATGGCGGCCAGCATGCCGGCGATGGCGATCAACGCCACCACCAGCAACATCTCCAACAGCGAAACGCCGCGCGCCTTGCGCAGGCCGCCGACGCGGAATGGGCGCAGGCCGATGCGTTGTATACGGGCCCGCTGCATACCGGTGCGTTATTCGAACTTGATGTCGGCGTTATAGCTGTCGCCGCCGACCTGTCCGTCCTTGCCCAGGCTGATCAGATCGAACGGCTGCGCTTCGCCGGGCGCACGGTATTCGATGGCATGGCCCCATGGATCCTTGAGTTCGGCCGCCTTGGCGTAGGGGCCCAGCCAGCCATTGGCATTGCCCGGCTGGGTCACCAGATCGTCCAGGCGCGACGGCAGGCTGCCGGTATCGAGCTGGTAGTTTTCCACCTTGCCCGCCAGGGTCTGGATCTGCGATTTGGCCAAGTTGGCCTTGCCGCGATCGGCGCCGCCCAATACCCGGCTTCCCACCAGGGTAAGCACCGCGCCGATAAGCACGATGACGATGATGATTTCCAGCAGGCTCATGCCGCTTTGCGCGGCCGGCGAAGGAGAGCGGGTGATCGAGCGCGAAACTCGCAGCATTGCGAAATCCTTGGAATCTTGAGGTGGATAGTGTGGGCGGGAGTCACTGAACGGGCTGTTTCCCGAATCCGCGACCGGCGTCTCAACCGATGGAATTGGTCAGATCGTACAGCGGCACCAGCACGGCGATGATGACCATGCCGACCACCGCCGCCAATACCAAGGTGATCACCGGCACCAGCGCGGCCAGCATGCGGTCCATGGCCTGGGCGGTCTCCAGTTCGAAGGTGTCGGCGGTCTTCAGCAACATGCCGTCCAGGGCGCCGGATTCCTCGCCCACCTGGATCATCTGCAGCGCCAGCCGCGGGAAGCGCTTGCCCTTGGCCAGCGAGGCGGACAGGCCGTGGCCGTTCTTGACGTCCTCGGCAGCCTGTTCGACGTCGGCGGACAGGGCGCGGTTGCCCAGCACGTTGCGCGAGATTCCCAGTGCGGCAAGCAACGGCACGCCGTTCTTGAGCAGCGTGCCCAGCGTGCGCGCCAGCCGCGCGGTTTCCATTTTCGCCAGCAGCGGACCGACCAGTTTCTTCTGCAGCAGCCACGCATCGAATCGGTCGCGGAACAGCGTATCGCGGCGCTTGCGGTCGAACCACCACAACAGCGCGGCCGGCACGACGATCAGCACGAACCACCAGTCGCGCACGAACAAACCGAGCGCCAGCACGCCGCGCGTGAACCACGGCAAGGTGACGTCCAGGCTTTCGTACATCAACGCGAACTGCGGCACTACATAGCCCATCAGGAACAGCAGCGCGAAGCCCACCACCACCATCAGGATGGCAGGATAGACCATGGCATTGATCACGCGCCCGCGCATGGCGCTGCTGCGTTCCAGATAGTCGGCCAGGCGCTGCAGCGTCTCGTGCATGCTGCCGCCGGCTTCGCCCGCGCGCACCATGTTGATGTACAGGCGCGAGAACGTCCCGTGCTGGCGCTCCAGCGCAGCGGACAACGGCGCGCCGCCGCGCACCGCATCGCGGATGTCGGCGATGGTACGGCGCGCTTTGTCGTCTTCGGGCAGTTCCAGCAGGATGGTCAGCGAACGGTCCAGTGGTTGCCCCGCACCCAGCAGCGTCGCCAGTTGCTGGGTGAACTGCACCAGCCGGTCGCCGGCGAACGGCTTGGGCTGGAACAACGAACGCAACGAAGTTCCACCGCCTTCGGACGCCAGCTTGGCTTCGACGGGCAGATGCCCCTGCTCTTGAAGTCGCGCGACCACTTCGCCGTCGTTGGCCGCCTCCATCTGGCCGTCGAGGACTTCGCCGCGTGCGTTGAGGGCTTTGTAGCGGTAGAGGGGCATAAGCGACCGGCTGCGATTACTCGCAGGCCATTTTCCCCTTGGGCAAAACGCGCGGATTGCCCAGCGCGAACTCGCGCACCGGGGTTTGCCACATTTCGAAACCGGATATTCCCGGCGTAACCGCGCAGGTGCTGGTGTATTCGAACGTCTTGCCGTCCCGCGAAATATAGAGGTCGAACTTCAGGGCCACGTCCAGATCGGTGCGCAGATTGAGCATGGTCTGCTGCTTTTCGCCTTCGCTGCGCTGGGCGAAGACATTGGCCGCATCGGCATCGGTCGGGGCGGCCGAAGCGACCGCGCCATCAAGGATGTCGACTTTCAGCGCCAGCGCCGGATCGCCGCTGCCGATGGCGAAGCCCTGTCCCAACTCTTGCCGCGACAGTTTCTTCTTCGCGCGATCCGAGGCCAGGCCCTGCGTGGCGGAGAAGCCCACCAGCAGCAAGGTCGTTGCGGTCACGGACCAAGGGATCCGCTTCATGGACGATGAGGAATGGCTGTGCATGTCATGCGTCCTCGGTGACGCGCAATACTTCCTCTATCGTCGTCTCGCCGCTCAACGCCTTGACGATGCCGTCCTCGTACATCGTGCGCATGCCCGCATCGCGCGCCAGCTGCTCAAGTTCGCCCATGCCCGCATGGCGCATCACCGCGCGGCGCAGTTCGTCGTTCATGACCAGGAACTCCATGATCGTGGTGCGTCCCAGGTAACCGGTGGGTGCGATTGCCGAGGCGCGCGGACGATAGAGGAAGATGTCGCCGTGCGGCTGGTAGCGGCGCAGGGCGAACTTCTCGATCTCTTCGGGCGAGGCCGGATACTTTTCCGCATGCACCGGCTCCAGCCGGCGCACCAGGCGCTGGGCCAGGATGCCGTTGATGGTGGAAGTGAGCAGGTAATCCTCCACGCCCATGTCCAGCATGCGGGTGATGCCGCCGGCGGCATTGTTGGTATGCAAAGTGGACAGCACCAGGTGGCCGGTCAGCGCGGACTGGATGGCGATGCGCGCGGTTTCCAGGTCGCGCATTTCGCCGATCATGATGATGTCCGGGTCCTGGCGCACGATGCTGCGCAACGCGTGGGCGAAGTCCAAACCGATCTGCGGCTTGGCCTGGATCTGGTTGATGCCTTCGATCTGGTATTCGACCGGGTCTTCGACGGTGATGATCTTGACGTCGGCGGTGTTGAGCTTGCTCAGCGCGGTGTACAGCGTGGTGGTCTTGCCCGAACCGGTGGGTCCGGTGACCAGCAGGATGCCGTGCGGCTGTTCCAGCACTTTCTGGAACTGCGGCAGGAAATGATTGGTGAAGCCGAGCTTGTGGAAATCGAACACCACCGTTTCGCGGTCCAGCAGACGCATGACCACCGATTCGCCGTGCGCGGTGGGCACGGTGCTCACGCGCAGGTCCAGTTCCTTGCCCTGCACGCGCAGCATGATGCGGCCGTCCTGCGGCAGGCGGCGCTCGGCGATGTTGAGCTTGGCCATGATCTTGACGCGGCTGATCACCGCCGCGGTCAGGTTGGCCGGCGGGCTTTCGCCTTCCTCCAGTACGCCGTCGACGCGGTAACGCACTTTCAGGCGGTTTTCGAAAGGTTCGATATGGATGTCGGAGGCGCGCAGTTCGACCGCGCGCTGGATCACCAGGTTGACCAGGCGGATCACCGGCGCTTCGGAAGCCAGATCGCGCAGGTGCTCGACATCGTCCAGGTTGCCGGTGCTTTCGCCGTCGGCATCCTCCACTATGGTTCCCATCGCGCTGCGGCCCTGCCCGTGCCAGCGCTCGATCAGGTCGTCGATTTCCGAACGCAGTCCCACCAGCGGCCGCACCGGATAGCCGGTCGCCAGCTGCACCGCTTCCACCGCATAGGAGTCGTAAGGGTCGGCCATCCACAGATCCAGCCGGCCCTGGCTTTCGCCCAACGGACAGACATGGAACTGGCGCAGGAAACGCGGCGACAGCGGCTGCGCCTCGGCCGGGAATTCGGGCGGCAGTTCCGGCACCTGTTTCAGGCCGAGCAAAGGCAGCTCCAGCACTTCGGCGCAGGTCTCGGCGTGGTCGCGCTCGGACACCAGTCCCAGCCGGGCCAGCAACGACAGCAGGCTGCCGCCGGCCTCTTCCTGCAATCGCCGTGCGCGCGCCAGGTCCGCGTCCTTCAGCCGGCCTTTTTCCAGCAGGGCCGCGACGATCCGCTCCTCGGCGCCCGTCGTTCCTGGAGAGGCCTGCTGCATGTCGGGGGAAAGCGCTGCGTTCACGCGGTGCACCATGGGAGAACCGGGGCACACTCTAGCAGCACCGACGTTGCCCAATGGTCGCCAGTGCGCGGTTTACGCCAAAGGAAACCCCGGCAGGCGCCGGGGTTTCCGTACTGCGCTTACGCAGGAAAACGCTTACTGGCGCGCCACCAGGGTAACGCCGCTGTAGGCCGCCTCGCCGACCAGCTTGATGTAGTAGGTGCCGGCCTGCGGCGCGGTGATGCGCACGGTTTCGCTGTTGCCCGGACGCGAGGATTTGAAGTCGTAGCTGGTCGCGCTGGGCTCCTCGTCGAAGCTCACATACAGGGACACATTGCCGCTGCCGCCCAGGGTCATGATGCTGAGCACGGCGCCGGCACTGGCATCGAAGCTGTACAGCTTCTCGCTTGCCGCCGCACCCGACAGGCCGGTCACGTTGACCTTGTTGACCAAGGGCGTGGCGACCGGTCCGCAGACCTCGGTGGCCGGATCGCAGGGCTCTTCCAACGCCTTGTCCAGCGCGGCCTTGGCATCGACGATGCCGGTGCCGATGGGCGTGCCCGCCGGAATGGTGACCGGGAACGGACGCGCCGTGGACTTCAGCAGGGTCTCCATGGCCGCCGGCGTCAATGGATCCTTGCCGTCGGCAATCAACGCGCTTTGCACCAGTGCCGCCACGGCAGTCACGTGCGGCGCCGACATCGACGTACCGGCCATGCCGGTGTAGATGAACACGCCCGCGCCCGAGGCCGGCGTGGTTGCGCCGTCCCAGCCGGTGGAGAACACATAGCCGTCCCAGCCGTCGTTGCCGGTGTCCTGGCCGCCGCCACCGCCAGGGCCTGCGATGTCGACGTTGGCGCCGTAGTTGGAATAGCTGGCGCGTCCGCCGGTGATGCGCGTGGCGCCCACGGTGATCACGTTCTGGCAGTTGCCCGGCGAATAGCCGGCGCTGTTGGCGTTCTGGTTGCCGGCGGAAATCACCACCACGCTTCCATTGGCCACCGCGGTGTTGATGGCGGCCTGTTCATAGGCTTCGCAAGCGCCGCCGCCGCCCAGGCTGAGGTTGATCACTTCAGCCGGATTGGCGTTGTTGGGTACGCCGGCGATCGGCGCACCCGATGCCCACGCGATGGCGTCTGCGATGTCGGAGGTGTAGCCGCCGCAGCGGCCCAGCACGCGCACCGGCAGCACCTGTGCGTTGTAGGCCACGCCCGAGCCGCCGCTTCCATTGTTGGTCAACTCGCCCACCGTGCCGGCAGTGTGGGTGCCGTGCCAGGAGCTGTCCTGCACCGGCGAGCCGGCATAGCACTCGCCCGCGACCGGATTCCAGTCGCCCTGGTCCAATGCGCCGGGCACGCGGTCGTCGGTGGCGCGGCGCGAGACGAACGCATCGGTGATGAAGTCGTAACCGGGCAGGATATGCGTGCCGCTGGCCAGGTCCGGATGCGCCGGCAGGATGCCGGTATCCAGCACCGCGACCACCGTGCCGGCACCGGAGGAAATATCCCACGCTGCCGGTGCGTTGATGCCGCCGTTGGCGTTGGTGTAATGCCACTGGTAGACCGAGAAGTACGGATCGTTGGGAACGAACTGCGGCGTGACGCGGCCGCTGGCGGCGGCCAGCGCCGCGGTCATCGACACCGGCGCGGCGAAGCCTTCGACCGGCCGCATCATGCGGTCCACCTGCACCGATTCCACCGAAGCATCGGCGCGCAGCGCCGCCAGCAACGCACTGGCTTCGCTGGCCGAAAGATTGCGCGACAACTTGATCGCATCGCCGCCCAACGCCAGCTTGCGCACATGGCTTGCGCCCAAGGCCACGGCCGCTTTGCCGCTGCTGGCAGCGCTCTGGCGCAGACCGGCGCGCGCGGCGGCCTGACGTACCGTGGTCAACTTTCCATCCACGGTGCCGGCGCCCTTGAATTTGACGATCAGACGGCTTGCGCCCACCGCATCCGACGCCTGGGTTCTGTCGACGATGCGGCCCTTTGCGGGGCCGGCGGCAAGTGCCGGGGCCATCGCTGCCGCAGACATCATCACTGCAGTCGCCACGGCCAAACCGAGTTTGTTCTTCTTCATCATGGTGCGATCCTCTTGGAAGTTGGAACAGGGGTTGAGCGGCCTTGTTTGAAGCTTGACGTTGCGTACCAGTCCATTGGCCGGCCCAGCCAGTTTCCTGCCGGATCCGCGGGGGCGGATCCGTGACCCTTCGCTTGCCGCCCGCAACCGGCGGCAAGCCCCTTGCTCATGTCACCAACCGAAGCCGGCGCCTACGCCCACCGATTTCTCATCGCCGCTGAACGCGCCGCCGATGGTGATGGTGGCCCGGTCGCTCAACGCGCGCTGGTAGCCGACCGAAAGCGCTTTCTCGCCGCCCTGGAAACCGATGCCCACGCCCACGCGGTTGTCCGTGCGAATGCCGGCGGTGCTGGTGGCCATGTTGAGCATGGCCGAGCTCATCGCGCCCTGGCGGTCGATGCGACGATCCTGATCCATGAACCGCCGCTCGGTTTCGGTGCGGAAGTTCTGGAAGTCGTCGTCCAGCGCCTTGAACTGCATGTCGGTATAGCTCTTGGCCGAACTCAGCGTTTGCGTAGCGGTGCTGTCGGTGTAGGCGTTGGCCGAACCCAGCGTGGCCGCGTCGGCGGCCGCCACCTGCTCGACGTTGGTCGCGTCGGTGGCTTGGGTACCGGCGGCCACGTTGGTCACCGCGCGCTCATTGCCCGCGCTGCCCACCGACACCGTGCCGGCGCGGTCGGCGACCGAATCCTGGCCCAACGCCACCGAGCTTTCGCTGCTTGCCACTGCAGTAGCCGTACTGGCCGCGCCGGCACTCTGCGCAGTCGGTGTAGCCCCGCTTGCCGGCGCCGCCGCTGAAGACGCGGTGCCGGTTGCGCTTGCAGTGGCGTTGTCCACGCGCGGATTGGCCAAGCTGGTCACCGTTGGGTTCTCCAACGTGGACACCCGGCTGTCGAGCGAACTGACCGCCGTATCCAGCGCCGACAACGCATCGCCTACGTTGCCGTAGCTGCCGCCCTGGATGATGAAGCTGGTACCGATCAATCCGCCGCTGGCGCCGACCGTGGTGCCGCCGCCCAATGCCGTGGCGATGCTGTCCAGCGAACCGAACAACTGGCCGCCATTGACCGCATCCCTGCTGCCGGCGACGACGGCCCCATCGGCCACGTTGGTCACCGTGGTGCCGTCAGTGCCATCGAGGGTCAGCGTGTCCTTGGTTTCGTCGTCGTAGGCGACCGCGTTGGCTTCCAGTTCGTTCAAGTCGCCGGTTACCTCGTTCAACTGGGCGACATTGACCGCGTCGGTAGCCTGGGTGCCGGCGGCGACGTTGGTGATCTGGCGCTCGTTGCCTGCAGTACCCACCGAGATCGTATTGATGCGATCTGCCACCGAACCCGCACCCAACGCGACGCTACCTGCAGCGGTCGACCTGGCATCGGCGCCCAAGGCAACCGTATTGGCGCCGCTGGCGTTGGCGCGTGCGCCGGACGCAACCGCATTGGTGGCCGTGGCCCGCGACTGCGTTCCCAGTGCTATGGCGTCGGCGCCGGAGACGCCCGCGCCGAAGCCCACCGCGATGCCGTTGGCGCCATTGCTGGCGAAGGCCGTGTAACCGATCGCCACGCCATTGACCGCGGTGATCGAGGTCTGCCGACCCACTGCCGTGCTGTTGTTGCCGCGTGCCGAAGCATCGGCGCCGAGTGCGGTGGCGCCGGTGGTGTTGGCCACGCTGGCCGCACCCACCGCCGTGCTGCGGTTGCCGCTGGCATTGGCGCCGGAACCGGCCGCCAGCGCTTCGGTGCCGGTCACGCTGGCCGCGTTGGCGCCGGTCGCGCGGAAGTAGCGATCGGTGTTTTCCGCCACGCCCGCCACTGCGTTCAATTGGTTCAAGTTGACCGCATCGGTACCTTCGGTACCTTCGGCCACGTTGGTGATCTGGCGTTCGGCACCGACATCGCCGACGGAGACCGAGTTCTCGCGATCGGCATAGGAACCCTGGCCAATCGCGACGCTGCCCTCGGCCGCAGCTTCCGAATCCGCACCCAACGCCACGCTGTTGTCGCCAGACGAAGTAGCCGCCGAACCCAATGCGGTGCTGTTGAACCCGCTTGCCGTAGTCAGCCAACCCAGCGCCGAACTGAAGTCACCGGCTGCGTAGGAACCCGCACCCAACGCGACGCCGCCGTAACCGCTGGCCTCGGCACTGAACAACCCGAATGCAGTTCCGCCCAAAGCGACGCTCTCATCGCCCGAGGCGATGCTGAATTCACCCAGCGCCGTACTGCTGACGCCGCTGGCATCGGAGCCGTACCCGAACGCGGAAGCAAAATCGCCACCTGCGCTGCTGAAACCACCATTGGCGGTGGAAGCAAGACCGCCGGCGTTGCTGCTGTAACCGGTCGCCGTTGCCTGCGTGTTGCTCGCCACCGAACTGGTGCCGGTGGCGGTGCTGTAGGCGCCGCTGGCTTCGGCAGAGGAGCCGAGCGCCGAACTACCGGCTCCCGTCGCCAGCGAGTTGAAGCCCACTGCCGTGGCATTGGTTGCCACCGCATTCGCGCCGCTGCCGAAGGCCGAAGCCCCATCGCCAATCGCGTTGGTCGCCTCGCCCGCTGCGGTGGCGTTGTCGCCTTCCACATACGCACCGGCATCGCTGTCTTCGCTGCCGGACGCCTGGAAGTATTTGCTGGTGGTGTTGGCGGTCTCGGCGACTTCGTTCAACTGCGCCACGTTGACCGCATCGGTGTCTTCGGTGCCGGCGGCCACGTTGGTGATCTGCCGCTCTGCGCCGACATCGCCGACGGAAACCGAGTTCTCGCGGTCCGCGTACGAACCCTGCCCGATCGCCACACTGCCTTCTGCCGCAGCCTCCGAATCCGCGCCTACTGCCACACTGTTATCGCCCGAGGACGTCGCCGCCGAACCCAACGCGGTGCTATTGAATCCGGTTGCCGAGGTCAGCCAACCCAGCGCAGAACTGAAATCGCCGGCCGCATACGAACCGGCACCCAGCGCCACACCGCCGTAACCACTGGCTTCGGCGCTGAACAATCCGAACGCTGTTCCACCCAGTGCAACGCTTTCGTCGCCCGAAGCGATACTGAACTCGCCCAACGCCGTGCTGCTGACGCCAGAGGCCGAGGAAGCCAGACCCAGTGCCGTCGAGTAGTCGCCGCTTGCGGTGCTTTCCGCACCCAGCGCGGTGGAACCGTCGCCCGTCGCAGCGCTGAGGAAACCGGTGGCCGTCGATTCGATACCCGACGCGGTGCTTTCCGCACCCAGAGCCGTGGAAGCATCGCCCGACGCGGTGCTGAAGAAGCCATTCGCAGTGGATTCTTCGCCCGAAGCTTCGGAGAGCGCGCCGGTAGCCACGCCACCATCGGCGCTGGCGACACTGCCGGCGCCAGTGGCGGTGGCGAGGAAACCACTGGCCTCGCTTTCAGCGCCTAGCGCAACGGCATATTCGCCCGTGGCCTGGCTGTTCGCACCGGTCGCCAACGAGTTCTCGCCGAAAGCCAACGCGTTGAAGCCGACGGCGGTGGCATTGCCCGCTACCGCATTGGCGCCGCTGCCGAAGGCCGAAGCGCCGTCTCCGATCGCATTGGTTGCCTCACCGGCCGCCGTCGCGTTGTCACCTTCCACATAAGCGCCGGCATCGCTGTCTTCGCTGCCGCTGGCCTGGAAATACTTGCTGGTGGTGTTGGCCGTTTCAGCGACTTCGTTCAACTGCGCCACGTTCACCGCATCGGTGTCTTCGGTGCCGGCGGCCACGTTGGTTATCTGCCGCTCCGCACCGACATCGCCTACTGAGACCGAGTTCTCGCGATCCGCATAGGAACCTTGACCGATCGCGACGCTGCCTTCTGCCGCGGCCTCCGAATCCGCGCCCACTGCAACGCTGTTGTCTCCCGACGAAGTAGCCGCCGAACCCAACGCCGTGCTGTTGAAGCCGGTCGCCGTGGTCAGCCAACCCAACGCCGAACTGAAGTCGCCCGCCGCATACGAACCGGCGCCCAAAGCCACGCCGCCGTAGCCGCTGGCCTCCGCGCTGAACAATCCGAACGCGGTACCGCCCAGCGCGACGCTTTCATCGCCCGACGCGATACTGAACTCGCCCAGCGCCGTGCTGCTGACGCCGCTGGCATCGGAGCCATAGCCGTAGGCCGAAGCAAAATCACCACCTGCGCTGCTGAAGCCGCCCGTGGTGGTGGATGCCAAACCCGCAGCGCTGCTGTTGAAACCGACTGCGGTGGCCTGCGTGTTGGATGCGCTGGCCTGCGTTCCCAACGCAGTGGCATAGGCACCACTGCCTTGCGCGCCCGCACCCACCGCAGTAGCGCCCGCCGCACTGGCGACCGCGCCCGAACCCAGCGCAGTGGCGTCCACTTCGCTGGCTTCGGTGGCGACGTACTGCAGGTCGCCGTCGTCATCCAGGATCGGATCGCCGTTTTCGTCCACCAGCAAACGCTGCCCGCCCACCGCAGTGGCGGAATTCTCGCTGGCTACGGAGCCCGAGCCCACGGCCACCGCGTCATCGCCCAGCGCCGTGCTGAAGAAGCCCACCGCCGTGCTGTTGTCGCCGCTGGCCCAGGATTGCGCGCCAAGGGCGCTGGCATGGTCGGCTGGCGCGTAGGCGAAGTAGCCCACCGCGGTGCTCTCCAGACCCGAGGCTTCGGTCAGCGTGCCGTTGGCGGTGCTGTAGTCGCCGGCAGCAATGGCGCCGGCGCCGAACGCGGCCGAAGCTTCGCCGGTGGCTTGCGTGCTGACGAAGAAGCCCAAACCGGGAATCAAATCCACCGGTCCGCCCACCGCCACGCTGCTGGTGCCCACGGCAGCGCTTTGCGTGCCGACAGCAGTGGAGTAATCGCCGATGGCGTTGGAAACCGCACCGAACGCCGACGACTGCGCGCCTTCGGCATACGCGCCCACGCCAGTTGCAGTCGCAGCGAATCCATCGGCCTGCGCGCTTGCGCCCAACGCCGTGCCGCCCACGCCCGCGCTGGTGGCGCCGGTGTCCACCGGCACGCCGCCATTGGTGATCAGCGGATTGCCGTCTTCATCCACCGCATTGCCGCCTACGGCGACCGCAGCCGGTCCGGTGGCTTGCGCGTTCTGGCCGAAGGCGGCGCTGTTCTGCCCCGCAGCCAACGCGTTGAAACCCACCGCCGTGGCGCCGTCGGCCACCGCGTTGGCGCCGCTGCCGAAAGCAGATGCGCCATTGCCTATCGCATTGGTCGCCTCGCCCGCGGCAGTGGCGTTGTCGCCTTCCACATACGCGCCCGCATCGCTGTCTTCGCTGCCGCTGGCCTTGAAGTATTTGTCGGTGTTCTCGGCGACCTCGGCCACTTCGTCCAGTTGGGCCACGTTGACCGCATCGGTCGCTTCGGTGCCGGCGGCGACGTTGGTGATCTGGCGCTCGGCGCCGACATCGCCCACCGACACGGTGTATTCGCGATCAGCGAAGGAACCCTGGCCGATCGCCACGCTGCCTTCCGCATCGGCATACGCATCGGCGCCCAAGGCGACGCTGTTGTCGCCGAAAGAGGTGGAGAAATTGCCCACGGCGGTGCTGTTCTCCCCCGGCGACCAGGCCGCGCCGCCGACTGCGGTCGAAAAATCGCCGGACGCTTCGGTGGTTACGAATCCCGCCAACGCGCCACCCAGGGCAACGCTGTTGATGCCACTGGCCGTTGCGCCCTGGCCCGAGGCCAAGCTGTTGCTACCCGAGGCCACACTGTCCGAACCCACCGCCACGCTGCTGGAACCCGAGGCCGTGCTGAGATTTCCCAACGCAGTGCTGTTGAAACCCGACGCCAGCGCGCCGCCGCCCACCGCCGTGGTGTAGTTGCCGGTCGCCGCCGCGCCTGCGCCAAACGCAGCGCCTTCGATACCGCTGGCAACGCTGTTGGCGCCGACTGCCGTGCTCTGGTCGCCGTCGGCCAGCGCGCCGGAACCGGCGGCCACCGACTCTTCGCCTTCGGCCGTCGCTTCGCCATCGCCGGTGGCGCGGAAGTAGTTGTCCGTATTCTCCGCCACTGCGGCCACTGCCTGCAGCTGCGACAGGTTGACCGCATCGGTGGCCTGGGTGCCTGCGGCCACGTTGGTGATCTGGCGTTCGGCGCCCGCGCTGCCCACCGATACCGTGTTGGCGCGATTGGCGACGGAGTTGGCACCCAACGCCACGCTGTTGGCCGCCGACGCATTGGCGTTGTTGCCGGTGGCGATGGCATTGACGCCGGTTGCGCGCGAATTGGTGCCCAGTGCGATGGCATTGGCGCCGCTGACGCCGGCGTTGAAACCCACGGCGATGCCGTTGGCGCCGTTGCTTGCGAATGCGGTATAGCCGATGGCCACGCCGTTGACCGACGTGATCGATGTCTGCCGACCGACTGCGGTGCTGTTGTTGGCGCGCGCCGACGCATCGGCGCCCAGCGCGGTGGCACCGGTGGCGGTGGCGCTGCTGCCGGTGCCGACGGCAGAACTGCGATTGCCGCTGGCGGTGGTCTGCGCGCCGATGGCGACCGCATTGGCGCCGCTGGCGTTGGCCGAACCATCCACCAGGCATTGATCGACTGCAGGCCATCCGTTCCACACCAGGCATTCGGCGTTGCCGCCCACTTCGACCGATTGCGCCAACGCCGCCGATGCGGGCGACAACAGGCCCAATGCCAGCACCAGCGCGCGCGCATGCGGTGCGCATCCGACGGTCTTGATGCGCGCTCCCGCGCTGTCTCCCGTTGCCAATTCCGAGGCCACGATCCACTGGCCCAACGTCTTGTTCCAAACCTTGCGATAAATGCGATTCATCGACCATTTCCTTATAAAAGTGGCAAGAGATATCCAGGTCGCCTGGCGGGGGCCAAGCGATCTAGTCGGAAATTATTTGGAGCCCCCTTGGGGTTTCGCTCGATAGAAACTCGAACGCTTCGAATTCACGGCGGTCACGAGCTGAATGCTTCCTTACACTGCAACTGTGATTCGATATTCACCAGAGGTTTATCGAGAGTCAAGTCACAGAAAGCTGCGCGCGCCCAATACACAAAACTTTCACGAAGCTGAAATTGCCTAACGCAATTGCCCAAATAAACAAGCGCTTATCGCACTATTTTCAGCACGCAAAAACGCATACGCGCGAGTACGCAAAAAAACAAAAAGCCCGCCAATATTGGGTTTGGCGGGCTTTCGGATATTTCGATATTTTTGTTTGTTATGTGATCAAGCAACCCAATTTCTTGCATTGCGGAACATCCGCAACCAGGGCGAATCGTCTTTCCACTCCTGCGGCCGCCAACTGAGATTGACGCTGCGTGGGGTACGTTCGGGGTGCGGCATAAGGATGGTGGAGCGTCCGTCGTCGCTGGTCAGGCCGGTGATGCCATCGGGCGAACCGTTGGGATTGAGCGGATACCGCAATGCAGCGCGTCCATCGCCATCGATATAGCGCAAGGCGACCTGCGCTGCCGCATGATCGGCGGCGCTGTCGAATTCGGCGCGACCTTCGCCATGGGCCACGGCCACGGGAATGCGCGAGCCGGACATGCCTTGCAGGAACAACGAGGGCGATTCCACCACTTCCAGCAGCGAGAAGCGCGCTTCGAACTGCTCGCTGCGGTTGCGCAGGAAGCGCGGCCAATGGGTCGCACCGGGAATGATCTCCTTCAACTGGCTGAGCATCTGGCAACCGTTGCAGACGCCCAGCGAAAACGCGTCGTCGCGTGCGAAGAACGCGGCGAACGCATCGCGCAGGTCGTCGCGCTCAAGGATCGAGGTGGCCCAACCGCGCCCTGCGCCCAGCACGTCGCCGTAGCTGAAACCGCCACAGGCGGCGAAACCCTTGAACGCTTCCAGCTTCACGCGCCCTGCGATCAGATCGCTCATGTGCACGTCGTAGGCGTCGAAACCGGCGCGATCGAAGGCAGAAGCCATTTCGATCTGCCCGTTCACCCCTTGCTCGCGCAGGATCGCCACCTTGGGCCGCACGCCTTTGGCGATGTAGGGGGCGGCGATATCCTGATTGGGGTCGAAGGTCAGCTTCGGGCGCAGGCCGGGCGCCGAAAAGTCGCGCGCCGATTCGCGCTCTTCGTCCGCGGTCTCCGGGTTGTCGCGCAGTTTCTGCATGGCATGGGTGACCGACCACCAGGCGTCGAACAATTCGTCCCAGCGCCATTGCGCCAGCGTCTGGCCCTCCTGCTCGATGCGGATCACCGGGGCCGTGGTGGGCCTGGCGATGCGTTGGGCGCATTCGGTCAACGCGTGGCGTTCGACCAGATCGGCGAAGGCGGCGCGGTCCTCGGCCGCCACCTGCACCACCGCGCCCAACTCTTCGGCGAACAGGGTGCGGAACGGATCGTCGCCCCAGCCGTCCAACTGGATATCCAGGCCGCAATGCGCGGCGAAGGCCATTTCGCACAGCGCAGCGAAGGCGCCGCCGTCGCTGCGGTCGTGGTAGGCCAGCAGGACGCCGGCCTGGCGCGCATCGCGGATCAGTTCGAAGAAATCGCGCAGGCGTTGCGGGTCGTCCAGGTCGGGCACGCTGTCATGCGCATCGCTGCCGCCGAAAGCCGGCAACGCGGCCGCACCGGCTTCGGGATGGCACTGCGCCAGCACCGAACCGCCCAGGCGCTGCTTGCCCGCGCCCAGGCCGATCAGCCACAGGTCGCTGTCCTCTTCGCGCGCCAGCAGCGGCGTGAGCTGCTCGCGCGCATCGGTGACCGGGGCGAAGGCGGTGATGATCAGCGAGACCGGCGAAACGGATTTCTGCGTCTCGCCGGGAAAGGGGTATGGGGAATGGGGATGGCCGTCGGAGGCTTCGCGCTTTTCCCGGCTCCCGATTCCCGGTTCCCGATTCCCGGCTTCGACCCATTGCGCCTGCATGGACAGCGAGTCCTTGCCGACGGGAATGCTCAGTTCGATCTCGGGACAAAGCTGCATGCCCACCGCTTTGACTGCGTCGAACAACAATGCGTCTTCGCCGTTGTGGTTGGCCGCGGCCATCCAGTTGGCGGAAAGCTTGATGCGGTCCAGCGATTCCACCGGCGCAGCGCACAGGTTGGTAATCGCTTCGCCCACTGCCATGCGCGCCGAAGCGGCGGCATTGAGCAGCGCCAGCGGCGTGCGTTCGCCGATGGCCATGGCTTCGCCGACGTAGCCGTCGAAGCCGGACAAGGTGATGGCGCAATCGGCCAGCGGCAGCTGCCACGGCCCGATCATCTGATCGCGCGCGGTCAGCCCGCCGACGCTGCGGTCGCCGATGGTGACCAGGAACTGCTTCGAGGCCACCGAGGGGTGGGCGAGCACGCGCAGGCCTGCGTCGCGCAGATCGAGGCCGGAAGTTTCAATTGCCGGCCAACGCGGCGCGGGCGGATGCGCGGTATCGCGATGCATCTTCGGCGGCTTGCCGAACAGCACGTCCATGGGCAGATCGATCGGCAGATCGCTCTTCCCTTCTCCCTCTGGGAGAAGGTGCCCGGAGGGCGGATGAGGGAGTGGACTTTCAGATTGACCGACGGCTTCCGTGGGCCGGACTTCTCGCTCCCTCATCCGGCGCTGCGCGCCACCTTCTCCCGGGGGGAGAAGGGAAGCAAGAACGCCATAACCCACAACCAGGCGTTCCTCCGCCGTCGCAATACCCACCGCCGCAAACGGACACCGCTCGCGCTCGCACAGCGCAGAGAATTCCGCCAAGCGCTCCTGCGCCACGCCCAGCACGTAGCGCTCCTGCGATTCGTTGCACCACAATTGCATCGGCGACAGCGAAGGGTCGTCGCTGGGCACGCGGTCCAGATCGATGATCCCGCCCATGCCCGAATCGTGCAGCAATTCCGGAATCGCATTGGACAGACCGCCGGCGCCGACATCGTGGAACCAGCGGATCGGATTGCCGGTACCCATCGCCACGCAACGGTCGATGACTTCCTGGCAGCGGCGCTCCATTTCCGGGTTGTCGCGCTGCACGCTGGCGAAGTCCAGGTCTTCGGCGGTATCGCCGGAGGCCACCGAACTGGCCGCGCCGCCGCCCAGGCCGATCAGCATCGCCGGGCCGCCCAGCACGATCACCGCATCGCCGGGCTGCAGGCGGATTTTTTCCACCTGGATGCGGTCGATGGCGCCCAGGCCGCCGGCCAGCATGATCGGCTTGTCGTAGGCGCGCGTCAGCCCCGCCGACTCGGGAAGCTCGAAACTGCGGAAATAACCCACCAGGTTCGGGCGCCCGAACTCGTTGTTGAACGCGGCCGCGCCCAACGGACCGTCCAGCATGATCTCCAGCGCCGGCGCCATGCGCGGATTCAACGCGCGCGGCGCTTCCCATGCTTGCGGCAAGGTCGGAATGCGCAGGTGCGAGACGCTGAAACCGCTCAGCCCGGCCTTGGGCTTGCCCCCGCGACCGGTAGCGCCTTCATCGCGGATTTCACCGCCGGCGCCGGTGCTGGCGCCGGGGAACGGCGCGATGGCGGTCGGGTGGTTGTGCGTTTCCACCTTGATGCAGAACGCCGAATCGGTTTTCGCTTCGCTGCGGTAGGCGCCATCGGCGCCGGGACGGAAGCGCGCCGACGCATAGCCTTCCACCACCGCGGCGTTGTCGCTGTAGGCCGACAGCGTGTGCTGCGGGGTTTGCGCATGGGTGTGCTTGATCATGCGGAACAGCGATTGCGGTTGGTCCTTGCCGTCGATGGTCCAGGTGGCGTTGAAGATCTTGTGGCGGCAGTGTTCGGAATTGGCCTGCGCGAACATCATCAGTTCGACGTCGGAAGGATCGCGGCCCAGCTCGCCGTAACGCAGGCGCAGGTAATCGATCTCGTCGTCGGCCAGGGCCAGGCCCAGGCGCTTGTTGGCCGCTTCCAGCGCGCCCAGCGCGATGCGCTCCAAGGTGCCGCGCGCCGGTGCGGTGAACAGCGCGGCGGCTTGATCGCGCGCCGACAACAGCGACTGGGTCATCGGATCGTGCAGCAGCTTGGCCAAGGCGGGCGAGTCTTCCCAGGCTTGCAGGTCGATGCGGGTGCCGCGCTCCACGCGCTTGACCGGCAGGCCGGCGCCGCGCAGCAGTTCGGTGGACTTGCTGGCCCAGGGCGACAAGGTGCCAAGACGCGGCACGATGAAACGGGACTGGGTGTCTTCGGCCGCCGCCACCGGATCGGAGGAAGCCTGCAGGATGCGGCCGAGTGCGCCGGTATCGACCTGCGCACCGGATTCGGGCTCGACGAAATAGACATGCCAGGCCCCGCGCACCAGCACGGAAGGCGAGACGGACTGCAATCGGGATTCAAGCCGCGCGCGGCGGAACTGCGACAGGGCCGGCTGGCCCTCGAGGACGATCATGTCCGGAACCGGAAGAAACGGGGCTCACTATTGTAGCGAAGCCGGCGCAGGGCCGGCTTCGTCGTGTGGCAATTGTCGGCCGGGAGGGCTTACTGCATGCCGGCCGGTTTGGCGGTTTGGCCTTCGCCCGCCAGCTTGTCCAGGGCCTCGCGCATCTTGTCCGGCGGCAGATAGCCGCCCAGCTGGGTTCCGTCGGGGGCGAAAATGGCCGGCGTGCCGGAAATGCCCAGGCGCTGACCCACGTGGTACTCCATGTCCACCGGGGTGCTGCGGCAAGCGACTTCGCGCACCGGCTTGCCGCCTTTGGCGTCGGTCAGGGCCTGCTTGCGGTTGGGCGAGCACCAGACCGAGATCATGTCGCGATGGTCCTTGCTGCCCAGGCCCATTCGCGGGAACGCCATGTATTCGATGGCGATGCCCTGGCGGTTGTACTCGGCGATCTCGCTGTGCAGCTTGCGGCAGTAGCCGCATTCGATGTCGGTGAACACGCTGATCGTGTACTTGGGGTTGGGGGGGGCGAACACGATGCGGTCGCTGGTCTTGATGCTTTTCAACAGGTCCTGGCGGTACTTGGACAGGGCCGGGCTGGATTGGGTCAGCTCCTTTTGCGAGGCCAGGTCCACCACGCTGCCTTGCACCAGGTACTTGCCGTCGTCGCTGATCAGCACCACCTGCCCGCCGACGATGACTTCACGGAAGCCCGGCAAGGCGGCGGGACCGATATGGTCGATCTGAATGCCCGGATTCAAGCCGACCAAGGCCTGGCGCGCGCGTTCATCAGGCGTGTCGCCCTTGACCGGCGCGGTTGCGACGGCCACCGCCGCGGGCTTGGCCGCCTTTGGATCGGGCGTTGGGGACTGGGCGCATGCGGTGAGGCTGGCCGGGCCCAGCAGGGCCAGGCAGAACAGGAGATGTTTCATCAAGCGGTCCTTGGCAGAAGGGGAACTGCCGGTCTTGGGAACGGACCGCACAGCGTGCTGCAGGGTTCAATTTTCGCATATCCCATCGGAGGGCGGTTTTCACGCCACGCGGCGAGGTCACTGCAGGCACTACTGCAACGATGCCTTCCTCAACGCTACGGTCCGGGCTTCGGGGACGCCGGCCCGGCCTTGTTGGCGGGGCGTTCGCCAAGGCTACGAGCGCCGCGCACGGCCAGCCCCGGTTCATCCGCGCGGATGGTGCTTGCTATGCAGGTGCTGCAGGTGTTCGCGCGCCACCAGGGTGTAGATCTGGGTCGTGGAGAGCGAGCTGTGGCCCAGCAACATCTGCAGGGCGCGCAGATCCGCCCCATGGTTGAGCAAGTGCGTGGCGAAGCTGTGGCGAAGCCCATGCGGGCTCACTTTGCCCGGGTCGATCCCGGCAACGGCGGCGTAGCGTTTGACCAGCCCCCAGAAGTGCTGGCGGCTTGGCGCCTCGCCATCGACGCCGATGAAAAGTGCCGTGCGGCTGGCCTTGCCCGCCAGTTTCGGCCTGGCCTGGGCCAGGTATTGCTCCAGCCAGTGCTGCGACTCCTCGCCCAGCGGAACCAGTCGCTCCTTGCTGCCTTTGCCGGTGACCCGGACCACGCCCTGACGCAGGTTCACGGCGTTGGCGGGCAGGTTCACCAGCTCGCTCACCCGCAAGCCGGCGGCGTACATCAGTTCGAACATGGCGCGGTCACGCAGCCCCAGCGGGGTATCGGTCTGAGGCGCGGCCAGCAGGGCGTCGATCTGGCTCTCGGCCAGCGCCTTGGGCAATGAGCGCGGCAACTTGGGCGGATCGAGCAACGCGGTGGGGTCGTCGCTGCGTACGCCACGGCGCAACAACCACGCATAGAAGGCGCGCAGAGCGGACAACAGTCGCGCATTGCTGCGTGGCGAATAGTTCTGCGCCGTGCGTGCGGCGAAGTAATCGAACAGCCCCGCGCGATCGGCCTGCAACAATCCGCCTTGGCGCCAGCGGGCCAGGCCCTCCAGGTCGCGGCGGTAGCTGGCCAGCGTGGGCTTGGCCAAACCGTTCTCGGCCCAGATCGCATCCAGGAACGCGGTGATTTCCTCAGCATCGGCGTCGGGCACGGGCGGCAGGGCCATGGCCCGGGTGCGGCGGTCGGAAGGAGTCGTCGTGGTCATGGCCCAAGCTTAGACCGAGCGCGTAGGACCGCGTAGAGGCGCGTAGGAGCGACGTGAGTCGCGAAAGATCGCATTTCGAATATGCATTCGCGACTCACGTCGCTCCTACGCCCTCCTTCGCCGGATTCGCACATCCCGTTATTCTTGTGCATATGGACGATCCAACCTCCGCTACGCCGAAACTCCGCGCCTATATCGGCTGGCGCCTTCTGGCACTGCTCTACGATGTGTGGCCGGTGGTCGCCACGTGGATGCTCATCACCGTTCCTTTCACGCTGGGCTACACCTTCCTGGGCGGCCACGATCCGCACGAAAACATCGCTCCGTTCTCGCTGCTGGCCTGGGCGTTGTGGCTGACCTGCGCCATCGCCACCGGTTTGTACGCGGTGATCAGCTGGCGGCGTGGTGGTCAGACCTTGGGCATGCGCCCTTGGCGCATCAAAGTGGTGGCTGCGGACGGCACTGTCCCGAGCTGGCGAGCGTTGATTGTGCGCTATCTGGTGGCTATCGCTTCCACGCTGGTCGCTGGGCTGGGTTTCTGGTGGGCCTGGGTGGATCGGGAGCGGCTGACGTGGCATGACAGGGTCAGCGGCACGCGCGTGATCCGGTTGCCTAGGAACAGAACCTAAAGATCTACGTGGGTCGGGGCTACGCCCCCGACGCACGGAAATCGCCGGCCCCCCGCGTGGCGGGGGCGTAGCCGCGACCTACCGGCTAACTGCTGCGCCGTTTGAACAACCACGCCGACACCGTCAGCATCACCAGCGGCGGCAACAGATAGGCGATCCAGTAATCGAACTTGAACGCGCCGGCCAATCGGCTGAACAAGGTCTGCAACAGCCAGAAACCCAGGGCGAACAGGATTCCCAGGAACAGCTGCTTGCCCAGCCCGCCGCTGCGCAGGCTGCCGAAGGCGAAGGGAATCGCGGCCAGACACAGCGCCAGCACGTTCAATGGATAGAACCAGCGGCCCCAGTAGACCTCCTGGTATTCGCGCGCATCCAGCCCGTTGCGCTTGCGGTACTCGATGCTGCGCGCCAGGTCGGTGGAGGCCATGTAGCGCGGCTTGGCGATGGTATCGGCCAGCGCGGCCGGATCCAGGTCCGATTCCCAGCGCATGCCCAGCAACTGCTGCTGGGTCACCGAACGCGCGTTGAACGTGGTGCGCAACACGTTCTTCAGCACCCACTTGTCTTCGAAATTCTCGGCGGTGGTGGCATGGGAGATCGCGGCCAGCCTGCCGTCGTCGGCCAGTTCGTAGAGGCGTACGTCGCGCAGTTGCAGCCACTCGCGACCGTCCTGCACTTTCTTCTCGCCACTCTGCGCGTTGAGGAAGACATTGCCCTCGCGCGCCCACAGCCCCGAATACGTGGCCGCCGCCGCATTGTTGGTGATTGCCGAGATCCTGACCCGATCGGCCTGGGTCTGGCCCCAGCTTCCCACCGTTTCCATGCTCAGCACCATCAACCCGGTCAGCAAGGCCAGGGTGATGGCGACGGACAGGCTCAGGCGACGGCGCGAAAGACCGACGGCCCGCAAGGCGATCAGTTCGGAACTGGCGGCCAGTTGGCCCAACCCCATCAGCGCGCCGATCACCGCCGCAGTGGGGAACATGGTGTAGGCGCGCCGCGGAATCGTGTAGGCCACGAACGCCACCGCATGGCCGAAGGTGTAGCTGCCCTTGCCCAGGTCGTTCAGTTCGCTGGAGATGGC